>Ga0136614_10001391_pt1 | contig 14186 bp, 9 predicted proteins | sample AntDrymUQ2792106_2_FD_106643 | JGI IMG/M metagenome (GOLD analysis project Ga0136614, IMG submission 106643) | Polar desert sand microbial communities from Dry Valleys, Antarctica - metaG UQ279 (21.06) | ecosystem: Environmental > Terrestrial > Soil > Desert | place: Antarctica: Dry Valley...
CCTACGCGACGAGAACCTTGCCCTTCTCGGCTTCATGCGGCGGCTGATGGAGTTCCGCGCCAAGCATCCGGTCTTCCGTCGGCACAGGTGGTTCCACGGACGGGACATCCACGGCTCCGGCGTTAGTGACATCGGGTGGTTCCATACCGACGGCCATGAGATGAGCGACGCGGAGTGGCACGAGGGCTACAGGTCGATCGGCATCTTCCTGAATGGCGAGAGGATCCCCACGCCCGGCCCCCGTGGGGAACGTGTCGTCGACGACAGCTTCCTGCTGTTATTCAACGCGCACAGCGAATCGGCCACCTTCGTCCTTCCCGAAGCCGTCTACGGCGAGGAATGGACCGCCGTCATCGACACGAGCGAGACGATGCTCGAGGGCGGGGGGCGCCGGCACAAGACTGGCGAAGAGGTCCTGACGGTCGGGCATTCGGTGCTCGTGCTCCGCAAAGTGGCATAGCGCTCGGCGGTCTAGGAGGCAACGAACCTTCGATAGAGGGGCAGTGCGAACCACAACAGGGCGAATACTCCCGCTGTGATGCCCGCGACGAGCGGGGTCAGCCCGCCACCGTAGATCACATCCGTGATGACCCAGGTGACGCAGACGATGGCGCTCGCAAGGAAAGCCGTTCCGGCGATCGCAAGGACGTTCGAGATCTGCAACAACGCCTCCTTGTCACGCTCCCGCCATTGCATCCGATGGATCGCCGTCGGCGCGATCAGAAGCGCGGACGCCATCGCCGTGCTGAGGAATGCTGCGAAGTAGACGGCCTTCTGCGTCGACGTGATGGACGCGAACCGCTGGCTGAAGGGAACCGTCAACAGAAAGGCAAACAGGACCTGAACCCCAGGCAAGGCGACCCTCAGCTCGTTGAGCAGCTCCAGTAGCTCGCGGTCCTGACTGTGCTCGCTCTTCCCCGAAGACTTCCCCGACGATCCGGCCATCGTTCAGCCACTCCCCTTCTCGTTCCGCCCCCGCATCACGCCCACGTGACGAGGCCCAGGTCCACCAGGTTCGTCAAGTCCGGGTTCGACGGCAGCACCCTGACCGTGAATCCGTGCAAGCCTGCAACGTCCGCGGTGAATGTGGCCGTGTAGGTCGCGATGCCGTCCTGTGCGCCATCACTCGTCATCTGAGTCAGGGATGGGTCGCCGATCTCGGCATTGGCACCTACCGGACCGTGCGCCAGCTGAACGTCGACGTCGTCGGTGGCCAAGCGCCCGAGCTTCACCGTTGCAACGACCGTTCGTTCCTCGCCCACATCGGATGCGATGACGTCACCCTCGACATCGAGCACGTGGACATCCGACCACGTGCCCGCCACGCGACCCTTCCACTCCGCCAGGGCGCGGGCGCGCTCGAAGCCGTTCGCGGCCAGTCGTCTACCTTGATCCGCCGCCGGCTCGTACAGCGCATTCGTATAGTCGCGGAGCATCCGGTCGGCGGTGGCGAATGCTCCGAGGCTCGAGATCGATGCCTTCATCCGCTCTACCCATCGCCGTGGGATCGGTCCCTCCGACCGGTCGTAGAAACGGGGGATGATCTCGCGCTCGAGGAGGTGGAACAAAGAGCTCGCGTCAACCCTGTCCTGATAGTCGGCGTTCCCCACCGGTTCCGCCGAGCCGATCGCCCATCCGTTGCTGCCGTCGTAGCACTCGTCCCACCAGCCGTCCAGGATCGAACAGTTCAGCACACCGTTGATCGCCGCCTTCATCCCACTGGTCCCACATGCCTCAAGCGGCCGGCGCGGGTTGTTGAGCCAGACGTCCGCCCCCTGCGTCAGGATCCGCCCGACCTCCATGTCGTAGTCCTCGACGAACGCGCACCGGCCCCTCACTTCGGGATCGTTCGAGAAGTGGATGAGTTGCCGGATCATCTCCTTGCCGCCATCATCGTGAGGATGGGCCTTGCCGGCGATGACGATCTGGATCGGGCGATCGCTCGACAGCAGCATGGCTTTAAGCCGATCGGGATCGGTCAGCATGAGGGTCGCCCGCTTGTATTGCGCGAAGCGCCGCGCGAAACCGATCGTGAGGATCCCGGGGTCGAAGACGTCATCGGTCCAGGCGACCTCGGCGGCAGATGCCGAGCGCGCCATGAGCTGTTTCCGCAGTCGGTGTCGCACGAAGTACACGAGCCGCTCGCGTGCTCGCTCTCGGGCTCGCCATAGCTCGGCATCCGGGACGTCGTTGATCCGATCCCAGTTGGCGGTGCCGTTCTCGGCCCAGCCGGGCGCCTGACGACGATTGAACACCTCGCCGATCTCGGGGCTCAACCAGGTCGAGGCGTGGACACCGTTGGTGATCGAGCCGATCGGCACCTCGTCCAGAGGGATGTCGTTCCAGAGGCCGTGGAACATGCCCCTGGAGACCTCGCCGTGCAACCTGCTGACGCCATTGGAACGACCCGCCAGACGGAAACCCATGATCGCCATGTTGAATCGGTCCTCTCCTCCCTCAGCGCGCGGTGTCACGCGACCAAGGGCCATCAGCTCTTCGAAACCGGCCCCGCACTCTTTGGCGAACGAATCGAAATAGCGTTCCATGAGGTCGCGATCGTACACATCGATGCCCGCGGGGACCGGGGTGTGGGTAGTAAAGATGGTTGCCGCCCGAACGGCCTCGAGTGCCTCCGAGAAGGCGAGGCCCTGCTCCGTAACCAGCTCGCGGATGCGCTCTAGTCCCAGGAAGCCGGCGTGACCTTCGTTCGAATGAAAGACGTCGGCCCCATAACCGGCAGCGCGGAGCGCGCGCACCCCTCCGATACCGAGCACGATCTCTTGTCGAAGACGATGTTCACTGCCGCCGGCGTACAGGGCATCTGTCACCCCGCGTTCCTCGGCTTCGTTCTCGTCGACATCGCAGTCCAGCAGGAGGAGGTGAACCCGTCCCACCTCGGCCCGCCACAGCTGTGCGACACAACGAAGGCCGGCGAGGAGCACCTCGATCTTGATCGGCGAGCCGTCGCCGTTCGAGACCAACGTCAAGGGCATCGCGTGAGGATCGACCGATGGATATCGCTGCTGCTGCCAGCCGTCCGCGTTGAGGGCCTGCCGGAAGTAGCCTTGCCGGTACAACAGGCCGACCCCGACCAGGGGGACGCCGAGGTCGCTCGCGGCCTTTAGGTGGTCCCCGGCCAGGACGCCGAGACCGCCGGAGTACGTCGGCAATGACTCGCTGACTCCGAACTCGGGCGAGAAGTAGGCCACGCGCTCCAGCGGAGCGGCCACGCCCTTCGACTGGTACAACCTTGGCTCTTGTAGATACCTCGTCAGTCCCTGATCGACGCTGCTCAGGAACGACATGAACGGCTGGTCCTCGGTCAGCTCGCGATAGCGATCGCGCGACACCAGGCCCAGCATCTGGACCGGGTCGTGTGCTGCTCGCTCCCATGCGTCGGGGTCGACCCACCGGAACAACTCCACCGCCCTCGCGTCCCAGCTCCAACGCAGGTTGGTCGCGATCGCGTGGAGTGGGCGAAGCGGTTCGGGAAGTGCGGCTCGGACGGCGAAGCTCTTGAGTGCCTTCATAGAGGCAGGACTCTGCCGCACGTTGCCCTTCGTGGCAAGCGGAACGCCCGGGAGAAGCCCCGGAGGGCGGCCGGGGAGCGGACGTTACGCTTGCTCCGTATCCGCGACCAGCGCAGAGAGACTACGAGACGGAGAAAGGAGCACCTTGGGCCCGGACGTCAAGAAAGGTCACATCGCGGTACAGAACGTCTCGCCCCGGGTGGACGGAGGCAGCCGGCGGGCCAAAGCCATAGTGGGCGATGCGGTCCACGTCGAGGCGGACATCCTCCGCGATGGAACCTCCATGTTGGGGGCGGTGATCCGTTACAAGTCCACCGGCGACTCACGCTGGAGTGAGGCTCCCATGACCCAGGTCGACGATCGTTGGTGGGGTCGCTTCCAGCCCACCGCCGTGGGCGTTTGCAAGTACACGATCGAGGCCTGGACCGATCGTTTCGCGACGTGGCGACGGGATCTCTCGACGAAGATCGAAGCCGGTCAAGATGTGGACGTCGAGCTAGAAGAAGGAGCTCTTCTTCTCGAAGCCCATGTGCCGGTCGTTCCGCGCGAGCATCGCAAGACCCTCCGGGAGGCGGTCGAGATGCTCCGCAGGCCTCCGACAAGCGGCGGCGCCGGTTTCGAAGATCCTCGCGTCGCGCTGGCGCTCGACCCTGCGCTCGCCTCCGTGATGCACCGGCATCACGACAGAACGGGCGGCACGATCTACAAGCCTGCTCTCGAGCTTGCGGTCGACCGTGAGCGGGCCGAGTTCGGCGCGTGGTACGAGTTCTTCCCCCGCTCCACCGGCACTGCGAAGGAGCATGGGACCTTCAAGACCTCGAAGAAGCTTCTGCCGCTGATCGCCGACCTCGGCTTCGACATCGTCTACCTGCCCCCGATCCATCCCATCGGCGAAACGGATCGCAAGGGAAAGAACAACGCTCTCACGGCCGCGCCCGGCGACGTCGGCGTTCCCTGGGCGATCGGTAGCAAGGACGGCGGTCACAAAGCGATCCATCCCGAGCTCGGGACCATCGACGACTTCGACGACTTCGTCACTGAGGCCGAGAAGCTCGGGATCGAGGTCTGCATCGACTTCGCGATCCAGTGCTCACCGGATCATCCGTGGGTCGGCGAGCATCCCGAGTGGTTCCACCACCGGCCCGACGGGTCCATCAAACACGCCGAGAACCCCCCGAAGAAGTACCAGGACGTCTATCCGGTCAACTTCGACACTGACAACGCCGAGGAGCTGTGGCTCGAACTGAAGAGCGTGATCGATCACTGGATCGCTCATGGCATCAAGATCTTCCGAGTCGACAACCCGCATACGAAGCCGTTCCCCTTCTGGGAATGGTTGATCGAGGAGGTTCGCTCGCAGCATCCCGAGGTCATCTTCCTGTCGGAAGCGTTCACCCGTCCCAAGGTCATGAGCGAGCTGGCGAAACTCGGATTCACCCAGTCCTACACGTACTTCACGTGGAAGAACACGAAATGGGAGCTCGAGGACTACCTGACGGGGCTTACGCAGACGGAGATGGCGCATTACTTCCGGCCGAACTTCTTCACGAACACGCAGGACATCCTCCATGAGTATCTTCAGACCGGCGGTCCGCCGGCCTTCAAGGTGCGATTGGTCCTGGCCGCTCTTCTGTCCCCGTCATACGGGATCTACTCCGGCTTCGAGTTCTTCGAGAACACCCCTCGCGAACAGGGCAGCGAGGAATACCTCGATTCGGAGAAGTACCAGCTGCACCCGCGCGACTACAGCAAGCGGAAAGGCACGTTGATGCCGTACATCAAGCGCATCAACGAGATCCGCGGCAAGTACCCGGTACTCAGTCGTCGCGGCAACCTCCGGTTCCACCCGGTCGACAAGGACAACCTGATCGCGTTCTCGAGATCCGCACCCGGGCTGGATCCGATCCTGGTCGTGGCCAACCTGAACCCGTTCCACTGGGAGGAGGGATCGGTCACACTCGATCTCGGCGCGCTGGGGATCGACCCCTTCAGGCCGTTCGAGGTTCAGGACCTCATCTCCGGCGCTTCGTTCATGTGGCACGGCTCCCACAGCTACGTGCGGCTCGACCCCGCCGAAGAGCCGGCCCACGTCTTCGTCGTGCGGAGGTAAGGCTCTCTTGTCGGCGCTGCAGAAAGATCCCAACTGGTACAAGACGGCGGTCTTCTACGAGCTCTACGTCCGCAGCTTCTTCGATGCGAACGGTGACGGGTTCGGCGATTTCCCCGGACTGATCGAGAAGCTCGATTACCTCGAGTGGCTGGGCGTCGATTGCTTGTGGCTGTTGCCGTTCTACGAATCTCCGCTGAAGGACGGGGGTTACGACATCTCGGACTTCTACTCGATCCTTCCGGAGTACGGGAACCTCAACGACTTCGTCGAGTTCATGGACGCGGCTCACCAGCGCAACATGAGGGTCGTCGCGGACATGGTCATGAACCACACCTCGGATCAGCATCCGTGGTTCCAGGAATCTCGGAAGCCCGGTTCGGCCAAACGCGACTGGTACGTGTGGTCCGACAACGAGGAACGTTACGAGGACGCTCGCGTCATCTTCGTGGACACAGAGCGATCCAACTGGACCTACGACGAGGAAGCGGGCGCCTACTACTGGCATCGCTTCTTCAGCCATCAACCGGACCTGAACTACGACAACCCCGAGGTACAAGAGCAGATGCTCGCGGTGCTGAAGTTCTGGCTCGACCTCGGTCTCGATGGGTTCCGGCTCGATGCCGTTCCCTACCTCTACGAACGCGAAGGAACCGATTGCGAGAACCTCAAGGAGTCCCACGAGTTCCTCAAGCGGGTGCGGTCGGAAGTGGATGAGTCCTACGAGAACATCGTGCTGCTGGCAGAAGCGAACCAATGGCCTTCCGACGTCGTCGAATACTTCGGTGAAGGCGACGAATGCCATATGTGTTTCCACTTCCCGTTGATGCCACGCATGTTCATGGCGGCGCGCCGCCAGGTCAGGTATCCCGTCGTCGAGATCCTCGAACAGACGCCTTCGATCCCCGACAACTGTCAGTGGGGCATCTTCCTGCGCAACCACGACGAACTGACGCTCGAGATGGTCACAGATGAAGACCGCGACTACATGTACAAGGAGTACGCGAAGGATCCCAGGATGAAGCTGAATCTCGGGATCCGCAGGCGACTCGCGCCCCTGCTCGAGAATTCTCACGACCAGATGGAACTGTTCCACGCGATGTTGCTCTCCCTGCCCGGAACCCCCATCGTGTACTACGGCGATGAGATCGCGATGGGCGACAACATCTACCTCGGTGACCGCGACGGGGTTCGGACGCCGATGCAATGGAGCCACGATCGGAATGCCGGGTTCTCACGAGCCGACTTCGCGCAGCTGTATCTGCCCGTCCTGTTGGATCCCGTCTATGGCTATCAGGCGACCAACGTAGAGGCGGAGATGCGGGATCAGCATTCCTTCCTGCATTGGTTCAGAAGACTGCTGGCCGTTCGTAAGCAACACCCCGTCTTCGGCCTCGGTTCGTTCGAGGTGTGCACGCCGAACAATCCCGCGATCCTGGCCTACATCAGGCAGTACAACGACGACATCGTGATGTGCGTGAATAACCTGTCTGGGCGGGCCCAGGCGGCTGAGTTAGACCTGTCCCAGTTTGCGGGTAGGTATCCAGTAGAGCTGATGGGGCGGGAGCGCTTTCCGAGGATCGGGGATCTCCCCTACCTATTGACCTTTGGACCGAATGACTTCTACTGGTTCCAGCTGATCGACGAGGAGTCGTGATGGTGATCGACACAGAAAGCCTGCTGCAAGCGCTCCCTACCAAGAGATGGTTCGGAGCCAAGGGGCGCGCCCTCGATCGGATCGAGGTCCTCGACGAGGTCACCATCGATGACGGGCCGCCGCAGCTGCTGCTCGCGCTCGTCGTGGTTCATCTCGAGGCCGAACCCCATCAGATCTATCAGGTGCTCGTCCACGTGCACGAAGACGGGAGCCAAACCGATGCTCTGGACGACCCCGACCGCCTCACGGTCATCGGGGAACTCATGGCGCGCGGATCGACCTTCCACGGTTCGTCGGGGGATTTCCACTTCGGGGGCCCGGGGCTCGACCCTCTGGCGCCACCAGGGTCGTTCGCCAGTGTTCTCGACGCGGAGCAATCGAACAGCTCGCTGGTCCTAGACGACGACGTGATCGTCAAGCTCTTCCGGAGGATCGAGGTGGGGCCGAATCCGGATCTGGAGCTCAACCGGCTCCTGACGAACGAGGGCTTCGAGAGAGTGCCACCTCAGGTTGGAGAGGTCCTCTACGAGGGCATCCTTCATGGCGAAGAGGTCGAGATCGACCTCGGGATCGCGCAGCAATTCATAGCGGACGGCATCGATGGCTGGCAGCAGATCTTGGTCGATCTTCAAAGGCTCTACGACGAAGCCGACGACACCGACGACGACGATCTCCTCGAGGCCGTGGAGGCGCGCTCGCCTTCGAGTCTCGAAGCGATGGTGGAACTGGGCGATGTCACCGCGTCTCTGCATGTCGTGTTGTCGCGCGAGGAACTCGAGTTCGAGATGCTGGCGGAACCGATCGACAATCAAGACCTGAAGGAATGGGCGGAACGCGCCCGCCACATGCTGTCCCAGCTCACCGATGGGGGCCCGGGCGAGCTCGCCGCTCTCGAGGACGCGGTGCAGGAATGCATAGACCATCTCCGCTCGATCGAGGACGCGGGCCAGAAGATCCGTATCCACGGTGACTATCACCTCGGCCAGGTGATGCTCAGCCCGCGCGGCTGGATGATCTTGGACCTCGAGGGAGAGCCCGTCCGGTCACTCGAGGACCGGCGGGCCAAACAGTCGCCCCTCAGAGACGTCGCCGGGATGCTTCGCTCTTTCAGCTACGCGGTGTGGGCCTCCCTGTTCGACCGCGCGGACCCGGAGTCGCGAGAATGGTTGCGGCTCCAGCGCTGGGGGCTCGCCTGGGAACGGCTCGCCCGGGACCGGTTCATGACGGCATACATGCGCACCTCCCACGAAGGAACCTTCCTCCCGCCGGATCGTGAGGACCTGAAGGTGATGCTCGACGTCTTCGAGATCGACAAGGCGCTCTACGAGCTCAACTACGAGCGGGGTCATCGGCCCCAGTGGATCCGGATCCCGCTGCGGGGAATAGCGCAGGTCGTCGACCGAGCCGGCTAACGATGCCACCCGACAAGAGCGATATCCACGCGACCGCCGACCCCCATAGCTTCCCGCCGACTCTGGGCGATCTCGACCTTCACCTGATCGGTGAGGGCCGGCACCGCCGCCTTCACGAGACACTCGGCGCGCACGTCGGCTCGCATGAAGGGGTGCAGGGAACCGCGTTCGCCCTGTGGGCGCCGTCGGCGCGCGGCGTCAGGGTCGTGGGCGACTTCAACGATTGGGATGGCCAGCTCAATCCGATGCGCAGCCTGGAGTCGTCGGGTCTGTGGGAGCTCTTCCTTCCCGGCGTCGGCGATGGTGCCTTCTACAAGTTCGAGATCGAGACGCAGGACCGCAGCATCATCCTGAAAACGGATCCGTTCGCGTTCCGCACGGAGCCACCGCCGGGGACCGCGTCGATCGTGCACACGCCGTCGTACACGTTCAACGACGAAGGCTGGATGAAGGAGCGGGCGAGCTCCGACCTCCTCCGCGAGCCGATGTCCGTCTACGAGGTGCATCTCGGGTCGTGGCGACGATCCCCCGAGGGAGACGCCCTGACCTACAGCGACATGGCGCCGCTCCTCGCCGACTATTGCCGAGAGATGGGGTTCACGCACGTCGAGCTCCTGCCGGTTGCGGAGCACCCCTTCGGGGGTTCGTGGGGCTACCAGGTGAGTCACTACTTCGCGCCTACCTCACGCTACGGAACGCCGGACGAGTTCCGCGCGCTGGTGGACACGCTGCACACGGCCGGGATCGGAGTGATCGTCGACTGGGTCCCCGCCCACTTCCCGAAGGACGAATGGGCGCTCGCTCGCTTCGACGGCACGGCGCTCTTCGAGCACCTCGACCCCCGCAAGGGAGAGCACCCGGATTGGGGCACGCTGATCTTCAACTACGGCCGCAACGAGGTCCGGAACTTTCTGATCTCGAACGCTCTGTTCTGGCTCGAGGAGTTCCACATCGACGGTCTGCGCGTCGACGCGGTCGCCTCCATGCTCTACCTGGACTACAGCCGGGAGGAAGGGCAATGGCTGCCCAATCGTTTCGGGGGCCGGGAGAACCTCGAGGCGATCGAGTTCCTCAAAGAGCTCAACTCCGTGGTCCAGGCTGAACATCCCGGCGCCCTGATGATCGCCGAGGAATCCACCGCATGGCCCGGAGTGAGCAGGCCGGTCCATCTCGGCGGTCTCGGCTTCGGCTTCAAATGGAACATGGGATGGATGCACGACACGTTGCAGTACTTCTCGAAGAAATCGATCCATCGACGGTTCCACCACAACCAGCTGACCTTCAGCCTCGTCTACGCGTTCAGCGAGAACTTCGTCCTCCCCCTGTCGCACGACGAGGTCGTTCACGGCAAGGGCTCGCTCATCAACAAGATGCCGGGTGATGAGTGGCAGCGCTTCGCGAACCTCCGGTCGCTTTACGCCTTCATGTGGGCGCATCCGGGGAAGCAGCTGCTGTTCATGGGCGGCGAGTTCGGCCAGTCGCGCGAGTGGTCACATGACAACAGCCTGGACTGGCATCTCCTCGACGATCCGCTCCACATCGGCCTGCAACGACTCGTGTCCGATCTGAACAAGACCTACAAGGGCGTACCGGAACTGTGGGGGGGCGATTCCGATCCCGAGGGGTTCCGCTGGATCGATGCGAACGATGCCGATAACAACGTGCTTTCGTTCAGCCGAACGGCGAACGAGAGTGGCAAGCATCTCGTGTGCGTCTGCAACTTCTCCCCCATCGTGCGGGATGGGTTCCGCCTGGGCCTTCCGGCCCCGGGCCCCTACGAGGAGGTCGTTAACAGCGACTCCGAGACATATGGCGGATCGAACGTCGGGAACCTTGGTTCGGTCAACTCCGAGGCGAGGGCCTGGCACGGCCTCGACCAGTCCTGCGAGATAGTCCTCCCCCCACTGGCCGTCGTCTGGCTCTACGGCTCACGACCCGATTCGACCGGAGGGCAAGCTCAACCGCAGTCTCAACCGACTCTCTCCTAGCCGGCGGCCCAGGCTAGTAGGGCTTCGCGGGACATGAAGTTGAGGATCCTGTCGCGTGGGATGCCTGCGGCGCGCGCTGCGGCTAATCCTACCGGGAGGAACCGGAGCTCTGATGGATCGTGTGCGTCGGTCCCGATCGAGATGCGGATCCCGGCTTCCTGCGCCGCCGGTAGAAGCTCCGGTTGCAGGTCCTGCCTGTGGGGGTACGCATTGATCTCTAGCGCGACGTCGTGCTCCGCGGCTGCTTCGAAAACGCGCGGCCAGTCCGCGTGCAGGCCACCGCGCAGGTTCCATTTGCGCCCGCGCGGATGCGCGATCACGTTGATATGGGTGTTTTGGATCGCAGCGAGATAGCGGTCCGTCTGATCTTCGGTCCCGCGTAGCTGGCTGTGGAAGGACCCGAGGACGAGGTCCAGGTCCTCGAGCGCGGCCGGGTCCATGTCCCCTTCCCCGCTCGGGGTCAGATCCATCTCGATCGCTCTCAGCACCCTGAAGTCGACGCCACCCTCCTCCAGCTCCGCATTGGTGCGGGCGATCTCCTCGCCCTGCCGTGCGAGCTTTGCTTCATCCATGCCGCGCACTATCTTCAGACTCTGTGAATGGTCCGTGATGGCGACGTAGGACCGACCCATGTTGGCGGCGGTGAGCGCCATCTCTTTCACGGATGCCTGGCCGTCGCTGTAGGTCGTGTGCATCTGTAGGTCGCCCTCGGGATGGGTCCAGTCGGGATCGTCGCCGAGCTCTGACAATGCCTTCGCGTAGGTCGAGAAACCGGAGCGCTTCTCCGGTGGGGATCCCTCGATCTCGGGAGGATCCTGCAGCCATCCTTCGACGCGGGCGCCGAGGCGATCGCCGAGTGCCTCGAGGCTCGAAGCCGGCTCCCCCGCCGCCACGACATCTGCCGCCTCGGCGTCCCACAGCAGCGCCGCTCTGGAAGCACGGCCGTACGCCTTGCTGCGATGTCCTTCCGCCGCTTCGCCGGATAGCGCCAGCAGCTCGGCGATCTCGAGATTGGTTAGAGACATGCGTTTCAACCTACCCAGTCCGCCGGCCCCCCGAGAGCAGGGCATGATTGGTCGATGGCACTCCCCCTCGCTCCGCCGCTCGATCCGATGTTGTCCAAGTCGCAACCCGAGATCCCATCCGGGGACGGTTGGATCTACGAGCCGAAGTGGGACGGGTTCCGAGCGATCGTGTTTCGGGATGGACCCGAGGTTCACCTCGCGAGCCGCGATCACAAGCCACTCGAACGCTATTTCCCGGAGCTACCCGAAGCGCTGCGCAAGGCGTTGCCGGCGCGCTGCATCGTCGATGGCGAGGTGGTGATCGCCGGAGAGAAGGGTCTCGACTTCGACGTCTTGCTCCAGCGGATCCATCCCGCGGAGTCGCGCATACGCAAGCTTGCAGCCGAAACGCCCGCTAGCTTCGTGGCGTTCGACATCCTCGCTCTCGCAAGCAAGGATTTGACCTCGACACCCATCGAGAAGCGAAGGGCGGCGCTCGAAAAGATCCTCGGGGCCGGAGGGACCACAGCGGACCTCGGCCCGGGCACGCAGGTGATCATCACGCCGCAAACGGACGACTTCGACACCGCCTCACAGTGGTTCGTCGGATTCGAGGACCTCGGACTCGACGGGATCGTCGCGAAGCGAGCCGGGTCGCCGTACACGCCGGGCGACCGCACGATGGTCAAGGTGAAGCACCTGCGTGACGCCGACTGCGTGGTGGGTGGATATCGTTTGTCGAAGACGGGCGATGGCGTCGGTTCCTTGTTGCTGGGTCTCTACAGCGATGATGGCGTCCTCCACTACGTGGGACACACCTCTTCGTTCAAAACCCCCGAGAGACGGGCCCTCCTGGAACAACTGCGGGAGCTAGAAGGGGGCCAGAGCTTCGGCGAGGGCCGGACACCGGGGGGGCCGAGTCGCTGGTCCGCAGGCCGGGACACGTCGTGGGTGTCGGTTGATCCGGTGCTCGTGTGCGAGGTGGCCTACGAGCGCCTTCAGTCGGGTCGCTTCCGACATTCGGCGCGCTTCCTGCACTGGCGCCCCGACAAGCCCCCGGCGGAGTGCACCTTCGATCAACTCGAGGGCTAGGTAGACGCGTCGGGTTTGCGCCGGCGGGAGGGCTGCACGCGCGGAGGCTCCTTCTCGCCCTTCGGGAAATGGGGCGGAAGAGGCGCCTCCTCGCGGCCCTCCGCCTCTTGACGAGCGGATAGCTCGAGCAGTCCATCGAGCGAGTGCTGAACGTCATCGATGGCCGCTGCGGGATCGCCACCGCTTCGGAACCGATCAGGGACGGTCCTCACGTTGAGATCGTCGGGATCCACGTCGGGCACCTCGTCCCAGACGAGGGGGCAGGACACCCGCGCGTTCGTCACCGGGCGAACGGAGTACACGGACGCTATGGTCCGGTCCCGGGCGTTCTGGTTGTAGTCGACGAACACGCCGTGTCGTTCCTCTTTCCACCAGGCGGTCGTCGCGAGCGCAGGGACGCGCCGTTCGACCTCGCGCGCGAACGCGAGCGCGGACTTGCGAACCTCGGAGAATCCCCACCGGGGCTGGATACGGACGTAGACATGTATCCCACGTTTGCCCGACGTCTTCGGGAATCCGGTCAGCGACAGATCCGCAAGCACCTCCTGGACGACGCTTGCAACACGGCGCACGTCCGCGAACGACGTGTCCGGGGTGGGATCCAGATCCACCCGGAGCTCGTCGGGATGATCGACATCGTCGGCCCGCACCGGCCATGGGTTCAGGTCGATGCAGCCGAGGTTGATCGCCCACACGATGTGGGCTGCGTCGCTGGGGGCCAGCATGATGGCCGATCGCCCGCTGGGGAACGTGATCGTCGCCGAGCGCAGCCACTCAGGTCGGGAGTCTGGGATGCGCTTCTGGTAGAAGGGATCGCCTTCGACCCCGTTCGGCCACCGATAGAGCAGCGTCGGACGATGTAGACATCCCCGTAAGGCTCCCTCGGCCACGGCGAGGTAGTAGTCGACGAGTTCCATCTTCGTGGCCGAAAGTTGCGGGAAGTAGATCTTGTCGGGATTCGAGACGCGAACCTCGCGCCCGTCGACCTCGATGACCTCAGCCTTCCTTGCGGCGACCATTGCCCCAGTATGAAACGGCGGGCCGGTTTATCGCTTGCGCGTCAGCGGCGCGGCTCGTCCAGCAGCTCGTGGACCTTCGACACCAAGGTGTCCGGGTCGAATGGCTTCTCGAGCATGTAGTCCCTCGAATCCTCGATCTCGGCTGGGGACATCACCGCCGACGAATCGCCGGACATGTAGAGGACCCGCACGCCGTCCACCTGCGCGGCTACCCGGCGGGCGAGGTCGGTGCCCACCATGTTCGGCATGCTCAGGTCGGTCAGCAAGAGATCGATCTCGTCGCCGTGCTGCTCGCACAGATCCAGAGCCGCGTCGGCGCAATCCGCCGGCAGGACGATGTAGCCCTCGTCGGAGAGGATCGAATCGACGATGAGCCG
>Ga0136614_10001392_pt1 | contig 14184 bp, 13 predicted proteins | sample AntDrymUQ2792106_2_FD_106643 | JGI IMG/M metagenome (GOLD analysis project Ga0136614, IMG submission 106643) | Polar desert sand microbial communities from Dry Valleys, Antarctica - metaG UQ279 (21.06) | ecosystem: Environmental > Terrestrial > Soil > Desert | place: Antarctica: Dry Valley...
AGTATCTCGCTCATTACGTGGCGACTTACGAGACGATGACCAACGCCAAGCAGTTCACGGCTGCGATTCTCCAGCGGATGTGCTTCTCTCAGTCAGAGCCGCAGTCAAAGGAAACATGAGCCATTCTTTCTTGCCATCTTTGAAAATTCCTATCACGGGCTACCGCAGGCGGCGGTGACTCACTCACCTTACGCGATGATAAGTTTTAGCCCACACGAGCGGGTGTCAGCATAAAGCCCCGTGCGGAGCGAAGCGGAGCGCGGGGTTAGGTGGACAACAAGATATTCGAGTTATCAAAGATAGCGACAGCCATGAGCCTGTCGAACGGCTGTCGCCCGCCTGCGCGGGCTTGCATATCTTCGTTGCATCTGTACCCCGCGCTCCGCTTCGCTCCGCACGGGGCTTTATTCTGTCGCCGTCTGCGACGGCTAAATACTTTTCCAACCGCGCAACGTGGGTAACACAAACACTCAATCATTGAGCGAAACTCGGCGGACGTGTTAAATTGTTGTTGACTTCACGTCATCATTTGGACGAAAGCAAGGTTACGGCATGATCAATATCATCGAGAAACACTGGCCGATGTCGGTCGGCGACGGCAAGGCGACACGCAAGAAAAAACCGCGCATTCTCGCCATCACCACCGATTGCTGCACGGGCTGTGCCGGCTCGCCCGCCTGCATCGAGTATTGCCCGATTGAAGCCTGCATGTTCTGGGTTCCCGATGAGGATCACCCGCCGTTCGGTCGCATCGAAGTCGATCCCGAACTCTGTATCGGCTGCCAAAAGTGTATCAGCAAAGGCCCCGAAGGCGCGTTCCTCGACGGTTGCCCATGGGACGCCATCGAAATGGTTCCCACCGATGATTGGGAAGCCGCGCACGGCATCACGCTCGGCGATGCTCCCGGCGATGCGACTCTCCGCTGAGAAAAGCGGACGGGGAGAAAGGGTGATAGGGAGATGGGGAGAAAGAACAAAAGCTGTTGCACTCCGTCGCCCTCTCCTTATCGGTTCTTCGCTCCTTCCCCCCGTTTCCCCTTCTCCCTATCTCCCTATCTCCCCTTCTTCATTCATCCTTCCTCTTGATAGCTTCAACTGTCTTGGCCGCTTGTTTTTTGATCTCTTCAGACATGCCCGGTGCTGCGCCTTGCACATATCGCTCGACTGCGGGCAAGTCTTCCCGCTCGCCGACCAAGACTAACGCGCGCAGGGCTTCCCACACGCTCTGGCTGTCCGGCGACAGGATTAACAATTCACTTCCCTTTTCAATCTGCGAACCAGCGGCGACGGAAACTTTTTCGATCTTGCCGGGCAGCAGTGTGCGAATTTCTTGCTCGCGCCCGTCGTCGTCGCGCACGCGCGCCAGCAGCGAGCCTCTTTTGAGCGTCGCGCCGGCCGGCAAAATCGAAGTCAGCGTGCCGCTGGTTGGAGAAGTAACGACGAAGGGGTGCAGCATTGCCAATAGTTCGGAACGGCCAGTGGCATCGCCGAAGCGCACCAACGCTAAAGCCGCGTTGCGCCGCACAATCGGTTCCGGGTCGCGCAGCAATTGTTGAAGCGGGACGCGAAATTCTTCCGCGCGATTGTCCTGCCCCATCGCCCACGCCAACGTCATCCGCACGTCCGGCTCTTTGTGTCCGGCGAGCGCGACGAGCGACGGATACCAACGCTTAACTTTCTCGTCGCCCTCTTCCATTCGCCCGGCCAATTGCGCGAGCGCGTGCTGCACATGGCGCGCGCTTGTCTCTTCCTGCAAGTTCTTCTCGATCTCTTCGTCATTCAACGTGCGCCCGAACCACGTGCCGTACCAAAACGTGAACGGCACGATCACGATCAAGACGGCAACCACCAACAACGGCCAAGGCGTGCGCCGTCTCGCTCCGGCTAACGCCGCCGCTTCCGTCGCTCGCCCTTGATGATCTTGGGAATTATTTTCAGACATGCCGCGAGAGGTGCATCCGTGCCGGCTCTAAGTAACCTTAGAAAAGTTCAGGGCATTGTTCTTTGCGGTTTTGCTTTGCGCCTTTGCGCCTTTGCGTGAAATCCTCTCCACTTAGCGCGAAGGATAGAGATGATAAAGCATGAGATAAATGATAACGCCTGTGACGGAGACGTATAACCACAGCGGCAAGGTCCAACGCGCGATCCGTCGATGCAAGCCGAACTCGCCGCGCCGCGCACGCCTCAGCGTCAGGATAATCAGCGGGACGATCAGCGCGGCTAGAATGGTGTGCGTGAGCAGGACTGTGAAATAGAAAGGCCGCACTAATCCTTGCCCGGTGAAGCGCGTCGAGCCATGATGAAAGTGATAGATCAAGTATGAAGCAAGAAACGCGATGGAGATGACGACCGCTGAGATCATGCACGTCAAATGCGCGCTGATCTGCCGGCGGCGGATGAAGTAATATCCGGCGACGAGCAGCACGCCGCTCGTCGCGTTCAAGATGGCGTTGAGGTGCGGTAATAAAGTGTAATCCATAAAACGGAAATGATGAGCGATGAACGCGGAACGATGACGTTATAGCGCCTTGCGATTGAGTGCGACTGCGAATAGCGACTCCGCCTTGCTGGGAGCGCGGGCATCCTTGCCCGCCGCGTGCGAGCCGCACGCGACAGCCTCTCGACAGCTTCAACCTTGAGTGGCATCGTCACTTCGTTTTCGCGCCTCTCGGCGCTCAGCGGGCAAGGATGCCCGCGCTCCCAGCATGAAGTCGCACTCAATTGCACGCCGCTATAATTCATCGTTCCGCACCGATTATTTGCTTGCTGTCTGTTACCGAAATCTGCTGAAGATCAATCTGCGCGGAACGCGGCGGCGACGGCTGCCGTGTCTTCATAACCTCTAAAGTAAGTGACGCGCCCGCCGCGCAGTTTGAAGATCATCGTCCACGGATTATCGAAAACTTTCCCCGTCGCTCTCACACGCCCGCGCTCAAAGCCGACGACGGCGACCACATCATCCTGCACGATGAACTCGCGCGGCTCGAACCGCTCAAAATCCACCGCGCCGCCGAGCGCGCTGAAGAATTGCCGCACTTCGTCGCGCCCGCGCCGCAACCCGGCATAGGGAATTTCCGCCGGCCCCGGAATGAACCACTCGACATCTTCACTCAAAGCCGCCAGCACTGACGGCACATCTCCCCGCCCGAAGCTCTCGAAAATACCCTCGACGATGCGAACATTCTCGTTCATTCCGGTCCCTTCTTCGCGGGCGCGGCGCGCTGGCCGGCAGCCTTCGGCGGCGCGGCGGGCTTCTCGCTCAATTTTTCAAAACCACAACGCTCGCACTGCCACAACGGAAAGATGTCCGTCGGATCAGTTTTGCTTTCATAAACCGCGCGCAAGCTCGGCACGATCTTGCCGCCACATTTCGGGCAAGCGCGCCCGCGCATACTCTCGCGGCTGCTATCGAGTTCTTTGAGTGTCTCGTCGGCCATAGCTATCAGTTAAGACTCATCTTCTCCGGGCGCATTCCGCCGCTTGTAAGCCACGTAGAAAAACGCGCAGAAGATCGAGACCGGCGGCGTCAACAAGAGCAACACGGCCAAATTCAAATTCTTCGCGCCGGCCTCATTCAAACTTGTCGCTGCCGCTCTGCACAACGCACACTGCGCCGGCGTGGCCGGCGGATCAGCGAAGAAGAACAACGCCGCCATCACCAACACAGCGATGACGAACGGCGAAAGTCTTCTGAGCTTGAGATTTAATTTCATCGCGCTTTTTTCTTCTTCAATACGGGCGCAAGTTGCGGACGCGAAAGCCGTCCGGGAAGAAGATGAAGAACAGACAGATGCAGATCACGAGCATCGGGACCAGCGTCAGAATGAGACTGAGCCGTTCATAGCGCAAGTGCATGAAGTAAGCCAGAATCAGCACGGCTTTAATCAGTGATAACCCGATCAGGATCGTCAACATTATCGTCAGCCCGACTTCGACGTAAGCGAGAAAAACTTCGACCAGCGTCAAGCCCAGCAAGGCTCCGAGAACGCTGAGAAAGAGCTTAGTCGAACCCGCGAAGTGAATCGGCTCGGCGGGCGCGGCTGCCGAAGGGTCGTCCACGTCCAACAGCCGCTTGAACAGCCCATTCTCATAAGCCCACAACGCCGGGCTAAACAGAAAAACTCCGGCGAGCAGCAAGCAGACTGCCATCATAAAGAGACTATCGATAGTCAGAAAGTCGCCCGCCCAACTGAGATTCGAGACGGCGAGCAGCAGGAAACCCGCCGCGATGATCAGGCAGACGAAGTTTAATAAAAAATCCTGCTTCTTCCAGAGATTGCTAATCGTTGACAAACGACTGCTCATGCCGATTGGTCCCCCAACATTTCAATTTGCAATTCAATGACCGCCGCCGAAATCGACCGACATCAAATAGATCAACGGGAAGACAAACATCCAGACGAGATCGACGAAGTGCCAGTAGAGTCCGCTGATCTCGACATCCTCATGCGTGGCACGCTTGATCCGCAACGCGACGAAGCCGAGATACAGCACGCCGGTCAGGACGTGGAACATGTGCAGCCCTGTAATCGCAAAGAAACTCGCGCCGAAAAGCGGCGAGGCGTTCGGCCAATGCTGCACCCATTCTGCGGGCAGGGCGAAGGGCGTTAAACCTTCATCGATCAAGTGTAGCCACTCATAAATGTGCAGGCCGAGAAACGCCAATCCGCCGAGCATCGTCCCGCCGATCCAACGCCGCACCGCACGCTTGTCGCGCCGTGCCGAAGCCGAGACGGCCATCACCATTGTGAAACTCGAAGCCAGCAGGCAGAGCGTCATCACGGTAGAGAAGACGATACTCGGCGAAAACTTGAAAGGCGTCGGCCACTCCGCGCTCGACATCCGCACGTAGCTGTAGCCCATCAAGAGCGCCGTGAAAGTCAGCGCGTCCGACACGATAAAGAGCCACATGCCGAGCTTCTTATGCCCGACGTGATACGGCAGCGTCCCGCCGTTCCAATCACTCGCGATTAAATTCTCCGCACGAGCTTCGACAGTACTCACCCGCTCACCTCCACAAAAAAAGTAATGCGAACAGATAAACCCACAGCCCATCCATGAAATGCCAGTAAATGCCCATCGCGTCGGCCCGCGCCTGCTCTTTCGCCGCGCCCTGTCGGTCTGCCCGATCATGGCGCACGCGCTGTAGCGTCCGCAGCCACAGGTAGCTCAAACCGAATACGCCGAGGATCAAGTGGAGCGCGTGCAACGCGGTCAACAAATAAAAGAAAGAGCTGTGCGGGTTAGTGGCAAGATAAATACCCTGCGCCACGAGTTGTTGCCACGCGAGGAGTTGCGAGACGAGGAATCCCAGACCGAGCAGCAAAGAGACGATCAGCCACGTCCGGTAAGCCGCGCTCTGAGCTTTTTTCAAAGCGCGCCGCGCCATTTCGTAAGTCACGCTGCTGATGAGGATGAGCGCAGTGCTGACCCACATCAGCGAAGGCACGTCGAACGACTGCCAACTTTGCGTCCTGTCTGCGCGGAAGACGTAGGCGCTCGTCAACGCTGCGAACATCATCATCACCGCCGCCAGCACGACCCACATGCCGATGCGATACTGCTGCGGCGAAAAGTCAGACCTATTGCGGTCGCCACCGCCGCCGTTGCCCTTCGGCCCGCGCGAGCCGTTGCCGTTCGGGCGCGCGCCCGTCCCGCCCCAGCCGATGCCCGGCGTACTCTTCGTCTGCTCGCTCGTGCTTGATGAAATACTAGTGATGACCATCGTGACCATTCCCCGAACTTCCTTGTTCCCCTTGCGCTAACTCGCCGTGTGTGACGGCGGCGGCGCTCTCTGCGTCCGGCTCCGTCTGCATTGTGTAATCTTCAGCCGCGCCGGGGACGGAAAATTCATAAGCGCCGCGATACACGACCGGAACCACGCCGCCGAAATTATCAAACGGCGGCGGCGAGCTAACTGTCCATTCGAGCGTCGTCGCGTTCCACGGATTGTCGCCCGCCTTTCGTCCTTTGAACAAACTCCAGAAGAAGTTGAAGAGAAAGACGAACTGCGTCGCCGCCGTCACCAGCGCGGCGATTGTGACCAACAGGACGAGCGGTTCCGTGCGCGCCAGAAAGACGTACTCTTCAAACGACGAGTAGCGGCGCGGCATTCCGACAATGCCCATCGCGTGCATCGGAACGAAGATGCAATAGACGCCGATGAACGTCGGCCAGAAATGGATGTAGCCGAGCGTGTCGTTCATCATCCGCCCGAACATTTTGGGGAACCAGAAATAGACGCCCGCGAACATTCCGAAGATCGCCGCCACGCCCATCACGAGATGAAAATGCGCCAGCACGAAGTAGGAATCGTGCATCGCCAAATCGAGCGTCGTCTGCCCCAACACCAGCCCCGTGATCCCGCCCGCGACGAACAGCGAGACGAAGCCGATGGCGAACAACATCGGGACGGTGAAATGAATCTTGCCGCCCCAGAGCGTGCCGATCCAGTTGAAAGTTTTGATCGCCGAAGGCACGCCGATGGAGAGCGTCAACACAGAGAAAGCCATTCCTGTGCGCGGGTCCATGCCGCTAATGAACATGTGATGTCCCCACACGAAGAACCCCAACAACCCGATGGCGAACATTGCGAAGACCATCGCGCGATACCCGAAGATGGGTTTCCGCGCGAAGGTCGAGAGAACGTGCGAAGTCAGTCCCATGCCCGGCAGGATCGCGATATAAACTTCCGGGTGGCCGAAGAACCAAAACAAGTGTTGCCACAAGATCGGCGAGCCGCCTTTGTTCGGCAAGAGTTGATCGCTGACAACCAAACCGCCCGGAATGAAGAAGCTCGTGCCGGCGTGCCTGTCCAGCAGCAGCAGCACGCCCGCCGCCAACAGCACCGGGAACGAAAGCAAAGCCAAGATCGCCGTCGTGAACCAAGACCAGCACGTGAGCGGCATCCGCATCAGGGACATCCCGCGCGTCCGCATATTCAGCATCGTGGTGATGAAGTTCAGCGCGCCGAGCAGCGAGGCGACGCAAAAGATCGCGATGCTCGCAATCCACAAGCTCATGCCCGCGCCCTGCCCCGGCCCGGCGATCTTGCCGAGCGCCGACAGAGGCGGATAACCTGTCCAGCCGCCGATGGGACCAACCGTCCCGCTCCCGCCGCCGCCCAACCACATGCCCAGCGCGGAAGTTCCCAACGCCTGATTGCCCTCGAAGAAGACCGCCGCGATGATGACGACCAAGCCGACGAACGTCACCCAGAACGAGAGCATGTTCAGCACCGGAAACGCCATGTCTTCCGCGCCGATCTGAATCGGTAAAAAGTAGTTACCGAACCCGCCCTGCGGCGCGGTCGTCAGCACGTAGAAAACCATGATCGTCCCGTGCATCGTCACCAACGACAAATAAAACTCCGGCGTCATCTGCCCGCCCGGCGCGCCCTGCGGAAAGATCGTCTCAAGGATCGTAATACTCGAATTCGGCCACGTCAGCTTCACGCGCATCAGTACCGACATCAGCATCCCGACGAAGGCCGAGAAGATCGCGAGCAGCAAATACTGAATCCCGATCACTTTATGATCGACACTGAAAATATACTTGCGAATAAAACTCGTCGGCGGCCCGTGATGATGCGCGGCGGGGCCGTGATGGGAAGTCTCGACGGGCGCGTGCGTTTCAGTCACGGCGACGTTCCCAGATGTGGCGGCGGTTGCCTCTTCCATGTCTTAACTCCTCATGCTGATCAGAATATTCTTCAGCCGTCAGAGGCTCTCTGAAAATGTTTTTATTCCCCGAAGGGGAAAGATTCAATAGGCGGGGGCAACGCCCCCGTATCGCGATGAAATTGTTCCGACCCTGAAAGGGTCGCATTACGTGTTGGCTCTTCGACCCTTTCAGGGTCGGGACGTTTGTTCACGCGATCCGGCGGCGTTGCCGCCGGCTATTGAATTAAGCCCTTGCAGAGCTTTTCAGACAGCTTCTTGATTCTCAGCTTTCAATTCATCACTCATCATTCCGCCTTCATCATTTCCCCTATTGTCCCGGCCCGATGCCGAGCGGGTATGTGTTGTTCAACTCCGTGACGCGCTTCTGAAATTGCGCGGGCGGCATTCGCATCAACTCGTCGTGATCGTTCTGCGGCAGCACGATCATGTAGCTCTTCATCTTGTAATGCAGTTGCCCGCACAACTCCGCGCAGGCTAACTCGAAGCGTCCGGTCTTCACGGGCTTGAAGTGCATTTTCAGAGACAAGCCCGGCACGAGGTCTTGCTTGTAGCGTAACTCCGGGACCCACAGATCATGCGTCACGTCTTTTGATTGCAACGTGAGATCGACCGAGCGGTTGACGGGGACGACCAAGATGGGGACGACCGCGTCGTCTTTCGCTGCCGGATCATTTTCGTCGAGGCCGACGAAGTTGAGCGAAGAATCGTCAATCAATTCGGGGCTGGTTTTGCCGAACGTGTTGTCCGCGCCGGGATAATGAAAATTCCATTGGAACTGTTGCGCGACGACATGGACGGGGACGGAACCCGGCGGCGCATCGTAGAAATGAAGCTGCGCCCAGACGCGCTGGCCCAACAAGCCGAGACCGACAAAGATAAAGAAGGTGATCCCCGTCCACAATATCTCCAGCCGATTGTTGCCGTGCGAATAGACGGCGCGGCTACCGTCGCCGGTGGCGCGATAGCGGAAGACCGCATAACCCAAACCAATCTGCGCCAAGACGAATGAGATGCCGACCACAATGATCGTGATCAAAAACTGCCGATCATAAGCCGGGCCGTGTTCCACGATAGACTCCGGGAACCACCACCGCCCGTTCACAAACAGCCACACGGACGCGACAGTTAAAAGCCAAATCAAGACCCCCAAAACACGCCCCATCAGAAGCTCCTTTTCCAGTTTTCAGTTTCTAGTTTTCAGTAAAGAATAGTTCGGCTGAAAACTGAAAACTGAAAACTGCTTCACTGTTTCATCACCATCAAGCCGAACAAGATGGGTAGATATAAAACTGAAGCGAGTAAAACTCTACGCGCGTTGCGGCGCGAGAGAGTGACGAAGGCGGCGATGCTGCTCCACAAGTAGAGGCCGCCGAGAATGAGCGCGCCGTAGAAATAGACGGCCCCGGCGATCCCCAGCACGGCGGGCGCGAGACTGACGGGGACCAGCATCAATGTCCATAAGACCATCTGTTGTTTGGTCAGTCGGCCTTCCGGCTCGACGACGGGCAGCATCAGAATACCGGCGCGCTCGTAGTCTTCGCGGTACATCCATGCGATGGCGAAGAAGTGCGGAAATTGCCACAGGAACAGAATGGCGAATAACGCCCACGCCTCCAGCCCGATTTGATTCGTCGCCGCCGCCCAGCCCAAGAGCGGCGGGACTGCGCCGGGAAATGCGCCGACGAGCGTCGAGAGCGAAGTGCGCGTTTTGAGCGGTGTGTACAGGAATAAATAGCCGACGATCACGCTGAGACCGCAGAGGGCGGACAGCGGATTGACGAGCAGACCGAGATACAATTCGGCGACGACGGTCAGGCTCACCCCAAAGACGAGCGCAGGGAGCGCGGCTAAGCGACCTGAAGGCAGCGGGCGCGAAACTGTGCGGCGCATCTTCGCGTCAAGCTCGCGCTCCATGTACTGATTGAGCGCCGCGATGCCCGACGAGAGCAGAGCCGTGCCGATGATCGTGTGGATAAAGCCGGCGTAACTGAATGAATCTTTGCTGCCGAGAAAAAAACCGGCGGCGGTGGTTAGCACGACCAGAGAGGTAATGCGCGGCTTGGTCAGTTCGACGTAGGCCGCGAGCTTTTCGCGCACAGCGAAGGCAGGCGGCGCGGCAGCCACGCCCTCGCCGGCAGAACTCAGATTGATCTCTTCGACGACAAAAGTTTTCATGTTTTGATGGCTCGGTACGATGTGTGGCAGTAGCCCGACCATTCTCAGACGGCAGGAGACAGGAGCAGGCGACAGGTAGTCCGTCGTCGCCTCGCTCCTGCCGACTGCCTCCTGTCTAATGTTTCCCGCCGGCCATGGGGAACTCAAGGTCGGGCAGCACGGTCAGCGAGCCACCGTTCAAAGAGGCTGTGCCGCTGCCCGCGAAGCTGTAGTCTTGCGTCTTGCTCTCTTTCGCGCCGACGGCGACTTGCTGCGTCTTCTCGCCGAGTTTCTCGTGCCAAGCGACGACCGTGTAAGTTCCCGGCGGCACGCCTTTGATCTCGAATTGACCGCCGTCGGCGCTGACCGCATAGAGCGGGTGCGCCAGCACGCCGACGTAGGATTTCATCCACGGGTGTTGGTTGCACTTGACGGGGATCAACGTCTCCGGGCGCGTAAAAGTTTTTTCGAGCGGCGGAGCGCCGGGCGACTGCGATTGATTCCACTCCTGATTGCTTTTGGGGAGCGGATGAACATTATGCGCCGTCTGATCGCTGTTCAGCACTCTGAGCTGCTGCTTCGTCATGATGCCGAGAACGTGCGGAGTATATTGACAGCCTTTCTGATCGAGCGTCACCGGCGCGGATGGCACGTCGAAGGAAAGATTGGAGACGCTCCTGCCGCCTTCGGTCAGCTTCCCTTCTTTCACATAGACGAAGACGTTGGCGAGCTTGCCGTCTTTGACGACGACTTCTTCGGTTACCGGATTCGGGTTAGCTGCCGCGCAGGCCGCGTCGGCGTCCATGCTGATCAGCTTCGGCTCCGGCGGCGTCCCCTCGAAAGAAATCGTGCCGGTGATGGAGCCTTCGTTGCCGCTCGGCTTGTAGGCCGTAGCCGCGACGGTTTCTGTCTCTTCGTCATCGAGTTCCGCGTCGTCGTCGTCGTCACTACTGCCACACGCCAACATCAAGCTCATCATTGCGATGGCGATCAACATTGCGACGAGCGATCTGTATTTCCTCAAATGAATCATAATGCCTCCTGAATGAATTGATTGATGGATGCCGGCGTGAGCAATTAACCCTCACTACTGATGAAGATGCAAATGCGAAACATCTTCAGACGGCGCGACGACGGGCGGCGCGGGCGCATCAGGGACGCGCGTTCGTTTCCGGCTCGCTCTGCGCGCGCTCGCCTTTGCCGCTCGCTGTTTGAATCTCTTTTTGCGCGGCGCAGCTCGCGGCTTCGCGTGATGTAACCCACCCCCGGTCGCGGGCGGCGTGTCGTTCTGCGGCTCGCCGGTGGTTGTCGTCCCGCTGGTCGCCGGGGGAGAACCCGCCGCGATCCGGCTCTGCTCAGCGGGCGTCAGTTGCAGCATGTAACGGACGAGCAGTTGCGCGTGATCCTTGTCGTAGTCGTTAAAGCTCGCGGGCAACTCGCCGTTGAAGACCCAGCGGTCGCCTTCGCGTTTGAACAAATCAGACGGCATCGCCGTGCCGGGTATCACGCGCTGCGGATCGAGCAGCCAGCGGAACGTCCATCCGGACTTTAATCGTTCCGGGGCCTGCAAGAAATTCGGGGCCGAGGCGGTCTCGTCGTGCGTCGGATCGCCGGTCAAGTGGCACTTCAAACACGGCGCGCCCTGCGAGGTGAAGAGTTGCCGCGCCAAATCGCGTTCTTGATCGGTGAGCGGATCGAGTTCCTCTTTGATGTAGGGCGACTGCTGCGACGAGACGGCGAGGAAGAAACGCACGAGCGTCTGCAACTCATTCGGCGAGAAGTTGAAGGTCGGCATTCGCGGCTTCAAATAGAGGCGCACGCCGTTGCGATTCGCGCCCGGCTGCGGTTGATAACTCAGGCCGCCGCTTGTCACACCTGCTTGTGCGCCGTTCGGCGCGGCGGCGCTTGTCGCGCTGTTGTTCGCGCCGCTCATTTGCGCGGCGGCGTTGCGCCCGTTCAAGCCGCTATGCCCGGCGACGGTTTTGTAGAAATCAGCGCCGCTCAAAGACGGATCGGTCAGGAAGCGCATCAGCCAATCGGGATCGACGCGCGCGCCTTCGGTCGTCAGATCGGGCGGGACTTGATCCTTGCCTTCCGGCGTCTGGAATTGCGGCAACCCCGACAGATCAGATTTTTGTCCGACCTGTACCGTGTGACAACCCATGCAGTTATATTTCTTGATCACCCACCAGCCGTCTTGAATATCTTTGCGCCGATCCTCAGGCTTATAGAACATCGATGGCGGGACGTTCGCTCCTTCCGCGCCGACGCTGCCCAAAAGAAGCGTCACCAGCGCGGCCCGCTCTTGCTTCTCTTCGTTTTGGACGAGATGCGGCTTCGGCATTTTCAAATGCTCGCGCGGGTCTTTCTCTTTGCCTCGATCATAAATGCTTGGCTCAGCCAGCTTATGCTCGAAGAAGCCTTTGCGGTTGTACCATTCCTCTCTTTCCTTCTTCTCCGGGTTGAGCGGATCAATGCCGCGCTCGGCGTCGTGCGTCAGCATCGCGAAGTCGAGCCGCTCCAGAGGCGTCGCGCCTTCGGTCGTTAATTCCTTGCCGATGCGCTGCTCTTCCTCGAAGCCTTTGATCTCGTGGCAGCCGGCGCAGCCATATTGCTTGATCAAATTGGAGCCTTGATCCTTCAACTTCGGATCGTCCATGTACGAGGCATCAGGCCAACTCACTCCCTGCCCGCTCAGAGAGAAGAGGTAGGTGGCGATGTCGCGCGAATCCGCTTCTGATAAGCGGAAGTTCGGCATCACCGTCATGTTCTGCACCTGTAATTCCGTGCCGTCGTTCGGGCAGGTTGAGTGGCGGTCGGTGTCGAAGACAAAGGGCAGATTCTTCTTCTCGTAATCGGCGCGCGTCAGATCGCGTTTCTCTTTCGGGCAGTAAGGAGCCCAACGCTCGCGCGGGTTGTAAATCCAACGAACGACGAAATCGTAATGCTCCTTCTGGCCGACGCGCTGCAAGTTGGCCGCAAAGTCTCCGCCCACCTTCTGGTCCCCTTCGCCGATGGAATGGCAAGCCATACAGCCGAGCGTCTTGAACATTTCCTCGCCGCGCGTGGCATTGCCGGGTGGTTGTTTCGGGATGCCGCCCGTGCCTGTCGGGTCAAAGGCCGACTGCCAGAGGTACGCGGCGATGGCCTTGCGCTCTTCGTCGGCGCGGCCTTTGTTGAGGTGCGCGGTTTCAGGATTCAAGTACCAGAACGTCGGCATCTTCGTACCGGGGCGGAACGCTTGCGGGTCTCTCAGCCATTCGGGAATCCATTCTTTCCGCAGCTTCAACTTCACGTCTTTGAGGTTTGGCCCGATCTTCTTCTGATCTTGCATCATGTGGCGTGACTGCCGGTTCAACTCCTCGATGCGGGCGGCGATCTGGCTGCTGGTGACGCGCAGCCCGACGGCGCGATCACGCAGACGCGCGGCTTCCGCGTCGTCTCTCGCCGTGTCTGCTTCGAGGTTTAAGCGGCGAGACTCGCGCTCGTTGGCTGCCGTCTCTTCCTCAAGCTGCTTGATCTGCTGGCGCGTGCCGTTGAGCGCGTCCAACTCGCGGTCGAAACCTTCGTAGCGATGGCAACCGACGCAACCGCGCTCTTCAAACAAATCCTTGCCGAGCGTCAAATTCGGCGCGCCTTGCAACACGCGGTCGTTAGAGTGGCATTGCTGGCAGCCGGCTTCCATGTTCTCGCTGTCAAACATCCGGTGCGTCCAGAACCGATTCTCGCCGTGCGCTTTCTCGACGCTCGTGGTCGCGCGCCCGTTGCCCCAATGGCAGCTTGAGCAGCCAAAGCGATCCACGTTATGGATCTGCAACAACTCTTTACTCGGATGCGAAGTGAAGGCGCGGGCCAGAGCGTCGGGCCGCCGCTTACCTCTCGGCCTCATGTTAGCGGGCGTCAAGGTCAGCGGCTCGCGGATGCCGAGATGGCAAGTCTCGCAACGGTCAACCGTGTCCGTCGCGTTAACGTTGATCTGCTTAATCTCGTACCCGAACTCATTATTCGCCTCGCGCAGTTTCCCGATTTGCTCTCTGGATAAGCCGATGACGTTATCCTTGAGATACTCCTGTTCCTGCTTCCTCAACTCGTCGTAAGGCTTGCGGACTTCGACGCGCTCGGACAAGAGTTGCGCTTTCGCCAGCTTCAAATTGTTATAACGCTCTTCGAGCTGATTGAAGTTTAGCTTTTCTTCTTTGGTCTCCCTCGATCCCGGTGCGACCGGCAACTCGACTTCGACCGGCTCATTCTTCTCCTCTTCGACTTCGCGGCGCATCTCCGCTTTGTCAGACTCGTCAGCCGACTCGATCTCGTAACTAACGACGGTGATATGGCCGCGTTTGTTCTG
>Ga0136614_10001393_pt1 | contig 14182 bp, 16 predicted proteins | sample AntDrymUQ2792106_2_FD_106643 | JGI IMG/M metagenome (GOLD analysis project Ga0136614, IMG submission 106643) | Polar desert sand microbial communities from Dry Valleys, Antarctica - metaG UQ279 (21.06) | ecosystem: Environmental > Terrestrial > Soil > Desert | place: Antarctica: Dry Valley...
ATTGGGAACGGTTCCCGTTGACCGCACTGAAGTGAGAAGGGTGCCCGAATGGAACTGAGAGCCGTCTTGCTATCTTGCCTGGACTCGCGAGCATCCTCGCGGGTTTGGTTATTCTCCTGGCGCGCGTGCAGCGTTCGTAAGGGGCGAGGCATCAGGGTAGAAGTAAAGCCGTCTCCGGTGGCTGAGCGTCCATTGACTGTAACCCACCGCGCGGGCAGTATCCCGATCTTGGCTAACGTACGCAATCACCTGCGCCCGACGCTGCCGTCAACTCGCCTTGCAGAGCTTCCTTCACCAGCCCCAGCGCGAGTGGATCCGTGACCAGCTCGCCGTGGGCCGTGCGAGCGCTTCGACAGGCATCCTGCAGGCGGATGTTGATCGCGCCCTCGAGCTCCGCCGACTGCGGAGGAGTGACCGTCAAATCGGAGGCGGTCCAGATCGAGTAGTAGGAAGGCCCTGCCGGCGTTTCGTCCCCCGAGTTCAAGTCTTGCAGGAAGGACGATCGGGGGCCGAGTTGGGCGCATGCGCCCTCGCAAACACTGGGATCGAACGAGGTTGCGAGTTCCGCAATCTCGGTGCCGTGATTGGGCGTCCCCAATAAAACGACTCGACGCGCCTTCTGCGCGCCTCCGAACGCCTTGACATAGTGGCGCACGACTATCCCCCCTGCAGAGAAGCCGACCAAATCGACGGTGGACGCGTTCAGCCCTGATACCACATCCGCAAGCGCTCGTGCAGAGCGCTCAATATCGCCGGTTCCGGCGAGTGGAAGCGTGACCGGCTCGACGGCGTGACCCTGACTCCGTAAGAATGCGGTCAGTGGCTGGAGTGACGAGGCGTCTCCACCGTATCCCGGCACGACCACCACCGGCACGACGGCAGCGGGCGGTGCCCCCGAGCTTGCGGCCAGTACCGCCACAACCACCATCACGGCAACGAGCCCGGCGACGCCCGCAAGAAAAGCCAGGCGGCGGGGACTCGAGGCACGAAGCATGCGCATGAGCCTACGTCTCGGCTACGGCTAGGCGTGGACTCATGTTAACCTTACCATGCAGCCAATCGTAAGGAGACAGGGCGCCTGTGGACGTACCCGCGACAGTGACATCCAAGGGTCAGGTGACTCTACCCAAGGCCGTCCGGGATGCCCTGGGAATACGAGCGGGAGACGAGGTGCTTTTCAGGGTGCACCGGAACCGCGCGGTGCTTGCGAAAGTGCCGGACTTTCTCGAGCTCAAGGGCAGCGTTCCCTTGCCTCCTGGGTCGAAGGGCGTGTCTTGGTCCACAATCAAATCAGAAACGTGGCGTAGCAGAACTTCCAAGCGCCATTGATCGCGTACGTCGATACCAACATCCTGGTTCGACATCTAACCAATGACCCCCCGAGTCAGGCTCGAAGCGCAACCGCGATCCTGGAGAATGCAGAACGCCTGATTCTCACGGACGTTGTTGTCGCGGAACTCGTGTACGTGCTCGAGTCGTTCTACAGGCGGCCTCGCAAAACGATAGCCGTGTCCGTTCAGTCCCTTCTCGCTCTCGACCCGATAGCGGTCGCTGATCACGATCTTCTACTTCGAGCGATCGAGCTGTACGAACATGCCCGGCTCGACTTCGCCGAGGCCTACCTGGCAGCTGCCGCCGAGCTCTCCGGTGTCGAATCCGTTGCGTCCTTCGACCGGACACTCGATCGCGTGGACACCATCCGTCGGGTACATCGCGCCTGAGCCCTCGAGTGGTGGTGAGTGGTTGGACAGCAACCCTTCCACCACTCGGCATGGATCCTTTACAATTCCAGCGAATGGTTGCTCAAGATCGTGCAGCCGTCTTCGGTCACCAGCACGACCTGCTCAAGCCGAACGCCCTCGGCGTCGTCGTAGACGCCGGGCTCCAGAGCCAGCACCATGCCCGGCTCGAGCCGGGTTCGGCCCCCGGGAACAATGCGCGGCTCCTCGTGCCACGACGTTCCGAGGCCGTGCCCTGAGTGGTGGGGGTAGTCGAGGCCTTCTCTCATGAGCTTGTCGAGAGAGTCTGCGCCCACGCCGGGCCTTACCGCTTCGATCCCACGTTCGAGCGCCTCCAGAGCTGCCCGGTGCTTGGAGCGAGCGCTTGCCGCCGGCTCCCCCACCGCCAGGGTCGAGCAGGAGTCGCCCCAGTAACCCTTCAGACGCGGCACAAGGTCGCAGATGACGAGGTCGCCCTCTGCGAAAGTGCGCGGGCCGGGCGGCCCGCCCGTCTCCGCCGTGCGAGGGCCGCTCGCAAGGTCGGCGAGGACAGGAATCCGGCCCCCGGCGTCGAGCTCCATGGCGCCCCTTAGCAATGTCCACAGCTCGATCTCCAAGACGCCGGCCTGCGCCTGGGCCCGCGCGTGGGCTTGCCCGATGTCGCAGAGCTCGACCGCGGCGCGCAGAAGCTCGATCTCGTCGAGGTCCTTGACGGCTCGGGCCGAAAGGAGCTCCACGCTCGCGTCGACGAGTCGTAGTCCCCGTGCCAAGGCCGAGCTCAACGCCGCCGGCTCGGTTGCGAGCGTACGACCGTCAGCCGCTGCTCGAAGCGCACGGGAGGCGCTGCCGACAAGATCGAGCTCTCCGATGGTGAACCCCGCATAAACGGAGACCTCACAGTCTGGTGGAGCTGCGAGCGCACCGTCTTCTGACACAACGAGGATCGGGGGCCCGTCCGGCGTCACGACCGCGAGAGGAGGGAGCGCGAACGGGCTAGGCCCCGATCCGATATCCGCTTCGAAGCCCGTAAGCCACGTCACCGAGCTCGGCTCCGCCGCAAGCACACCGTCGGCGCCGAGCCGCCGGGCGATCGAGAGCGCCCGCTCCCGGCGCACCGTCATCGGGCCGTGAGTAGGACCTTCGTAACGGAAGCAGGCTCTTCGACGAGTAGCCGGAAGCCTTCGGCCCCCTCCGACAGCCCCATCACCGTCAACCAGTCGAGAGGCGGAGGACTCTGCGCCAAGAGTGCGAGCGCGTCCTCGAAGTCCCGGCGTGTATACGCGTAGTGGCCTCTCACAGTGACGCCCCGGCGCACCAGGTCTACGACCGGCATGCCTCCCTCCGCCTGGCCCAGACCCACGAGCGCCACAGTGCCTCCGGAACGAACACCTCTGATCGCGGCGCGCCAGGTCTGTTCCACTCCAACGGCGTCGATGACGAAGTCGGCCTTCCCGGGACTCACCACGCTGGTTTGTGCGAGCACTTCCGCGGCACCGAGACGCTCGGCCAGCGCTCGGCGCTCGGCCACTGGTTCGACGCACACGACTCGAGCCCCTCTCTGCGCCCCCAGATAGACCGCCAGGAGCCCGATGGGTCCCCCACCCACCACGAGAAACGAGTCTCCCGCCGCTATCCCGTCGATCCGCCACGCCGACAAGGAGGCGGCAAGGGGCTCCACCAAAACCGCAATGCGAGAGTCGAGGCCGTCCGGAACCGGGAGCAGCGCGTCCTCGCGCACGGCCACATGAGAGGCGAAGACACCGGGCAGATCAAGGCCGAGAAGATGGCGCTGCTCGCAGAGGTTCTCCTGGTCGCCCAAGCACATACGGCATCGTCCACAGGTGACGAGTGGAAACACCGTGAAGCGGCCCTCTCGATCGGCCACCGAACCCACGGCTTCGTGTCCCAGGATGAGCGGAGGACTCCGGGGGCCGGGGTGTCCCCGGTAGGCGTGCAGATCGGACCCACAGATCCCGGCAAGCTCAACCTCCAAGACGACCTCCCCTTCGGCCAGAGGGGGGTCGGGCAGATCCTCCAGATCGATCCTGGTGTCCCCGTGCCATACCAGTGCGCGCACCTACTTACATCTCGTTTCGCACCGGTTGAGTCGCCATCCCTTCATGCTGGTACTCGATAGGTTCTCACAGCTTCTTCGACAAGCTCGATGCCGAGGCCCGGTGCCGTCGGCAGGGCCATTGTGCCGTCTTCGACCTTGGGCTCCGGTTGAGTCAGCTCGGCCCGGAGCGGCGACGAGAACACCGCCGGCGACAGCATCTCGATGAAAGGGGCATTGGGAGTCGCCGCCTGAAAGTGAAGTGAGGCTGCGGCCGTGATCCCCGTTTTCCAGAAGTGTGGAATAACGAGAGCTCCATGAAGCTCTGCGAGCTGAGCGATCCGTCGCAGCTCGGTGAGCCCGCCACAACGCCCGATGTCCGGCTGGAGTACGTCCACTCCTCCGCGCTCGAGCCATTCTCTGCATTCGTAAACCGTGACGGCCATCTCGGCACCGCCCACACGCGTCTCACAACGCGACGCCAACTTCGAATGTCCCACTAGATCGTCGTGCTGGAGCGTCGCTTCGGCAAAGTAGAGGTTGCAGTCCTCGAGCCGATTGAGCACCCACAGCGCGGCGCGCCAGTCTCGCCATCTGTACCCGAAGTCGACCATCATTGTCGTGTCGTCGCCGAGGAGCCGCCGCCCCTCTCTGATGCAGGCGACCAGTTCGCGGTCGTCGATCAGATCTCCGAAGAACACCTCCATCTTCACAGCCCGAAAGCCAGCCTTTAGTGCCTTCTCCGCCAAGGCAGAGATTGCATCCATCATCTGGTCAAGGGAGCGCCCTGCGACCGCTCCCGGCCACAGGGTTGCATAGGGCGACAGGCGCTCTCTGCGTTTGCCGCCCAAGAGCTGATATACGGGACGCCCGAGCTGCTTGCCGGCGAGATCGTGCAACGCCACATCGACGGCCGAGAGCACGTGAATGCCCAGCCCCCGCCGTCCGTGCCACATGGATCCCTCGTAGAGTTCGTGCCACAGCGCCTCACACTCGAACGGATCACGCCCGAGGAGCATCGAACGCAATCCTCGGCTCCATGCGTGGACGTCGTCCATGAGCACGAGCCTGCTCGCAGCCTCGGCGGGAGCGTCGGCCTCTCCTACCCCAGTGCGGTCTTCTTCGTCTGTCACTCGGACGACGAGGGTCTCACTCGAGCTATCGAAATCCTCCCCATCGACTGCAGCGCGCAGCGCGATGGTCTCGACTTCGGTGATCATGCTCATGGCGGAGGAGCGGTCGAGCTCCGGACCACAACCTCAGGCTTCTGGGCAACTGTGACGTCGCGCGGCTCATCCCCCGACAGTTGGGAGACCAGCGCCCCGACCGCGGCTGCCCCCAGCTCGGCGAGTGGCATGCGGATGGTCGTCAGCGGAGGCCGCAGATAGTCCGCAAGCGGCATCTCGTCATAGGAAATGACCGATAAGTCAACGGGTAACTTCAGTCCCATCTCCCAAGCCGCATGAAAAACTCCGACCGCCTGGCTCAAGGTGCTGGCGTAGAGAGCCGTGAGCTCGGGATGATCATTCAAGAGCCGCCGCGCTGCAGCCGCGCCGCCACTCTCTCCGAAGTCGCCCTCGGCTACCTCCGCCTGTAGATAAAGCTCAGAGGCATGCTTGCGGAAGCCGTCCGCACGCCTGCGCGCGGTGTCGAGTTCGCGCGGCCCCGCGACGTGGCCGATCCGCCGGTGACCCAGTGCGACAAGATGATCTAGAGCCGTCGCGCTCGCGCTCATCTCGTCCATCACGACGTTCCGACCGCTCCCCGCCACCGCTCGGTTCACAAACACATGTGGCAGTCGCTGCAAAGACTGAGAGGAAAGGAGAGGGTGATCTGGGTGGGCAGACGCGATCATCAGCCCATCGACCCTTCCGGCCTGGATCAGCCGGCTCGTGCTCTGCTCTGCCTGGCCGGGCTCGACGTCTTCAACCAGCAGCACGACGAAGTCCAGCTCCAGAGCCTGAGCGAAGGCGCCGCGAATAATGCGCACGTAAACGGGGTTGGTCAAGGGCGGAACGAGAAGCCCCAGCGCGCCGGTCTTAGCCCGCTTGAGTCCACGTGCCGCTGCATGCGGCCGGTAATTGAGCTCACGCGCGGCCTCGATAACGCGGGCGCGCGTCTCGGGCCGGACGAGAAGGGCTGGATCGCCGTTCAGCACTCGCGATGCAATCGATTTGGAGACGCCGGCGTTGCGCGCCACATCCTGCAGGCGGTGGCGCAAGCCACCACCGGGCTGGATCACTTGAACCTGGCCTTGATGTCCGGGTGCGGCGGATAGGCGAAGCAGCGTGCGGTCGCGCCTCCGTCAACATTGACGAGCGCTCCGGTCACGAAACGAGCGTCATCGGAGATAAGAAAAGTGATGACGGCGGCCACTTCCTCCGGCTCCCCTATGCGGCCGAGAACGCTAAGGTCTTTCCACGACTGCAACATGACCTCTCGGTCATCTGGATAGCCCGCGAGGTAGCGTTCCGCCATTGGAGTCATGATTGCCCCCGGGCGTACTCCATTACAGCGGATCCCAACAGGGCCGTAATCAATGGCAACCTGTCTGGTAATTGCGTCGACCCCACCCTTCGAAGCCTCGTATCCCAAGGCATCGGGGAAAGCAACTATCGCCTCGATCGACGACACGTTCACGATCGCTCCCGATTGGCCGGCGGAGAGAAAGTGTGCGCACGCCACCGAACATCCGAGAATCGAGCCCTTGAGGTTCACGGCAAGCACCCGGTCGAGATCGGACTCGTTCAAATCGTGAGCTCGTGTTTCAGCCCACACTCCCGCCGCGTTGACCCACCCGGCAAACGTTCCCTGTTCTCTGGCGGCTTCCGCAGCGCGCTCGTGCGTAGCTCTTTCTACGACGTCACCGGCCACTCCCACAAAGCCCTGCGACAGCGCTCGCCCGACGGCCTCGAGCCCGGAGACATCCTGATCCACTCCTATCACGACGAAATTCTCTTCAACAAGTCGCTCCGCCGTGGCCCGCCCTATTCCCGAAACGGCTCCGGTGATCACGACCGCCGAGCTCATTCAACCTCCGATAGGTAAGGGAGAGAGGGCGAGGTCACGACGCGGGGAGCAGCCGCCACGAGCCGGCGCGTGTAGTCATCCTGGGGATTGGACAGAACCGAGGCGACCGTCCCCTGTTCCCGAATCGATCCGCTCTCGAGTACCAACATGCGATCTGCGATCGACGCCACCACCCCGAAATTGTGAGTAATGAAGAGAAGGGCGAGCCCCAGCTCGGCTCGAAGCTCGGCAAGAAGCTCCAGAACGGCGGCTTGGACCGAGACATCCAATGCCGATGTGATCTCGTCGCATATTACCAAGTCCGGCTTGGCGGCGAGGGCGCGAGCGATCGCCACCCGCTGGCGCTCGCCTCCGGAAAGCTCTCCCGGGAACCTATCGGCAAGGGCCAGCGGGAGTCGAACGAGTCCCAACAGGCGAGCCGCCTCTTTGTTCGCCTCCTGCGCCGGCAGACCGCGCAGAATCCTTGCCGGTCGCGCGATCGCATTCCCGACGCGATGACGCGGATTCAAAGACTCGTTGGGATTCTGAAAGACGATTTGGATCCTTCGCCTTTGCTCTCGGACCCTCTTTGCAGCCGACGAAGCCAGCTCCGCTCCCTCCAGCCGGACGCGCCCCGCCCTAGATGGGTGCAGACCGGCTATGCAGCGAGCCAGGGTCGTCTTTCCGCTACCGGACTCCCCTACGATCGCAAGGCATTCTCCGGGAGCAACGCCGAAAGAAACGCCGCGGACCGCGAGCTCCGGCGCGCGCCGCCTCCCGTATCCCGCTTCAAGCGATTCGACAGCCAGCAGTACACGCCCACGCTCGACAGTTTGCGCGACCACAGCTTCCTCCACCTCGAGTGGTGGAGTTCGGCGCCACTCGAAGCAACGGACCCTGTAGTCGCCACCGATCTGCTCAAGCGGCGGAAGCTCGCTCAGCGCGGGTGATTCGGTTCTTTGCAAACAGCGCGGTGCAAACGCACATCCTGGGGGCCGGTCGTCGACGCCCACACTCACTCCCGGGATGCTGTGGAGGCGGCGCGGCCGAACGGGATCAGGCACGGACGACAGCAAACCACGCGTGTAGGGGTGGCGAGGCCGCGCCACCAACTCGGCCGTCGGGCCCTCCTCGATAATGCGACCCGCATACATGACGGATACCCGGTCGGCGATGGAGGACACAACGGCCAGATCGTGCGACACATAAACCATGGCCACACGCTGCTCGGAACGCAGTCTGTCGATCTCGCTCAGAATCCGGGCCTGGGTCACCACGTCGAGCCCCGTCGTCGGCTCGTCCAACACAACGACCTTCGCCCCACACACAAGCGCAGTTGCAATCGCTACCCGTTGCTGTTGACCCCCCGATAGCTGATGCGGGAACCGCCGGGCGAACTCCGGTTCCGACGGCAGGTTGACTCCCTTCAACGCAGCCAAAACCCTGTTCTCGGCCGCCTCGCCGGCGTCGTGAGATCGCAGCATGTCACCGATGAGGTCTGACACTCGAAGAGACGGATTCAGTGCGGCGCCGGGATCCTGAGCCACGTAGGACACAAGACGGCCGCGCAGGGCGCGCACTACTCGCTCGCCCCCCGCCGTTAGAGCCGATCCTTCGACTTCTACCGTCCCAGAGCTGATGCGAACGCCCCGCCGGGTGAAGCCCAGCAGCGCAAGCGCAGTGGTCGTCTTGCCGCTTCCCGACTCGCCCACGATTCCCAGCACCTCCCCAGCTCGGAGATCGAGGTCGAGGTCCTCGACGACGGGCATGCCCGAGTCGAGCTCGATGCACAGGGCGCGTACAAGAAGGGCCGGCTCGGTCATCGAACCAGCCTCCGGCGAGCAGTGGAGATGCCGAGGCTCCGTGCAAATGCATCCCCGACCACGTTCACCGAGATGGTGAGCGATGCGATCAAAGCGGCCGGCACCAGTATCACGTACGGGTTCAGAGTCAACCCGGCGCGGTTCTCGCTGATGATCAAAGCCCAGTCGGCTTCGGGAGGTTGAAGTCCCAGGCCGAGGAAGTTCACCGAGGCAACCAGAATGATGGAATAGGTGAAGCGCAACCCGATGTCTGCAGTCACCGGCCCCAGGATATTGGGGAGAATCTCCCGGCGAACCACCGCTGGGGCACCTTCCCCGCGCGCAACCGCCGCCTCCACAAAGCCTCTGACCGACTGTTCGAGCGTCGCCGTGCGCACAATCCGCGCCACCAGCGGCATCTGCACTAACGCCACGCCAATCACGAGCACTGTCTTGCTCGATCCAGCACCGGTCACCAGCACCAGAAGAAACAGCAGAGCTGGGAACGAAAGCATCACGTCGCTTGCCCGCATCAGAAGCGGATCCAGCAGCGAGCGGCTGTAGCCTGCGACGAGTCCCACCGCCATCCCGACCGAATAGGCGAGAACAGTTGCGATTCCCGCCAACCCCAAGACGCTGCGGCCGCCCCACAGCGTACGCGACAGAACGTCGCGGCCCAGAAAGTCCGTTCCGAACAGCGCGCCCTGGGCGGGACGGGTAAGCGGAACGCCGATCGGTTCGTCCAGAGGATGAGGCGCGAACAGGGGGCCGAGAACGGCAAGGCCAATAATCGACACGAGAACCACGAGACCGACCCAGGCACCCGGCGTGAGGGCCCCAAGTAAGCGCTGCTTCACCGCTGCGTCCTCAGCTTGGGAACCAACAGCACCACGAGGAGGTCGGCGGCGATGTTGAGCCCGATATAGAACGCCGCGATCAGCAGCGCCACAGACTGCACCTCTCGGACGTCCCGGATGGCCACCGCATCCACAAGCTCTTTGCCAAGGCCCGGATAATTGAAGAGATACTCGGTGACGACGATCCCCCCGACCAAGTACTGGATGTTCTGCGCCAGCACCTGAACGCTGGGCGCCAGAGCATTTCGCAATGCGTAGCGAGTTACGACCATGCGCTCGCGAAACCCGTTGAGCCTCGCCATGGTCACGTACTCTGCACTCAGAGCTTCAACCATCCCCGCCCGCACCATTCGGATCGAGGCAGCCAGCGAGGCACCGAGCAGAGTCAACACCGGCAGGACAAGCACATCCGGCTGAGACAGAGGGTTTGTGTCGGGAGCGATGAGGGACACGGGGGGAAGAAGGTCCAGCCACGAGAAGAAGACTAAGATGAGCAGCGACCCAATGATGAACTCCGGCAAGGAGATGATGGCAAGAGAACTGATGGAGATCGCATGATCGAGCGCACGCCCGGCTCGTAATGCGGCGACGATTCCGAGCAAGAGGGACAGGGGAATCATGAGAGCAGCAGTGATCCCAGCCAGTGCGAAGGAGTTAGCGATCTTGCCCGAGATCTCGTCCCAGATCGGGGATTCGCCTCCGGCTGCGAACCCCGCAGCAGAATTCCCCAGGTCCCCAGTCAGAACCCCACCCAGCCAGTCCAGATAGCGTTCTGGAGCGGGGCGATCGAGACCCATGAGCGCGCGCATCTCCTCAACCTGTGCCGGAGTTGCGTTGCGGCCCAGCACCGCTCCGGCAGCGTCGCCCGGCAGCACTTCCGTACCCACGAAGACCAGAATCGAGACGATCAGTAGAGTGGCGATGGCCGCCGCAAGCCTTCGAGCTACGAACAAGAGCACCGGGTGCTCGCGGCGTTCCCTTAGCAAGTGGAGACCGGGCGTGGCGAGGTCACTCGTGCTGCTCATCGTGCCAGCCACCCGCCATCAACCGCCAGCACGTGTCCGTGAACATAGGCGGCGCCCGGAGATGCCAACCACGCTACGGCAGCGGCTATCTCCTCGTTCGCAGCCCAGCGACCCGCTGGGACTCGGGCCGTTATATCCCGGTAGCGCTGAGGATCGTCGCGCAAGGGCTTGGTGAGCTGGTTCGCGACATAGCCTGGGGCTACCGCGTTCACTCGGATTCCTAAAGGCGCCCACTCGTTTGCCAACGCACGGGTGAGTTGCGCGACCCCGCCCTTGCTGGCCGCATAGGCACAAACGTTGATACCACCCTGAAAGGAAAGCACTGAAGCGATATGCACAATGCGGCCCCCGGAATCGCCTGCGACAAAACGACGCGCCGCGGCCTGCGATACGGCAAAGACTCCGGTCAAATTGACATCGATGGTTCGTTTGAAGTCATCGATTCGCAGCTCGAGGGCAGGTCCTCGCACCGTCATTCCTGCGTTCGCCACCGCGATATCGAGACGACCCAGCGCTTCGTCGACCTCGTACACGGCCTTCATTGCGGCGTCACAGTCGCCCATGTCGGCCCGCACCACGTGTGCGCGCCGGCTCAACCCTTCGATCTCCGCTTGTGTGTCCTCTGCGTCCCCTCGCTGCACGAGCCCAACATCCGCGCCCAACCTCGCTAGCTCGATCGCAACAGCAGCCCCGATCCCGCGACTGGCTCCGGTAACCACGGCGACCTCTCCCAGCAAAGGCTCGTCGGCCGTGGGCGCGGCCTTTGTCACCCGAGCTGCACGTCGCGGTAGTTCCAGCCGCCGAGGTTGAAGAAGGAGCTCGGCTTGAGGCCCTTTACCTGCGTCGAGGCGCCGTCCACGAGCTGCTGGTTCGACCACACTATGTAGCCGCCCTGATCGTACTGAATTTGCTGGATACGTCTCCACAGCTCGGTGGCGGTGCTCTCGTCGGGAGAACCCTGGGCTTCTCGAATGAGCTTATCGAAGGATGGCTCGCGCCAGTGAGTCTCATTCCAGACGGCATCAGACAGCAGGGATTGCTCGTACCAGATCGGAAGTGATGAAAACGTCCAGAAGGACTGCGCGAAGTCCAGTTTAGTGTAGAGCAGCGAGGTGTCGAAGTAGGCGCTGGCGGACTCTTTCTTCACATCAATGGTTACGCCCGCTTCCTTTGCCTGCTGAGCAAAGAGCGTCGCGGCTTCGACGAAGCCGGGGACGATGTCAGATGTGTGAAGGGTGACCTCGAGGTTCTCGGCCCCCGCTTGCTTCAATAGGGAACGAGCCTGTTCGAGGTCCTGCTCGCGCACGGGCAAATCCTCCGCGAAGAAGGGCAACCCCTTTCCGGCGAGATCGTTGCCGGCCGTGCCGAAGCCGAAAAGGGCGCCGTCAATAAGGGCTTGGCGATCGGGAATGAGGCGAAAGGCTTGCCGAACGCGCTCGTCGTCGAAGGGGGCGATATCGACCGCCATGATGAAGACCTGAATGGCCGGGCTGTCCGCCGCCAGCACTTGAATCTCGCCGCGTTGCTGCTGGTCCTTGGCTTGAGCGAAGGGGAGCTGGCTCATCATGTCGATCTCCCCAGACAGCAGCGCGTTCAGTCGGGCGGCATTGTCGTCGATCGAGATGTCCTCCCATTCGTCGACGTAGGGCTTGCCCTCCTCCCAGTAGTTGGGATTGCGCTTGCACAGACTCCGTTCTCCGGTGGAGAAGGACTCGAAAACGAAAGGTCCGGTTCCGACGGGCTTGGAGAAGTCCTTTGCCCCGTCCTGGACGATTACCGTGTTCTGCTGAACGAAGGAGTCGAACAAACGCGCGTTCGGTGCCTTGAGCGGGATCCTAAGAGTCAAGTCGTTGAGCTTCTTGACATCTCCCAACTTGACGTTGGTAACGCTCGAATGTGAGATGTGTTTGGCGTCGTTCATCTCCTGCAGGGTGTAGATGACGTCATCCGCGGTGAACGGCTTGCCATCGTGCCATGTGACATCGGGACGCAGCTTTACTTCCCAAACAGTCGAGTCGTTATTCGGGTTCCATTCCAGGGCCAGGCCGGGTTCGATCTCGAGTGTGGGCGACACCCTGCTCAAGGGATCGAACAGGTTGTAATAGCGCGAAGCATCGATAAACGATGAGCCTCGGGCCGGGTTGAACGACTCGCCCTTCCCGGCGCCGACGTGTCCCACTCGCAGGCGACCCCCCCGGCTGCTTCCGCCTCCTGACTGGGAGTCGCCCCCAGCCGAACCGCCGTCACTCCCACCGTCCCCTCCGCAAGCTGCCAGAAGGCCCGAGGAACCCAACGCCAGACCAGCTGCAGCCATGCCCTGGAGTAACCGCCTTCTGGAGAGATGCGTGTCCGAAAGATCGCCGCTCGCGTGCTCTCGTCTGCCCCCGTCGGGGTCGCTCGACGCCATATCTACCCCCTGATTAGGAAACCGGTTCCATGGCGGTTATCCCACCCCCCGCCCGAGATGTCAAGATCAGCAGCTCCATGCCAATCGAAACCACGGCGGCTGTGCTGCGCGCGTTCGGCCGGCCTCTAGCGATCGAACCCGTCACGCTGCGAGATCCCGGCCCGGGTGAGGTGCTCGTGCGCATGGTGGCGGCGGGTGTCTGCCACAGCGACGTGGGCCAGGCCGACGGGGAATGGGAGTTCCCCCTGCCGGCCGTTCTAGGGCATGAGGGGGCCGCTCTGATCGAGGCCCTGGGTCCGGGCGTCGCAGGCCTCGAGGCCGGACAAGCCGTTGTTCTGAGCTTGGCCCCCGGGTGTGGCGCCTGTGCCCACTGTGTGACGGGGCGGCCCATTCGCTGCCAGAGGGCTCTGCGGGCGATGACAAACGGGGAGCTCGTCACAGGCGCCTCGCCTCTGCGAGGCGCAGGAGGACCGATCGCCGCCTACTCGCTGCTCGCCTGCTTCGCCGGCCACGCCGTGGTCGCGGCGCAGAGTGCGGTCCCGCTGCCGCCGGGCGTTCCCGCGGAGATCGCCGCCCTTATTGGATGTGCGGTTCTCACCGGCTTCGGCGCAGCGGTGGAAACCCTCCACGTCGCCGCAGGGACTCGCGGCGCGGTAATCGGTTTGGGGGGAGTCGGCATGAGCGCGCTCCAAGCGGCCCTTGTTTGTGGAGCAGAGGTGGCCGGCTTCGACCCTCAATCGGAGCGTCGCAGCCGGGCGGAGGCCTTGGGGGCAGGCACCGCCATCGATCCGGACTCAGAGGGGGTCGAGGACCTCATCAAAAAGGCGCCGGAGGAGGGCTTCGACTGGAGCATAGTGACCGTGGGGAACGCCCCTGCAATGCGAATGGGTATCGATCTCACTCGCCCCGGAGGCAAGATCGCCATTGTCGGTCTCATGCCCGAGAACGTGCCCGTGCCTGTCGACTTCCTCGATCTCGTCACCTACGAGAAGGTCATCCTCGGCTCGGCATACGGCTCGGTCTCTCCAGAGGTCCTGATCCCGCGCATCGTCAGCCTCTATCTAAGTGGAGCGTTGCCTCTCGGCGAGCTCGTATCGGCTCGCTTCAAACTCGATCAGATCAACGAGGCCTTTGCCGCTTCACGAGAAGCCCGCGGTATTCGAGCTGTGCTCGACATCTCGAGCGCCGGCCCTTCTAATCTCGCCATTACTTCTGACTTACCGGCGTACCACCCGGGTCCCTGACTCATCACACGGAATCGATCCCTGTGGCCCCAGTCGCTCACTCTCACTTTCCATCACGGTCAGAGTG
>Ga0136614_10001394_pt1 | contig 14177 bp, 12 predicted proteins | sample AntDrymUQ2792106_2_FD_106643 | JGI IMG/M metagenome (GOLD analysis project Ga0136614, IMG submission 106643) | Polar desert sand microbial communities from Dry Valleys, Antarctica - metaG UQ279 (21.06) | ecosystem: Environmental > Terrestrial > Soil > Desert | place: Antarctica: Dry Valley...
GATCTCGCCGCCTTCGTAGTTGCCGCCGATGTGCGCCACGTAGGCCGGGATCGTGTGCTCGCCGACCTTGATCGACGCGCCGTAGAACCCGATGTTGCCGATGTGGTGCTGGCTGCAGCCGTTCGGGCAGCCCGACATCTTGATGTGGATGCGGCGGGTCAGCGGGTCGGTCACGTTCATCGACTCGATCCGCTCCTGCACGGCGCGGTTGAGGCCCATCGAGCTCGTGATGCCCAGCTTGCAGGAGTCCGTGCCGGGGCAGGAGACGACGTCGTTGATCTCGTCGGAGCCGGCGTCGCCCAAGCCGAGCTCCACGAGCCGGCGCCACACGTCGTAAACCGCCTCGTCGCGGACCCAGCGCAGCACCAGGTTCTGATGCACGGTGGTGCGGGCGTAGCCGCCGCAGTGCTCGCGCATGATCGCCGCGAGCCCGCGCAGCTGCGCGGGCGTCAGGTCGCCGCGGGTCACCTTGACCTGCACTGCCGAGAACCCGGGCTGGCGCTGCGCCTCGACGTTCGCCCCGGCGAAGCGGGTGAACTCCTTGCCGTCGCCGTTCGGCGAGCCGGCCGCGAGCGGCGGAGCGGGCGCGTTGGACTCCTCGTCGTGCACGAACAGGCGGTGCTCGACCGAGAAGTCGCGCTCGGCGACCCAGTCGCCCTGCAGCTCCTCCTCGACCTGCTCGCGCAGCGCCTCGATGCCGATCTTGTCGACCAGCACCTTGATGCGCGCCCGCGCGCGGTTCACGCGCAGCCAGTCCTGGCGGTCGAAGATGCGCAGGACGGCCTCCGTGTACTTGAGGTACTCGCCGTCGTCGGCGCTCACGAAGTCGACCAGCGTGGGCGCGACCCGCGGCATGATCGACGTGCCGCCGCCCACGCGCAGCTCGAAGCCCTTGACGCCGTCGCGCTCGCGGGCGATGAAGGCGACGTCGTGGATGCCCGTCAGCGCGCGGTCGGTGTCCGAGCCGGTGAACGCGGTCTTGACCTTGCGCGGCATCAACTGCGTCGTGGGGTGGCGCACGAAGTAGCGCACGTAGGCGCCGGCGTAGGGCGTCGGGTCGAAGACCTCGTCGTGGCAGACGCCGGCCCACGGGTCGGCCGTGACGTTGCGCACGGTGTTGCCGCAGCCCTCGCGGCTGGACAAGCCGGCGTCGGAGAGCTCGCGGATCGCCGCGGCGGCGTCGCGCAGCGGAACGTGGTGCAGCTGGATGTTCTGGCGCGTCGTGATGTGCCCCTTGTCGAGCGGCACGTAGCGCTCGATCACCGAGGCGAACGCCTCCACCTGCGCCGGCGTGATGCCGCCCCACGGCAGCTTCACGCGGATCATCTGGACGTCGGGCTGGCGCTGCCCGTAGACGCCCTGCTTGAGCCGGAAGCCGATGAAGTCCGTCTCGGCCGTCTCCCCCGCGAGGTACTTCTCGGCCTCGTTGTCGAAGTCGTCGAACTCGCGCTCGAGGATCGGGATGACGTGGCCGGGGACGTCCTCGCGGACCTCCGGGTTCTCGAGCGACCCCTTGCGGCCGGCGGTGGTCGAAGGCTCCATAGCCTCGACAAGGTATCACGTGAATGCCGCCCCGCTTTTATTACTCGAAACCCCGACCGGAGTTGATACCTTTTGATCCGTGACGGATTCGCGCCCTCAGGAGATCATCGCCGACGCCGTCGAGCGGTTCGGCGAGGACCGCCTCGCACTGGCCGCCTCGTGGCAGAAGGAGACCGCCGTCCTGGTCGACCTGGTGCGCAAGCGCGCGCCCGGCGCTCGCATCTTCACGCTCGACACGGGCGTCCTGTTCGAGGAGACCTACGCGACCTGGCGCAAGGTCGAGGAGCGCTACGGGATCACCGTCGAGGCCTACCGCGGCGAGTGGGTCCACGGCCTCTGGGCCACCGAGCCCGACCGCTGCTGCTTCAAGCGCAAGGTCGAGCCGCTGCAGCGCGCACTCGAGGACGCCGACTGCTGGATCTCCGGCGTGCGGCGCGACCAGTCGCCCGACCGTGCCCGCACCGAGGAGCTCGACTGGGACGAGCGCCACGGCCTGTGGAAGGCCAACCCGCTCGCGAGCTGGACCGAGCGCGACGTGTGGGCCTACATCGCCGAGCACGACCTGCCCTACAACCCCCTACACGACCAGGGCTACTCCTCGATCGGCTGCACGCACTGCACGTTGCCGGGCGCCGGTCGCGACGGTCGCTGGGCAGGTCTGGAGAAGGCGGAATGCGGGCTGCACGCGGCGGCGTAGTGCTGCGCGACCAGCGCGCGGGCGGCGGACGAGACGGGCGCGGCGGGTATGGTCGAGGCGTGAGGACCGAGGACACCCGCTGGCACGACGGGGCCGTGACCGCGCAGGACCGCGCCGCCGCGCTCGGCTTCACGGGCGCCACGGTGTGGCTCACCGGCCTCCCCGCTTCGGGCAAGTCGACGCTGGCGGTCGAGATCGAGGCGCTGCTCGTCGGCGCCGGCCGCCCCGCGCTGCGCCTCGACGGCGACAACCTGCGCCACGGCCTCAACGGCGACCTCGGGTTCAGCGCCTCCGACCGGGGCGAGAACGTCCGCCGCACGGCGCACGCGGCGGCGCTGCTGGCCGAGGCCGGCGTCGTGGCGCTCGTCGCGCTCGTCTCCCCCTACGCGGCCGACCGGGACGCCGCGCGCGCGATCCACGACGCCGCGGGCCTGCCGTTCGTCGAGGTCTGGGTCTCCACGGGCCTGGCCGAGTGCGAGCGCCGGGACCCCAAGGGCCTCTACGCGCGAGCGCGCGCCGGCGCCCTGCCCGGCCTCACCGGCGTCGGCGACATCTACGAGGAGCCCGCGTCGCCCGAGCTGGCGATCGGCGACGCCGAGCCGGTCCCGGCCGCGGCGGCCCGGGTACTCGCCACGCTGGGTTAGCCGGCCCAGGCCGCGCGCAGACGGCGCAGACCCTCGCCGATCTCCTCCGGCGCGTGCGTCGTGAAGGAGAGGCGCAGCGTGGCGGTGTCCGGCGGCCCGGCGAAGAACGGGTATCCGGGGACGAACGCGACGTCGTGGGCAAGCGCGCGGTCGAGCAGCGCGGCCGCGTCCCAGCCGGCGGGGAGTCGCGCCCAGACGAACATGCCGCCGTCGGGGCGATTGTGCGTCGACCCGGGAGGCAGGGCGTCGGCGAGGCCGGCGAGCAGCGCGTCGCGGCGCGGGCCGTAGGCGCGCCGCAGCGCGCCGACGCGCTCGTCGAGGTCCACCGCCGCCAGCCAGCGCGCGGCGGCCGCCTGGTCCACCGTGGAGGAGTGCAGGTCCGCCGCCTGCTTGGCGATCGTCAGCGGCCGGCGCAGCGGCGCCGGCGCACGGACCCAGCCGATCCGCAGCCCGGGGGCGGCGATCTTCGACAGCGTCGAGAGCGAGAGCACCCGCTCGCCGGAGCCGTCGAGCGCCGCGAGCGGGGCGATCGGCTCGCCGCGGTAGCGCAGCTCGCCGTACGGGTCGTCCTCGAGCAGCCAGAAGCCGCCGCGCCGCGCCGCGTCCACGAGCGCCTCGCGACGGTCGAGCGGCAGCGTGCGACCGGTCGGGTTCTGGAACGTCGGGATCGTGTAGAGCAGCCGGGCGCCATGGCGCTCGGCCAGCGCGGCCGCGGCCTCCGGGTCCAGGCCGTCCTCGTCGCACGGCACCGGAACCACGGTCGCGCCGGCGAGCTGGAAGGCCTGCAGCGCGGCGAGGTAGGACGGCTCCTCGACCAGCACGGTGTCGCCCGGCTCGAGCAGCACGGTCGCGATCAGCGTGAGCGCCTGCTGGGAGCCGCTGGTGATCAGCAGCTGGTCGGCGTGCGTGGGCAGCCCGCGGACGGTGAGCCGCTCGGCGACGGCCGCGCGCAGCGCGGGATCGCCCTCCGTCGTGGAGTACTGCAGCGAGCGCCCGACCACGCCGTCGGCGAGCGCCGCGGCGAACGCGGCCCGCGTGCCCGCCGCGTCGAACAGCTCCGGGGCGGGCAGGCCGCCGGCGAACGAGATCATGCCCGCGCGCTCGGTCAGCGCGAGGATGTCGCGCACCGGCGAGGACCGCACACCGCGCAGGCGCGCGGCGAGCGGCGGAGTGGGCGGGCTCTCGACCGTCATCCGGAGAGCCTACCCGGCGCCGCTCGCCGCGCCAACGGCTACCGGGCGGCGGCCGCCTGCGGGACCTCGCCTCGCAGCTCGGCGAGCAGGTCGGCGAGCGCCAGCTCGAGCTCGGGGTCGGCCAGCCGACCCTCGTCGGTGAAGGCCTCGGCGGCCAGCCCGACGGGCAGCTCGCGGTCGACCACGCGCGCGCCGATCGCGGCGAGCGACTTGCGCAGCTCGGCCTGCGCCCAGACGGCGCCGAACAGGCCGGTGCTGGCGCCGATCACCGCGACGGGCTTGTTGCGCAGCGGGCTGGCGGCCAGCGGGCGCGAGAGCCAGTCGAGCGCGTTCTTGAGCTGGCCGGGGATGGAGTGGTTGTACTCCGGCGTGGCGAGCAGCACGACGTCGGCCTCCCTGACCGCCGCGTCGAGCGACCGCAGGATCCCCGGCCGCGGCTCGCCGGTGTCGTCGTCGGCGTCGTAGGGCGGCACCGCCTTCAGGTCCTCCCACACCTCGAGCTCGGCTCCGGGCGGCAGCAGCGCGGCGGCCGCCCGGAGGAGCTGGGTGTTGTGGGACTCCCGGCGCAGGCTGCCTGAGATCCCCAGGACCTTCATCTATGACTTGACGAGCTGGAGGTCGACGTGCAGCTTGACGTCGTTGGCGAGGGCGAGGCCGCCCTTGGGCAGCGGGTTGTTCCAGTCGATCCCGAAGTGGGTGCGGTCCACGACGGCCTCGAGCGTGATCCCGAGGCGCGTGCCGCCGAACGGGTCCTCGTGGGGCGGAGTGAGCTCACCCCGCGCGGTGACAGGCCGTGTGTCGCCCTTGATCGTGAGGTTCCCCTCGACCGCGAGCTCATCGCCCTCGAGCCGCCAGGCGGTGGACTCGAACGTGATCGCCGGATGGCGCTCGGTGTCGAAGAAATCGGGCGCCTGCAGGTGTGCGTGGAAGTGCTCGTCCTTGACGTCGATCGAGTCGGGCGCGACCGAGCCGGAGAGGCGCGGCTGCTCGCCCGTGGTGTCGAGCGTCACGTCGAAGCGCTCGAAGCTCGCCCGGTAGGTCCCGACCATGTACTTCAGCGCGAAGCCGACGGTCGAGTGCATGCTGTCGAGTGCCCAGGTGGCGGCGGGCAGGTCCTGCTGGACGGCGGTGGTCATGCTGCTCCCGGAGTGGGCGTTGGTCGGACCGAAGTCCGCTTACATTTCGTGAGCAGAGTAGCGTGCCGGACCATAGTCCGCAAGAGGAAGCGGACTGTGGTCCCTACAAACGTCCGGTGCGGTCCACGAGGCCACGCCCCAGTAGCTCCGCGGAAGCGGCGACGGCGTCCGCGACGCCGCGCGCGCTCCGCGGCGGGTCGGTCCAGATAGCATGCCGCGCCGCATGTTCTCCAAGGTCCTCGTCGCCAACCGTGGAGAGATCGCGGTGCGCGTGATCCGTGCGCTCGACGAGCTCGGCGTCGCTTCCGTCGCCGTCTACTCGGAGGCCGACCGCGACGCCCAGCACGTGCGGCGGGCCAGCGAGGCCCACCTGATCGGTCCGGGCCCCGCGGCGCAGTCCTACCTCGTCGTGGACAACCTGATGGAGGCCATCGCGCAGTCCGGCGCCGACGCCGTGCATCCGGGCTACGGCTTTCTCGCCGAGAACGCCGCGTTCGCGCAGCGCCTCGAGGCGGCCGGCGTCACGTTCATCGGCCCGCCCGCGTCGGCGATCGAGGCGATGGGCTCCAAGACGCGGGCGCGCGAGCTCATGCAGGCCGCCGGCGTCCCGATAGTGCCCGGGACGACCGAGCCGGTCGACACCGTCGAGGCGGCCGCGAAGGTGGCGCAGGAGATCGGCTACCCGATCGCGGTCAAGGCCGCGGGCGGCGGCGGCGGCAAGGGCTTCCGGGTGGCGCTCGAGCCCGGCAAGCTCGCCGACGCGTTCGAGGGCGCGGCGCGCGAGGGCGAGAAGTTCTTCTCCGACCCGACCGTCTACCTGGAGCGCTACCTCCCGGATCCGCGGCACGTGGAGGTGCAGGTGCTGGCCGACGGGCACGGATCGGTGATCCACCTGGGCGAGCGCGACTGCTCGATCCAGCGCCGGCACCAGAAGCTGATCGAGGAGTCGCCGGCGCCGCTGGTCGACGAGGCGCTGCGCGAGCGGATCGGCAAGATCGCCACGGAGGCCGCGCGCGCGGTCGACTACCGCGGGGCGGGTACGATCGAAGGCCTCCTGCAGGACGGCGAGTACTTCTTCCTCGAGATGAACACGCGCGTGCAGGTCGAGCACTGCGTCACCGAGGCGACGACCGGGATCGACATCGTGCGCGAGCAGATCCGGATCGCCGCGGGCGAGCCGTTGTCGGTCGGCCAGGACGAGGTCGTGCTGCGCGGCCACGCGATCGAGTGCCGCATCAACGCCGAGGACGCGTCGCGGAACTTCGCCCCCGCGCCCGGGACCGTCACGCACTACCGCGAGCCGGCGGGCCCGGGCGTGCGCGTGGACTCGGGCGTGGTGGCCGGCTCGGAGATCACGCCGCTCTACGACCCGATGGTCGCCAAGCTGATCGTCTGGGACTCCGATCGCGAGACGGCGACGCGGCGGATGGCGCGCGCGCTGGAGGAGTTCGAGGTGGGCGGGGTCAAGACGCTGATCCCGTTCCACAAGGCGATCATGTCGTCCGCGCAGTGGGCCCGCGCGGAGACGTGCCGCGATCTGATCGAGGACCGGGCGTGGCTGAAGACGCTGGCGTTCGACGTTGCGCCGACGAACGGCGGCAAGGGAGAGGGATCGGCGCCGCTGGAGCGCCTGTATACGGTGGAGGTGTCCGGGAAGCGGTTCGACGTTCGCGTGCTGGGCGACGCGATCGCCGCGCCCGACGGCGGCGGTGGCGGTGGCGCGCCGGCGGCGGCGAAGCCGCGGCGCGAGCGCGCGGCGCGCGCGGGCGGCGGCGGCGCGGGCGGCGACATCCTCGCCTCACCCCTCCAGGGCAATGTCTTCAGGGTGCTGGTCGAGCAGGGCGCCACCGTCGAGGAGGGCGCGCTGGTCTGCATCGTCGAGGCGATGAAGATGGAGAACGAGATCGCCGCGCACAAGGCGGGCGTGATCGCCGAGCTCCCGATCTCCGAGGGCGCCGCGGTCAGCGCGGGCGACACGCTCGCGGTGATCAAGTCGCCCGCGTAGGGGGCGAGCCCAGCCGCTCGCCGACATAAGCACAATATGTGTGCTTATCTCGACGAGCGAGTGCTGGACCGCCGGATCGCGGCGCTCGCCGACCGCTTTCACGGGGTCGTGGACGTCGGGCAGCTGTATGAGCTCGGAGCGTCGCGCCGCCAGATCGGGCATCGACTCGACACGGAACGGCTCATCCGCCTTCATCGCGGGGTCTATGCCGTCGGGCACCGCCGCCTCACGACGGAGGGGTGGTGGCTCGCCGCGGTGCGCGCGCTCGGGCCCGGAGCCGTGTTGAGCCACCGGGATGCCGCCGCGCTGTGGGACCTGCGGCCCACGCCGTCGGGCCACATCCACATCACGGTGCCGCCAGGCGGGCGGGCCAAGCGGAAGGGCATCGTCGTGCACCGCACGGTCGAGCTCCCGGCCGGCCACGTCACCACGCGCACCGGGATCCCCGTCACCACGCCCGCGCGGACGCTCGCCGACCTCGCCGGAGCCGTCAGCCGCCCGCAACTCGCCCGCGCGATCGAAGCGGCCGAAGCCCAACGCCTGCTCGACGTTTCCTCGATGCTTGCCGTCAGCGCCGGCCGCCCGGGGGCGCCGGTGTTGAAGGAGCTGCTCAGCCAGGAGACCGCCCACACCCGCAGCGACTTCGAAGCGGCGTTCCTGGACCTCTGCGACCGCCACGGCCTGCCACGGCCGCGCATGAACACGACCGTGCACGGCTACGAGGTCGACGCGTTCTGGCCCGACCGCGGCCTGGTCGTCGAGCTCGACTCGTACCGGTTCCACGGCACCCGAACCGCCTTCGAGCGCGACAAGGAGCGCGACGCCGAATTGCACGCGCACGGCCTCGAGACCCTCCGCTTTACCTACAGGCAGGTCACGACCCGCCCGCGCTGGGTTGCGACGAGACTCGCTCCACGTTCGCAGCATGGATCTTCCGCATCGCGCCGTTCCTCCGCGCCGGGGGCAGCGCGGCCTCCGCCCCGCGCTCCACCAGCGAGGACAGGTACGCCCGATCCTCGCCCAGGATCGCGCCCGCCCGCGCGGCGTCCAGCACTGCCCCGTGCCCGGGCACCACGCACCCGGCCTGCTCCACCAGCGGCTCCAGCCGCGCCAGCGTCGCCAGGTACGCCGACACGGATCCACCGCGCGAGATCCACGGGATCTCCACCGGCGACAGGTAGTCGCCGCAGATCAGCACCGAGGCCCACGGCACCCAGAGCGCCATCCCGTCGACGGTGTGCCCGTCAGCCGGGTGCAGCTCGAGCTCGCGCTCGCCGACCGCGCAGTGCCCGGGCACCGGCAGCGCCTGCGCCCCGGGGAGCGAGAGCGGAGCTGGCCGCTCGACGTAGTGCTCCTCGTCGAAGTCGCGCAGCTCCCGCTGCGCGGCGCCCGGCTCGTTGCGCAGCCGCGCTGCGCTGGACTCCGCCAGCCCCAGCGGCGCGTCGGGGAACGCATACCGGCCCAGCAGGTGGTCCCAGTCGGCGTGCGTCGCCAGGCAGCCGACGACGCGGAACTCCGCCTGCGCGGCGATCGCCGGCAGCAGCGCGAGCTCGTCGGGCAGCACAGGCGAGTCGACCATGAAGGCCTCGCCGTCGGACTTCACCAGCGTGCCGGTCGTCTGCCAGAACCGCGAGGTGACGACGAAGACGTCGGGGTGGAGCCCGACGGCCTTCACGGCGTCAGGCGGCGCCCAGCAGCTTGGCCGCCTCGAGGAGGTTCTTGACCTCCGCGGTCGGCTTCTTCTGGCTCGGCTCCAGCGTCTCCTTGGACCGGTTGACCCAGATCACGGGGACCCTGGCCGCCAGGCACGGCTCGACGTCGTAGTGGTAGCTGGACCCGACGTGGACCCAGCCCTTCTTGCCGCCGATCCGGCGCTCCGCCTCCTTGAAGTGGGCGGCGTCGGGCTTGTAGGAGCGCACCTGCTGCGCGGTGACGACGAGGTCGAAGTCGGCCTTGAAGTGCCGGCGGGTCTCGCCCAGCAGCTTGTCGTCGACGTTGGAGATCAGCCCGATCTCGAACTTCTTGGAGAAGCGGTCGAGCTGCGTGTTGGTCTCCTTGAACGGCGGCCAGCGCTTGACCGAGTCCGGCAGGAAGCCGGAGCGCGACGGCTCGAGCGGCCACCCGAGCTGCTTGGAGATCTGGACGGCGGTACGGCGCAGGACCTCGGCGTAGAGCTCGTAGGAGCCGCTCTTGATCTCCTGCTGGGTCTGGTGGAAGAGCGGGATCAGCTCGTCGCGCGAGAGCGTGTACCCGTCCTTCTCGGCTTCCTTGGAGAAGGCGTCGTAGGCGCCGGTCTCCCAATCGATGAGCGTGCCGTAGACGTCGAACGTGACGTAGGTGACTTCCTTGGGGAGCGGCATAGGCGACGCAGCATTGTGACAGCGCTCCCGCAGCGGCGCTCCCGCGCGACCGTTGGCTAGAGTCAGCGCCGCCTATGGACCTCCTCGAATACCAGGGCAAGCAGCTCTTCGCCCGCCACGGCGTCCCCGTGCCGAAGGGCGCCCCCGCCACCACCGTCGAGCAGGCGGTCGCCGCCGCCGACGAGCTCGGCTATCCCTGCGCCGTCAAGGCGCAGGTCCTGATCGGCGGCCGCGGGAAGGCCGGCGGCATCAAGCTGGCCGCGGACCGCAAGGAGGCCGAGGAGCACGCCCGCGCGATCCTCGGCATGGACATCCGCGGCTTCACCGTGCACGAGGTGTGGGTGGAGGAGGCGTCGGACATCGCCGCCGAGTACTACGCCTCGATCGTCTTCGACCGCGCGGCGAAGAAGCCGCTGGTGATGCTCTCGACCCAGGGCGGCATGGACATCGAGGAGGTCGCCGAGCGCGACCCGGAAGCGATCGCGAAGCTCCACGTCGATCCGCTGCTCGGCTTCCAGGACTTCCACGCGCGCCGCCTGGCGTTCGGCGCGGGCGTCGACGGCGACGTGATCCGCGGCGTCGGCGCCCTGCTGACCAGGCTCTACGACGCGTTCGTCTCCGAGGAGGCGATGCTGGTGGAGGTCAACCCGATGATCGTCACCGGCGACCGCTCGGTCACCGCGCTCGACGCCAAGGTGACGCTCGACGACAACGCGCTGTTCCGCCACGCGGCCAACGCGAAGCTGCGCGACGTCTCGGGCGAGGACCCCCAGGAGCGGATGGCGCGCGAGCGCGGCCTGACCTACGTCAAGCTCGACGGCGACGTCGGCATCCTCGGCAACGGCGCCGGGCTCGTGATGAGCACGCTCGACGTCGTCGCCCAGGCGGGCGGCTCGCCGGCCAACTTCCTCGACGCCGGCGGCGGTGCCAAGGCCGAGGAGATCACCAGCGCCGTCGAGGTGATCCTCTCCAACGAGGCCGTCACCGCCGTCCTCTTCAACATCTTCGGCGGCATCACCCGCTGCGACGAGGTGGCCAAGGGCCTGATCGAGGCCTTCGCCCAGATCGAGCCCGACGTGCCGTTCGTGGTGCGCCTCGACGGGACGAACGACGAGGAGGGCCGGGCATTGCTCGCCGCGGCCGCGCTCCCGAACGTATACGCGGAAGCCACCATGCTCGGCGCCGCCAAGAAGGTCGTGGAGCTCGCGAGCCAAGCGGTGACGAGCCACGACGGAGTCGGCGGCTCGGGTGCGGGCCGGGGAAGCGAGGCAGAATGAGCATCTTCGTCGGCACCGACACGAAGCTCTGCGTCTCTGGCATCACCGGGCGCGAGGGCACGTTCCACACGCTCAACAATCGCTCCTACGGGACGCAGGTCGTCTCCGGCGTCACTCCCGGGAAGGGAGGCCAGGACGTCGAGGGCATCCCGGTCTTCAACACGTTCGAAGACGCCGTCGAGCAGACCGGCGCGAACACGGCGATGATCTTCGTTCCGCCGCGCTTCGCCGCCGACTCGATCCTCGAGGCGCAGGACGCCGGCATCGCGCTGATCGTCGCCATCACCGAGGGCATCCCCGCCCACGACGAGCTGCGCGTGTACAACCACCTCGAGCGCAACGAGCACGTGCGCCTGGTCGGCCCCAACTGCCCCGGCATCCTCTCGCCGGGCAAGGCCAACGTCGGGATCATCCCGGCCGCCTTCTTCAGGGAGGGCAACGTCGGCGTCGTCTCGCGCTCGGGCACCTTGACCTACCAGATCGGCAACGAGCTGGCCCAGCGCGGGTTCGGCAACTCGAGCATCGTGGGCATCGGCGGCGACCCGGTCCCGGGCACCAGCTTCATCGACGTGCTCGCCGCGTTCGAATCCGATCCGGAGACGGAGCTGATCGTGATGGCCGGCGAGATCGGCGGCTCGGCCGAGGAGGAGGCCGCCGACTACATCGCCGAGCACGTCTCCAAGCCGGTCGTCGCCTACATCGCGGGCTTCACGGCACCGCCCGGCAAGACGATGGGCCACGCGGGCGCGATCGTCTCCGGCACGTCCGGCACGGCGCGGGCCAAGCAGGAGGCGCTGGAGGCCCGCGGCGTCCGCGTGGGCCAGACGCCGACCGAGGTCGCCGAGATCGCCGCGGAGATCGCGGGCAGCCTCACCCGCTAACGCCGGCGACGCGAACGTCCGGGAGTACCCCCTATGGCCCGGACTGACGGACGTTCGCGCATGCGGGGCGTCCGCAGCGCGGTAGCCTGCCGGCATGTCCACGATCTCCTTCGCCCGGGGCGCGCCGTCGCTCGACATCGTCGACGTCGAGGGGCTGCGCGAGGCCGCACGGCGGGCGTTCGACGACGATCCGGGCGGGACGGTCGGGTACGGGACGTCGGTGGGCTACGTGCCGCTGCGCGAGTGGATCGCCGAGCAGCACGGCGTCGCCGCCGAACAGGTGCTCGTCACGAACGGCTCGATGCAGGCCGACGCATTCCTATTCCAGCTGATGGTCGGCCCCGGCGACCCGGTGATCGTCGAGTCGCCGACGTACGACCGCACGCTGCTGAACCTGCGCAACCGCGAGGCGGACGTGCGCATGGTCGAGCTGGAGACCGACGGGATCGACACGGCCGCACTGCGCTCGCTGCTCGAGGGCGGCGTGAAGCCCAAGCTCGCGCACATCATCCCCAACTTCCAGAACCCTGCCGGCTACACGCTCAACGCGGACAAGCGCGCGGACCTGCTGCGACTGGCCGCCGAGCACGACTTCACGATCTTCGAGGACGACCCGTACATCGCGATCCGGTTCGAGGGCGAGTCGCTGCCGACGATGCTCTCGCAGGACGACGCGGGCAAGGTCGTCTACGCGTCATCGTTCTCCAAGACGGTCTGCCCCGGCATCCGCGTCGGCTATCTGGTCGGGCCGCAGGCGGTGATCAAGCAGATCCAGGGGATCGCGACGAACACCTACATCTCGCCCAACATGGTCGCCCAGTCGATCGTCAACCAGTTCGCCCGCTCAGGGCGGATGGACGGCGCGATCGCGACGGTCAAGAACGCGCTGCGCGATCGCCGCGACGCCCTGGTGGCGGCGCTCGAGCGCGAGTTGCCCGAGGCCCGGTTCTCTCCCCCGTCCGGCGGCTACTTCATGTGGGTGGAACTCCCCGAAGGCACGAGCGTGGCCGAGCTGGAGACCGCCGCCTCCGAACGCGGCGTGGTGTTCGTCAAGGGCACCGACTTCCTGCTGGAGGGAGGCGAGAACACGCTGCGCCTCGCCTACTCCGGGGTGACGCCCGAGGAGATCGACGAGGGCGTCACGCGGCTCGCGCAAGCGGCGCGCTCGCTGGGTGTCGCCGCCTGAGCACCATCGGTACGGACGGGCCCGCTCGCAGTACGGCGAGCTCTTCCTCCCCGGCGGGGACGGCCCGTTCCCGGTCGCCGTCGTGCTGCACGGCGGCTTCTGGCGCGTGCAGTACGGCCGCAAGCTGATGCACCCCCTGTGCGCCGACCTCGTCGCGCGCGGCTGGGCGGCGTGGAACGTGGAGTACCGCCGCCTGGGCCGGCTCTCGGGCGGCGGCTTCCCGCGCACCCTGGACGACGTCGCGGCCGCGGTGGACCACCTGGCCGACCTGCGGTCCCACGCTCTCAGCGCGACCGGCGACGGCGTGCGCGGGGCAAAGCCGCCGGCGCGTGGCGAACCCAAAGCGGGTCAGACCCTCTTCAGGTTGGAGCGCGTCGTGGCGATCGGGCACTCCGCCGGCGGGCATCTCGCGGCCTGGCTCGCGACGCGGGAGGCGCCGCGGGTCGCGGTGAGCGGCGTGGCCGCGCAGGCCGGGGTGGTCGACCTGCGGCTCGCGTCGGAGCTCGGCCTCTCGGGCGGCGTGGTGCGCCGGCTGCTCGGCGGCACGCCGGCCGACGTCCCGGACCGCTACACCGCCGCCTCGCCCGCCGAGCGGCTGCCGCTCGGCGTGCCGGCGCTGCTGACGCACGGCGCGCGCGACGACATCGTCCCGCCGCTGATGAGTGAGCGCTTCGCGGCGGCCGCACGGGCGGCGGGCGACGACGTCGACCTCGTCGTCGAGCCGGGCGAGGGCCACTTCGGGCACCTCGAGCCGGAGAACGCGCTGTGGCAGGCGGTGACCACTTGGCTGGCACGAGCCGGCGACGCGCGGAGCGGACGGTGACGACGTGGCCGGCACGGAGCCAACGACCCGCGGAGCGGACGGTGACCGCGCGGACCCGCTGAGCCGCGCGGCCGCGGAGGCCGCGGACGCCGCCGACCCGCTCGCCGCCTACCGCGACCGCTTCGTCCACGGGGACGACCGGATCTACCTCGACGGCAACTCGCTCGGCCGACTGCCGGTCGCGACGCGCGAACGGCTCGCCGCGCTGACCGCCGACTGGGGCGAGCGGCTGGTGAGCGGCTGGCCGGAGTGGATCGACGCGCCGACCCGCGCCGGCGACCTGCTCGCCGGCCTGATCGGGGCGGCGCCCGGCGAGGTCGTGGCCTGCGACTCGACCACCGTGAACCTGTTCAAGCTCGTCGGCGCCGCGCTCGACGCCCGCGGCGGCGACGAGCTTGAACAGGTTCACGGTGGTCGAGTCGCAGGCCACGAC
>Ga0136614_10001395_pt1 | contig 14175 bp, 18 predicted proteins | sample AntDrymUQ2792106_2_FD_106643 | JGI IMG/M metagenome (GOLD analysis project Ga0136614, IMG submission 106643) | Polar desert sand microbial communities from Dry Valleys, Antarctica - metaG UQ279 (21.06) | ecosystem: Environmental > Terrestrial > Soil > Desert | place: Antarctica: Dry Valley...
CTCCTCCTTCGCGGCGCCTTCCTTGACTGCGCCCGGGGCGCCGTCCACCAGGTCCTTCGCCTCCTTCAAGCCAAGCCCGGTGATCGCGCGCACGACCTTGATCACCTGGATCTTCTTGTCGCCGACGGCGGTGAGGACGACGTCGAAGGAGTCCTTCTCCTCCTCCGCAGCGGCGCCGTCGCCCGCGGGCCCTGCCGCGGCGACCGCGACGGGAGCGGCGGCTGTAACGCCCCACTCCTCCTCGATCGCATTCTTCAGCTCGACGAGCTCGAGCACGGTCATCTTGCCGAGCGTGTCGAGCACCTTGGATACGTCGGTTGGCATCTACTCCTCCTCTTTTGCTTCTGTGTCGTCTGATTGCTCGGCAGGTGGTTCGCCGTTTGGGTCTTGGTCGGCAGATTCCGCTGATGCGGAATCCGCCGGTGTGCCAGCCGTCTTGCCGTCGCCGGCCGCGTCATCCTCCGTACCGGCAGTGGCTGCAACCTCGACCGGCGACCCGACCTCGCCTTGCTCCTCGAGCTGCTTGATCCGCGCGTCGATCAGCCCGTGCAGGTTTCGCAGTGGTGCGTTCACCAACGCCACGAGCTGAGTCAGCGGGGCGGCGATCGCGCCGACGAGCTGTCCGCGCAGCACGTCCATCGGCGGCAGGGTCGCGAGCCGGTCGACCTCCTCACCCGACAACGTCTTGCCTTCGAGGATCCCCCCGCGCAACGTCAGCACGTTGGTCTCCTTGGCCTTCGTCGCGAGCGCCTTGGCCACGGCCGCGGGATCGCCGCCGGACTCGATGAAGGCGATCGCGGTCGGCCCTTCCAGCATGACGAGCAGCGCGTCAGCCCCCGCCTCCGCGGCGGCCCGTCGGGTCAGCGTGTTCTTGACGATGCGAAAACGCGCCCCGTGCTGGAGCAGGTCGTCGCGGAGCGCCTCGAGCTGCTTGTTCGTGAGCCCGCGGTAGTCGGCGACGATCAGCGTCTCCGCCGCTTTCAGGTCCGATGCGAGCTCGGAGACGATGCGTGCCTTGTCGGATTTCAGCATGTCGATGTCCTCCTCAAAATGACGAACCCGCACGAGGCGGGTTCTTGCGGGCACGCGAGCCCTTTGGAACCTGCCTCGGCTGGACCTCTGCCCTGGGATCTCTACGCTTGGATCTCGACCCTTGGGGGCTGCCAGCGGTCTTTGGCGGGAAACGTCTGTAGCTAGGCCGAGACTGTAGCTTGCTCGAGCTCCTCCGCGATGTCGCGGGTCTTGGTGAAGTCGACGTGGACGCCGGGACCCATCGTCGTGGCAAGCGTGATCTGCTTGATGTAGCGACCCTTGGCCGCCGACGGCTTGGCCCGGACGATCTCTTCGACGAGAGCGGCGTAGTTTTCCAGCAAGGCCCGCTCCTCGAAGCTCTTCTTGCCGATCGGGAGGTGGACGTTCCCGCCGCGATCGGTGCGGTACTCGAGCTTGCCCGCCTTGGAGTCCGACACGGCCTTGCCGACATCGAATGTGACCGTCCCCGTCTTGGGGTTCGGCATCAGCCCGCGCGGGCCGAGCACCCGTCCGAGCTTCCCGACCACACCCATCTGGTCGGGCGTCGCGATAGCGACATCGAAGTCGAGGAAGCCCTCCTCGATCCGGGTGGCGAGGTCGGCCGAGCCCACGATGTCCGCACCCGCCTCCTCCGCCTCGCGCGCCTTCTCGCCCTCGGCGAAGACCGCCACGCGGACGTCCTTGCCGATCCCGTGCGGCAGCATGATGGTGCCGCGGAGCTGCTGGTCGGCGTGCCGCACGTTCAGGCCGAGCCGGAAGTGCGCCTCGACGGTCTCGTCGAAACGCGCGCCCTCGGCTTCTTTGAGGATGCGAACGGCCTCGAGCGGCGCGTAGGCGCGCTCGCGGTCGATGCGCTCGTGCGCTGCGCGATAGCGCTTGCCGTGGGCGCTCATGGGCGATCCCATCGCCCAGGAGCGTGGAGGGGTGTGGGGAACCGGGAGGTTCCCCACGCTCTCGGGAAGAAAGGGGCCCGCGGGGGAAACATGGTTTCCCCCGCGACCGTGAGCCGAAGGCGAACGGTGCTCATTGAGTGTCGACTCCCATCGACCGGGCCGTCCCGGCGATGACCTTCATCGCCTCGTCGACGTCGCGAGCGTTCAGGTCCGGCATCTTCGTCTCCGCGATGGAGCGAAGCTGAGCCTGTGTGAGCCGGCCTACCTTCTCGCGGTTCGGCTCGCCGGAGCCCTTCTCGAGCGCGAGCGCCTCTTTGATCAAGACTGCTGCGGGCGGCGTCTTCGTGATGAACGTGAACGATCGATCCTCGAAGACCGTGATCTCGACGGGTGTGATGCGCCCGTTCTCCTGCGCCGTCTGCGCGTTGAACGCCTTGCAGAACTCCATGATGTTGACCCCGTGCTGACCGAGGGCAGGGCCGACCGGCGGCGCCGGGTTGGCTTGTCCTCCAGGGATTTGCAGCTTGATGAGTGTCAGGATTTTCTTGGGCATTGTCTTCGAGGCAGCCTAGGCTAGGCCGTCAGTCGATCCTCTTCACCTGGTCGAAGCTGAGCTCCACCGGGACCTGGCGCTCGAAGATGTCGACGAGGACCTTGAGCTTCTGCTGGTCGGGGTTGACGTCGACTATCTCGCCGTCGAAGTCCGAGAGCGGGCCCGAGGTCACCTTCACCGATTCCCCGAGCGAGAACTCGACGACGGCCTTCTGCCCCTGGCCGCCCGCCGGCGCGCCATGGTGGAGGATCCGATCGACCTCGGGCTGCGAGAGCGGGACGGGCTTGGCGCCCGCTCCGACGAACCCGGTGACCCCGGGCGTGCCCTTCACGACCGTCCACGACTCGTCCGACATGTTCATGTTGACGAGCACGTAGCCAGGGAGGACGCGCTTCTCGGCCTGCACCTTCTGCCCGTCCTTCGTCTCGATCACCTGCTCGGTGGGAATGACGACCCTGCGGAACGCGGGCGCCTGGTTCAGCGAGACGATCCGGTGCTCGAGGTTGGTCTTCACCTTGTTCTCGTGCCCGGAATAGGTGTTGATGACATACCAGAGAAACATGCGCAAGATCTCCTAGAGAAGGACTCGGTCGACGAGAGGACGGAACATCTGGTCGAGGCCCCACAGGTAGGCGCCGACGATCACGCAGGCGATGATCACGACGATAACCCCCTGGAACGTCTGCGCGCGATTCGGCCAGTCGACCTTCCGGAGCTCCGCGGCGGATTCACGGACGAACTGCCCGCGTGGCTGCTGCGCCTTTCGCCCGGTCTGCTGCTTGACGGGTTGCTGCGCGGGACGCACTTGCGTGGGGCGGCCCCGGCGTCCGGCCGCGGCGCCGTCGGCGGCGGCCCGCGCCGCGCGCCTCTGCTTTCGTGTCTCTCGCGCCACGTCTACCTCGTCTCGCGGTGCGCCGTGTGTGCCCCGCACCAGCGGCAGTACTTTCGGAACTCGACCCGGTCCGGGGAGTTCCGCTTCGACTTCTGGGTTTGGTAGTTCCGACGTTTGCAGTCGGTGCAAGCGAGCGTGATTGCGACTCGAACTCCGGTTGCCATTATCCGTTCTCGTTTACTCGGGGTGCGTCTCGGAAAGGTTGCGAGTAGCGGCGGCAGGACTCGAACCTGCGACACGCGGATTATGATTCCGCTGCTCTAACCAACTGAGCTACGCCGCCGCGCGGGCAAGAGTGTAGCAGCGCGCCACGGCGGGCTCGGGCTCTGACGCGAGTACCCTGGCGCGAATGGGAAGCTTGGACGATCTCGTCGACGGGGCTGCTCGCGAGCACGAGTTCTCGGGCGTCGTCCGCGTCGATCGAGGCGGCGAGATCGAGCTCGCGGCGGCATTCGGGCTGGCCAACCGTGCTGCTCGGATCCCGAACAGAATCGACACCGTGTTCGCGATCGCGAGCGGCGCGAAGGGTCTGACGGCTCTGGCGGTGGCAACCCTTCTCGAAGAAGGATCGCTCGAGCTGTCGACGACGGCGCGCTCGGTGCTCGGCGACGATCTCCCGTTGATCGAGGACGCGGTGACGGTAGAACACCTGCTGTCGCACCGCTCCGGAATCGGCGACTACTTCGACGAGGACGCAGGAGGGGCGATCACGGACTATGTGCTGCCGGTTCCTGTGCACGAGCTCGACTCGACCGAGAGCTACCTCGCGGTGCTGGACGGATACCCAGCCGCCTTCCCACCGGACGAGCGCTTCGCGTACTGCAACGGCGGCTACGTGGTTTTGGCGCTGATCGCCGAGCGCGCGAGTGGAGTGCCGTTTCACCAGCTCGTCCAACGACGAGTATGCGAACCCGCCGGCATGGTCGACTCGGCATTCCTGCGCTCGGACGAGCTGCCCGGCAACGCCGCGCTCGGGTATCTGTCGAACGACGAGCCGCGAACGAACGTCTTCCATCTGCCCGTGCTCGGCAGCGGGGACGGCGGCATCTACTCCACGGTCGCCGACATCGAGTCGTTCTGGGCGGCGCTCTTCGCGGGAAAGATCGTCTCGACGGGCCGGGTGTCCGAGCTGGTCCGGCCCCGGAGTGAGGCGCCGTCGGAGTCGATGCGCTACGGCCTGGGTTTTTGGCTGCACGAGTCGAGCAGCATCGTGATCCTGGAGGGGTATGACGCCGGCGTCTCGTTTCGCACCCTGCACGATCCGGAAAGCCATCGAACGTGCACGGTCATCTCGAACACCTCGGAAGGCGCCTGGCCAATGGCGCGGGCGCTGGAGGACTTCTTGGCGGAGTAGGTCACGCGGCCGCCGGCGACGCGAACGCCGACCGCAGCTCCCGCCTCGCCTGCACCTCGCGGGCGAGCGCAACTGCGGTTTCCGCGAAGACGTCGCCCCACGGCGCGTACTCGGCCGTGAACTCGACCGCGCCATTCAGCTCGACGACAACCCAGCCGCCGAATCCATCCGGCAGCAGGTCCACCCCGACCAGGGCGGCGCCGATCGACCGAGCCGCGGCGAGGGCGAGCGCGGCGGCCGCGCGAGGAGGATCGAGCACAGGTCGTCGCACGCCGCCGAGCGCGACATTCGTTCGCCACTCACCCTCCGGAGCGACGCGATACACGGCCCCGACGATCTTCCCGGCCGCGACCAGGATCCGCAGGTCGTACCCCTGCGGCGTGACGAGCTCCTGGACGATCGCGCCATGCCGGAGATACCAGCTATGCGTGCGCACACGGGCGAGCGCCTCCGCGAGCGACGAGAAGTCGTCGCACCGATACACCTCCCGACCCCAGCTCCCATAACGGGGCTTGAGCACGACCGGGTGCAAAGGCTGCGGCACAGCTCTTCTCTGCCGGACGTGGATCGTCGCCGGATGAGAGACATCGCGACGCCGAAGCACGCGGGCGGTCAGCAGCTTGTCGTGGGCCGCGAGCAGCGCCGCGGGGTCATTCAGGACGTGGACGCCACGGGCGGCGAGTGCCCCGAGCGCCCAGAGCCCGTCGTCCATGCCGTCGAGCGTCGGAAGCACGTCCAGACGACCGAGCGCAGCGTCCCCGGGGCGCAGAACCTCGAGCGCACGGCGTGGAGTCATCGGCTCCCAGCGGAGGCCGTCGGCGGGCGCATCCGAGAGCGCGTCGTTCGTCGGCGTCGAGCGGCAGGCGATGAGCGCAAGTCTCATGAGGCAAGCGTGGCTGCAGCACGCGCCCGTGGACAAGGGGCCTTCACCGGGTTGTTACCGCACGCCCACCCGAATGTCGCTCCGACCGGTCGGGCTCGTAGGATCGCGGCCGTGATCCGGATCCCCCCGCAGCGAGGCGGCTGGCTCGAGGTCATCTGCGGGCCGATGTTCTCGGGCAAGAGTGAGGAGATGATTCGTCGGCTGCGGCGAGCGGAGATCGCCGGCCAGCGCGTCGTCATCTTCAAGCCGAGGATCGACGACCGCTTCGACGCCGCGGACGTCGTCAGTCACGCGGGCGCTCGGATGCGCGGCGTTCCGGTCTCCTCGGTGGCGGAGCTCGTCGCGCGAGCGCGGGGCTTCGAGGTCCTCGGGATCGACGAGGTGCAGTTCTTCGAGCCGACCGTCGTCGGCGCATCGCTCGAGCTCGCCGAGGACGGAGCCCGAGTCGTCGCCGCAGGGCTCGATCAGGACTTTCGCCGGCTTCCGTTCGGCCCGATTCCGAGCTCCTCTCACACGCCGAGTTCGTGGACAAGCTTCAGGCCGTCTGCCATCGCTGCGGCGGACCGGCGACGGCGACCCAGCGTCTCGTCAACGGCAAGCCTGCGCCGTACGCGGGAGAGACGGTGCTCGTGGGCGCAGCCGAGCAGTACGAGGCGCGCTGCCGCGACTGCCACGAGCCGGGCGCGGATGCGGCTGCTGCCAGTGCGTCAACGGCCGCGTAGCGCCCCGGCGGCAAGCGCGAGGGCGAACGTCCCGGCCGCGACGAGGACGATCGTCCCACCGGGGGGAAGATCCGCGTAGTACGAGATCGTCAGCCCCGCCAGCACGGAGGCGAGCCCGACGGCGATCGAGAGGAGAAACGCCGAGCGCATGCTCCACGCGACGCGGCTGGCCGCGCTGACGGGAAGAACCATGAGCGCGGCCACGAGCAGGATCCCGACCACGCGCATCGACAGAGCCACCGTCACCGCGGCGAGCGCGGCGACCGTGATGTTGAGCGCGCCGATCGGAACCCCCGCGACGCGGGCGCCCTCCTCGTCGACGACAATCCCGGCGAGCGGACGATAGAGGAGTCCGACGGTCGCGAGCCCGACGGCGCCGAGCGCGGCGATCACGGCCAGGTCGGTCCTGGTCACGGTGAGGATGGATCCGAACAGGTACTGGAACAGATCCACGTTGAGAGCGCCGGCGGCGGCGATGAGCACGACTCCGGCCGCGATACCCGTGTAGAAGACGAGCGCGAGGGCCTGATCTCCGGCCGTCTTTCCCTTTGAGCGCAGGAACTCGATGGCGACGCCGCCGAGGAGCGCGGCCACGAGCGCGGTCAGGATCGGCGAGACGTCGAGCAGGATCCCCGCGGCGACGCCCGCGAAGGCGACGTGCCCGATGCCGTCACCGACCAAGGACTGGCGGCGCTGGACCAGGAAGAACCCCACTGCTGGTGCGAGAACGCCGACGACCGCGCCCGCGCCGAGAGCGAGCCGCATGAACTCGAGCTCAAGCATGAGCGTGCGAAGGGTCGTGCCAGACGCCCGGCAGCGCCTGCGGTGAGCCGTCGAACACGATCGTGCGCCGGACGAGCACCAAACGCTCGACGAAGTGCTCCACAGCCCCGAACTCGTGCGAGACGTACAGGATCGTCACCCCGAGCTCCGAGTGCAGCAGCGCCAGGAGCGACGCGAGCGACTCCTGCGACTCGGCATCGACGCCGGTAGTCGGCTCATCGAGCACGAGGATCGAGGGCTCACCGGCGAGCGCCTTCGCGATGAACGCGCGCTGCTGCATCCCGCCCGACAGCGTCCGCACCGGCGCGTCTGCGACCTCAGCGAGACCGACCCTTGCGATTGCCTCGGTGACGAGCTCCCGGTCCCGCCGCCGCAGCGGGCCGAGCAGCCCTCCCGCCGCGAGCCGGCCGGCCGACACGACTTCGCGAACCGTCGCCGGAGCGTCTCCGCCGAGCTCCGAGCGCTGCGCGAGATAGCCGAGCGTGCGCCGACGCGAGAAGCGGTGGGCTGGCTCCCCGTAGAGAGACGCGGTTCCGTGCGAAGGGCGCTCGAGGCCGAGGACGATCCGGACGAGGGTCGTCTTGCCGCCCCCGTTCGGTCCGGCGATGGCGACGAACTCGCCTTCGTCGATCGCGAGATCGACGCTCTCGAGGACGTCGTGGCCCGCTCGGTAGGCGAACGCGACTCCCGCGAGCTCGATTGCTAGCGACACGTCAGGGCTTCTCTCAGAGCGGCCAGGTTCGTACGCATGACGCTGAGGTAGTCCTCGCCGGCCGCAAGCCGCTCCTTGCTCAGGCCCTCGAGGGGATCGAGGACGGCGACCTCGGCTTCGACCGCTCGTGCGACCGTCTCCGCGACTCGATCCGAGACGAGCGGCTCCGCGAAGACCGTCGTCGCCCCGGAAGCTCGCACGTCGTCGATCAGGCGCTCGAGCTCGCGGGGGCCGGGCTCGGACTCCGGCGAGGCGCCGGTGAGCGAGAGCTGCTTCAGGCCGTAGCGCGCAGCGAGGTGGCCGAAAGCGGCATGACTCGTGACGAGGGCTCTGCGCTCGCAGCGCTCGAGACCTCGCCGATAGCTTTCGTCGAGTCGCATGAGCTCGCCGGCAAGACGCTCGGCCTGGTCGGGGCGCCCGAGCGCCAAGCCGACCGTTCTCGCGACGTCGGCAAACCTCACCGGGGCGAGCCAGACGTGTGGGTCGCGCTCACCGTCGAGCACATCGACCGAAGGCCCTTCTCGCTCCGAGACGGCATCCTCGACCGCGGGCTGGAAACCGCCTCCCGCGTAGATCACCAGGCGTGCATCCCGGATCGTCTCGATGTCGCGAGGAGAGAGCTCGACATCGTGAGGCTCGGCGCCCGGAGGGGTGAGGTTCTGGACGTCGGTTCCATCAGCAGCGATCCGCTCGGCTGCCCAGGCCAGCGGGTAGAACGCGGCGATGACCGACCCGGAGTCGTCACGGCCCACACCGCCACAGCCGGCGAACGCCACGACCACGGCAAGGAGAAGGACACGCACGTTTCGTCAAGCTAGCACGTCTTTGAGAACGGGTATCATTATCGTCGGTGCCCGAAGCCTGGACTGCCCATGTGCTCGATCGGATGCGCGCCGAAAGCGGGCGTAGCGGGGGCGCCCGCCGCGTCGTCGTCGAGCTCCTCGGCCGCCAGGACTGCTGCCTCTCCGCTCAGGAGATCCACGACGGCGTGCGCTCGGAGGGAGCGAGGGTCGGAATCGCGAGCGTGTACCGCACGCTCGAGGGCCTCGACGAGCTCGGCTTGGTTCAGCGCGTGGACTTGGGCGACGGAGTCTCCCGCTTCGAGCGGATCGACCCGCGCGGCGACCACCACCACCACCACCACCTAGTGTGCGACGACTGCGGCAAGGTGGAGCCGTTCGAGGACTCGGCGCTCGAGCAAGCCCTCGAGCGGGTCGCCGGCGGACGCGGCTACGAGGTCGCCGCGCACGACGTCGTCCTGCGCGGCGCGTGTGGCGACTGCCGCGTCTAGAGCCGCGCAATCAAGAGCGCTGAGGTCTCGGGCGTCGTCAATACCTCCACTGCCTTGAGCCCGGAGTGACTGTGGGCCCACGCGCGCACCGGATCGAACTCGGCCCAGCCCGGAGTCAGGTCGTCCATGACAAGCACGCCGCCCCGCTCGAGAAGCCCGAGGACGAGGTCGCTGCTCCCCTCCGGCTCGTGCTTGAAGCCGCCGCTGTCCAGGAACACGAGCCCGAAGGGGCCGCGCGGCGGAAGCAGCTCACGCCATTCCCCGACGAGCAGCTCGACATTCTCGTACGACGACAGCCGCGCGGCCGCAACCGCAGCCCTTTCGGGATCGAGCTCGGCCGTGACCACGCTCTGCGCAGTCCGCGCCATCGCCTCCGCGCCTTCCCCGAACGCCGTGCCCGCCTCGGCGACGCGCTTGCCGGTCGCGAGCACGCTCAACAAACGCTGGACTTCCGGAATCGAGGATCCGCCGGCCGTCATTTCGCTATTGGGCCCCGGCTACCTCGAACGCGAGCGCTCGCGCCGCGTCAGCCTGGCGAACGTCGAACGTGACGAAGGTGAACGGTCGCGGAAGGCGATCGGCGGCTGCGAGGTGGATCGCGTCCAGAGTACGCAGCCTCCGCTCACATCCGATCTCGGCCGCGCTGGCCAGGCAGAGATCGTCGACGGGAACCACGAGAAAGTGCTCCCAATCGGCGTGAAGCAGGCGACCGAGCTGGCGCTCGACGGTCTCTCCGAGTCCGAGATGACACAACGTGACCTGAGTCTCGGTCCGACAGAGCGCGGCGGCGCACCACTTCGAGTCCTCGGCCATGAGCCGTATGACTTCGCTCGTTCCCGCTTCCTCGACATACCGCTTGACGAGGGCGGACGCGTCGAGAACGAGCATCAGCGGTCGCGATGCTCGCGCAGGATGTCGGTGCTGGTCGGACCGGCTGGCGCTCGAACCGGCGCCGCCGGTCGAGGCGAAGACGTCGCCCGGGGCGCCTGCACCAGCCCCGCCGAAACGAGGTCTTCGACGCTCGCGGCAACCGTGCCGTCGTTCAGGGGCCCGAGCTGCGCCGCGGGCATACCGTCGATGGTGATGACGATCCGCTCTCCCCCCATCGCCCGACGAACAACGCGACTCGTGGCATTGCGAAGCTCTCGGATGCCGATACGCTGCACGGTGTCCAACTGTAGCACTCGTGCTACAGTCACGTATCGAGCGCTACTCGACCAGCTGGAGCAGCTTGAACATCGGCATGTACATGGCGATGATGATGATGCCGACGACGAGGCCGACGCCGATCATCATCAGCGGCTCGACGATCGAAGTCAGCGCCTGGATCGAGGCGTCCACCTCGTCCTCGTAGAAGTCGGCGATCTTGTCGAGCATCTTCTCGAGCTCTCCGGTCTCCTCGCCGACCTTGACCATCTGCGAGACGAGCGGGGGGAAGACGGGGTTCTCGATCAGAGGCTCCGCGATCGGGATTCCCTGGTGGACCTTGGCACGCACCTCGACGAGCGCCGACTCGACCACCCAGTTGCCTGCGGTCTGACCGGAGATCTCGAGCGCCTTGATGATGTCGACGCCGGCTGCGACCAGGGTCGCGAGCGTGCGCGAGAAGCGCGCCATCGTGACCTTCAGGACGACCTTGCCGATCCCGGCCGGCGCGTGCAGCTTGAAGCGATCCCATACCTGCTTGCCCGCAGGGGTCTTCTTCCAGCGCCGAAAGCCGTAGATCGAGCCGCCGATCGCGGGAAAGACGATGAACCAGTACCCCTTCATGACGTCGGAGGCAGCGACGATGACTTTGGTCAAGATCGGCAGCTCGCCATCCAGGTCCTTGAAGATGTCCTCGAAGATCGGGACGAGGAACATCAGCATCCCCGCCAGCACGAGGAAGGCGAAGCAGAGGACGAGGGTCGGGTAGATCATCGCGCCCTTGACGCGGCGTTTGATCTTCATCTCCTTCTCGATCTGGAGCGCGACGCGGTCGAGAACCTTGTCCAGGATGCCCGCCGCCTCGCCTGCTTCGACCATCGCGACATAGAGGCGGTCGAACACCTTCGGATGCTGCGCCATCGCCTGGGAGAGGAGCATGCCGCCTTCGACAGCGGCACGCACCTCGCGGGTCACCTCGGCGAGCGCCTTGTCGTCCGTCTGCTGCTCGAGGATCAGGAGCGCGGAGACGATGTTCAGCCCTGCGTCGATCATCGTCGCGAACTGACGCGAGAACACCTGCAACGAGCGCTGCTTCACCTTCTTGCGGCGTCCCCCCGAGGTCACGTCGTCGACCTGGTCGAGCGCGACCGGGCGCAGGCCTCGCTGGAGCAACTGCTCCCGCGCCGACGCGCGGTCGGCCGCGGTGATCTGACCATCCGACTCGACTCCGAGCGAGTTGATCGCGTTGTAGGCGAAAGCCGCCATCAGGTTACGGCTCGGGGGTGTCGGGCTTCGTGCCCGGTGCGCCACCCTCGCCGACGGCGACGAGAACCAGCCGATAGCGCGCGCCTGTGCTGGTGTTCACGAGGATCAGCGGCTTCTCAACTCGGAGCTTCGTCCCGCCTGCGCCGCTCGCGTACGAGCCACCGGCGATGCCGACGACGACCGTTTTCGCCTTCGGATTCTCGGCGATCAGCACGAAGACCGGATCGGCGGCGGGGAAGACTGCGCCGGCGACGAGCGGTTGCCGGGTCCCGTTGACGGAGATCACCGTCACCGCGGGCGCAGCGGGATCGTCGGTCGAGAAGTCCGCAGTCGGGGGTGGCTTGTCCACGCTAGGCGGTGGCGCGTCCGCGTCCTCCCCTCCGCCGGCGGCCCCGCCGCCCGCGTCGCCGCCGGCGCTTTCACCGGTGTCGCTCGCGGACGGGCTGTCCGGCGTGACGAGCTGCTGGACGAAAGGATCCTTGCGGCCGAACACGCCGAAGGAGCGGAGCTGCCCCGGGCCCGCTTGGATACGACGCCCGGTATCGACCAAGGACGTCGGGATGGTGTTGCTCGAGGTGTCCAAGGGCGTCGTCGACTCACCGCTCGGTGTCGTCTCCGTCGTCGCTGCCGCCTCGCTCGAGGAGCCGCCGAGGATCTTCGGAAGTTGAATGGCGAGCATCGCGAGGAGCACCAGGCCGCCGATGGCGACGAAGATCTTCTGCTTGCGCTCCCTCGCCGCGCGTGGATTCGCCTTGGCCATCAGGACGTGCTCCCAGCCGCGGAGGTGCTGCCTGTGGGCTCGGGTTCCTCCGTGGGCTCGTCCGGCACGTCTACGGGCACGATCGGCCCGTCGTAGACGTACGCGTGCAAGACGATGGTCGCGTCCAGAGCGGGGAACTTGGCGGTCTGAGCTTCGCCGAGCTCGAGGCTCTGCACCGTGAAGAGACGGCCTCTGGCCTCGATCTTCCCGTTCCGCACGCTGACCAGCGCCTGCGTGCGCTGCACGAACCTCGAGATCTTGAAGTAGCTGCCGCCGACCGTGACCGAGATCGGGATGAGCGTCGGCGCTCCCAAGCCGACGAGGGGCTCCTGCGGCGCGATCACGCGCAACGTGACGCCGCTGGCTTGCGCGAGCTTGCTCAGCTCGAGGACGAGACTGGCCTGGTCCGCGCTCGCCGGCATGGCTTTGACGAGCCGAAAGACGTCGGCGACGGGCGCCCCGCCCGTCCCCCCCGGCCGTGTGGTTGTCGCCGCTCGCGCCTCGGCCAGCCTGATCTCAGCGGCGGCCACGTCTGCCCGCGCCTCGGCGGCCTCACCGCGCTTCGGCGAGACGATGAGGAGCCAGACTACCGCCGCATAGAGCACCACGGCGCCGATCGCGGCGATCTTCAGCGTGCGGGGAGAGAGCGATTCGACGCGGCCCCTCATTGCGTCGCTCCCGTTCTCAGGGAGGCGGAGACGATGAACGTCACGAATCGCTTCCGAGGCGACTGCGTCTGCGGCTGGCCCGGCCCTTCGCCGCTCGGCGACTCCGTCTGCGGCTCGACACGAGCGCTCGACGTGAGTTGCACGTTCTCGAGCGACGGAACGACGCTCAGGCGTGCGAGAAACCGGGCTACGGAGTCGTGTGAGTAGGTCGCCCCTTCGATCGTGACTCCCGCGGGCGCCGCAGTCGTGGAAGTAGGAGGTGGCGGCGCGGCGCCTGCCGCTACCGGCACGACGGGGGCGGGCGCGGTCGCGCTGAGCTGCGTCAGCCACGTGTCCTCGGGAAGAACGTACGAGATCTCGCGCAGAACGCGCTGGAAGGGAACGCGCGTCTCGAGGGCGGCTGCGAGCGCTGCTACGCGGTCAGAGCGCTCGCGGATGAGCGTACCCTGAGTCACGAACTGCTCTTCGCTCCGAGGGAGCGCTCTGGTCGCGGCGTCGACGGCCTGCAACTCGGTTCGACGATCGTTCGCATCGCCGGTCGCGGACGACGCGAGGAACATCGCAAGGGCAGTGACGACGACCACGCCGCCAGCCGCAGCGAAGAGCGGGACGCGTGCACCCTGCAGGCGCTCGCGCTCAACGTCGCGGGGGAGAAGGTTGACTGCGCGCACGAGCCTCTAGTCCTCGATTCCCAGGCCGATGGCGATCGCAAGCGAGCCGGACTGCGTCTCGTCGGGGATGCTTCGCCCGACCCTCACGCGTCGGAAGGGGTCGCCGAGCCGAACGGGCGCGCCGATGAGTCGACCGACCGCCTCGGTGAAGCCCGGCATCTGGGGGGTGCCGCCGGTGAGAACGATCTCCCCGATTCCGAGCGCTCCCGGCTGCGCCTGGTAGAAGTGGAGTGACGCGATGAGCTCGCGCGCGAATGCAGCCAGGGCGCGCTGGATTCCCTCGTGGGCCTTCGTGCTCTGCTCCGCCGTCAGCCCCTCGACCGCGAGGTCACCTGCGAACGAGAGCTGCCGTTTGATCGACTCGACCTCGCTCGGCGCCTTGTCGAGCTCGCGTGCGACGGCGACGTTGAGTGACCATCCGCCCCAATCAAGGACGCGCGTGAACTCGCAGTGCTTCCCGGTCGAGACCGCAATCGTGGTGCGGTCGTGGCCGATGGCGATGGCGACGAGCGCGCCTCCGCCGGTGAGCGGATCGTTGGGCGCCGAGAG
>Ga0136614_10001397_pt1 | contig 14171 bp, 9 predicted proteins | sample AntDrymUQ2792106_2_FD_106643 | JGI IMG/M metagenome (GOLD analysis project Ga0136614, IMG submission 106643) | Polar desert sand microbial communities from Dry Valleys, Antarctica - metaG UQ279 (21.06) | ecosystem: Environmental > Terrestrial > Soil > Desert | place: Antarctica: Dry Valley...
CCCCTCTTTCTGTGTCAGTCCGAAGAAGTTCGAGAGATGAAGGTCGACTTCTCTGAACTTACGGAGCAGGGTCGTGGTGAAGTACGGGTTGGCACCCATCTCAAGCACCGACAGGCCCGGTGTTTCAGGGACCAGACCGAGCGTGTAGAGAAAGCGTTTGAAGTCCGCGGCGGCATAGTTGCGCAGTTCGGCGGGCGGGCCGTCTTCGACCAATACCGACGTGACGAGTTCGCGCAAGGTGTCTTCAGACCATCCGGCGGGGATAGCGAGCGGCGGCGCAGGCTGAGGGCCGGACGCGCGGGCGGCGGGCGTGGTCTTTTCGTCGCGTGCGGTGGTGTCGGTGGCGGGTTCGCCCTTCGCCTCGACGGCTTCGATGAGCAAGGCTCTGATTCGTTCGGGGCCGTACTGAGAGACCACGTACTCTCTGCCACGCATTCCCATCGCCACCCGCGCCGCTTCGTCCGCCAGCATCTCGGCGAGCGACCCGGAGAAACTTTGATAGTCGTTGTAAATCCTGCCCGCGCCGCTCTGCGTGATGTGTGCGACCAGCACCTCGCTGCCACCGCTCGACAGAACCGGCGTGCATTGGGCCAACGCCTCCAGCGTGACGATGCTGAAACTCTCGTTGTTCGAGGGCATCACGAACAGCTTCGCGCCCGCCATCAAACTGAACTTCTCTTCGGCGGGGACGAAGCCGCGGTACTCGATGTCCGGACGCTCCGGCACGCTCAGCGCATCCTCGCCCGTCAGCACGAGGCGGAGTGGCGACGGGTGGTCCCGCTTGAATCTGATGAAATGCTCGAACAGTTCCGGGAAGCCTTTGTTAGGGTCAATGCGCCCGCAGTACAGGAGATAGGGCGTGCCCTCTCTGGCGGGCGTGCGAAGTGTCGTGTCGACGGCCATCGAGACGACGCGACCGGGAAGGTCTCCCCACAGGTCGGCCCCGAGTTGTCGCTCCGCGTCGGTCAGCCAGAGCAAATTCTTTGTGCGCCGGGCAACGTGCCGGTAGGCCGAAAAGTAGGCCGGCGGCTCGTCGTGCAGCGTCGGTACCAGGAGGGCGCGGCCGGGCGGCATGTTCATCAGCCCAAAGTAGGTCGTCGGATACAGGTACGTCACGAAGATCACGGTTCGATACGTTGACCACTTCTCCCGCAGGTAATCTAAAAGCGGCTGCGAGTACGGGCCCTGGTGTCGGATGAACTCCTCTTGCAACGACATCGTCCACGACACGGGGCGTGCCTCACCGAGCGCTCGGTGGCCCCCGGAATCCTGCGCGTGGAAATCATTTTGCAAGCGCTGGTAAAGTTTGAACCAGTGCGAACTTCGGCCATGAGTGACGTGGAAGCGACGGATGTTAACGCCGTCGCGCAACTCGTCGCCTGCGGGCAGGACGTTCGCCCAGTCGCTGTAATCAAGCGCGGTGGTCGTCAGCACGTCCACCCGGTAAGCGTCCTTCAGCAGCGCGGCGTACTGCCACGCCAGAGACTCCGAGCCGCCGGCGATGCTCTCGTGACACCTCTGGACTACGACCGCGACGTTGCTCATAGCAATGAGTTGATGGCGCCGAGGAATTGCGCCTCGATCTTCAGATTGGTGAAGAGCTGTTCGTAACGTCGCCACCCCATCAGCCCCAGCGATTCGCTGAGGTCGGTGTCTCTGACCAGGAAGTCGATTGATTCGGCGAGCAGGAAAGGGTTCCGCTCTCGCCAGACCAACCCGGCCCCGCCAACCGTGCCCGGAATGGCCGTCGAGGCATAGGCCACGATGGGCACTTTCATCGCCATCGACTCGACGAGCGGGACGCAGAATCCTTCGTGTTCACTGGCCAGCACAAAGGCGTTCGCCACCATGTAGTAAGCCTTCAATTCCTGTTCCGAAACCCCGCCGGTGAAGATGATTGCTTTCTCCAAACCGTAGCGCGCGACCAGATCACTGAGCGACTCGAAGTAGCTTTCGAATCCGACTTCCTTACCGACAAGCAGCAGCCGACTATTGTTGTTGTAGTGGCGGTGATAGAGGGCGAAGGCTTCGATCAGGGCGGCGTGCCCTTTGTTGGGTGAAACGCGACCCACCATCAGCAAGTTGGTCTGGCCATCGTGGTACGCATCCAGCACGTCGAAGTCCGGCTCGGCGGAGTGCAGACAATCGATGTGATGAAAGGGTGGAACGACGGAGCACTTTGATTTGTCGACGCCAGCCGTCAGCAATTCCCACAAACTATATTCCGAGTCGGATAGATAGAGGTCGCAGCCGGCGTTCACCACCGGCTGAAGTTGTCGCCCATCCCGACACAGTCGCTCGTGCTCTTCGCTGTAGCCGGCGAAGAATTCCGGCGGCGTCACATTGTGGTACTTGAGGAGCTTCCGGCACGGTAGTTCTTCTAAAACCTCCAGGCCGAACTCCCAACCCACCGTGTAGTGATAGATCAATATGTCGTCGGGGCTTTGAATGAAGTCCGTGACCTGATGGGGGGGCCAAACCTGCAACTCGTCGAACGTCCAGGGCGAAGAATAGATGCGCGCGTCATGTCCGTGCCGCTGAAGCACACTGTGCATGCCGATGACATCATTGCTCACCGCGTCTCCGTTCGTAATGGTCGCCGCTAGCAGCGCAATTCGAGCCATGCTTCGATTCTCGGTCCGGGCAGTTTGCAGTTAAATGCCGTGATGCGGTTCCCTCAAAAGTGACAGGATGATGTGGCTTTTGCGCGGCACTGAACTGAGTGTCGCGCCGCAAGTGCCGATGAAGAAAATGCCCATCCGCTCATGCCGAACGCAGGGTCTTACGCTCTTGCTTGTCACCTGTCACTTGTCACCCGTCACTTTTGAGGAGGTACGTCTAACACACAAAACTTGGGGCGCAAAGCAGGCGCGCCCGAACGCCGAAAGCGCACCGGGCGCAGCAACAGCTACACCTTCCAACCAATGACGGCGTAGTCCAGATGGCCGAACATGAAATTATTAAATCGTAGAGCCAGTTCGGACGACTCCTGGACGCGCGCCGCATCGTTCGGATGAAGTTTGACGATCTCCGTCTGAGAGAAGCCCCGCGACTCGACTAAGAGATGTAGCAGAGGGCTTGGCAGCGGGTGTTGGTGGCTCGGGTCCAGATAAAAGTTACAACCGCCGACGACGAGATTCTCCGGGTTCGGCGTTTCGAGGATGACCAGCCCGCCCGGCATCAGCGTCCGTAAAATCTCGTCGAGCAGAGTCATCAGCGCCGGGAACGGCAGGTGCTCGACGAGGTGAAAGGCCGTGACGGCGCGGAGACTACTTTCGGGCAGGCTGCGCAGGTAATCAATCGCGTCACTTGGCACGACTTCGAGATCGAGACCCCGGCACTGTTCGATGAAGACATGATTTTGGTCTACGCCGCGCGCCGGCAGCCCTTCTTCCTTCAGCACTTCCAACCATTCGCCGCGTCCACAGCCGAGGTCAACCACCGCTCCGCCGCCAATCGCCCGGTGGATGTAAGGCACGTAGAACCTCATCGCTTCTTTGATGTCCGCGCGGCTGCCGCGAAACTGATCCTCAATGGAAGCATAAAGGGCGTCCAACTCGTGATGCGCTTCGTTGACGACGGCCTGTGGTGATGGCAGCCCGTCGGAAGGTGCCGTCGGATGGCGCTGGCGCGCTTCCTCAAGCAACGGAGAAACACGTCTTTCCTGTAGCACCATCTCGGTGCGAGTCTGTTGCAGCCTTTGTGTAAATTCCCTGAGCCGCTCCTCAACACGCTGAAGGAGTGTTTCAGACTGCCTTTTGGCGCGCTCCGCTCCGGCAACCATTTGGGCGTGGATTTCGTTCCGGTCCCGCTGCTGCTCGCTTCTTAATTGCTCATCAGTGGCCCTGAGTTGCACATCACTAACCCTGAGCTGTTCATCATTAGCGCTGAGCTGTTCCTCTGCCGCCGCCAACCTCTCGTCAACGTTGACGGCTTCCTGCCGCGCCGACTCGATCAGCGTTTCGAGTTGCTGCCGGTGCTGTGCCAGATGACGCGGCCACTGGCTGAGGTCGGCGAGCACTTGATTGATGAAGTCGGCGGTTTGTTGTTGCTGCGCCAGCGCGTGGGCCTCGAACTGACTCCGCTCGGTAATAAAAACCGGCAGCCGTATTAAGGCCAGCGCCAAACGAATAACGTAACCGACAATTGGCAGGCGTCCCAAGCGCCGCACCGTCGCAGGTCGTGACAGCCCGTCGATCCGAACGTTTCTTTTCCGGCCTTCCGGCGACAGGCGCAGGCTCGACAAGATGTCTATTTTGTCGAACCGTCCGCTGCGTAAGAAACCGAGTTGCTGCGCGCATCCGGCCTCGTCCGGCTCGCGCTTCAGGATGGCGCGGTATGCGTTCCTGACGAAAGCGGTGTCGTGATACGGCAACAGATCGTTGATGTGATAGTGGTCATCATCTCGACGGAGAAAATCCGGTTGGAGGATTAACTGCGGAGACCCGCCGCCGTTTGAGTTGGCCGACTTGTGCGACGCCGCCTTGCGTACTGCGGGCGTGTGGGCGGCGTGTGCGCCCGACGCTGGCGGGGTGGGAGGGCGCCGCGGCGTCGCCCGCTTGCCATCCGACAACGGTTTTGGCGCCGCGCCGAGTTGGGCCTCGCGGCGTTGCGCCGCTTCCCGGATTTCGGCCATCAACTTTTCGACGTCGACTTCGCGTTCTCTGACTTCGCTCATAAGAGATTTCAATTCGCCCCGTGCCAATCATCACTCAAACGTGACGGGTGACAAGTGACAGGTGACAAGAAGCGGCGAGAAGAGGGAGTGTGGCAGCCGCCGTTTGGTTCTTCCCATCCGCACCCGTTCGACCCATAGCATAGCCATGTGTCGCGTCAAAGGCCGCCATCTCCTGTCACCTGTCACCGTTTACCTGTCACTTTTGAGGGCGTGGCCGGCGCCAACGTTTGCGACCTTCGCATGAATAGGCAAGACGCCGACCCGGCGCGTGGTGACGCTGGCGTTCAGATTGGCAACGCCATCCATCGATGTCTCGCTCGAGACGTGAAAGATCAACACGTCGTCGATCCAATCGAAACTAATGCCGTCGACGCTGTGCTCGGCGACCGTCAAAGAGTATGAGCCGGGGGCCAGCCAGCAGTCGAAGGCGAAGGCCACTTCGATGACTTCGCCACGGCGCACCCGCCCCACATCAGCACGCAGCAAGTCGGTGTTCGTGCCGTAGACATGGACGCCGTGCCGGTTGCGAATGACACAGCCGCTGACGGGCAACTCGGCATCCCGGTGATACGCCACCCGCTTGCGTATCAAGAGGCGCTCGCCCGACTCGACCAACTCCGCCGGGCGGCCTTCGGCGTCGAGCAGCTCGACGCTCAAAATCTCCGCGCTCCCGTCGCCGTGGCGGTGGGCGTGCCGGAGAGAAGCGGCACTGCTGAGATCGACCGCGGGGCCGCCGGATTCGTCTTCCGCCGCGGGTTGAGATTCTTCGTAAGCCTGCTCGCGCGCCATAATTATTTTTTGGTAACGGTTGAGAATTTCAGCGGGCTTGCCATCCGCCACGACGCGCCCGCCGCCGAGCAGGACGGCGCGCGAACACAGGGCGCGCACCGCGCCGGGGTCGTGCGACACGAACAGAATCGTCACGCCGCTCTGCTGCATCTCGCGCAGGCGCCGCATACAGCGATGCTGGAAAACGGCGTCGCCGACGGCGAGCGCTTCATCGATAATCAGAATCTGTGGCGCGACGCTGACCGCCGCCGCGAATGCGAGCCGCACGTACATCCCGCTCGAATAAGTTCTGACCGGCTGGTGGATAAAATCTCCGACCTCTGCGAAGCGCTCGATCTCAGGCAACATAGCCTCCGTCTCGCGGTGCGAAAAGCCCATCAGCGCGGCGTTCATCGTCACGTTCTCGACGCCGGTGAATTCAGGATTGAAGCCGGCGCCGAGTTCGAGCAGCGCGGAGACGCGGCCGTCGCGCCAGACATGGCCGTGTGTCGGCTCAAGCGTCCCGGCGATGATCTGCAACAGCGTCGATTTACCGCACCCGTTCGGCCCGACGATCCCGGTCGTGGTGCCGCGCGCGACATCGAAGCTCACGTCCCGTAGCGCCCAGAACTCGCGGTGCGCCTTCCAGCGACCGCGAGTCAGTGACTCTTTGAGGCGATCACCCGGACGGTCGTAGATGCGATACTGTTTCGACACGCCTTCGACGCGCAGTGCTGAGGTCATGCTCTCTAAAATAGCGAAGGTTATGCGAGAATGTCGAACGTGATTTCGGCCCAAGCAGCACGGCGTGCGGTGTGGCGACCGTTGTGGGAGTTGCCCCGGCGCTCGAACCTGATCGTCTCGCTGGCGGCGCGCGAGTTGGCAGCGCGCTATCGCGGCTCGGCGCTCGGCCTGATGTGGGCGCTTCTAACGCCGGTCGTGATGATCTCCATCTACACCTTCATCTTCGCCGGTATCTTCGGCGCGCGGTTCGGCGTCGGCGGCTCGGCGTGGGACTATGCGATTTACCTCTTCTGCGGGCTGCTGCCGTGGACGGCGTTTCAGGAATCGGTGCAACTCTCCGCGAACGTCATCGTCGCCCGGTCGAACCTGGTGAAGCGCGTCGTCTTTCCGCTTGAGACGCTGCCCGTCGCGCAGGTCTTGGTCGCGCTGGCGAATCAACTGTTCGGCACGTTGGCGTTGTTGATGGCGATCATCGTCGTGCGGCAGCAAGTACACGCCACGCTGGTGTGGCTGCCGGTGCTGGCGGTGCCGCAGGCGTTGGCGATGCTCGGCGCGGCGTGGTTTATTGCCGCGCTCGGCGTCTTTCTGCGCGACACCGCGCAGGCCATCGGGCTGGCGCTCACCGCCTGGATGTTTCTGACGCCGATCATCTATCCGGAGGCAGTCGTGCCGGAGAATTATCGACGCTTCATCGACGCTAATCCGTTCACCGCGCTGGTCAGGTGCTACCGCCGCGTGCTCCTCGAAGGCGCCCCGCCTGACTGGCGCGGCCTCGCGTACTTCTCCGCGTTCGCGCTGGTGCTGTTCGTTTCCGGCTATTGGTGGTTCGCCAGAACGCGCAAGAACTTCGCCGACGTAATCTGACGCTTCAGCCTTCGCCGACGAACATTGTCAACGACGATCTACCGACGCGCCACCGCCGGCCCGTTGTCGGTGACTCAAGCGGGACGCCTTTCCCCAACGGTTGACGGGCCTCAGTAAGTTGAGAAAGCAACTGACAAGTGCCGAGTGCCCCTGCCGTGGCCTCCTTCGGCGAGCGCCTAAACCTCACTGGATAATGCGATTGACACTCGCCACGAACGCGTGTTAGCGTACGAAATTGTCCGGTATCGACGGTGTTTAGCGGGCCATTAACAGCAACGTTCCGTAACAGTTTGACGCTCTACTCCGCTGCACTTTTCCACGTTGTTTCCACTCACCATGATGTTATTTCTATCCAAGATAATTCCGAATGGCATTTGATAAAGCAAAAACTTTACGTGCGGCTGAAAAGCACCTCTCGAAGGGCAACATTACGGCGGCGGTTCAGGAATATCGCCAGATCGCCGAACAGGACCCGGGTGACTTCAACGCGCTGAACACGCTCGGCGACCTCTACGCCCGAACCGACAGAAAACAGGAAGCGGAGGCGTGCTTTAAGCGCGTCGGCGGCCACTTCCGCGAGCAGGGCTTCATTGTCAAAGCGATTGCCATCTACAAAAAGGTGGCGCGCATCACGCCCGGCGACATCGACGTGGCGGGCGCGCTCGCGGCACTCTACGAGCAGCAGGGCCTGTTGGTCGAAGCGCGCGCGCAGCACCTCATTATCGCTGAGGCACACACGCGCGCCGGCCGGACGCGCGAGATGTTCGAAGCCCTTCAGCGCATCGCCGACCTCGACCCGAACAACACCGAAATTCGCCTCCGACTCGCCGACGGCCTGACGCGCGAAGGCATGCACGACCTGGCCGCCGCCGCCTTCACAGAGGCCGGCGCGCACCTCCTCGCGCGGGGCAACCACCCGTCGGCCATCGAAGTTTTCAATAAAGTGCTCGCCGTCCGGCCCGCGAGCCACCCCGCCCTCCACGGAATCGTGACGGCCCACGCGGCGCTCGGCACGGCCGGCGAAGCGGCGAAGGTAATCAAGCAGGCCGTCATTGATCAACCGCAGGACTTAGAATTGCGAGCGATGCTTTCGCGCGCCTACGTCGAAGCGGGGGACGCGGCGAGCGCCGAACGCGCGACCGACGAACTCGTCAGTCAGGACTCGTCAAACTACGCTCTGTTCTTTGACGTCGCGCGCCTTTACATCCGGTTGGGCGAAGTCGACGGGGCGGTGCGCATCCTCGGCCGCGTCATCGAACCGGCGCTGGCCGGGCGCGAAGAGGGCGAGATGCAGGAGTTGCTGCAACAGGCGCTCGCGCATGATACGCAGCACCTCGCTGCCCTCCGCCTGCTGGCGCGCCTCTATGCGTGGCAGCGCCGCGACGACGAACTGCGCCCGACACTCGAACGCATCGCGGAATCGGCTAGGTCATCCGGGCAGATTGACGAAGAGCGCAACGCGCTGGCCCAACTCGTGCGGCTGGCGCCCGCCGAGGCGCGCTTCGCCGATCGTCTGAACGAACTCGGAGGCACCTCCGAAAATGGCGGTGCGGCGGCAAGCGACTATGAGGTCGCGCCGCAAGCGACCAGCGAGGTGCCGACTTTCGAGAGCTTCATGGTCGACGATGACGCCTACGCGCTGACGCCGAACGCCGCCGCCCCCGTTGCTGATGACGCCGGTGCCAAGATCGAGTGGAATACCGTCGATGCGTCGCCCGCAGCGACGGCGGACGCGGACGCGAGTTTTTCGTTCGCCGACCTCAACGATTTTTCGAATGCGGTTCCCGGCCACAATCCCGCCGCCACGGCCGGCACGACATCCGACGCTGTATCCGGCGATTTTCAGGAGATCGACTTCGGCGCTCCGGCGAGCGGCAGCACGGCCCCGGCGGAAGGTGACGAGCACCAGGCAGCGATGCTTAAGCAAGAGCTTGAGAGCATCGATTTTTACATCACGCAGGGTTACCACGACATCGCGCGCGACACGCTCGACGTGCTGGAACGGCAGTACGGCACGCACCCCGACATCGACGCGCGCCGCCGGCAATTGCCGGACGGCGGAGAAGGCGCGTCAGCCACCGATTCGATTTTCGCTGCGCCGGTCTCCGCTGAAGCGGTCGTCTCCACTGAAGCGGTCGAAGGGGGAACAGAGTTCGGCGATTTCGGCGATTTCGCCGACTACGGCGCCGCAGCAGAAGCCGATGCCATCGACGCCGGTACAAGCGATGAAGTGGATGGCGCCTTCGACGGTTTGATGATCGACGCGCCGCTATCGCCGCCGCCTCCTTCTGTTGCTGCGGTGTCGCAAGCCAGCCTCGACCTCGGCCTGGCCGCCATTTTCGACGAGTTCCGTAGCGCGGTCGAAGAGGAAGAGGAGCCGAAAGATACCGAGGACTTCGAAACACACTACAACCTCGGTCTGGCTTACAAAGATATGGACTTGCTCGACAAGGCCATCGAAGAATTTCAAGCGGCGGCGGGGCTGACCGCGCCGAGCGACGGCACGCCGCGCTACCTTCAGTGCTGCAATATGCTCGGACACTGTTTCATGCAGAAGGGGATGGGGCCGCTGGCGGCGATGTGGCTCAAGAAAGGCATCAGCGCGCCGGGTCACACCGAAGACGAATACCAAGCACTGCGCTACGAACTCGGCATCGCCTACGAACAGATGGGCGACCTCACCCGCGCCCTCGAGACCTTTACGGAAGTCTACGGGACAGACGTTTCTTATCGCGGCGTCGCCGACAAACTGCGCGAGTTGCAGGCGCAAAAAACGATTGCCGGCGAGAGGTGAAAAGCGACCGATGAAAAGTCGTCGATCCATTTACTTACCGCCTGAACAGACATGTCATCCAAGCTAACCGTCATCTTTTACATCATCCTGTGCCTTGAGGCGGGCGCAGTGCTGACGCTGCTGCCGTGGATTCACCCGTTTGGGCTGGGCGACTGGGGCGATAATTATTTTCTGCTCTACGCCTCGCAGAAGATCGGCCTGCAAAGTTTGCAGAACGCCGTCTCGTCGGGCTGGGTGCGTGGCGCGGTCACGGGGTTGGGGCTACTCAACCTCGGCATGGCCGGCTGGGAGATAGCGCACTTTCGCCAGACGGTGCGGTCGCTGCAAACGCAGCAGAATGCGCCGCCGCCCGCGATACGACGGCCCGCCGCCCGCACATTTTTTGAGACCGACGCCGACGCACCCGCCCATGACCGCCAAGCTTCAACGCCCGTCGACTTATCTGATTACCGACGGCGCGACGACCCGCGCGACCACCCCGGCCAGTGAAGAGTTCGCGCGCTTACTGGCGCTCGTCGAGCGTGCGACTGACGCCGGCGTGTCACTGATTCAACTCCGCGAAAAAGAACTATCCGCTCGCGCCCTCTACGAACTAACGGAGAGGGTGGCACAAATCACACGCAGCACCGGCGCGGCCACACGCCTGCTGGTCAACGACCGCGCCGACCTCGCGTCTGCCACCGGTGCCGATGGCGTCCATCTCGCCACCCGGTCGCTTCAGCCTTCAATCGTCCGGCGCACCTTCGGCGATAATTTTTTGATTGGCGTCTCGACGCACTCGCTCGCCGAGGCACGCGCCGCGCGCGACGACGGCGCCGACTTTGCTACCTTCGGCCCGGTCTTTGAAACACCATCGAAAGCGGTGTACGGCGTGCCGGTCGGCCTCGACGTTCTCGCGGCGGCGGTGCGCGCTCTCGCCCCATTCCCGCTCGTCGCGCTCGGCGGCGTCACGCTCGCCAACGCGTGCCAAGTCTTCGCGGCGGGCGCGCATGGCATCGCGGCGATTCGCTTGTTCGCCGACGCGCGCGACCTGCGCGAAGCGGTGCGCGAGGTGGCAAGCATCGCCTCGAAAGCTTAAACTGCGTCAGCGAACCACGTATGAACGATCCTGAATTGAAAGCCCAAGTGGTGGTAGCGTTAACGATTGCCGGATTCGACCCGTCGGGCGGGGCGGGCGTCGTCGCCGACATTAAAACATTCACCGCCTTCGGGTGTTTCGCGACCGCAGCGGTGACGTCTCTGACGTACCAGAACACGACCGGCGTGTTCGGCGCAGCGCATCAGACGGCGGAAGCGGTGCGCGCGCAGGTGCTTCCCGTGGTCGAAGATTTTCAAGTGGCCGGTGTCAAAACTGGAATGCTGCCGACGCGCGAAGTGATCGAAGAGGTGGCGTGTCTGTTTCGTGAAACGAGCCTGCCGTCGCCGGTCGTCGATCCGGTGGTGCGCTCGACCTCCGGCTATGACTTGATTGATGACGAGGCGTTGGCCGCGCTCATCTCCGAACTGCTGCCGCTGGCGCGCGTGTTGACGCCAAACATCCCGGAAGCCGAACGCATCACCGGGATGCGCGTCACGAACGAACAGGAGATGCGGCGCGCGGCTCGCGTGATGCGCGAGATGGGCGCGCGGGCGGTGTTGCTAAAGGGCGGGCACCTCTTCTCCGCCGATGCGCTTGACCTGCTCGACGACGAAGACGGCGTACAATTATTTCGCAACCCGCGCCTCGAAACCACGTCTACCCACGGCACTGGTTGCACACTGGCCGCCGCCATCGCCGCGGGTCTCGCGCGCGGGATGCGACTACGTGAAGCGGTCGGCACCGCGAAACGCTTTGTCACCGACGCCATCCGGCACGCGCCGCAACTCGGACACGGGCACGGCCCCATCAATCACAACGTCGCGATGCGCTTCGGCGCCTGGCGAACCGACGGAGAAGAAAACCATGAGCGTTAACGGAAAGATTCGATCCCGGAGCGGGGGGTCATGCTGGCGCGTGACATCACCGCTGCTCGCGGTGAGCGTTATTGTCGCCGCCGCGTTCGCAGACGTGTCCGCGGCGGCGCAAGGCGACTTGATGGGCGGCGTCGGGCAGTTCGCCGTCCAGCCGAGAAGAGAACGAACATTGCGCCAAGTGCGCCCCAAAGTAACTGCGTCCCTTGCCACTATGCCGAGCGGGAGGCCGAAGCCAAAAGACGACCCAGACTTCCACCTGCTGCAAGCCGCCGCGGGTGGAGACCTTAAGACCGTCGAAGAGTTGATGTTGCGCGGGGCGAGCATTGAGGCGAAGAGTGGTGACGGCTGCACGCCGTTCATCTTCGCGGTCGCCAACAAGCGGAAGGAACTGATCGAGAGCCTGTTAGCGAAAGGCGTCGATCACGCCGCCAAGTGTGTTGACGGCACGACGGCCCTGACGCTTGCGGCGGAGGACGGCGACACGCCTCTGGTGCAGACGTTGATCGAGCGCGGCGCGGGCGTTAACGTCAGAACGAACGACGGGCGCACGCCGCTGATCCTCGCGGCGTCGGGCGGGCACGAAGAGCTGGTGCGACAGTTGCTGGCGCGCGGCGCCGACCTCAACGCGAAGTTCAGGGACGGGCGCACCGCGCTCGTCTTCGCGGCGGCCAACGGCTACGGCGGCATCGTGCATGAGTTGCTGGAAAAGGGCGCGGCGGTGGATGCGACGCCGGACGACGGCTGGACGGCGCTGTTCTGGGCATCCTGGTACGGACACTTCCCGGTTGTGAAGGAACTGCTCGCGCGCGGCGCGGACGTTAATGCACGCGACCGCGACCGCGACACACCGCTGATGAAGGCCGCGACTCAAGGGCACATCGCCATCGTTCAGCACCTGCTCGCGCGCGGTGCTGAAGCGGGCGCGCGTGGCAACGGCGGCGGCACCTCGCTGCTGTTTGCGGCGGGTCGCGGCCATCCGGAAATCGTCGCGGCGCTGATCGAGAAAGGCGCCGACGTGAACGTGAAGAATGACGCTGGGATGGCGCCGGTCATCCAAGCCGCCGGCTATGGCCGCGTCTCTATCGTCCAGGACCTGATCGGGAAGGGCGCGGACGTGAACACTGCGAACAACAAAGGTTTCACCGCGCTGATGGCGGCGGCAAATAAAGGCCTTGTCCAGACGGCGCGCGTTCTGCTGGAAAGCGGCGCCAACCCGGGCGCGAAGTACGAAGACGGGCGCACTGCCCTCGACTTTGCGACCCAGAACGGACAGGACAAAATCGTCGAGTTGATGAAGAGCGGCGCGACTCAGAAAATCAATGAGTGATGAGTCGTGCGTGACGAGCAAGTGACACTCCCGGTCGTCGCTCATCACTTAAGTGCTCATCACCACTATTCTTCTATCGCAACTTTTTCCATCACCACGTCGGTGCGCGGGCGGTCGTTGCGGTCGGTCTCCGCTAAGGCAATGGCGTCGACGATACCCTGGCCTTCGATGACGCGCCCGAACTTCGAGTAGCTCGGCGGCAGCGCGTAGTCGGCGTGCATGATAAAGAACTGCGAGCCGTTGGTGTTTGGCCCGGCGTTCGCCATCGCGACGGTGCCCGCCGCATACCCACCCTGATAAAGCGGCGACGTGCGGTTGATTTCGTCGGCGAAGCGCCCGCCAGCGGCGGACTCGCCCCCGCGTCCCGTTCCCGTCGGATCGCCCCCCTGAATCATGAAGCCTTTAATGACGCGGTGGAAAATCACCCCGTCGTAGTAGCCGCGTTCGGCCAGCTTGATGAAATTGTCGGTTGTCTGTGGCGCCTCATCTTCGAGCAACTCGAAGCGGATCGTCCCGTGATTGGTCTTGATGTTTGCGATGCGATTAGCCATGTGTGCTCCTCTTGATGGTAAAAAGTCAGAAGAAGAGGCGGAGTAAAAATGTGCGGCCTCTTGCCTTCCGACTCCCGACATTTGTGGTTGTGAATGATGAACTTTTCAGTCATCGTCGACTGCGTTGTGATCGAGTACGAACTTTTCAATCGCGATGGCGACGCCGTCGTCGTCATTGGCGGCGGTGACGTGAAAACTCCGTGACTCATGGAGCCGCCGCTCGGCGTTGCCCATGATGACGCCCGTGCCAGCGAAATGCAGCATCTCCAAATCGTTTAAGTTGTCACCGACCGCCATCACTTCCTCACGCGTCAGTCCATATTCGGTGGCCACCGCCGCCAGCCCCGTGCCCTTCGACGCCTCCGGGTGAATCACATCGAGCAACGCGAAATCCTGTTTCGGGTACAGCGTCAGCAGCGACTTGATGCTCGCCCCAAGCTCGCGCCAGAGCACTTCGTAGAGGCGCTCCGTGCTCTGACACGGGCCGGAGAA
>Ga0136614_10001398_pt1 | contig 14161 bp, 13 predicted proteins | sample AntDrymUQ2792106_2_FD_106643 | JGI IMG/M metagenome (GOLD analysis project Ga0136614, IMG submission 106643) | Polar desert sand microbial communities from Dry Valleys, Antarctica - metaG UQ279 (21.06) | ecosystem: Environmental > Terrestrial > Soil > Desert | place: Antarctica: Dry Valley...
GGACGGCGAGCACCGCGCCGCGCACGACCTCGGCCGCATACGCGCCGCCGTTGAGCCCGAGCGCCAGCACCGCCGCGACCAGCGGGGTGAGCGAGAGACCGAAGATCGGCAGCGCGAAGAAGAACCAGAACAGCTGCACGACCACCGAGGTGCCGCGGAACGTCTCGACGAACGCCCCGGACGCCCACCGGACGGGCAGGGCGCCCGACAGGCGGCCGAGCCCGGCGGCGAACGCGACCACGAGCGCGACCGCCAGGCCGAGCAGCGTGACCTGGACGGTGACGAGTGCGCCCTTGAGCAGGAACGGCAGGAACGGCTGGATCTCAGACATCGGTGGACAGGGGCCAGACTCCTCAGCCCTCGGTCTCGCAGAGCTCGGCCGCCGTGGTCTCGATCGCCGCGTCCGCGGGGAAGCCCCAGGGCTTCAGGATGCGGGCGAACTCGCCGCTGTCCTTGATCTTCTTGAACTCGGCGTTGTAGGCGTCGCGCAACGCCTCGTCCTGCTTGCGGAAGCCATGGCCGGCTCCCGTGACCGGGGCGTCCTCGACGGGCGGCGTGACCTCGAAGTCGTCGCCGTCGCGGAGCGCGTCGAGTGAGAGGGTTGGGAGCAAGAAGGCGTCGATGCGCCCGGCGCCGAGCGCCTCGATCCCGCTGCGGCCATCCTGGACCTTGACGATCTGCCCGCCGGGCAGCTGCTCCTCCTTGAGGATGCCATCCTCGAAGCCGCCGGGAAGCACTCCCACCTTGACTTCGCCGTTCGCCTTGACGTCCGCGATGGTCGTGAGCCCCAGCGGGTTGCCCGGCTTCACGGCGAAGGACTCCGTGGAGACGACCGTGGGCTCCGAGTACAGGATCTCCGCGCAGCGGGACTGCTTCATGAACAGGCCGGCGGTGATCATGTCCCAGCGGCGGGCCTTCAGCCCGGGGATCATGGCCTCGTAGGGGGTGACCACCCCCTGCACCTCGCGGATGCCAAGGCCCTTGAGCACGGCTCGTGCGATCTCCGGCTCGGCGCCCGTGACGTTTCCGTCAGGCTCCACCTTCGTGTAGGGAGGCTCGTTCGCGATGGCGATGCGCGCCACGCCGGTCCGCTTGAGCTGCTCCAGCAGCCCGGGTCCGCTCGATCCTGATCCGGCGGTCGCGCCGCCGTCATCCCCGCAGGCGGCGAGCAGGCCTCCGGAAAGCGGCAACACGAGCCCTGCGGCCGTTGCCCGCTTGAGCATCTCGCGGCGCGAGAGCGTCGAGTCGTCCATTAGCGTCTCTCCTCCAGATTCCCGGACTTCGGGCCAGGCTATTCGTGCTCATCTGGATCCGTCACGACAGTCTGTTGCATGATTGCGGCCGCATGTTGGCCAAACTGGCGCAACCCGGAGCGGCCACTCCGTAGCAGCATGCGAGGAGGCATGGGAGTGACCGAGGAAGAGAGCGCGGTGCTCGCAGCGGTCGACGAGGCCGAGCTGACCGCCCTGCTGGGCGCACTCGTCCGGCGCCCGAGCCAGAACCCCCCGGGGTGCGAGGAGGAGACCGTCGCCCATCTGGCGCAGGCCTGCGAGGCGCTGGGCCTGGCCGTGGAGCTCGAGCCGGTGCTCCCGGGGCGCCCGAACCTCTACGCGTCGCTCGGGCCACCCGGCGGGCCCGGGGTCCTGGTCCTCGCGCACACCGACACGGTCCCGGCGGGCGACGGGTGGACGCACGAGCCCTTCGGCGCGTCGCTGGAGGCTGGGCGGCTCGTGGGGCGGGGCGCCGCCGACATGAAGGGCGGGCTGGCGGCCGCGGTCGCCGCGATGGCGGCGCTCGCACGTGCCGGCGTGGCGCTGCGCGAGCGGGTGACGCTCGCCGCGGTCATCGACGAGGAGGAGCACGGCCGGGGAGTCCGTGCGTTCCTGGCCCGTCACCCGACGGCGCGCTGCGCCCTGGTGCCCGAGCCGACAGGGCTCCAGACCGTCATCGGCTGTCGCGGGAACTGCTACGTCGAGATCGAGGTGCGGGGGCGGGCGGCCCATGCCGGCTCGGCCGAGCAGGGACGCAACGCGATCCACGGCGGCGCCCGCGCCGTCGAGTCGATCCGGCGGCTGGACCGCGAGCTCGCCGCGGACGAGCATCCACTGCTGGGCCGCGCGACGTGGAGCGTGGGCATGATCGGCGGCGGGACGTCGACGGCCATGGTGCCCGCCGCGTGCACGGTCTCGCTCGACCGCCGGCTGCTCCCGGGCCAGACGGGCGCGCAGGCCCTGGAGGAGGTCGAGCGCGCCCTCGAGGCCCTGGGACTCGAGGAGGACGGCCTGAGTGCGGAGGCAGCGCTCCTGATGGAGATCCCGAGCTTCGAGGTCGCTCGCGACGACCCGCTCGTGCAGGCCGTGCAGCAGGCGTCGGTGGATGCGGGAGGGCCCGACCTGCCCCTGGCCGGCTGGACGGCGGCCTGCGACGGCGGCTACGTCATGCGGGACGCGGGCATCCCGGCCGTCGTCCTCGGGCCCGGGAGCGTCGCCGAGCAGGCGCACAAGCCCGACGAGTCGATCGAGCTCGCCGAGGTCGTCCTGGCCGCCCGCATCTACGCGCTGGCGATCCTGCGCATCCTGGGCGTGCCGCTCAGCGCTTGACCGTGAGCCCGCGCGGAAACGCGCAGAGGCATTCGGCGCCGCCCTGGGTGACGCGGAAGGTCTCGGACAGCTCGAAGCCCCAGTCCTGCATCCACATCCCGAGGATCATGTGGAACGCCATGTCGGGCTCGAGCGGCGTCCGGTCACCCGGCCGCAGGCTCATCGTGTGCTCTCCCCAGTCCGGCGGGTAGCCCAGCCCGACGGAGTATCCGATGCGCGAGCTCTTCTCCAGGCCGTGGCGCCCGATGAGCTCGCGCCAGGCGGCTTCGACGCTCTCGCAGGTCGCCCCCGGGCGGACGGCCGCCAGCGCCGCCTCGAGCCCTTCCTCGACCACCCGAGCCGTCTCCAGCAGCCTGCGCGGCGGATCGCCAAGGTACACCGTGCGCGCGAGCGGGCAGTGATAGCGCCGGTGGCACGCGGCAAGCTCGAGGACCGTCGCCTCGCCCGAGCGCAGCGGCGCCTCGCTCCACGTCAGGTGGGGCGCCGACGTGCCGACGCCCGTGGGCAGCATCGGCACGATCGCCGGGTAGTCGCCGCCGTGCTCCTCGGTCCCGCCGGCCTGCGCGGCCGCGATCGTGGCCACGGCGTCGCACTGGCGCACGCCGGGCTCGATCGCGTCGATGCCCGCTCGCATCACCCGCTCCATGATCCGGGCCGCCCGGCGCATCAGCTCGATCTCCGCGGGGCTCTTCACCGCGCGCACCCAGTTCACGAGCTGCTCGGAGTCGCTGAAGCGCGCGCCCGGGAGGCCGGCGCGCAGCGCCTCGTACGCGCGGGGCGAGAAGAAGTAGGAGTCCAGCTCGAGCGCGACCGCGCCGCCGGCCAGGTCGCGGCGGGTGAGCTCGCCCGCCACCCACTGGAGGGGGTGACGGTCGCGCTGTTGCACCAGGTCCTCCGGGAAGCCGAGGATCTGCCGGTCTTCGAGCCATGTGGTCAGCCGCGCGCCGTTGGCGTCCATCGCCCGGGTGAAGAGCAGGAGCTCGCCCTCGACGGGGACGACGACGCCCTGCGGCGTGTAGAACGACCAGCCGTCGTAGCCCGTCAGGTAGTGCATGTTGGCCGGATCGGTCACGATCAGCGTGTCGATCCCCTGCGCCCGCATCCGCTCGCGCGTGCGGTCCAGCCGGTCGCCGTACTCGTCGAGCTCGAAGTTCACCGGCGTCCCGGGGTCAGCTTCGCCAGCCGCACGCCGAGCTCGAGCAGGAAGCGATCGTCGTGGCGGCTCAGCGACCGCCCGGTCAGCTCCTCGATCTTCCGCAGCCGGTAGAGCAGCGAATGCCGGTTGAGGTGCAGCCGCCGCGCGGCGGAGCTCGTGTTGCCGTTCTCCTGCAGGAACACCTCGAGCGTGCCGAGCAGATCGCGAGCGCTGCGGTCGTCGTACTCGACCAGCGGACCGATCAGCCCGAGCACCCGCCGGCTCGTGCCCTCGTCGGCGCCGAGGACGCCGAGCGCGAGGAACGGGCCGAGCGCGCGAGCGTCGCCCACGGCGCCGGGCCCGTGCAGGCTGCGGCCCACGTCGAGGGCCGCCACCGCGCTGTCGTAGCCGGCTGCCAGCTCGACCAGCGGGAGCGCATCCTCGGCGAGGCCCCAGGAGAGCGGAGGCCCCGCCGCGCGGGAGGCGCCCTCCAGGAGCGCGCACAGCTCCGCGCGCCCGGCGTCGGGCAGCAGGACCAGGAGTCGGCTCTCGCGCAGCGCGAGCTGATCCGCTCGCACGCCGACCGCGAGCAGCTCGCGCACGTCGGCGAACGCGGTTTCCACGGCGTTCCCTGCGGCCTCCACCTGGGCGACGGCGACGAGGTGGCGCTCGCCGAGATCGTGGCCGAGCAGGGCGGCCTTGGCGGCGATCTCGTCGCGATTCGCGAGGCCTCGCAGGGCCACGTCCCAGAGGAAGTCCCCGCGCACGCGGGCTTCCGTCTCCACGATCGAGCGCCGGCGCAGGAGCTCGAGCGCCACCGCGAGCGCGGCCTGCTCGAGCGAGCCGAGGTCCAGGTCCCCCAGCGACTCGCCCGTGGCGTCGTCGCACAGCACGTAGATCACTCCGAGCGTGCGCTGACCGGCCCGCGCAGCGAGGGTCGTGCCAGGACCCAACCCGAGCTCGGGCACCTCATCGACCCTGCGCGGGCTGCGTGCCCCCAGCAGCGCACGCAGCGCGCGGACGCTGTGAGCCTCCAGCCGCGGAGCGCCCGCCTCCATCGCGGCGATCCGTGCGCCGCCCAGCGCTTCGCGCGCCCGCTCGCCGTGACCCTGCAGGCGCAGCTCGGCATCCAGGATCACCACCGGCCGCTGGAGCGCCCGCTCGAGCGTCGCGGCCAGGACGTCGAGCCCGCGGCCCTCGAGCAGCGCGGCGGCGAACTCGCCGAACAGCCGCTGCGGTGCGTTCGGACCCTCGCCGTACCGGTCGGCGAGCAGGCGGTCGGCTACGGCGCGCATCACGTCGGCGAAGCGCAGCTCCCACGGAAGCTGCACGAGCGGCACGCCTTGGCGCTCGGCTCGGCGCACGACCGCGGCGGGGAGCTCGGCGAGCCCGCTGGCCGGGTGGAACGCGGCGCACAGGGCCGCAGCCTCGCTGTCGAGCACCTCGTGGGCCAGCTGGGTGAAGCGGGCGTCGTCGCAGCCGACGCCGGTGGTGAGGACGACCTCGGCCGGTCGCACGAAGTCCTCGACCGGCCACTCGATGACGGCGACCCACGCGACCTCGCGCCGCGCGGCGGCGTCGCCGGCCGCCACCGCGCGCGCCCCGGCCAGCAATGGCAAGTCGAGCAGGTCCCGGACGGTCACGGTCATTCCGGTGGCCATTGTGACGGACCCCCGGCCACTCACGGATGCGGATGACCGATGACCAGCAGGCCGAGCGGTTCATGGGCGGCGTGGGGACTCGACAGCGCCGTCAGCGTCGAGCGCAGGCCGTCGTCGTCGAAGCCGCCGACGAAGACCGCGCCGAGCCCCAGCGCCGTGGCCTGCAGCGCGATGCTCTGGGCCGCGTGGCCGACCTCGATCTGCACGTAGCGCACACCACGGGCGCCACGCGGTGGCTGGTCGCCGAACTCTGCGGCAGCCGGTGCGATGGCACCGGCGATCACGAGGATCAGGGGCGCCTCGTGAAGCCATGGGAAGCCGTCGATGGTGTGCGCCTCGATCGAGGCGCGCTGGTCCCCCTCCACACCGCGGCGGAGCTCGTGCCGGGTCGGCTCGTATCCATATCCGCCGGGCGCGAGCTCCTCGACATCGCCCGCGCAGACCTGCAGCGACAGCCATCCGCGCCCGCCCGCCGAGGGCACCGTCCGCTGGCGCGCACCGGCGCCCGTGACGCCCTGGCCCGCCCACAGCAGCTGGCCGACGTCAGTGAGCGTGAGCGGTCGCGGGGAGAACCCGCGAACCGAGCGCCGCCGGCGCAGCGCGGACTCGAGCGACAGCTCGCCGTCGGTACGGACAGGAGGCAGAGCGATGGGCGCGGTGCGCAAGCGCGCCTGCGCCTCTCAAGCCCAGTCGGGGCCGTAGAGCTCCTCGACGGCGCGGCGCAGGCGGCGCACGCCTTCCCCGATCCGCTCGGGCCCGGTCGAGGCGAAGCACAGGCGGAGCTGATTGGCGAAGCGACCGGTCGCCGAGAACGCCGGTCCGGGGATGTACGCGACGCCCGCCCGCAGGGCGACGGGGAAGAGCTCGCCGGTGTGGACGCCCTCGGGCAGCTCGAGCCAGAGGAAGAAGCCGCCGTCGGGGTCGGTGAACCCGACCGCGGAACCGAAGTGCTCGCGCAGGGCCGCCTGCATCGCGTGCTTGCGCCGGCCATATTCGGCGCGCAGGCCGGCCAGGTGATCGTCCATACCGCCCCGCTCGAGGAAGAGCTCCAGCACCCGTTGGGCGGGAACGTTGGTGCACGTGTCCATGCCCTGCTTGGCGTCGATCATCCGCGCGACGATCAGCGGGTCGGCGACGACCCAGCCGACGCGCAGGCCCGGGGCGACGATCTTGGAGAACGTGTAGACGCCCACCACATGGGCGTCGTGGCCGCTGAGCTCGGCGAGGCTGGGGAGGGGAGGCGCCTCGAAGCGGAGCAGGCCGTACGGATCGTCCTCGATGATCATGGCTCCCCAGCGCGCGGCGAGGTCGAGGAGGAGCCGGCGGCGCGCGAGCGAGAGGGTGGTCCCGCTCGGGTTCTGGGAGTTGGGGATGACGTAGATCGCCTTCGGCGTCCGGCCGGCGGTCGCGACGAGCTCGGGCAGCGCCTCGACGACCATGCCGTCGTCATCCACGGGCACCTCGAGCAGCTCGCCCTCGTAGGAGCGGATGACCGCCGTGCCGTTCGTGTAGGTGGGTGACTCGACGGCGACCAGATCGCCCCGCTCGACGAACAGCTTGCATGTGAGGTCGAGCCCCTGCATGCCGCCGGCGGTGATCAGCAGGCGCTCGTCGGACGTGGGGGTTCCCTGCTGAGCGAGGAAGGCGAGCAGAGCCGAGCGCAGTCCCGCCTCGCCCTCGGTGGGCCCGTAGTCGTACGCGTCGCTGGCGCCGGCGCCCAGGGCGATGCGCGCGAGGTCGTCGAACGCAGCGGCCGGGATCGCCTCGGGGGCGGGGCTGCCCATCGCGAAGCGGACGACGTCGTGGCTCTGGTCCTGGAGCAGGCTCGTGCTCGCGTCGATCACCGAGCCGGGTATGAGCGCAGCGCGCGCCGCGAACGGCAGGGCGGCGGGAGCGCCCCCGGGACGCTGGCCGCGGATGGCATCGATGACCGTCGCCTTCGCCACCCCTCCAGCATCCCGCGGTTCCCCGGCCCCGCCAGGCACAGGCTGTGGCAGAGCGAGCCGCTCGCGCTCGACAGTGTGTTGCTGTCCTGCTTGCAGGCCGCGGGCTTCAATGTGACCTCGCAACGCTGCGCAGGAGGCCGCATGACCGACCAGCACCTATGGCATCCGTTCGCCGACATGGCTCGCGTCCCCAGCGAGGAGTTGACGCTCGTCAGCGGCGAGGGGAGCTGGGTCACCGACGCCGAAGGGCGCCGCTACCTCGACGCCAGCGCCGCGCTGTGGTTCTGCAACGTCGGGCATGGCCGCAGCGAGCTCGCCGATGCCGCCGCCGCGCAAATGCGCAAGCTGGCGGCCTACCACACCTTCGACGTCTTCGCCAACGAGCCGGCCCTCGAGCTGGCACGGCGGCTCGCGCTCATCGCGCCGACCGGCCCGGGCTCCGCGGCCTTCTTCACCAGCGGCGGCTCGGAGGCGATCGACACCGCGGCCAAGCTCGCCCGCCGCTACTGGCACGTCCGCGGCGAGGAGCAGCGCCGGATCGTCATCGCCCGTGACGGCGCCTATCACGGCATGGCCGCCTTCGGGACGAGCCTCGCGGGCATCGCCCCGAACCGGGCGGGCTGGGGCCCGCTCGTCGAGGAGGTGGTGCACGTCGAGGCCGACAGCGCCGATGCGCTGGCCGACGCCCTGGAGCGGCACGGCGACGCCGTCGCGGGCTTCATCGGCGAGCCCGTGCTCGGGGCCGGTGGCGTGCACCCGCCGGCGCCCGGCTACTGGGAGCGGGTCCAGGCGCTCTGTCGCGAGCACGACGTCCTGCTGATCGTCGACGAGGTGGTCACGGGCTTCGGGCGGCTCGGGACGGCGTTCGCGTGCGAGCGCTACGGGATCGCTCCCGACCTGCTGTGCGCGGCCAAGGGCATCTCCTCCGGCTACGCGCCGCTCGGCGTCGTCCTCAGCGGCGCGCGCGTGCGCGACGTGCTGTGGCACGCCGACGCCGGGCCCGTGCGTCACGGCTACACGTACTCCGGACACGCAACGGCGTGCGCCGTGGCGCTGGCCAATCTCGACGTGCTCGAGCGCGAGGCGCTCTATGAGCGCGTCCGCATGCTCGAGCCCGTGCTGGCCGATGCCCTGCGGCCGCTCGCCGGGCATCCGCTCGTCGCCGACGTTCGCACCGTCGGCCTGCTCGCCGGCGTGGAGCTCGACGCCGCCGCGCGTGCGGCGGCGCCCGACCTCGTCGAGCGCGTCGTGCGCAGGGCACGGGCCCGGGGGGTGCTGGTGCGCAACCTCGTCGGCCAGACGCTGCAGATCTCACCCCCCTTCGTGATCGACGCCGAGGAGCTCACCCTGCTCGCCGAAGTGCTGCGCGTCGCGCTCGACGAGACGGCGGAGGAGCTCATGGAGGGCCGGCCGTCGGTCCTCGTCGGCGGAGATCACCGGCAGACGGCGTGAGGCGGTTGGAGGGCAAGGTGGCGATCGTCACCGGCGCCACCGCGGGCATCGGAGCGGCGATCTCCCGCCGGTTCGTCGAGGAGGGGGCGGTGGTCGTCGCCGTAGGGCGGCAGGCAGAGCGCGGGGCGCAGCTCGTCGAAGCGCTCGGCGGCGACGGCCGCTCGCACTTCGTCGCGGGGAGCGTCGCCGATCGAGACACCGCGCGGCGTGCCGTCGACGCTGCGGCCGAGCGGCACGGCCCGCACGTGCTCGTCAACAACGCGGGACTCGACCACACGGGCCCGCTGCTGAGCACCGATCCGCAGGAGATCCGAGCGGTGTTCGAGACGAACTTCTTCGGGGCGCTGTGGATGCTGCAGGCCGCCGGTCGGGCGATGGCCGACCGCGGCGGCGGCAGCATCGTCAACGTCACGTCGCGCCTCGCATCCGTCGGCGTGCCGACCATGACGCTCTACGGCGCTTCCAAGGGAGCACTGCTCGCGCTCACCCGCGGGGCGGCCGTCGAGCTCGCGCCGCAAGGCGTGCGGGTCAACGCCGTGGCACCGGGGTTCACGGGCACGCCGCTGATGCAGGCGTGGCTCGCCGAGCAGGCCGACCCCGTCGCGGCCGAGGCGGACGCCGTCGCCGGGATACCTCAGAAGCGGTTCGGGGAGCCGGAAGAGGTGGCCGCCGCCGTGGCGTTCCTCGCCGCCGACGAATCGGCGCACATCACCGGCGCGTCCATCGCCGTCGACGGGGGCTACACCGCGGCGTGAGCTGCCGGAGCCGCGGCGGACGGCTCCGACTGCTTCGAAGAGCCCGGGCGCGGACATCTTGGCTCAAGTCGGCGCCATGCGGGTCGATCATCGGTTCACAGCCTGACAAGGGGAAAGACCATGACCACGATCCGCAAGATCAGCTTGACCGTCCTGATCGCCGGCCTCCTCGCCGGTGTCGCGGCGTTCGGCGCCTATTCTGCCTTCTCGGCGACGACGTCGAACACGGGCAACTCGTTCGCTTCCGGCACCGTCGCGATCGGCGACAACGACGGTGGCAGCACCGCGCTGTACACGTCCTCTGGCAACAAGCCGGGCGACTCGACGGCGAGCTGCATCCGCGTGACGTACACCGGCTCGCTGGCCTCGAGCGTCAAGCTCTACACGCCCAGCACCATCACCAACGGCTCGCAGTTCAACCTCAAGGTCGAGCGCGGCACCCAGAGCACCGGCGTCTTCCCCGCCTGCGGGGACTTCGCGGCGACCTCCACCCCCTACGACGGGGCGCTGGGATCGTTCCCGGCGAGCTACGCCGCGGGCGTCGACGGCAAGGCCGCGGCCGCGGCGTGGGCGACCAGCGACATCGTCGCCTACCGCTTCACGATCACCCAGAACGACGACACCACCGCCAACGCCCACACCTCCGTCACCTCGAGCGGCTCCCACGACTTCACCTGGGAAGCCCGCAACAACTGAGCTGAGCTGCGCTGAGCAGCGAGCAGGACCGTGCGCAGGAGATCCGTGCTCGCGCTGGTCGTGCTCGCGCTCGCCGGCGCGGCCGGCGGCGCCCAGACCTGGGCGGCGTTCAGCGCCACCAGCGCGAACGCCGGCAACAGCTCGGCGGCGGGCACCGTCGCGCTGGCGGACAACGACAGCGGAACCGCGATGCTGTCGCTGTCGGCCGCGCGGCCCGGCGACAGCGACAGCGCCTGCGTCACGGTCAGCTAGACGGGCACGCTCGCGTCCGCGGTGCGGCTCTACGGCACCACCACCGGCAGCGGCCTCGACGCCTATCTGGACCTGAAGGTCACGCGTGGGAGCTTCTCCGGCTCGCCGCCCGCGTTCGACTCCTGCACCACCTTCACGGCTGACGTGACCGACTACGTCGGTGCCGGCAGCGGCGTGATCTCCAGCGGCATGCTGCAAGGCTTCCCCGACGACTACGCTGCCGGCCGCGTCGATCCGGTCGCGGGCAGCCCGGAGACCTGGACCACCGGCGAGTCGCACGTCTACAAGCTCCAGGTCACCGTCGAGAACAACGCGTCGGCGCAGGGCAAGGACGCCGGCCAGTCGTTCACCTGGGAAGCAAGGAGCACCTGACGTGGCGTCGGTCGCCCCGTCGCCGACGCAACCGAGGCGCCGCCGGCACGCGCGGCGCAGAGCCGCCGTCGCGCTGCTGGCCGTCGCGTGCGGCCTGCTGGCGACGCTTGGACTGCTGGCCCTGGCGGGGTACCGGCCGCTCGTCGTGCGCAGCGCCAGCATGGCGCCCGCCGTCGCCACCGGCGACCTCATCATCACCAAGGCCGTCCGGCCGACCGGCTGCTCGCGAAGGCGGTCCTCGCCGCCCGTGGATCCCAGGGCGCCGCTCGGGTCGCCGCGCGATCGATGCTCGCGGCGCTTGCGGGCGCCGCGAGCATCGTCGTCGGCCCGATCGCGCTCGCGGCCACCGAGGGGGCGTTCTCGGGAGTCGCCGTGAATGCGGCCAACACGTTCCAGGCCGCCTCCTCGTTCTGCACCGCCAGCACGCAGGCCGTGACCGCGAGCGCAGATACGTACATAGAGGAATTCGCACCCAACGCGAACTACGGCGCCGACGTAGGCCTAGAGGTCATCTCGGCCAATGGTGCGGACACCCGTTCGCTGGTGCGCTTCACGCTCCCGGCTGCGCCCGCCGGCTGCTCCGTCGTGTCTTCCACCTTGCGCTTCGATGTGGGTAGGTGGTGTCTACTCCTCCGGGCGGACGCTGGAGGCAAGGCGCGTGGCGGGCTCCTGGGCCGAGAACACCGTGGCCTGGAGCACCCAGCCGCTCTCCGTGGTCAACGGGCTCGCCACCGCGACGTCAGGAGTGGGCCCGATCATCTTCGACGTGACCGCGCTGGTCGCCGTCATGTACTCCGGCACCACGAATCAGGGCTTTCTCATCCGTGACAGCGTCGAGAACGGCGCCACCCCCTACGTACAGGCGTTCTACAGCCGCGAAGCGGGCGTCAATCCCCCCACGCTGACCATCACCTACGGCTAGCAGTGGCTGCGACCGCGTGCCGGTCGCGCCTCGCCTACCGCGGCAGGGTGTAGCCGCGCGCGGCCTTGTCCAGCTCGCCGGTCCTGGCCATCTTCGTGAGCGTCGTGCTGACGGTCGCGGCCGGGATGCCCGTGACCTTGGCGATCTCAGACGCGGTCATCGGCCCGCGACCCTTCAGCGCTCCGAGGATCTTGGCCTTGTTCTGGCCGCGCGGGGTGCGCGCCGGCGCGGCGGCGCGGCGGGCAGGGGTCGACGGCTTGGCCGCCTCGGTCGGGGTGGTCGCCGGCGGGTGCCCGCCGCTGACGCGAGCCACGACGACGCGCTCGAGGTCCTTCACCACGTCGCGCAGGCGCTCGAGCTCGTCGCCCAACCGCTGGTGCTGGCTGAATCGATCTTCGATCTGCTTGAGCCGCGTCTTGACCTGCTCCACGATCACGTTGACCTCAGGACCTCTTGGCATCTCACTCCCGTGCTCGAACTGCGCGGCATCGTAGTCGACCGCGGGCCGCGCACCGCTCCAGATCCCGGCTTGCCAGCCGATATGCGTGGCATGAGCCCACGGCCCACGAGGCACGAGCGCGGCTGGGACGATGGCGCGCTGCTCTCGCCGCGCGGGATCGTGCCCGCGGGCCCCGAGCGCCTGGGCATCGAACCGGCTGGCGAGGCCGGCGAACGGCCGGCAGCCGTCCATGCGCCGGGCTGGGCGCTCGTCGACCAGCTTTCGCTCCTGGTCTACGTCACCTCGTCCGCGCGATCGACTGCGGTGACGTACATGAGTCCGCGGATCGAGGCGATCCTCGGTCACTCACTCGACGAGATGACCGGACCGGGACGGTTCCGGCAGCTCATGCACCCCGACGATCGGGTCAGAGCTCTGGCGGAGCACGCCGACGCCCTCGACGCCGGCCGTCCCGTGAGCATCGAGTATCGCCTGCTCGCACGCGACGGCAGCGTCGTCTGGATCCACGACGAGGCGCAGTTCGTGGCGGTCGGAGACGACGGCCATCCCCTCCTGGAGGGCTACTGCCTCGACATCACCGGGCACAAGCGCATCGAGGAGGAGCTCCGGGCCAGCGAGGAGCAGTTCCGAACGGTCGTCGCGAACATCCCCGGTGTCGTCTACCGCTGCGCGTGCGACGCCGACTGGACGATGCAGTTCATGAGCGAGTACATCGAGGAGCTCTGCGGCTATCCGGCCGGCGACTTCATCGGAAACCGCGCCCGGACGTATGGCTCGATCATTCATCCCGAGGATCGGCCATACGTCGTCGAGGGCATCGACGAGGCGCTTGCCGAGGGGTCGCCGTACTCGCTGCAGTACCGCGTGGTGCACGTCGACGGCAGCGCTCGCTGGGTCGCCGAGCACGGGAAGGCCATCCTCGATCCGCGCGGGGAGCGGCTCTGGCTCGACGGAGTCATCTTCGACGTCACGCAACGCACGCTCGCCGAGCAGGCGCGTGATCGGGCCGAGGAGCAGCTCAAGCGCCAGGCGGAGATCAACCGCCACCAGGCGCTGCACGACCCGCTGACCGGCCTTCCGAACCGGACGCTGTTCCACGACCGTGTCAGCCAGGCACTGACCGAGGCTCAGCGCGAAGAGGTGCAGCTCGCGGTGCTCATGATCGACCTCGACCGCTTCAAGGAGATCAACGACACGCTCGGCCACGCCAGCGGTGACCGCCTCCTGCAGGAGGTCGGAGCGCGTCTGCTCAACACGCTGAGGGCGAGTGACTCGATCGCCCGCCTCGGCGGCGACGAGTTCGGTCTCCTGCTTCCCGGGACCTGTGCGACGTCCGTGATCGACATCGTGGAGCGCATTCGCGAAGCCGTCGATCGCCCATGGGTCCTCGACGGGCTTTCGGTGAGCGTCGAGGCGAGCGTCGGCATCGCGTTCTTTCCCGACCACGGCGCCGACGTCAACCTGCTCCTCCAGCGCGCGGACGTGGCGATGTACGTCGCCAAGGAGGGCAACTCGGGCTACGCGGTCTACAACGCCGACGACGACCGGCACGAGCCGAAGCGGCTCACGCTGGTCGGCGAGCTTCGGACTGCGATCGACGAGCGTCAGCTCATGCTCTACTACCAGCCGAAGGTGGAGCTTCGGAGCGGTCGGGTCACCGGTGTCGAGGCCCTGGTGAGATGGCGCCATCCCCAGCGCGGCATCGTCATGCCCGACGAGTTCATCCCGGTCGCGCAGGAGACGGGCCTGATCAAGCCGCTCACGCTCTACGTCATCGACGAGGCCCTGCGCCAGTGCCAGGCCTGGTGTCGGGATGGCCACGAGCTCGCGATCGCGGTCAACATCTCGCCGCGAAGCCTGATCGACGTCGAGTTCCCCGCCGACGTCGCGCGCCTGCTTGGCCGATGGGA
>Ga0136614_10001399_pt1 | contig 14156 bp, 12 predicted proteins | sample AntDrymUQ2792106_2_FD_106643 | JGI IMG/M metagenome (GOLD analysis project Ga0136614, IMG submission 106643) | Polar desert sand microbial communities from Dry Valleys, Antarctica - metaG UQ279 (21.06) | ecosystem: Environmental > Terrestrial > Soil > Desert | place: Antarctica: Dry Valley...
AGATCGGGTCGTCCCAGACGCCGGAGGTCTGCGTCGTCCGGCGCCAGACCTTGGAGAGGCTCGCCAGAGGCACTCGCTCCCCGCGGACGTAGCGGTCGATCGTGACCTGGTAGCGCGCGCTCCCGAACTCGACCACGACCGCGTCCGCGTCGAAGTCGGGCCTCGAGACGAGTGCGCGGAGGAACCTGTGCTGGGCCGCGGAGCCATGCGTCTCGAGGAATGCGACGAGCGGGCGACGCTCAAACTGCTGCAGGACGGCGATGTACGGATCCACGGGCACCGGGTCGGCGCCCGGCGGCACCGCGGCGAGCGCTGCAGGAGCGAGTAGCAACACGGCGAGCAGGAGGCGCATGCCGTACCTACGCATGCCGCTCTCCGAAGGTTCCTCCTGGATGTCGTGCCCTGACGGCGTCCCGCATCTGGGGAAGTCCGCCGCGGAACGGGCTTCGGCCCGTTCCGCTGACCCCGGGCCTGGGTCAAGAGTGCCCGGGCGGGCCGCGCGTCGCGAAGCGACGCCCGGCTTCAGAGCATCGCGGAAGGTCGTGAGACTTTCCGCGAAACCAAGCGCAGCGTCGGTTACTCGACCGTGACGGTCTTGGCGAGATTTCTCGGCTGATCGACGTTGAGGCCGCGGAGCCGCGCGATTCGGTAGGCGAGGAGCTGGAGCGGGACGACGGCGAGTGCCGCCTGGAGGAACGCCGGCGTGCGCGGAACGTAGATGACGTCGTCGGCGTGGTGCTGGATGTCCTCGTTCCCGTCCGTGGCGATCGCGATCACGTGCGCGCCGCGGGCCCGGGTTTCCTGGATGTTGGAGACGATCTTGTCGTAGACGTGGATCTTCGTCGCGACGACGACGACCGGCGTGCCCTCCTCGAGCAGCGCAATCGGTCCGTGCTTCATCTCGCCGGCCGAGTACCCCTCCGTCGGGATATACGAGATCTCCTTCAGCTTCAATGCGCCCTCGAGCGCGACGGGCAGCCCGATGTGCCGGCCGAGATAGAGGAAGAACGGCTGTTCGTAGAAGCGCTGCGCAATGTCGTCGATCGGGTGGTGGCCGTCGAGGAACGCCGCGATCTTGCCGGGAAGCGTGTAGACCTGGTCGACGATGTAGGAGATCTCCTCGGGCGGCAGCGTCCTTCGGATCTCGGCCAGCTTGAGTCCGATGAGATAGAGCAGCGCGACCTGCGCCGTGAAGGTCTTCGACGCGGCGACCCCGACCTCCAGGCCGCAGCGCGTGTACAGCGACGAGTCGACCTCGCGCGTGATGTGCGATCCCATCATGTTCGTGATCGCGACGGTGTGGGCGCCTTTCTCGCGGGCGAGGCGCATGGCGCCGACCGTGTCCCGTGTCTCACCGGACTGCGAGATCCCGATCACGAGTGTGTCCTCGTCGATCACCGGGTTGCGGTAGATCCACTCAGAGGCGATGTCCGGCTCGACCGGGACGCGCGCCCATTCCTCGATCACGTACCGGCCGACGACACCCGCGTGGTAGGCCGTGCCGCACGCGAGGATGACGACCCGCTTCAGGCGCCGAAGCTGCTCGTCGGTCATGCCGAGCCCTTCCAGCACGAGCTTGCCGTGGCGCGCCCGGTCGCCGATCGTCTCCGCGACCGCTTCGGGCTGCTCGTAGATCTCCTTCAGCATGAAGGTCTCGTAGCCGCCCTTCTCGGCGCTCTCGTCGTCCCAGTCGAGCTCGAGCGGCTCGTGGCCGACGGGCTCTCCGTCCGCGCGAACGAACTCGACACTTCCGGGCGTGATCGTGACGACGTCGCCGTCGTCCGGGAAGATGACCTGGCGGGTCTCGCTGAGGAAGGCTGCGGCATTCGACGCCAGGAAGTTCTCACCCTCGCCTAGCCCGACGACGAGCGGCGTCTGATGGCGGGCGCCCACCAGGAGGTCGGGATGGTCGCGATGGATCACGACGAAGGTGAAGTGGCCCTCGAGCTCCCGAAAGGTCTTGACGACGGCGTCGGTCAGGTCGCCGGCGTAGTGGGCCTCGATCAGGTGGACGACCGTCTCCGCGTCGGTCTCGGAGGAGAACGTGTGGCCGTCCGCTTGGAGGCGCGCCTTGAGCTCGCGGTAGTTCTCCACGATCCCGTTGAGGACGATCGCAAGGCCGTCGTCGCAGGCGGTGAGGGGGTGGGCGTTGCCCTCCGTGACCGCGCCGTGCGTGGCCCAGCGGGTGTGGCCGAGGCCGGTGGTGGAGTGGGACCCGTTGGACGAGGCGGCGTCCTTCAGGAACTGCAGGTTTCCGACGGCGCGCACGTAGTCGAGGCCGTCGTCCTCGATGAGGGCGATCCCGGCCGAGTCGTAGCCCCGGTACTCGAGGCGCTCGAGACCCTGGATCAGCAGCGGCTTGGCCGCTCTCGGCCCGACGTATCCGATGATGCCGCACACCCGGGACCTCCTTCGACGCTCTCCGCGGACACTTCCCCTCGAAAACGCATAAAGCCCGGCTGCAACCGACCCCCTCTTCGCGGTCGGTTAGCCGAGCTCTCGCCGAACGAGAGCTGTGATCCTAGCACAGAGGTTGGCCGCTTCTTGCTCGTTTTCGGCCTCCGCGAGAACCCTGACCAAAGGTTCGGTCCCCGACGGACGGACGACCACGCGGGCCCCTCCGTCGAGCTGGTCGTTCAGCCGGACGATCTCCTCCCGGAGGCTTTCCGGAAGCGACCTGACTCGCGCCGGGACGTTCTCCTGCGCCTGCGCGAACTTCGGCATCAGGGACGCCGCCTGCGCGAGGGTGCGGCCTTCGAGCGCCCGGCAGAGGAGCAGCGCGGCAGCCAGCCCGTCACCCGTCACGTGGCCGTCGAGGCAGATGAGATGGCCCGACTGTTCGCCGCCCAGGATCGCCTGCTCGCGGCGCAGACCCTCGAGCACGTATCGGTCGCCGACGTCGGTCGTCACGACGCGGATCCCCTTCTCCTGCATCAACCGGTGAAAGCCCAGGTTCGTCATAACCGTCACCACGACCGTGTCGACCTCTAGGTGGAGCGCGAGGATCGCGAGGATCTGGTCTCCGTCGACGACTTGGCCGTCGCCGTCCACGGCGAGCATTCGGTCACCGTCCCCGTCGAACGCGATCCCGAAGTCGGCGCCCTGCGCGGCGACCTTGTCCTGCAGCATCGCCAGGTGGGTCGCGCCGCACCCGACGTTGATGTTCGTCCCGTCCGGCTGGTCGGCGAAGGCGAAGACCTCCGCGCCGAGCCGTCTGAACGCGCCAGGGGCGATGCTCGAGTAGGCACCGTTGGCGCAGTCGACGGCGATCTCGAGCCCGTCGAGCGGTGAGCCGAACCGGTCGATGATGTGCTCCATGTAGCTCTCGGCCGCAACGGTGATCCGGTCGATCGAGCCGCGTTTTCCGCGAGCCGGCTCGTCGAGCAGCGCCTCGATTTCTTCTTCGGTCGCGTCGGTCAGCTTCCGGCCGCTGGAGTCGAAGAGCTTCACGCCGTTGTACTCCGGCGGGTTGTGAGATGCGGAGATGACGGCGCCCAGGTCGAGCGCCAGGAGCGCGACCGCGGGCGTCGGCAGCACGCCACCCAGCAGGGCGTTGCCTCCGACGGACGCGACCCCCGCCGCGAATGCCTCCTCCAGGATCGGGCCGGATCCGCGTGTGTCACGGCCGACGAAGACGCGGCCTCCGTCCGACCAGAGCACGGCGGCACGGCCGAGCCGCTCGACGAGCTCGACGGTCAGATCTCTGCCCACGACACCGCGGACGCCGTCCGTGCCGAAGTAGCGGCGCGTCACGCGCGGAACTCTAAGGGGGTGCTAGCGCTTGGAGAACTGAGGCGCTTTGCGGGCCTTGTGGAGGCCCGCCTTCTTGCGCTCGACGATGCGAGCGTCGCGCGTGAGGAACCCTTCGCGCTTCAGGACCGTCCGCAGCTCGGGGTCGGCCTCGACGAGCGCGCGGGCGATGCCATGACGGATCGCCTCGGCCTGGCCGGTCGGCCCGCCGCCCTCGACGCGGACGCGAAGGTCGTAGGTCGCCTCGGCGCCGGCCACCTTGAACGGCGCGAGGAGCGACGTGCGGTGGGTGGCGCGCGGGAAGTAGTCCTCGATCGTCCGGCCGTTGATCCAGGTCGCGCCGTCCCCCGGGCGCAGGATCACGCGGGCGATGGACGTCTTGCGCTTGCCCGTTCCTCTGTACTGGGCGGCCGCAGCCACTACGAGCCCTCCGGGAGCGGCTTCGGGTCCTGAGCCTCGTGCGGATGCGCGGGCCCCGCGTAGATCTTCAGCTTCGTGATCTGCGTGCGAGCGAGGCGGTTCCTGGGCAGCATCCCCTTGACGGCTTTCCGCAGCACCTCGGTGGGCCGCCGGTCGAGCTGCTCGCGCAGCGTCCGAGTCCGGAGCCCGCCCGGGTAGCCCGAGTGCCGGTGGTAGAGCTTCTCGTCGAGCTTCTTGCCGGTGACCGCGATCTTCTCCGCATTCACGACGACGACGAAGTCCCCGGTGTCGACGTGCGGCGTGTACTGCGGCTTGTTCTTGCCACGGAGCGTGTCCGCGATGCGCGTGGCGAGACGTCCCAGGGTCTGGCCCTCGGCATCGACGACGAACCAGCGGCGATCGATCTCGCCCGGTTTTGCGTTCCAGGTTTTCTGCATCTCTACGGAAAAGCGGCGGACCACGGGCCCGCCAGAGAGCAAGGATAGCAACGGCTCGGGCTCAGGGCTCTTTGCGGTCCCGCCGCCCACCGACCCAGGCGGCAAGGGCGATCGCGACGATCAGGAGGGCTGCCGAGACCTCGACGATCGCGCCCGAAAATCCGCCGTGCGCGTAGATCAACCCGAGGAGAGCAGCCACAGTCCCGTGCACGTGTAGAGAACCATCAGCGCGAGCATGGCGTACTGCGTGCGGACCGCAGTCTTCGCCGACGTGAAGAGAGAGATCGCGCGGTCGTGCGCGACCACGAGGCCGAGGACGTGGCCCGCGACGAGCACGCCGACCTGGACATACCAGATCGTGTTGGGCGAGAACACGTTTGCCTGCGGGCTCAGGTCGGAGGTCCCGAAGAGATCCCAGCCTTTGCCGAAGGGATCGGAGGCGATGGCGATCGCCGCCTGCCCCTGGTCGACGAGGAGGGTGAAGTAGTGCGCGACCGCGTAGGCCAGCGCAATCGGGACCAGACTCCCGACGAAGGCGCCGGCGAGCGGGCGATCCGTGCGGCCGATCCCCTTCGCCGCCAGCACGGCGATCGCATAGATCAGTCCGATCGCCGCAACCGCGACCAGCAGCCCCACCAGGCTGAAGCCAAGGGAGACGAAGTCCGCCTTCGTCGGTGAATCGACGATGTATCTCGACTCGAGCTCGTAGAGCCGGTCCTGCCACCACGTGGCGCGGCTGAGCCCGTCGAAGGCGACGGAACCCAGCATGACCGCGACGAATGCGACGGTTCCCGGCCGGGCGTCTCCGGCCGCCAGCCCCGAGAGCGGAGGCCGGGCGACGACCCGCCGCTGCCCGCCTTCCTCGCGCACGGCAAAGGCTGAAATCCGCGAGAGGAGCCCGAAGTAGACGCTGAACGCCTCGCCGTTCTCCGTCCAAGCGCGCCGGCCGTAAACGAGCATGCCGGCCCACGTGATCCAGCTGTAGACGACGATCGCGAGCGCGAGCGTCCTGGGCTCGGCCGAGCGGGGCCAGGCCAGCTCGAGCGTCGCAAAGGCGAGGAGGAGAACAGCGGCGGGCCAACGGCCAAGCCGCTCGGGATAGGCGGCCGCGGGCTCCCACCTGCGCCCTGTCCTCGCCCAGAACCAGGAAACTGCGTCGGCGGCGGCGCGCCAGGGGTTGAGGACTCCGAAGAGATTTCCGAGGAGCACGACGACCGGCACGAGACCGAGCCAGAAGACGACGTAGACGAAGACCGGGGCGATGTTGTCTCCGGCATCGGGCCGCCCGACGAGAGCGGCGAGCCAGACCAGGACGAGTAGTCCGACGCTGATCGCGCCGAGCAGAAGCGGCCACCCGCGCCAGAGGAGAAAGCGCTGCCAGCCGTTCGAGAGCAGCTTTCCAGCGTCTCGTCCCGTGAGTCTCGGCTCGCGCCAGAGGACGCCGAGCGCGACGAAGGAGAGCATCAGCGTGATCGAGGCCGCGTAGTAGAAGAGCCACCGTGGGACCGGAAGATCCTGGATCTCCCCGAGCCCGTGCGCCAGCGGAAACGCGAAGCTCATGGCTTCGTCGTGATGCTGGCGATCTGGACACCCGCGTCCTCGAGCTCGGCCTCGATCGTCCCGACGATCGTCGCAAGGAAGGCGATCCTTGCGGGCCGGCCGGGCGCAACGTCCCGCATGACGTCGTAGCCATGAAGGTGGACGTGGTCGGCAACGTCGGAGGTGACGACGAGCGTTACGCGCCGCCCCTTGGCGACCGTTACACGGCGCACTCCCCCATCGGGAGTCCCGTTTCGAACCGTGATCCGAACCTGGGCCGGCGGCTGAGGCGACGGAGGTTGGGGCAGGGGCGTGACCGTCGTGGTCGTGCCGGTAGGGCCGGCCGTCGTCGCTGTCGGCGTGGCCGTCGGCTCGCCGTCATCGGGCCGAAGCACGACGAAGAGCACCACGGCGACGACGAGGGCTGCTGCGCCGATGACGGCCTTTCTCACCGGCGCATCGATAGCAGCAGGACGGTGGCCACTCACGCGTACGAGATGAACTCGAGGAGGGAGCCGTCCGGGTCGCGGAAGTACACGCTCATGCCCACGCCTCTCGCGCCTGGCCGCTCGACGGGCCCCTGTTCGACGTCGACCCCGTGCTCTTGAAGATGGAGGACCGCCCCGTCGATGTGTCCCGCCCAGACGAAGCAGAGATCGCTGTTCCCGGGGGCGGACGGGCTCGGCGGCGACGATGGACGGCGCGCTGCCCGGCCCGTGGACGTTCAGCTGCTGATCGCCGAACCGGTACGCGAAACCGCTCTCCCGCTCCACCATCTCCGCGCCGAGAACCTCGCGGTAGAACGCGTTCGAGCGCTCCCAGTCCGACACGGCGAGAACGCAATGGTCGATCTGCATGACTGGATTCTGGTCTTCGGGAAAGATCCCCGATGTGCTCGACGTCAAGATGCTGACCGACGGCGGCCAGGAGCCGCTCGAGATCGCCCGCCAGGTGGCGGAGTTCATCGGCGCCGCCAAGACCTCGCTCGACTTCGCCCAGTACGACTTCCATCTCGGCGAGGAGACAGCGTCAGTCGTCGCCGGCGCGATCAAGGACGCCGTTGCTCGCGGCGTCGCAGTCCGCTTTCTCTACAACCTCGACCATCGGAACCCGATTCCGGTTCCACCCCCGCCGGAGCCGGACGGCACGTTGATCGAATCCCTGAGCGTGCCGGTGCGGGCGATTGCGGGCGTCCCCGACCTCATGCACCACAAGTACGTCGTTCGCGATGGCGACACCGTCTGGACCGGGTCGATGAACTGGACCGACGAATCCTGGTCGCGGCAGGAAAACCTGATCGCCATCGCGGGATCGCGCGATCTCGGCGCGCGCTTCACAAAGAACTTCGACGAGCTGTGGGAGCACGGTTCTGTGGAACGAAGCGGAGACGTCGACACGAGTCCGGTCGAGGTCGGCGGGCTCAGCGTGAGGCCGTGGTTCACGCCGGGCCAAGGCGAGGATCTCTCGCAGCGCATCGGGAAGGCGCTCGGGAGAGCGCGCCGCCGGATCCGCATCGCGTCCCCGGTGATAACTGCGGCGCCGATCCTCGCCACACTCGCGCAGGTCATCTCCGAGGGGCGCGTCGACGTCGCCGGCTGCGTGGATCAGCCCCAGGTGCGGGGCGTGATCTACCAGTGGCGGCAGAACGGCAACATCTCTTGGAAACTGCCCCTGCTCGAGCGCGTCATGCAGGCACCCTTTTCCGGGAAGCGCTCGACGCCCTGGGGGCCTGGCACCTTGCACGACTTCATGCACGCGAAGGTCACGGTGGCGGACGACACGGTCTTCCTCGGGAGCTACAACCACTCGAGGTCGGGCGAGATGAACGCCGAGAACGTGCTCGAGGTCACCGACGCCGACCTGGCCGGGCGGCTCGCCCGGTTCATCGACGAGGTTCGGGCCCGCTACCCGGCCTTCGCCGCGGAGTAGGTCAGTCCCACCGCTCCCAGCGGACGACCTCGTCCCTCGATCTCCGCCGTTCTGAAAGGACACTCGAGCTGCTGCTCGGCTCGTCAGTGCCCGTCGCCGGGTAGCCCATCGTCACGACTGCGACGAAGAGGACGTCGTCGGGCAATCCGAGCGTCTCGAAGAGTGACGGGAGGTCGGTGACGCCGAAGATGGCCGTTTCGAGCCCCTCGTCGATGGCAACGAGCATCAGCGTCATCGCAGCAGCTCCGGCGTCGACGTACCAGTAGGGCGCGGGCCAGTCGAGCTCGCGGCCACCGGTGATCTTGAGCTTGTCCGCTGCTTGGTAGCGCGCGTGGTAGTCCTCTTCGCGGGTCAGGACGACCATGTGCACCGGCGCGGCCGCCTTCCAGCGCGGGCGGCCCTTGGCGGCGAGGTCGTCCTCCATGGCAGCCGTCGCGATCTGCCGCCGAGTCTCGGGATCGGTGACGACAACCAGGCGGAGGCCCTGCGAGAACCCTGCGCTCGGCGCCCAGACCACGGCGGCGTTCGCGATGCGCTCGAGCACCTCGCGTGGCACCGGCCTGTCGGCGTAGGTTCGAACGCTGCGGCGGCCTGTCAGTACGTCGTGGAAGTCCACTACGTGACCAGAGCGATCAGAACGACGACGAGCAAGATCGCCCCGGCGAGAAGCAGAGCAGTCACGATCGCGGCTGCGACCAGCAGGCGCTTCGCCTCGCGGGTCAGTCGTTGGCGAAGTGGTCGCGGGTCGTCGGCTGTGAGCAGCCGGTAGGCCCGTCTGAGGACCCACATGCCGAGCAGTCGGTGGATCACGCGTAGAGCTTCGCTATTCCCACTCGATCGTGCTGGGCGGCTTCGACGAGATGTCGAGGGCGACTCGGTTCACGCCCGGGATCTCGTTGATGATCCTGCTCGAGATGGTCTCCAGCAGGTCGTAGGGCAAGCGGGCCCAGTCGGCGGTCATCGCGTCCTCCGACGTCACGGCTCGGATGACGATGGGGTACGCGTACGTCCTCTCGTCGCCCTGCACGCCGACGGACTTGATCGCCGGCAGCACCGCGAACGACTGCCAGAGGTCCCGGTAGAGGCCGGCGCGCCGCACCTCCTCCTGCAGGATCGCGTCCGCCGCGCGGAGGATCTCGAGCCGCTCGCGGGTGACCTCCCCGATGATCCGGATGGCGAGACCCGGCCCCGGGAACGGCTGGCGCCAGACCATCCGCTCCGGCATGCCCAGCTCCTCGCCCACCCGCCGCACCTCGTCCTTGAAGAGCAGCCTCAGCGGCTCCACGAGATCGAAATCGACCTCCTCCGGGAGCCCGCCGACGTTGTGGTGCGACTTGATCTTCGCAGCGACGCCGTCCGTCCCGCCCGACTCGATCACGTCCGAGTAGAGCGTGCCCTGAACGAGGAACGGGATGCGGCCGAGCCGCTGCGACTCCTCCTCGAAGACGCGGATGAACTCCTCGCCGACCGCCTTGCGTTTCTCCTCGGGATCCTCGACGCGCTCGAGGCGCGCCAGGAACCGATCCTCGGCGTCGACATGCACGAGCGGGACCCGGAAGTGACCGTTGAAGGTCTCCACGACCTGCCTCGCCTCGTCCTGCCGCAGGAGCCCATGGTCGACGAAGACACAGGTGAGCTGGTCACCGACCGCCTTGTGCACGAGCAGGGCGGCGACGGCCGAGTCGACCCCGCCTGACAGCGCGCAGAGCACCCTCCGCGAGCCGACCTTGGCCCGGATCCGGTCGACCTGCTCTTCGATCACGGCCGCGGCAGTCCACGCGGGCGGCGCTCCGGCAACGCCGTAGAGGAAGTTCTTCAGGACGGCATTCCCATGCGGGGTGTGCACGACCTCCGGATGGAACTGGACGCCGTAGAGCCCGCGATCCGGTGCCTCGAAGGCGGCGATCGGCGTCGCCGAGGACGACGCGACGACCTCAGCTCCCTCGGGGGCGGCGGTCACCGAGTCGCGATGGCTCATCCAGACGACCTGCTCATCGGGTGTCTGCTCGAAGAGCGATCCGCCCACGGCGCGGAGATCGGCCCGGCCGAACTCCGATCCGCCGGTGCGCTCGACCCTCCCACCCAGGTCGAGCGCCATCAGCTGCATCCCGTAGCAGATGCCGAGCGTCGGGATCCCGAGCTTCCAGATGGCCGGATCCATCTGCGGGGCGTCGTCGGCGTAGACGGACGAAGGGCCGCCGCTCAGGACAAGCGCCCGCGGGTTCCGCGCGCGGATCGCCTGCGCAGGCGTCCGGTGCGACACGAGCTCCGAATAGACGCGGCACTCTCGCACCCGCCTGGCGATCAGCTGCGAGTACTGGCCGCCGAAGTCGACGACGAGCACGGGGCGGTCCTCCGGAGCGTCCTCGCTGCGCTCGAACGCGAGGACCTCTGCCATCAGCCCATGCCGATTCGCTGCGACTGCTGCAGGCTCTTGCCCTCGGTCTTGATCGACGGCGCCAGCATGATCTCGGCCTTCTGGAAGTCGTGGATCGACTCGTAGCCGCAGGTCGCCATCGCAGTTCGCAAGGCACCCATCAGGTTCAGCGTCCCGTCGTTGTCGGTCGCCGGGCCGATCACGATCTCCTCCAGCGTCGCGACCTGGTCGACCTGCACACGCGCGCCGCGCGGGAGAGTCGGGTGGAACGTCGCCATTCCCCAGTGGAATCCGCGGCCGGGCGCCTCCTTGGCGCGAGCAAGCGGCGAACCGACCATGACGGCGTCTGCGCCGCACGCGATCGCCTTGGCGATGTCACCCCCGGTTCGCATGCCGCCGTCGGCGATCACGTTCACGTATTTCCCTGTCTCGAGCAGGTGTTGAATCCGCGCCGCGCTCGCATCCGAGATCGCCGTCGCCTGTGGGACGCCGACACCGAGGACACCACGCGTGGTGCACGCCGCGCCCGGCCCGACGCCCACCAGGACCGCCGCGGCACCGGTCCGCATCAGGTGGAGCGCCGTCTGGTACGAGGCGCAGCCGCCGACGATGACCGGGATCGGAATCTCCGAGATGAACTCCTTGAGGTTGAGCGCCGCGCCGTTCGACGAGACGTGCTCCGCCGAGACGACGGTTCCCTGGATGACGAGGATGTCGAGCCCGGCGGCGAGCGCCATCTCGTAGTGGTCGCGAACCTTCTGCGGGGTCAGAGCGCCCGCGGCGAGCACGCCCCTGGCCTTGATCTCCTCAATCCGGCGGGCGATCAGCCGGGGCTCGACCGGCTGCGCGTAGATCTTCTGCATCCCGCCGGTGGCCTTCTCCTTCTGGAGCTTGGCGATCTTCGCGAGCTGGATGTCGGCGTCCTCGTAGCGGGTGAAGACGCCCTCGAGGTTGAGCACGCCGACTCCGCCGAGCTGGCCCAGCTTGATCGCGGTGTCTGGCGAGATCACGCCGTCCATCGCCGAGCCGAACAGCGGGAGCTCCAGGAGGTGCGGCCCGAGCTTCCAGCCGATGTCAACGTCCTGCGGGTCCCGCGTCCGCCGGCTCGGGACGATCGCGATGTCGTCGAAGCCGTAGGCCTGACGCGCCTTCTTCCCTCTCCCGATCTCTACTTCCACCCACTCACCCCATTCGTGCTCATGGAGACAAGATCAATCCTGTCCCCATCAACCTCAGGCGGCCGATGCTAGCTCAGAGCTCGGACGCGACTGGCTCGAGCTTCTCGACCTTGACGCCCTCTGCCAAACGAGTCAACTCGCGAGGCTCGAAGCGTCCCGCGCCGACTTCCTGGACGGCTGCGGCGCCGGCGGCGACTGCCCGTCCGAGCGCCTCCTCCGGGGACAGGCCCTCGAGCTGCGCCGCGATGAAGCCCGCGAGCAGCACGTCCCCCGATCCCGCCGGCGAAAGCGCCTCCACCTGCGGAACCGCGGCATGGAAGCGCGCGACCTCCCGCTCCTCCCGTAAGAGCGCGTAGCAGCCGGAGGTCAACGTGATGAGGACGTTCTTCGCGCCGAGGTCGGCGATGTGGTCGAGGGCCTGGACGAAGTCCTGCGGGTCGTGAAACTCCTGGCCGACGAGCCCCTCGGCCTCCCGCTCGTTGGGCGTGACGAGGAACGGCTCTGCGTCGGTCCCGAGGCGCAAGGGCTGCCCCTCGGCGTCGAGGACGGCCCGGACTCCGCGGCGGGCGAGCTCCCTGATCGCCTCGGCATAGAACCCCTCGTCGACGCCACGAGGAAGCGTGCCGGCGAAAACGACCATGTCTGCGCCGCGGGAGAGGTAGCGCAGCTTCTCGAGCAGGAGCTCGAGCTCCTCCGACTTGACGTGCGGTCCCCACTCGTTGATCTCGGTGTAGGTGCCCCCGGTCGGGTCGACGACAGCGGTGGATATGCGGGACTCGTCCGCGATCCGCACGAAATCGTTGAGGATTCCCTCGCGGGTGAGCTCGCTGACGATGCCAGCCCCCGTCCGCCCGCCGGCGAGGCCGGTCGCGACGACCGGGACGTCCATCCGCTTCAACGCTCGGGCGATGTTGACGCCCTTGCCGCCGGCGAGCGTCAGCCCGACGCTGGCCCTGTGCCGCTGACCGGGCTGGAAGTTCGGGACGGTGACCGTTCGGTCGAGGGCGGCGTTCATCGTGACCGTGACGATCACGAGAACCAACCTTGAACATGGTCGACGGCTCGACCTGCGTACCACCCCGAACGCGTGGCGAAACCGGGCTCCTGGCGCGCCTCGGCCGCGACCAGCGGCGTCCGTCCGACGACTTTCTGGCGGTCGTACACGCGAAGCTCCCCTACGACCTGGCCGCGGCGAACCGGCAGTTCGAGCAGGCTTGGAAGGACGACGCGCTCGACAAGCGGCCGCCCGATGCGGACCGGGCGGCGAAGCGGCCGCGGCGCGATGACAGGCACAGCCTCACGGTCGAAGGTGACCGGAACCCTCGCGTACACCCGCTCCGGCGGCGCCAGCGGCACGATCGCGTACCGCGACATGCCCCAACCGAGCAGCTCCTCGAGATCCGCGTTCCGCGTCCCGCGCGAGGGGCTACCGAGGATCGTCGCGTAGATCGTGACACCGTTGCCCCGCGCCGCCGCAACCTGATTCCAGCCGGCACCAGATGTATGGCCGGTCTTCACGCCGAAGACACCAGGGAACTCGCCGAGGAGGTCGTTCCAGCTGTGCAGCGTGCGGCCTCCTGAGATCGTGGCCGACTCCTGGCGGACGAGGCGGCGGACGACCGGTCGCTTCATCGCCTCGATGCCGAGGCGCGTGACATCGGCGGCGGAGGAGTAGTGGCCCGGAGTGTCAAGGCCATCGGGCCGCGCGAATCGGGTGTCCTCCAGCCCGAGCGCTTGCGCGCGCCGGTTCATCAGGTCCACGAACCGGCCGCTGTCGCCCTCTCCGACGTATTCCGCCAGCGCGACGGCGCTGTCGTTCGCGCTCTGGATCAGCGCCGCCGCGAGGAGATCCTTGATCGGCAGGCGCTCTCCGGCGCGAAGTCGGATCGTCGAGCCGGTGACACCGGCCGCGTCCGGGTCGACGGACACGATCTCGCTCGGCCTCGTCCGGTCCAGGGCGACGAGGACGGTCATCAGCTTCGTGATGCTCGCGATCGGCAGCCGGTCCTGGGCGCGCCGGGCCAGCAGCACCTCGCCGGTCTGCGAGTTCTGGACGAGGTAGGCGCGCGCGTCGACCTCCGGCGGTGCGGCGGCTGCGGGGGCAGCGAAAGCAAAGGCAGCTAGGGCGACGGCGAGTCGCTTCACCGGGCCGGAACGTTAGTCGAGGCGGCCCTACCCGACGCGGATCGGCTGTCCCACCCGCAGAGCAGTCGGGTCGATGCCGGGATTCAGCTCCATGAGGCGGTCGACGGTCGTGCCGAACCGCTCGGCGATGACCGCGAGGGTGTCGCCGCTCCGCACGGAGTAGGCGGCTGCCCTGGCACTCTTGATCCGAGGGCTCTTCGTCTTCGCTTTCACGACGGACGCCGCCGGGGCGGGCCGTGCCGCCTTGCCGCCGTGGATCGCCGGGCGGAGAAACAGCACGCCGGCGGTGACCGCGGCGAGTGCGAGAACCGGGAATCCGTAGCGGACGAGCCACCAGGGGATCGTCACCATCCGGCTGCCTTCCAGACCTCGCTCCGGAGC
>Ga0136614_10001401_pt1 | contig 14149 bp, 11 predicted proteins | sample AntDrymUQ2792106_2_FD_106643 | JGI IMG/M metagenome (GOLD analysis project Ga0136614, IMG submission 106643) | Polar desert sand microbial communities from Dry Valleys, Antarctica - metaG UQ279 (21.06) | ecosystem: Environmental > Terrestrial > Soil > Desert | place: Antarctica: Dry Valley...
AACACTGCGAAGTACTTGCGGGGATGAAGGCTTTCCGTTGAGACTCGGCTGAGGGTGTGAAGTTTCGTCAATGACGCGAGCCTGCTCGGATCGAATCAGAAGGCCAGCGATTATGTGGCCTAGACCGGATAGGGTCGGCATGAGCCCAGCCAGCCAAAGAATACGAACCACCGGCTCCAGCTCAAAAGGAATCTTGGTTAGGGCTTCAGGCGGAATTTTTAGAACCAGGGCGCTCGAGAAGTAGTAAAGAAAAATCATTAACGCAATTCCACTAAAGAGCGAGACCGTGCCTTTGACAATATGATTTTCGCGACGTTCCGCTGCGGTTTTCTTTTCTTTTCCGAACGGCCAGGAAGGTTTATGAATTTTAATTGCGGGAGGCGTGCTTACGATCTCCTGGTTCATGCGATCGAGCGCGCGTGACACTTCTTCCGTGACCTGCTCTACCTTGAGGTTCTTAATCATCTCTTTCAGCTTCGGCAGAGGGCCGCGATCGCTTCGGGCAATCGCCTCACTGAGTGCCACTGCCTTGCCGATGACCTTGAGGTTCGCCCCACAAGAGCGGCAAAACTGCAGGCCTGAGGAAGATTCGGTGCCACATTGCGGGCAATACATCTTGAGGGTCCTCGAAAAACCTAAGTGAACAGTCCGTGATTGCGGTTGTCAGAACGGCGGTAAAGCTCTAACTACGAAGCGCAAGCCGCGGGTGTTTCACATGAGCGCTAGAAAACTTGGTAGTGAGCCAGTTTGAACTTGAGGTCAGGTTGATGTGCTGGCGATTCCGAAGGGCTTAAGTCAACAGCCGTGCGTTTTGCGCGACGCCCACGATCTGAGAAAAAATCCTGACCCTGAAAGGGTTAAATACGCCCGGAGACTTTGATTCCTCCAGGGTAGCCATCTTTCTTTCCCTCATTCGGGGCGTCGTGCAACGCTTGCCCACGGCTATTAGCTTACCTCCCGGATCTTGTGCCGAAACCCAACAGATCTACCAAACCTGTTACTCGCGATACGAAGGATCGATGCGGTCGAGTTTTCGAAGCAATCCCGGCCAGGTGAGTGCTGCTCCTTGACCCACAGTGACTACACTCAGTTGGGCTGACACTCCCTGGAGAATCGGGTCCGGCACCTGGATCAGTTCCGCCCTGCCTGACTGCGCGAGAATTTGAATCCGGCAAGCGCGCTCGAGAATATACATCGAGAGAAATGCTTCAGCGGCACTCTTACCGATAGTAAGCAGGCCGTGGTTCCTCAGTATCAGATTGTTATTCGTGCCGAGATGTTCTACGAGGCGAGGTTTCTCTGCGTCGTTCAGGGCCAAGCCTTCGTAACCGTGATAGGCGAGGGAAGTAAGAGGAAAGAGAGCCTGTTGTGAAATCGGCAGCAGTCCATCCTTCTGCGCGGAGACTGCGATCCCGTAATCGGTATGCAGATGCATCACGCAGAGCGCGTCCTCGCGGGCGGCATGGACGGCGCTGTGGATCGTAAAGCCGGCCGGGTTGACGATATAGGGACTCTCGCTCACGATTGTGCCGCTGAGATCCACTTTCACCAGACTCGACGCTTTAATCTCTTCAAACATCATGCCGTAGGGATTGATGAGGAAATAGTGCTCGGGTCCCGGCACGCGCGCGGAGATATGGGTGAAGATAAGGTCGTCCCAGCCGTAGTGCGCCACCAGACGATAGGCCGCAGCCAAATCTACCCGAGTCTGCCATTCCTGGTCAGAAACTTGCTCGCGGATGGATGATTTCTCCCAAGCTGTACTACTCATTTCACTCCTCCAGCTATTGGTTACTTTGATTCTTCATTGCGCCTCTGATGTTTAAGACCGCAAGGCAAACCTGCAAAAGGACTAGAGCATATGCTCTGTCGTGGAAACCCCATACGATCCAGAGCACATTGCTCGCTAGAAAGAGCCAGAAGCCCCAATTGCGTTTGAATTTTCGTTGTGAAGCTATCAACCACGCCGCGAAAACGGTAACCGCCATTGCGGGCCATTGGATGTAGTCTAACCAATTCATTTTTAGCTAGATCAATTATCCCGAAGGGATTTAAGTTAGTAGCCGTGGGCGAGCGTTTCGCTACGCCCACGGACCCGCGAGAGCGAAATGGCTCCCGGAAACTGAAAGGGTCACACTCCAACGCCGGATTTGACCCCTTGGGTCGTACCTCTTTGTTTTAGCCAACCGGGGCGGCGCTGGGGCGCTTGCCCCGGCTATTAACTCGAAACCTTTCAGGTTTCTTATTCAACGCATGCCATACCTGGCCCAGACGTGGAACAGCCTGCAGCCCCGCGTCGACGCGATCAATTCATTTGTGGCTCAATCAGCGCCTTCAGCACTCGCCCTGCCGCCACGTCAGCAAGTGCATCGTTGGCATGTCCGAGATCGTAGCGAGTGAGCTTCATCTGCGCCCACGGTGCCGCGCGCGCGGCGTCAGAGATGATTTGAACGCCCCGGTAGAAGTGCGAGAAATCAGAACCCCAACAGCCACGCACGTCGAGGTGCTTTTTGTTGAGATCCAGGTGTGGGTTAAAGGCGGCTTCGGATGGCACTCCCCCATGATCGGTGTACTGCCCGACAACCACTACACGACCTGCGTCGCGGGTAAAGCGCATCGCCTGGACCACGGCTACCGGTGCCCCCGTCGCTTCAATCGTAACGTCAGCGCCCCGCCCGTTGGTTTGATCTCGGACCCACGCGAGTCTTTGCTCGTCGTCATGATTCTCGAGGTTGAGCACAACAGCGGCTCCCACTTCCAAAGCTGCCTTTAGACGATGCTCCGGCGCACCGATACACAGAACACGCAAGGCTCCACCCATCAGCGCGAGAACGATAGCGCTCAGTCCGACTGGGCCCGAGCCGAGCACGAGTACCGTGTCCCCCAGTTTCATTTCTGCCCGCTCAACGGCATGCAGCGCCGTTGGTAATGCGCATCCTCCAGCCATAAAAGTTTCCGGGTCTGCGTCGACCCGAATGCAGTGCGTGACCGGTTTGATATAGATTTGCTCTGCCCAACCACCGCAAAGCCCGTCTTCAAGTCCATAGGTAATTCCATAGACTTTCCGGTGAGGGCAGCGCGTCGTGGCTTTGGCGACAAGACAGTACCAGCACGCGTTACAGGTGCGATGTACGTCGAGAAAGGTCACGCGATCGCCCTCATTAAAAAAGCGACCTTCCACATCCCGCAGCTCTCCCCTAATCTTGCTCAGGCGGCCGATTGAGACATGGCCGGGAATGAGCGGATACGGAACTCCCTGCAGCCTTCCTTGTTGTAAATACACGTCTGTACCGCAGACTTCGGAGAGTTCAACGTCGAGAAGAGCCGAATTGGCTTCGAGAGATGGAGAGGGAACTTCGCGAATCTCAACCGGCGCATGTGGAATTGGGATGACGGCAGCGATGGGCATGGGTCTGTTGCGTGTCAGGTTACAGCGGAAAGATAACGTGCAAGTACAAAAGCTGCAAAGGTCGTTCTTGGATTTAGAGCCCGCGAAGCGTGGCGAAAACATAAAGCCTAGGGTGGAGCGAAGCGGAACCCTAGGTATCTGTAACGAAATAATTTGCAAGCCCGCGAAGCGTGCGGCAGCGGATGGATGACGGTCTGATCGTGTTCTTGTGCGGTCATCTTCGTTCACATCTGCCGCCCCGCTTCGCGGGCTCCAGAAAATGCTTGCGGCTTTAACCTGGGGTTCCGCTGCGCTCCACCCCAGGCTTTATGCTGTCGCCACGCTTCGCGGGCTGAAATCCAAATAACACCCATTTCGCGGGCTTAGGAAAATTCAACTAGCTTTACCTGGGATTCTGCGGTCCTCAACAGTCGCGCTACTCCCACCGATCATGCATAGCAGTGCAGGCGCAGCGAAGGGAACAGGACTCGAGCCGCTACGTTCTTGTCTAGTAACCGAGGCCAATGATAGTCTGCCCCTCCCACGAAACCGGAGACCTAACCTGATGACATGCTCGAAGCTGGTGCTGGCGTTGATGCTGTGCTCCTCGTCAGTGGTTGCGCAGGGCGGCGGATCTCTCAATAGGAAACGCGGCCGTTCCCACCGTTCCCGAGAAGGGCTCAATTGAGCGCAAAGCAATTGTTGATGCCTTGCGTGTCCCAATTATAAAGCAACTCAAGCAGCCCGTGATTTTCAAGATCGACCATTTGAAAGTGCAGAACAACTGGGCGTTCTTAAGTGGACGGCCCCAAAATTATGACGGAAGCGGGATTGACTACACAAACACCGTGTATCAGGACGCAGTGGATTCAGGAGCGTTTGACGATGCGATCGTGGCGTTGCTCCGCAAGGTCAACGCTAAGTGGAGGGTCGTACGATTTGTGATTGGCGCAACCGATGTACCCTATGTGGTTGGGATAAGAAGTACCGCGCACCGAAGGGAATCTTTGTACAATAGGCCGGAGCAACAATGCCGGCGGGGCTCTCCCGGCGCGAGTGCCCGTTGATTGAACCTACTCACAAAACAGGATATAACACTGAGCACCAATTCACACCGCAGGGAGACATAGACTTTGCCGCAAAGCCGACATCGAAAGTCTGGTAAGGCCAAGAAACGACCGAAGGGCAGGTACCCGGCCGCAAACCCGAGTTCTCCCGGAAAGAGCAATCAGAAGGTGAGACTGATCGCGATTGTGGTAGTCGTTGTTCTCGCCTTCGCGGCAGTCGCTTATGTGCTGATGAATCGTGGTCCTGCGACGGGTGCTGAGGTTGCGACCGCCTCGGGACTCAAGTATATCGACATGGTCGAAGGCGCAGGAGCGACTCCGAAAAAGGGACAGACGGTAACGGTGCACTACACCGGCACGCTGGACAACGGAAAGAAGTTTGATAGCTCGGTCGATCGTGACCAACCATTTGAGTTTCGTATCGGAGAAGGGGCCGTAATTAAAGGCTGGGATGAAGGTTTGGCATCGATGAAGGTCGGCGGCAAACGCAAGCTGATCATTCCGCCGGCGCTTGGCTACGGCGAAAGAGGTTCGCCGCCAAACATTCCGCCCAACTCTATTCTGCTCTTTGATGTCGAACTTCTGGGGATGAGGTAACCCAACCTCGTCAGCAACCGAGTCAGAAGCGGCGAGCGGTAGTGACCCGGTCTCAACTGAGAGAATACACCCGGTCGCTACCGCGCGGTGCTGACAAGATACGGACCGGTTGCTACCGCTCGCGGTTCTGACAGTTTACGGGCGATAGAGCGCGGCGGTGTGATCCGAGCAGGACTTTGTCGACTCCTTCAAACAAAACCTGCTTGACCATAAGGATCGTAGGAACCGGCTGCACTGCATAAGCGATAAAAAACGATGGGACCGCAAGAATCAGCCAAATCAAAATACCGAACCTGATACCCTGACCCAGCCAGGGTTTGTTTTCTACACCTTTGGCATAGACGATCACCGAACCGACGGCAAATGCGAGGTATGCCAGGCAAATCCAGAGCATCATCTCCTGGCCCTCGGGCCGATAGTGTTCCTTGACTGCCATATACTCTGGCCTCAGCAACACTGCGTGAATGAAAAACCCCGTCAGGTTTGCGACAACGAATACCACGATAATGGTCAACACTAGTTTTTTTGGTTCATCCGGCGCTCTCCTTTGGAAGGGAATCGTAGATCGCGAATAGAAACTGCCCGAAGTAGTGCGGCGCATTCTAGCCTAGTTCCCAGGCCTCTACCAGCTTGGTGAAAAGAAACGATCCACGAAACCACGCGAACGAACACCAAAAGTGTTTAGTGTTTTTCGTGGTATTTGTGGATCGTTCTTGATTTGAAGAGTGTGAGTTAGGACTCTAGCAGTCGTTCCTAAAGGACCCCGACGTTGAAGAGGGGCACGCGCTGCGATGAACATAAGGCGGACCGAAATCGTATTGTCGGTGGAGGGAAAGGAATGAACTTGATTGGCACCTTAGCGATCGCGATGGGAGCGGGTTGGGTCTCGGGAGTCAATTTGTATGCAGCCGTAGCCACGCTCGGCTTACTGGGTCGCTTCGCCGATCTGCACTTGCCGGGGGAACTCGACGTCCTCACCAGCTGGTGGATCATCGGCATTGCCTCTGCTCTCTACATCATCGAGTTTTTCGCAGACAAGATTCCTTACATCGACAGCACTTGGGATGCGCTACACACTTTCATCAGAATCCCGGCCGGCGCCGTGCTGGCGGCGACAGCCTTCGGCGACTTCGACGGCAGCGTCCAGGTTGTGGCATTGCTGCTGGGAGGTGGCTTGGCCCTGAGCGCCCATGGAACAAAAGCAACGGCCCGCGCGGCGATCAACATGAGCCCCGAGCCGGTATCAAACATTGTGGTCAGCCTCGCCGAGGATGTTGTCGCCTTTAGCACTATTCTGCTCTCAGTCTTCCTGCCTTTAGTCACCATCATATTCCTCATTACATTTCTGGCGCTTTCGATCTACATCGCGCCACGCATGGTCCGGGTGATGAGGGGAGCGATCTCGAGATTGCGCGGCGTCTTTGGGTACAGTTAGCCTAGATCAATCTGTCGCCTTCAACTGAAACCGAGTCATGCCGGTAATGGCAACCACGGCTCTGGCGGTTGTGTTGAGCGGCTTGCGCGATCAGCAGTGCAACCTCGATCGCGTTTCTTAACCCTATCAATCCATCGGCCAGCTTGGTGGTTCGATAAAACGTCTCGATTTCATTCCAGAGGTGGCGCAGCTCTCTAATTGCTCGCGAGAGACGTTCCTCATTGCGAACCAGGCCCACGTAATGCCACATGATGTTTTGGATCGTCTGCATGTCGCCTTGAATCAACGCCGGATCGGGCTCGGCAACCAGTCCGCTCTCATCCCACGGGGGCACGTCGGTGAACCCCGGTCGTTTCGTAGCCGGCGCCTGGTTCGGGCGGGGTCCCCACGCGGGCAGCCCGGGTGGGGTGCTGAGAGTTTCCTCGACATGCCTGGCCGCGCGGTTTCCCCACACCAATCCTTCGAGCAGAGAGGTTGAGGCCAGGCGATTGGCTCCGTGCACTCCAGTGCAACTGATTTCTCCGATTGCATAGAGGTTATCGATGCTCGAGCATCCCCATTCGTCCACCAGCACACCGCCGCAGAAGTAATGTGCGGCCGGCACCACGGGTATCAGTTCCTGAGTGATGTCTATGCCGGCCTTGAGACACTGAGCGTAGATGTTGGGAAAGCGATTGCGAATGGCATCGGCAGGCATTCGCGATGCAATATCGAGTAGCACAAAAGAATAGTCGTGCGTCTCCATCTCGTGATGTATGGCCCGAGCCACTACGTCGCGCGGGGCGAGATCCTTCCACTCTGGCGAATACTCAGCCATAAACTGACGCCCATCCGGGGTCAACAGAATTCCGCCTTCGCCTCGAACAGCTTCACTAATCAATAAACCTTCGGCACCGGGCGCGGCCAGCGCCGTGGGATGAAACTGAACATATTCGGCATTTACGATCCTGGCGCCGGCGCGGTGGGCCATGGCTAACCCGTCACCGCGCGCACCCGGGGGGTTGGTAGTGTTGCGATAAATGCGGCCCAGGCCGCCGGTCGCCAACACGGTAGCCGCGGCGAGGTAGCGATGGACCGTGTGCTCGTCCCGGTTAAACATGTAAGCGCCGTGGCAGGCGATAGGCCGGTAATTGTCGAGAGGATCGCGAGAGTGATGGGGGAACGTGATCAGATCGACGGCGGTGACGCTCGATTCGATTGTGATGTTTGGGCATCGGCGCAGAGCACTGATTAAACCGTTCATAATGGCCGCCCCGGTGCCATCGCCTACGTGCAGAATTCGGCGTCGTGAGTGAGCAGCTTCATTACCCCAGAGCGGCTGCCCGCTTGAGTCGCTGTCAAACTTAACGCCTGCAACTTTCTCCAGCACCTCCTGGAGAATAGGCGGTCCTTCCTCGGCCAGCAGGCGAGCTGCGTAAGGCGAACTTACGCCGGCGCCGGCGGCCAGGATGTCCTCCATAAGAATTTCGGGGTCGTCATCCACACCCCGACCGATAATTCCGCCCTGCGCATATTTAGTGTTTGATTCGTGAGGATCGGCGGCACGCGTAACGACGGTGATTCGGCGTCCCGGATTACGCGCCAATTGCAAAGCTGCGGTAGCCCCGGCAATGCCGCAGCCAATGATCAAGACTTCAGTTTCTGCCAAAGTGTCCTCTAGTGCGATCTTAGCTCAAGAGACTTGTAACATCTCGTGCCATGTCACTGCTGCCTAGATTGCGGTTAAGCAGGCACTCAATACAGAACTGAGAGCGGTAGCGACCAGCTGTTGCTTCAACCTGGCAAACTGATCCTACAGCGACTTGAGTGCTTGGATCCGGTCGCTACCGCTCGCGGTTCTTAACAACCACTCTGGCCGGGGCTGGGGTGGCGCGTAGAACGAGGAGAAAAACGCCGGAGGTGTTGCCGAGCAATGTGCCCAGACTAGATTCAACTTTGCCAACTCTCTCAGAGTTAAAAAGCATTCCCCGGATCACTTTACCCAGCGTGGGTTACCCTGGGCTGCAATTTGCGAACTTCTTGGCAAGGAGTCGATCTCACAATCAGAGTTTTGGTTTGGATCAGGTTCCCGCCAATCACCCGATCGCGATCATTCTTTCCACGGCCCGAGCGGCTCGAACGCGGATTTCTTCCGGAATCTCAATTAGGTATTGGCTCTTTTCCAGCGACTCCAGCGTGTCTTCCAAAGTGATCTGGTTCATGTGTGGACATCTCACGCTGCATAAACGAAGCATTTCTTTGTCGGGATTCGCGGCCGCCACGTTTTCTCCCATGGAACACTCCGTCAGCAAGAGATAACGAGGAGCCTTGGTTTGTTCGACATACCGGATCATCGCGTTCGTACTGCCCGAGTAATCGGAAGCGGCCACTACTTCCGGGCTGCACTCAGGGTGGGCCAGAATCACTACGTCTGGAAACTGCTTCCTCACGTTGTCAATGTCCCCCACCGTGAATTTGTCGTGCACTTCACAGCGGCCCGGCCATCCGATCATCTGGTAGTCAAGTTCTTCTTCCGCAGCTTTACGCGGATCACTGGTCGGAAAGATGATTTTCAGGCCCGTTTCGCGGGCCACATTCTTTGCCAGGTACTCGTCAGGCAGGAAAATCACCCGGTCCGTGTTTAGCGATTTGACCACCGCCACGGCATTTGAGGAGGTGCAACAAATATCTGATTCAGCTTTCACGTCGGCGTAAGTATTCACGTACGTGACTACCGGGACTCCTGGGAAACGCCGTCGTAGTTCGCGCACGTCTTCCCCCGTGATACTGGCGGCCAGCGAGCAGCCGGCTTTCTCAGACGGGATCAAAACCGTCTTGGTGGGGTTAAGAAGTTTCGCGGTTTCGGCCATGAACTTGACGCCACAGAAGACGATGATGTCCTTGTCGGTCTGCGCCGCTCGCCGGGCCAAATCCAGGGAATCGCCAACGAAATCGGGAATCGAGTAGAAGAGCGCCGGCTCCATATAGTTATGACCCAGGATTACCGCGTTCTTTTCGGCCTTCACCTGATTGATCTTTGCCGCAATCTCCGACTTCATCCGCAGCTCAAAGTCCGGGACTACATCGGCGAGCATCGCCTTTAGCTGATCGTAAATCTGCTCAGCGGAAGTTTCTTTACCGAGTGTAGCTATCATGTTTATTTAGTTGACTATTTACGGTCAATGGTTTTCCCGTGGCTCTCATCGTTATCTTGCCAGGGCGCGGGTCAGCCAGTCCACTTCAAGCTCACGTCAAACACTTTGGCAGAATGCGTCAATAACCCCACTGAAATAAAGTCTACGCCGGTTTCAGCAATTTGGCGGACATTCTCGAGAGTGATATTTCCGGAGGCTTCCAATTTCGCACGTCCGCCGTTCAAGGCAACCGCTTCACGCACGACGTCCGGCGTCATGTTGTCGAGCAGGATGCGTTCAACTCCCAAGCCCAAAGATTCTTTCACATGTTCTAGCGTGCGCGCCTCGACCTCGATCTCGAGACCGGCTCCTGTTCGAGGTCCCCAAGCGGGCAGACCGCTTGGGGTGGTAGCAGCACGCACCCGCTCGATAGCCGCTGCGATAGATCCGGCAAAGTCGATGTGATTGTCTTTGATTAATACCATATCGAACAATCCCATTCGATGGTTTTCACCACCACCCCGCCTCACCGCAAGTTTGTCAATTGCCCTGAGGCCGGGCGCCGTCTTGCGCGTATCCAGAATTCTTGCTGAGGTTCCGGAAACCTTATCAACAAACTGGCGAGTGAGCGTGGCGATTCCTGACATCCGCCCGAGAAAGTTAAGTGCCGTTCGCTCGCCCGTTAATAATGCCCGAGCGGAGCCTGAGATATTTGCCAACACCGTGCCGTTCGTAACTTGCGCTCCCTCGGCCACGCCTGGTACGAAGCTAATCTGGTCCTCAAGCAGGAGGAACACGGCTCGTGCGAGATCAAGCCCGGCAACGATGCCGGCATCTTTTGCCAGGATCCTGCCTCGTAGAATGGCGTTGGCAGGCACAATACTATTGGTGGTGACATCTCCTGGTCCGATGTCTTCCGCGAGAGCGCGCTTCAGACACTCGACGATCTCGGACGGCAGGGTCGTAGCCAACGTGGATCCTGGTTTCATAAACGGTGTTGGTTAGTGTATGCCCGAGTGGGCGTTGATACAAAGCGCAGTCGCGAAGCGGGCGACAATCGGATCTAGAGCCCGCGAAGCGTGGCGAAAGCATAGAGCCTGGAGCGTGAGCCCAGGGCAATCGCATTTGAGTTCCTAGCCCGCGAAGGGGGCTGCAGCAGCAACAAAAGAGGCATGGTTGATGACAATTGACGGAGGAGCAAACTGCCTTGACTGCTGTCGCACCCTTCGCGGGCTGGTTGAATTTTCTTTGATCAGTAACCTGGGTTTCCACTGCGCTCCACCCCAGGGCGGGGTCCGCGGCCGAGCATCTCGGCTGGGGTGCGAGACTTTATGCTGCCGCCCGCTATCGCGGGCCGGTTGAGCTATCCGAGTTTGATTACTTGCGCGCCTCGGCGTTACTCTGCTCTTCCAATTCTGGAAAGTCCGTCGGTTAGGAGAAACGACAATGGGTGCCAACACCTTGAGCATTACCGACAATCGCACCGGAAAGCAGTATGACCTTCCGATCGAGAACGGCACGATAAAGGCAATGGATCTCCGTCAGATCAAGACCTCAGAAAGCGACTTTGGCCTGATGACCTACGATCCGGCGTTCATGAATACGGCTTCTTGCAAGAGCCGCATCACGTTCATCGATGGTGACGAGGGCATCCTGGAATATCGCGGTTATCCAATCGACCAGCTCGCCGAAAAGAGTACCTATCTCGAGGTCGCCTACCTGCTGCTCAACGGCGCGTTGCCTACGGAGAAGCAGTTGAAAGACTGGAAGCGTAATATCACCAATCACACTTTCATCAACGAGAACATCAAGAAGGTAATTGATGGCTTCCACTACAACGCTCATCCAATGGGCATGTTTGAAGCTACGCTGGGCGCTCTTTCGACTTTTTATCCCGACGCCAAAGACATTTTCAACCAAGAGCTGCGCTACAAGCAGATCCAACGACTCATCGCCAAGGTGCCCACGATCGCCGCCTTTGCTTTTCGCCACCGCATCGGGATGCAGTATGCCTATCCCGATAACGATCTAAGCTATGAAGGCAACTTCCTGAACATGATGTTTAAAACCACGGAGCTGAAGTATCAGCCCAATCCCGTGCTGGAACACGCGCTGAGCGTGCTCTTCATTCTTCATGCCGATCACGAACAAAACTGCAGCACCAACGCTATGCGTAGCATTGGCAGTGCCCACACTGACCCTTTTTCAGCGTTAGGTGGAGCGGCAGCAGCGCTCTACGGACCATTGCACGGCGGAGCGAACGAGATGGTGCTGCGAATGCTGAAAGAGATTGGCTCCCTCGATAAAGTGCCTGAATACGTGAAGCGAGTGAAGGCCGGTGAGTTTCGTCTGATGGGCTTTGGTCATCGCGTCTATAAGAATTACGATCCGCGCGCGCGGATTATCAAGCAGGTGGCCGAGGAAGTCTTCGAAGTGACGGGCAAAGATCCCCTCTTGGATATTGCGCTCGAGCTGGAGCGTATTGCGTTGGAAGATGAATATTTCGTCAAGCGCAAACTCTATCCCAACGTCGACTTCTATTCCGGGATTATTTATCAGGCGATGCGTTTTCCCCTCGACATGTTTCCAGTGCTATTTGCCATTCCACGGACGTCAGGTTGGCTGGCCCAGTGGGTAGAGCTGCTGGAGGATCCGGATCAAAAGATCGCGCGTCCGCGGCAAATTTACCTCGGTTACCGAACGCGAGAGTATATTCCGATAGATCAACGAAAGCCGGCGGAAAGCGGCGCAGTAGGCGCGTAATATGAGCTAGCATTGGCGGATACAAACCGGAGTCTAATAGGAAGACTCCGGCCTCTTTACCCGGCCAACATCTTCGCAGCAATCTCTTTCAAAAGCTTCGCACAAACAACTGCTGTTGTCTGAACCGGATCCATGCGCGGATTGAATTCCACGATGTCCGCCCCGATAACTCTGGCTCGCAATCGCTGAATAAGACCAATGGCTTGTCTGGTTGAAAGCCCGCCGGGCTCACGGTGAGAGACTCCCGGAGCAAAAGCTGGATCGAGTGCGTCCATATCGAATGAGATGTACACCGGCGAATCGAAGTCGAAAGTTAGATCATCTCGCCAATGTCTCATCTCAATAATTTCCACTCCAAATCTCTCGGCCTGTTCTCTTTGGTGTCCATTGATTGTGCGGATGCCAACCTGAACGAGTCGCTTCGCCAGTCCTTCTTCCATGATTCTCGCGAACGGGCTCGCGTGGGAGTTGCGGTTTCCCAAAAGTTCGTCGTAGAGATCGGGATGGGCATCGAAGTGCAGGATGCTCAAGTCCGGGTACTTCTTGCTGACGGCTCGAATGATCGGATACGTGATTGAGTGATCTCCGCCCAAACAGATCGGGGCAAGGTCGTCGGTTAATAGGGTTCGAACTGAATCTTCGATCAACGAAAACATCTTCGTTCCCCCCACCGGATCGACGTCACCCGCGTCGAAGAAAGTTCCTTCCGCACCCAGGTCCACTCCCGTTTCGCTCCAAAAGTTAGAGGCATCGGAACGAAAGGCCGCTCGAATCTGCGGCGGAGCATCAGCCGCTCCCTTCATGAAAGACGAGTTTTCGTCGTAACGAAAACCAATCAAGGCCAGTTTGAAGGGTTGAGCCGATGTGTCATCAGATCGATTCATGTTTCACCTCGGTTAGGAAAAGTTGGAAAGAAGTGCGGGAAAACTCAGAGAAGAGATGGTGCACGCGGCAGGGCTCGAACCTGCGACCTTTTGATTCGAAGTCAAACGCTCTATCCAACTGAGCTACGCGTGCGTCGACGGGTAAACAGAAAATCGTGAATCGGGAATCGTGAACCAAACCAGTGACTCTGTGTTTAGACCTTTGTTCTGGGAACTTTGTGCTTGGAGCTTTGTACTTAGAGTTCTACTTAGGCCACAAAGTACCAAGCCCACACAAAGTACAAACAATGAACCCAAAGTACAAAATACCAAGCTCAAAAGTACCAGGCACCAGGGTACCAAGCTCATTTTCCTTGTAACTCCTTCCGAATAAACCTCACCAACTCATTGATCTCTTCCGTACTAAGCTTGTCCTTGAACGCGGGCATCTCGTCGTCGCCCTCGGAGATCTGTTTCACAAACTTCTCGTCGGTATGGTTTAGAGCGTGACCTTCTCTTAGGCTGGGGACCTTCAGCTTTCTCCCTTCAATCTCCACCGGCCCGCCCTGACCCTTTTCGCCGTGGCAGCGCTCGCAATTCTTCTGAAAGTCCACGTACGCTTCAGCTAACGGATCAGGAGTGGCTGTGGCTGTGGCTGCCGCTGTCGCCGGTGAAGACGCCGGCTGAGTTTGATTAGTTGTTAGTGTGTCCGAGCTGTTGCAGGCGGTGGTGAAACATCCGATAACTACAATGATGGCCGCAAACTTGGCAGAGTTCATCCTTGGTCTCCATCGCGAATCAGTTTGTGTTGGATTGAAAAAGCTCGGGCAGTATAGCACCGGCACCGGAGGCGCGAGAAGGCCGAGGATCGCTGGTAGTGATGCAGTTTAGGCCTAAGGTCAGATTCAGTGTGTTTTCGAATC
>Ga0136614_10001402_pt1 | contig 14147 bp, 11 predicted proteins | sample AntDrymUQ2792106_2_FD_106643 | JGI IMG/M metagenome (GOLD analysis project Ga0136614, IMG submission 106643) | Polar desert sand microbial communities from Dry Valleys, Antarctica - metaG UQ279 (21.06) | ecosystem: Environmental > Terrestrial > Soil > Desert | place: Antarctica: Dry Valley...
ACCGGGTCCGCCGCGCCGTTTTTGCTCGATCTGCTTGGACTCAAGACACTCTGTGGCGTTGAGGTCTCGGTGAAGTCGGTGGAGGTAGCGAAAAGCACTTACGGTTCTGAGAGAGTGCGATTCATGCCGCTCAATCAATATGAGCCGAGCGAACAAATGGATTTAGTGTTCTGCAATGGTGTGTTTCACCACATCCCAGTCGATCAACGGGCTGATGCGGTCAAATACGTTTACCGTTCGCTACGGCCTGGCGGGCTGTTCGCGCTTTGGGAAAATAACCCTTGGAATCCAGGCACGCGCTACGTTATGCGCCGTATTGCATTTGATCGCGATGCGATTACTCTGAAGGCTTCGGAATCGCGACGCTTACTGCAATCCGGCGGCTTTGAAATTCTGCGAACGGATTTCCTATTTATCTTCCCTAGGATGCTTCGTTGGTTTCGAGGCATCGAACCGCTCATCTCGCGGTTGCCGTTCGGCGCGCAGTATCAGATCTTTTGTCGCAAACCGTAATATCAAACTATTAAAAGCGGAAACAAAAAATTTGAGACTCCAGCTTAACCGCTATTCGCTTGAAATCTCTGTTACTTCAGCAGGCGGAAGGTAAGTGAATTAGATGCATCCGGCTCATGCGCATTATAATTTCGGATTAGTCGTCCCTAAAGTCGAAGTACCGAACTCCAAGCCTGATTGGATCATGCTGGCGCAGGTCGCGCTGTGCGTCGTGCCGGCGATGGGGATCGTCATGTTAGGTAGTCCTTCAGTGGGCGCCAAGTGGTTCTACACCGTGATGCTGTTGCTGCTTGCCTGGTTCTTGTTAAGAAGGGATCGGCTAAGATTCGTCAGTTTGATTTTAAGCCTGGTTCCCGCTTTGATGATGCTGCGGGCGTTTTCCTTTTATAACTCAGTGTCTATCCTGATGGGAACTGGGATTATTTTATGGTTTTTTGCGTCCCCGAAGGAATTCTCTCAAGCATGGAAAGATTTTAGATGGAGGAGTTTGTTGATCCTCGGCGGACTCTACTGGCTGTTGTCTTACCTCTGGACGGGGTATTACGCTTCTAATCTGCGTGTTCTGGAATTGATATTCAGTGCTGCCTGCGTCTATCTCCTCGCTAAACACCGGGAGTATCTGGCGACGGCATTGATCGGTCTGAGCATTTCAGTATTCTCGGTTGGGATTGCATTTATGCCGCGCAGCGGCGCAGATCGTTGGGGACATGAGGCCATAGATGGATACATCCTCGGAAATCCGATCACATTTGGCATCCCGTTGGCTTTAATTTTCCTTCTCTCTATCGCTGACAATGGCAAGTGGCTGCTTCTCGAAAACCGTCGCTCTTGGCGTCTCGCGCTTTGTCTAATATCGGGCGCTTTTCTGGTGCTCTCAACTTCACGCGGAAGCTGGGCTATCGTCATTGTGAATGTGATAGTTCTATTGTTGATTGGAAAACGGCAGAGAGGGATGCTGCTTGCTTCAATAGCGTTCTTAGCGGTTATTACTTTGGCGCTGCTGGCAACACAAAGAGGAGAATTTTTAACTGATTTTTATGACAAGACGTTTTCGCCTGACCGTAATTTGGCGCAAAGGTCTAGTGGGCGTTCCGACCAATGGCAAATCTTTCCGCAGGTCTTTAAGGATTCGCCGATCTGGGGATTCGGGCCCGGTTCCGGGAGTTCTGTTTATGGTAAGTACTCTATTCTGGAAGAGAATGAGGTTAGTTTAAAGGGTGATGTGGCGTGGCATTCTTTGTACCTGCAAGTGGGGGTTGAGACAGGAATAATCGGACTCATCGGATTAACCTTTCTCTTGGCATCTCTACTCTTTCGCGGATTCACCCATTGGCGCATACATGATAGCAGCGCTCCGTTGATCGGGATCATCGGCTTCATGGTGATCGGGTTATCTGTTTCCGCTCTGGATGCTGTTTCTGGCATCTTTTTGGGCGTCGGTTTCCTGAGCGCGAAAAGTGTCGTGGCGCGTCGTTTCAAATGGGAACTTGGCGGTGAACACGATAATCTCCGCCTTTTATTGAGAAACAGAGCATCCACCGCCAAGCCCGCGATGAGGCGCAGGTCTGCTGGGTTGTAACATAACCGCCGCGATAAGTTTTTCATGAGGCCATTTCAGCATGCAGCGTAGCGGTCTCGATCTACAGCTCTTATCGAAGAGCAAGCTGATGGACTATTTGCGTCAGCTCGAAATAATTGATGCCGACATGTTAGGAGAGCCGTGGGGGCAAGCCCAGTGGCTGTTGGACCTACCTGGCAAGTGGGGGCTTTCCTGGATTCTGCTACACGAAGCCCAACCGATTGGATTTCTGATTGCTTCACGAAAAGAGCGCGCGCTTCATATTCACCGTTTGGCAGTGGCGGCGAAAGAACGTAGTAAAGGTTGGGGCGGGGTTTTGATGGCTATCGCAGCACGGCGGGCGTTGGAGCAGGGATGCCAAAACATCACTTTGAAAGTGCATCATGCTAATACCGGCGCGATTGCGTTTTACACACGTCTCGGATTCACAGCATCGGGGCGACAGCCGCACGATAGTTTGGAAATGATGGGACAGAGCCGAGTTATCATTAACCTCACACAAAGCTTCCGGCTTCCGACTGCACCGCAGCAAATCAAGTAATAAAGGACCAAACACATGCTTTCTTTATCCGACTGTCAGGTTATTGCCATTGCTCCACATATTGATGATGTAGAGCTTGGGGCCGGCGCGACGATTCATCATCTGACTAAAAGTAAAGGTAATAAAGTCTACTATGTTGGCTTGTCGCTCCCTCCTCTCGTCGATTCGAATACATTTCACGAAGAATTTAGGGAGAGTACGCAAATCCTGGGGCTGGACCCGGAGCGGATCATTTTGCGGAATTTCAATCCACGCAATTTATTCGACGCGCGGAGCGAGATATTGCAGTTGTTTTATGATCTGAACAAGGAACTGAAGCCCGATCTGGTGCTCATCCCTAATAGCCAGGATATTCATCAGTCACACGAAGTGGTTTTCGCAGAAGCTCGCCGGGCGTTCAAATACACCACAATTCTCGGTTACGAACTACCCTGGAATAGTTTGGACTTTTCCATGGATGTCTTCATTACCGTGGACCGGGAAGATGTTGAAGCGAAGGTCGCGGCGATCAATGCTTACCGAACGCAAAAGAATCGGATGTTCTTCGCCAACGACATTGTTGGGGATTTAGCGCGCGTGCGGGGTAAGCAAATCGGGCGTGAATATGCCGAGTGTTTCGAGTTAACGAGGCTCATCGTGTGATTGTCAGCATTCATCAGCCTCATTTTTTACCCTGGATCGGTTACTTCAATAAGGTGCTGCAAAGCGATGTGTTCGTGTGGTTGAACTATGTGCAGTACCGGAAGAACTATTTCCAAAATAGAACCAGGTTGAAGAATACCAACGAAGAACCGCTGTGGTTGACGCTGCCCGTGCATGCCAAGCACGATATGCTGATCGACCAAGTGGTCATCGCTGACTCGCGCTGGCGCATACGGGTCTGTAAGACTGTCGAGCAGTGTTACCGGAAAACGACACACTTTGCCGAGTGCTGGCCGGCTTTGTCCGCTGCTATCATGCAAGCGCCTGATAGTTTGGACGGGGCGAATTATCAAACTTTCCAGGCGGTATTGCAGTTGCTCGAAGGCAATCGTGTGCGAGTTATCCGCGCCGAGGAAATTCCTGTGACCTCCGACGATCCAACCGGACGACTCGTTGAAACGTGTCGTTTCTTAGGGGCGACCCGCTACATTGCCGGCAAGGGAGGGCATAACTACCTCCGTGTAGAAGAGTTTGAGAAAGCCGGTATCGCGGTTGACTGGCAACAGTTCGACCCCGCGAGAGTGGTCTATTCACAATTAGGCGAAAGGTTTGTCCCCGGACTTTCAGTGATCGACTGCATCTTCAACCTGGGTCCGGCAAAAGCAAGGGAAGTGATTCAAGGCGCATGGACACCATAGCGACGGTTAAGCCAAACGAATCGGCGCGCTTTAATAAAAAGCTCGGTGTGGTGACGCATGTACCCCATTGGACTGGTCCTGATGGAGCCGCCTGGGCATACGAACCTTACGTTCGTGAGATGAGGGTCTGGGCTGAGTTGTTCTCGCATGTGGAGATTTGCGCGCCCATTGCCGAAGGCCCGATGCGGGGTAATCAAGCTCCTTATGATCGGGCTAATATTATATGGCGTCCGGTGTCATACTGCTGGTCGGTCAGCCGACGGTCCCAATTGAAACGGGCCTTCCAAATGCCCGGCCTGGTTCAAAGCGTCAACCGCATCATTCGGCGAAGCGATTTAGTTCATCTGCGAAGCCCCGGTCACCCAGGGTTGATTGGAAATTTATTGGTGCGATTAATGTATAGGCGCAGCATCACGAAATGGGCTGGCTTCTTCGGTCCTTACGAAGGCGAGCGTTTGCCTTCACGCATTGACCGCTGGCTGTTGATCCTCTCCGGCGCTCGTCATCCCGTTCTCATCTATGGGCCTTCTGAGCGGTCACATTTGTTAAGCTTCCTGCCGGCGCTAATGTCTACCGAGGAGCTTGCGCAATCTCGGCAACTGTCGTCGGGTCGGTGTCCCCCTCCTGTCTGGATGTTTCTTTCCGTCGGACGTTTGGAGCCAGAGAAAGGATTTGATTTGGCGATTCGGGGGCTGGGAGAATTGAGACGCTTACGGCCGGAACTGGACTGGAAATATACGCTGATTGGCGACGGTCCGGCGGCCGACGGGTTGCGCGAGCAAGCGATGCAAAGCGGCATTGCGGATCGCATGCTGTTCACTGGCGCTTTGCCCTTCAACGAAGTGCAAAAGCATTATGCGGAAGCACACGTGGCGATTATGCCGGGAATCGTCGAAGGCTGGCCTAAGATTATCGCTGAGGCCTGGGCGCATGGAGCCATTCCGGTGGCCGCCTCGGCTGGCATCGTGCCCTGGATACTGCAAGACAAAGATGTCGGAGTGCAATTCCAGCCCACTCCGGCGGGACTAGCCAAGGCATTAGCCGAGTTGCTGGATGATCCTGAGCGAATAAAAATCATGTCTGAGAAGTTAATGCCTCGCGCCGAAGAGCTTTCTCTGGAAAGCTTCAAGTCTCGCTTGGAACATGTTCTGATAGAACACTGTGGGATGGTTTAACTGTGCTCGGTGCAATCCTGCAGTACCTGCCATCAACTATCAACGCGCCAACCCGATGACCACATTCAACAGCCGCATTAACGTGATGCACTTAACGGACACACTGGATGCCGGCGGCAGAGAGCGTGTGGCCGTTGACCTGGTGAATGTCCTGCCGCGCGAACAATACGTCACGCACTTGTGCACGACCCGGCGCGACGGCGCGCTCGCTGATCTCGTGGAAGAGGATGTCGGGCGGCTTTGTCTGGAGCGCAGCCAGCGGTTTGATGTAGGAGCGTTGCGGCAATTAACTGCTTATATCCGAAAGCATCAAGTTCGCATTCTTCATGCGCATGAAACCTCCGTGTTTTTATCGGCAGCGGCTTCACTGTTTCCCCCACATCCGGCGGTTGTATGGCACGATCACTTTGGCGGCCAGGAAGTGGGAGAGCGCTCAGCGTGGCTCTACCGGCTGGTCACTAATCGGGTCAGCGGAGTGATTACGGTCAACCAGACGTTGGCAGAATGGTCACGACAGCGACTGCGTGTCCCGGCTAATCGAGTTTGGTTTATCCCGAATTTTGTTCGTGAAGCGAAAGACGATGAAAGTTTACCCGACCTGCCGGGGAATAAAGGTCAAAGGATTGTCTGCGTCGCTAATTTTCGTCCGCAGAAAGACCATCTCACGCTGCTGAACGCGATGAGCATAGTGATCCGGCAGGAACCCGCGGCACATCTTCTACTGGTCGGTGCCGAGAGCGACAAGAACTACCTCAATCTGGTGCAGCAAGAGATTGCGCGACATCAGTTAAACGAGCATGTTTCCGTGCTCGGCCAGCGGCTGGATATATCGGCGATTCTGCGGGCGTGTGACATCGGTGTGTTGAGTTCAGCCTCGGAGGGGCTTCCGCTGGCGTTGCTCGAATACGGGATGGCTAGATTGTCGGCGGTGGCAACACGGGTTGGGCAATGCGCGGAAGTGTTGGATGAGGGCCGTGTGGGGATTCTCGTTGATCCGGCGGCGCCGGATCAACTCGCCGAAATGTTGCTTTCGTTGTTACGCTCGCCTGAGCGCCGCGCGAGCCTCGGAGAATTATTCCACCGCAGAGTCCAGGAAGTTTATAGCCCTGGCCCGGTCATTCAAAAAATCTGCCGAGTGTATGATGCGGTGATAAAGTCGAAGCAAGGAGAGTTGCTCGACGCTATTCATTCCGGGCAGCAACTCTTTTAATTGATGATGAAAGATCACACGCCTTGCGACCGTCCCCGCCTTGGCTTCGTCGGCCACATGGTGGGCCGCAATCCGGGTTATATCACTACGCAAGGACAAATCCTCGCCGACCTGTTCGAAGAGGCGGGCTATCCGGTCATCTCCTTTTCTCCTCTGCTCAATAAGTACCGGCGGCTGGCTGATATTGTCAGGACACTCATCCAGCAACGGCGTAACATTGATGTCTTGATCGTGGAGGTCTACGGCGGCCCAAGTTTTATTGCGGAGGACATTGCCAGTTGGCTCGGTCGCCGTTTCGGTCATCGCGTCGTGATGTGGCTGCACGGTGGAGCGATGCCGGAATTCATGGCTCGCTACCCACAATGGACGCGGCGCGTTTTAGGAAGAGCCGACGCGGTCGTGACGCCATCCGAATTCCTGGCGCGTGCCGTCGTCCCATATGGGTTTCAGGCTCACGTCATTCCGAATGTTGTTGATCTCTCCGCGTATCCGTTTCGTCATCGTCAGAGCGTCAGCCCGCGACTGTTTTGGATGCGCACCTTTCATCCGATCTGGAATCCTCTAATGGCCGTCCGTGTGCTCGCGCGCCTGCGGGCGACGATACCTGAGGCGAGCCTGGTGATGGCCGGACGAGATAAAGGATTTGAAGCAGAGGCGAGACAATTGGCCGAGCAGTCGGGGCTTAACGGAGCCGTCCGCTTCGCCGGTTTCCTCGGCTTAGCGGAAAAGCTGCACGAAGGTCATGCCGCCGACATCTTCATTAACACGAACCGCATCGACAACATGCCGGTGGCCATCGTGGAAGCGTGCGCGATGGGATTGCCGGTCGTGGCGACGGCCGTGGGCGGTGTTCCCGATTTATTGAAAGATGGCGAGACAGGTTTGCTGGTGCCGGATGAGGATGATGAAATGATGGTCGAGGCGATCAAACGCCTGCTCAACGACCCGGAATTAGCGGGACGATTGTCAGCCAATGGAAGGCTTCTCGCCGAACGTTCGGCGTGGGAACAAGTTCGTCCGCAGTGGGAGCAGCTAGTTGCCGATCTGTTGGCGCGTCGATCAACGCGAAAGGATTGAGAGTTTCTGCATGTGTGGCATTTGTGGCATTGTTCATCGCGACCGAGCGTATCCAATGAGCGAATCCGTTTTGCTCAAGATGCGTGACTCGCTGACACATCGCGGGCCGGACGACGCCGGACAATATCTTGCGCCAGGGATTGCTCTGGGCACGCGCCGGCTCTCAATTCTTGATCTCTCGCAACGCGGCCACATGCCGATGAGCACGGAAGATGGCCGCTATTGGATCACCTACAATGGCGAGGTCTACAACTTCCAGGAGTTGCGCTCAGAGTTGGAATCTCGCGGGCATGCCTTTCGCTCACACACCGATACAGAGGTGGTCTTGCGCCTCTACGCGGAGCAGGGGCCGGCGATGCTTGATCGCCTCAACGGAATGTTTGCCTTCGCCATCTGGGACAGTCAGGAGCGGGTACTGTTTCTGGCCCGTGATCGCGTCGGAGTCAAGCCGCTCTACTATGCGTTCGAAGGGGATGCGCTCTACTTCGCTTCAGAAGAGAAAGCACTGTTCGCCGCCGGGTTGGCTCCCAAATTCGACACCACGACATGGGAAGAGTTGCTCTGCTTTCGTTACGTCGCCGGGGAACAAACGCCATTTGTCGACGTCAAGCGATTGTTGCCCGGCCACTATCTGCTCTGGAAAGATGGTGGCGTGCAAATCCGTCGCTGGTGGCATCTGGCGGAACGGGCAGCGGCTCAGCGGGAGAGTCTTCCTAAAAACCCTTTGCAGTGGTTCGAAGAGATATTCAATAGCGCCGTGGATTTGCGACGCATCAGCGATGTGCCGGTGGGCGTACTTTTAAGCGGCGGCCTGGACTCAAGCAGCGTCGCGACATCGCTCGCGTCTCAAGCTGGCTCCGGAGTATCCAGTTTCACTGTGCGCTTTACCGAGCCTGAATATGATGAAGGGCCGCTCGCGCAGCAAGTCGCCGAAAGCTGTCGCCTTGACTATCATGAATTGATCGTCGCACCGGATGATCTGTTGTCATGGCTGCGTAAAAGTTCCCGGATGTGTGATGAACCACTGACGCATGCGAACAACATTCATCTGTGGGCAATTTCACAGTATGCCAAGCCTCGCGTGACCGTGTTGCTTTCCGGTGAAGGGAGCGATGAAACGCTGGGCGGGTACGTCAGATATCAACCTTTACGATACCCGTTGATGATCCGTGCCGCCCGGCCCGTTCTTCCCTGGTTGGTATCGGCGCTGAATAGCAATGGTCGTTTACGAAAGTTGAGCCGATTCGTCGCCCTCGGCCCCGTCGACCGCTTTGTGCTGTTTAATACCTGTGATGTTCTGCCGGCGGATTTGGAATCGCTCGGCATGAAACCAGCCGCAGAGTTTGCTTTCCGCGAACAGGTGCTCGCTGAAGCGAGAGGCTGCTATCCGAGAGAGCCTGTCCGTCAGGCAATGTATAGCGACCAGCATACATTCCTCTGCTCGCTGCTCGACCGCAACGACCGGATGACGATGGGCGCGTCAATCGAGTGCCGGGTTCCCTTTCTCGACTATCGCTTAGTCGAGGGTCTGGCCGCGCTTCCGTCCTCGGTTATTTTCGGCGGAAAGCAGAGCAAACATCTTTTGCGACAATCCATCGGCACAAAATTGCCGGAGGCTGTGCGAAAGCATCGCAAGTGGGGCTTCGGAGTTCCCTGGAAAAACTATTTTCGTCAGGTGCCGGAATTACGCAACTTGATTAACTCGTTACCTGACATCGACCCCATCCGCGAAGGACCTTTCGCGCGCGCGCGTGTGAAGAGAGTGGTTCAGGATTTCTTAGAAGGTGATAATCAACATGAAGAGCTGATCCGACAATTGGCGATGGTAGCGGTTTGGCATCAGTCAATTTTCGCCGACATCACTTAAAGGACGCGACGCGCGTCTCGGACTGTTTTCATCTATGAAGGATTGGGCATTGCAAGTCTACCATCGCTTACCTGCGCCAGCGCGCTCGATGGCTGCCAGTCTTCGCGGGTTAAGCCTGCGCCGTTGGCGCTATGGCCCTGAGACCGAACGCTTGATCGCGGAAGCCCTCGAGCGTGAGCACTGGAGCGCCGAGCAATGGAAGTCCTGGCAGCAGGAGCGGCTCGCCTACCTGCTTCAACGCGCCGCGACAATGGTTCCTTACTATCGGGAATACTGGCTTCAACGACGCCGCCGTGGCGACCAGAGTTCCTGGGAGGTACTGGAGAACTGGCCGATTCTCAAGAAAGAAGTTCTCAGGGAGAACCAACTCTCCTTTGTCGCTGAGGATTGCGATGCGCGGCGAATGTATCGAGAGCACACCAGTGGCACCACCGGCAAGCCTCTCAATCTCTGGTGGAGCCGCAAGACGGTTCGCGCATGGTATGCGCTATTCGAAGCGCGCGTCCGGAGTTGGCATGGAGTCAGCCGCAACGACAACTGGGCCATCCTCGGAGGGCAACTGGTGACGCCATTTCATCAGAGCCATCCGCCCTTCTGGGTTTGGAATGCCGCATCGCACCAGCTTTACATGTCTTCTTATCACCTGTCTCCTGACTATATCCCTGCTTACCTGGAAGCCCTGCGCCAGTACCGCGTGGAATACATTCTGGGATACCCTTCAGCGATGTGTGCTTTGGCTCAAGTCATCCTTCAGAATAGACTCGATGCTCCAACATTACGCGTCGCGATCAGCAACGCCGAGCCGCTTTACCAACACCAACGCGAGACCATCGCCCAAGCTTTCCAATGCCCGGTACGTGATACTTATGGCATGTCCGAAATCGCCTGCGCGGCCAGTGAATGCCGTGAGGGCACGCTGCACATCTGGCCGGATGTCGGTATCATCGAGGCGTTGCGCAATGACGCCGACGAACCCGTTCCACTCGGACAGACCGGACGCTTTATCTGTACCGGACTGGTCAACGCCGACATGCCGCTGATTCGTTACGAAGTGGGCGATCATGGCGCGTTGGCCTCGCCCCTGGATGACTCGGCCTGCGCCTGCGGGCGGAATTTACCAGTGCTGCTGAAAGTAGAGGGTCGATTGGACGACGTGATTCTGACACGCGACGGGCGCCGCGTGGGACGCCTCGACCCGGTCTTCAAATCTGATTTGCCGATCAGAGAAGCACAGATCATTCAGGAGAGCTTGGATAGCATCCGCATCCGCTTTGTTCCCACACCTGAGTATACCCCGCAGGACGGAATGATTATCGGGCAGCGGCTGCAAGATCGCGTGGGTGATATGGAGATAGTGTTGGAGCCGGTGGATTATATTCAACGAACTGCGAACGGCAAGTTCCGAGCGGTCATCTCTAATCTGTAGACTGTCCATTGCAAAAGAATCGTGATTGCGAATGGAAGACGATTGAGGGGAAGGATAATTAGTTCGTCATGCTCAAGACAGCTTTTATCGGCAACGAAAATTTCTTCGACCACATGATCTGTGAATGGTTGAGTGAACATACAGACCTCTCATTGATCGTCTGGACTAATGATCTTTCGTGGGCAGGCGGCACCGGAATCGGGCGAAAGAAGAAAGTCCTCAAAAGATTTATGAACAGGGCTCGACGAAGGGGAAGTCTGAAAACATTAAACGAACTTCTCTATTACGTTCTCTATCGAAGGTTTTTGCAGCGGAAGGAAGTCTCCAAAGTTCTACATGCCGTCGATTCAACCGAACGTCATCCGCAAAAGCCCTTGTCTGAAATTCAACAAATCAGACCAAACAATATCAATTCAAGCGAGCTACAAAAGCTGATTGAGTCTCAAGAACTGGATGCCATCTTTGCCGTGTGCATTGATGTCTATCTTCCCGAGAAGATAATCAACGCGCCCAGGCACGGAGCTTTTTTATGGCATGAAGGGATCACGCCGGAATATCGAGGTGTGTACTCTCCTTTCTGGGCGCTCGTGAAAAAAGATTATGACAACTTGGGATACACTCTGCTGAAGATGAACTCGAAACTTGATGCGGGCGAAGTTTTTGTCCAGGGGAAAGTAGAAAACATTGATCTGAAAAAAGATTGGCACAGCTACATCGGGCACAAAGCGATCATCGACAGTCTGCCGAAAGTAAAACAGTTCCTGGTTCAACTGGAGCGCAATCAACATCAACCTATTAATCGAGAGAACACAGTTGACGGATACTATTCGTACCCGACGGCGTCTGCGCTGCTGAGAATAGTTATCAACAGATTTTTTGGGAATCACATTAGCCCTCCATCCAAAATAAATCTGCCAGCGCGAAGAACATAGCTATTGAGATGATACGAGTCGCCACGAGCATACCCGAAGCTTTTCACCCACAAACGGAATACGTATTCCGCTTTTTCTCTCACCTGTGGGGTATTCCTGTGTTGGTTTCTCGTTATGAATCTCAGGCAGAGAAGCCCGACATCATATATTCGGCAAGTGACCAGCACAGAGATCAGGGAGCAGTCTACGTATCCTTTAATAAGCACTTGTATGATGCGACCTGTCGGTGCGACTCGATAGAATGTGATGGCCTACGGCTGTGGTCGGAAGCGGGCGCCGCATGCGCTTCACATGACCTCGTCGGCAGTAGCTATCGCTTGCTGACGTTTCTTGATGAACAGCAGGTTCCCCTGGATTGTCTTGATCGTCGCGGCACTTTCTTTTCGCACGCTCTTCCGGTTCCGAGGCAACAGACTGCACATCTCCCGCTCGTCGATTACCATGCTCAGTATCTTTTACAGCAACTGACAAGATCGCGACCCGATGTTGTTCGATCCGTCGTTCCAAAATGGCCGGGCGGCAAGAAGTACGCCATCGCCATGACACACGACACGGACGCGGTGAGCCTTGGCGCCGCGAAGGAACTTGCCACCAATCTCGCCAAGTTCGTGATGCAGCGTGATCGCACGTTTCTTGACATGTTCGCGAGCGGAGTGCGGTATATCGGTCAGCCGACTGGAAATCCTTTCTTCGGCTTTCCTCTGTGGAGAGAGTTCGAAGCGCACCGCCAGGTGCGTAGCTGTTTCTACTTGTATGCCAAAGTGGTCCCACTCAGGAATGACATCAACAATTGTAAATCATCGGTGGTCGAGCAACGTATCGACTGGCAGATTCTGCGACGCCTGGCGGCGGATGGTTGGGAGTTCGGTTTCCATGCGCCGATTGATTCCGAAAGTAAATTAGAGTCCTTCGTTGAGGGGAAGCGATGGATCGAGGAGAAGTTGGAAACTCCCATCCACGGTCTGCGCCATCACTATCTGGCCCTCAATTGGAAGCAGCCGCATGTGAGTTTTAGGCAGCACATCGATGCCGGATTTCGCTACGACACATCAATTGCGTGGAAGGACATCGCTGGATTTCGTGCCGCTACCTGCCACCCATTTCAGCCATTCGATTCGGAGCAGGGCAAGCCTCTCGACATTTACGAGTTACCGATATGCCTGATGGATGGCAATATCATCAACGACACGATTGATGTCTCGAATTCTATCGAGGCTGGACTCGGCATCATTCGCACGGTGAAAGAACAAGGGGGAGTTGCGGTTCTCGATTGGCATACGGAGACGGCGTGCAACGCTTATAACTACAAGAATTACTTGACTGTGCTGCGGCATATTTTGGAGCCGTTATTGGAAGACGGAGATGCTTGGATTGCGACGCCTTGGGAGATTACTCAACACTGGCAGCACAGGTCGGTGAAATTAGAGGCAGCGTAGGTGACTGACATCTATGGCGCTGACTTTGAATGCTTGCTCAGGCAAGATAATCGGCGAGGCTGATGCACAAGCTTCGCCATTGGTAAAGTGAACGGATGTTACAAGCGGAAGGTAAAACAATCATCGATAACGATATGAAAAAAGATCAACCCATCCCGCGGGTGGCCGTGGTTGGTTCGGGATATTGGGGGCAGAATCTGGTGCGAAACTTCCAAGACCTCCGCGCGTTAGTAGCAATCTGTGATACGGATGAAGGACAGCGGCGTGCTTTGAAGGAGCAGTATCCGACGTGCCAAATCCTCAACTCGTATGCTGAGGTGCTGAGCGATGACACCATTGAAGCTGTCGCCATTGCCACACCGGCTGAGACGCATGGCGACCTCGTGCGTGAAGCGTTGCTTGCCGGGAAAGATGTCTATGTAGAGAAGCCTCTGTGTCTCGACGTGCCGACGGGTGAGGCTCTGGTCGCACTGGCGCGAGAGAAGAACCGCATTCTGATGGTCGGACATCTGCTCTGGTATCATCCGGCGGTGCTCAAGCTGAAAGAACTAATCGAGACCGGCGAACTGGGTCGCATCCGGTACATCTATTCGAACCGTCTTAACCTCGGTAAGATTCGACGCGAAGAAAATATTCTCTGGTCTTTTGCGCCGCACGATATTTCAGTGATCCTCGGATTGCTCGGAGAGATGCCGGATGTCGTGCAGTCTCAGGGCGGCAATTATTTGCATCAACAGATTGCCGATGTGACGGTGAGTCTCTTATCTTTTCCGAGCGGCATCAAAGCCCATATCTTCGTCTCGTGGCTGCACCCGTTCAAAGAGCAGAAGATGGTCGTCGTTGGGGATCGCAAGATGGCGGTCTTCAATGATGTCGAGCCGAAGGACAAGCTGTTGCTCTATCCTCACTCGATAGAGTGGAAGAATCAGATTCCAGTTGCGAGCAAAGCGCAAGCTGAGCCTGTGCTAATTGATTCATGGGAGCCTCTGCGCGCCGAATGCCTTCACTTTCTTGAGTGCGTCGAGTCACGCCGACGCCCGCGTACTGATGG
>Ga0136614_10001403_pt1 | contig 14139 bp, 11 predicted proteins | sample AntDrymUQ2792106_2_FD_106643 | JGI IMG/M metagenome (GOLD analysis project Ga0136614, IMG submission 106643) | Polar desert sand microbial communities from Dry Valleys, Antarctica - metaG UQ279 (21.06) | ecosystem: Environmental > Terrestrial > Soil > Desert | place: Antarctica: Dry Valley...
ACGCAGACAAAAGTCAAAGGGCTATACAATTTGCTGGGTTGCCGGAAAAATCTGTTGGGCTTTGGGGGAACTCCACGGATTGACCGGCAACCCGCAAATGTTTCAAGCAAGGGGTAAGCAAAACGGCTAGTGAGATTCAGGGTGTGGCGCAGCGAACAATTCGCTGCGCCACTTTTTTGTCGCTCGCTCTGGTTTTATTTGTTGGCCTGCTTGAGCAGTCTGGCTGGGTTCGTCTCGGCGGCCAGATCGTCGAGATTCAAACGCACCATTCCGCCCGCGTCAGAGAATCGGGGGGCCCTCGCCGCCTGCGCGCGCCGCCGCATGAAGATCGCTCCGCCGAACGCCCCGCCCACGCCCAAACACAACAAGATCGCCAAGCCGGACGCCTTCATCGTATTGACGAGGACGCCGACAGACATATTGAGCCACTGCCGATTCGCCCGCTCCGCCGCATACGGATTATCCCCGAGCCAGCGCACATCTTTTTCATATTTCACCTGCTCAAGCAGTTGCTGCGCCGCCGCCTCGTCCGGCGCATCGAAGACGAAGACCGAATAGTTGCCGACCCGCCGGTAAGCGCCCGGCACACTCTGTCCCGCGCCGCGCAGTTGGTTAATGCGCTCCGTGATCCGCATGTCATTCTCGGCGGCGAGTTGCGGCGTCGTGAATTCGACGATGACGAGTTGGCCGGCTGGATATTTAGCCGTCACCGCTTCGGTCCCACCGTCAAATGAAATCGAATCAAGGACAGGGCGCTTCGCTACCGCCGTTTGCAGTGCAGGCAAACTCTCAACAAAGGTCGCACGCTCTTGAGCCGTTTCCCATTCAGGAAGGTGCTTAACAAGAACTGGCACATCGCCCGCCACCTGCCCACTTGTGGCTGAAGGCGACTGCGCGGTCACTTCGATATTCAGGATGGCAGAGGTTGAGACGCAGAGAAGCAAAAGTAATAGACGGGCAATAAGCCTTTGGCTGAAAAACGAGACACGCATAAAATTATCCCTTATTTGAATCATCGGCAAGAGAGCGAGTGGCCAGCAACACGAGTTTTGGATGTTTGCCAACGAACGGTCGTTGCGTCGTGCCGCGATGATAAAGAGAAACGCGCGTTCAGCGCCAGCGGCGGAGTTCGCGCAGGAGCATGTCGGCGTGGCGGCGCGGATCGGGGATGTTGTCGAGGAGTGTGTGGCCGCCTCCCTCGTTGGCGTTCTCGATGACAAGGTCGCCGAAGCCGAGCAAGCGTTGGAAGATGCTCGAAGAAACGGTCACATCTTGAATGTTACGGAGAGGGATGTTGCGCGTGCGGTGCGAGACCAAGCCTTGATCGATAACGATCTTTGAATCGGTCAGCGTGTAATTGATCGTGTTACGCCGGAGATGATGATAAGCCGGGACGAGCAGAAGCGGCAGCGCGAGCAGCAGCGAGATGAGCGGGCTGAGAACATCGAAATATGCCAGCGCGACGGTCAGCAGAATCGCTGCAATGGCGGCGATGCCATAGCCGATGCCGATGAAGAGGAAAGTCGGGCGGACGTGAAAGATCACGCGCTCGATGCCGTCGTCTTCCGCCGGTGGGCGGGCGGCCAACGGACGATTAAAATCTGCGACGGCGAGATTGCCGCTTCGCGTCGGCGTGGCGACGCGCGTCGCTTCCGAATCGACGCTCGCGCCGCACGCGGCACAGAAGCGCGCGCCTTGTGGAACATCCGCGCTACAGTTCGTGCAGTACATAATTCTCAAGACTCCTCAACGGGACGGCATCACTCGAACCGGCTCATCATACAAAACTTGCCGGTCGCGTAAAAACTAAAACGAGAACGGCCCCTCAGAAGTTGGCCGTTCTCGTTTTTTTATTTCGTCCCTGAAAAATCGAGGTGCTATTGGCTGACGAGCCTGAGTTGGCCGTCGGGCAGGCGGATGGCGGCGATGCTGCGTTCGTAGAGCATGACGGCTTGCGTCTCCGTCGCGTCGATGGCGGCGATCTGCGTGGGCGAAACTTTTGGTGCGATGCGTGCGGTCTGCGGATTCCGCATCAGCGCGTAACGTTCCGAGATGCGGCGGACGTACTCTTGCGTCTCGCGGTATGGCGGGATGCGCCGCCCGTAGCGATTGACTGCGCCTTCGCCCGCGTTATAACCCGCCAGCGCGAGCGCCACGTCCCCATCAAAATAATTGATCAGGAAACGCACGTAGCGCGCGCCGCCTTCGATGTTCTGCGCCGGATCGAAAATGTCGCGGACGCCGAAGCGCGCCGCCGTCGCCGGCATCAACTGCATCAACCCGCGCGCGCCCTTATGAGAGATCGCGCGCTGTTTGAACGCCGACTCGCGATGCATAATCGCGTAGAGCAACACGGGATCGACGCCGTGACGCGCGCCCGCCTGCACAATGAGATTGTCGATCTTCGCGTTGCCGGTCGTAAAACCGTCGAGCGAGTGGCTTGCGGCCATCGCTATGTTCGCGGGCGCGGCGGCGTAACGCGCCGGCTTGAGCTTTGCAGTAGAGGCCGCAACGCCGGATGTTCCGGTCGGTTGCAAACGGTTAGTGGCGACGAGCGCAGTCCGAGGAACAGGCATTTCGATGACGACTCCGCGCGAAGTGTCGAAATTATCGAAGTGATAACGCGGGTTGGTCTGCGCTGCGGAGGCGGCAGCACATAGCAGTATGCATAGACCGACGAGGAAAAATCTTTTCATAGCAGTTAAGCCAGCGCCGAAAATTATGGCAAGGCTGCGAGCCGAACTGCGGCTCGCTACGGATCGTGTTGTGATTGTTCGAGAGGATGAGACCGCAGATTTCCTTCTGACGGCTGTGGGGCGCGCTCCCTTAAAAAAGCGCATTGTTAGACTAGCACAGCAACGGATGAGTGTTCAACGTGTTTGTGCGCCGGGCTGAAGTGTCGGGAAGCAGCTAATTTAACAGCTACGGCTTGCTATTTCTCAGCCGGATATATTTCTCCACATGAAATCGGCAAAGGGGCTTGACAGAGGGTATATGATGGCTGCGCTTTTCAAAACGGTGGCTGTCCTCAGCCAGCCACAAACCTTTTGGCCTCACAAGCCAAACAACTTAAGGAGAAAATCCCATGAAGAGACTCTTGTCTGTCGTCCTCACTTTGCTGTGCGCCCTTTCGAGCGCGGCAGCCATGCAGCAAAGTGCCAACAACGACCCCGCAACTAAACCGGCAACCAAACGCGGCCCCGTCTTCCGCGCCACCAAAGATCAGATCAAGCAAGCTCAGGCCATGCTCAAAGAGCGGAGCCTGTACGCCGGAGAGCAGACCGGCAAACTCGACGACGCCACCCGCGCCGCCATCAAGAAATACCAAGAAGCCGAAGGCTTGAAAGTCACCGGCACACTCAACAAGGTCACCCTCGAAAAAATGAGTATCACGCTCACCGACCGCCAGAAGACAATGTGAAAATGGATGACGGGTGTCAGGTGTCGGGTATCGGTGAAACTTTGCTTTACCGATACCCGACACCGCGTTTTAAGCTACAATTCTGTCGCCTTACAACCTCACTTGATCTTGAAAGGAGCATCAATGCCTCACATCCTCATCGTCGAAGACGACGCGGCTTTAGATGAAGTCTTGAGGGAAACACTCTCTGGCGAACATCGGTGTGACGCCGTGACGACGGTAGAGAGCGCCTTAGTGCTGTTCCGGCAGAAGGCTTATGACCTTGTGATTACGGACATGTCGCTTCCGCGCGGCAGCGGTCTTCAGTTGCTCGACGAGATTCGTAAAGCGGGCGGCAGCACTCCGGTCATCGTCATCACTGGCGGCAGCAGTGGTTTGAGCGAATCGGCGATCAGACAATTAGGGGCGACCGAATACTTGCTCAAGCCGTTCAACCTGCCCGACATTGAGGCGGCGGTTGAGCGCGCGATGACGCGCCGCTCTGACACTTCAAACACCTAGCAGCGGTTGTCACTACAGCACTGTCTCCAATGGAAAGGGCGGCCATGACAGCCGCCCCTGATGGTCATTCCCGCGCTGCACGCGCCCGCCTGAGCGTCCATGTAAACTGATTTGTCGGGCATCAGTGTCAGCAAGTGAACGGGTTGCAGCAGTTCAGTTATACTGTCGCTGAAGCAAAGGCTTCACCGATACCTGACACCCGCTTTTACGCTCCGAGCAAACGCTCGACGATCTGGTAGCTGGCTTCTAAGGCTGCGGGCAGTTGATCTGTTTGCGCGCCGCCGCCTTCGGCCATATCGGGCTTGCCGCCGCCGCGTCCGCCGAGGATTGGGGCGAGTTCGCGAATCACTTGGCCGGCAGGGACGCGCGCGTGCAAATCTTTCGATGTGCGGACGATAATCGAGGCTTTGCCTGCGTCGCGCCGCCCCAACACGACGACGCCGGATTTGACGCGCGCCAGCAACGTGTCGGAGAGTTGGCGCAAGCCCGCCGCATCTAACTCGCTCGCCTCTCGCGCCAGCACTTTCACGCCCTGCACTTCACGCACTTCGTTGCCGTTCGCGGCGGACACGCCGACCGCGCCGCTCGCCAATTTCAGGCGCAACTCTTCGGCCTCGCGTCGGGCGCGCTTTAATTCTTCCTGCAACTTTTCAATTGCTGCCGGGATGTTCGTGTGCGTTCCGGCGCGCAATTCACTCGCCACTTGATCAATCAATGCTTCGGTCTCTTGAAAGCGATTGAAAGCGTCCGTCCCGGTGACGGCGCGGATGCGGCGCGTGCCTGATGCGATAGATTCGTCGCTCGTAATCTTGAACAAACCGATGTCGCCGGTCGCGCGGACGTGCGTGCCGCCGCACAATTCTTTCGAGAAGCCGGGGATGGTCAGCACACGCACGCGCTCTGCGTATTTCTCGCCAAACAAAGCCATCGCGCCCGACTTCATCGCTTCGTCGAGCGAGAGAATGTTGGTCTGCACCGGCTCGTTCCGCAGAATTTGATAGTTGACCAGCCGCTCAATCTCCGCCGCCTCTTCGCGCGTCAGCGGTTGAAAATGCGTGAAATCGAAGCGTAAATAATTCGGCGCGACGACCGATCCGGCCTGCTTGACGTGCGCCCCCAGCACTTCGCGCAAGGCAGCATGAACCAAATGCGTCGCCGTGTGATTGCGTCGCGTGGCGTCACGCTTTTCGACATCAACTTGAGCTGTCACTTCATCGTTGACGCGCAAATGCCCGCGTTCGACCGCAACGCGGTGAACGATCACACCGCCACTGGCCGACACCGTGTCGTTGACGTTCAAAAACGCGCCGCTGTTCGTGATGAGCGTTCCCACATCGCCGACTTGCCCGCCCGCCTCCGCGTAGAACGGCGTGCGTTCGAGAATGACTTCACCTTCTTCGCCTTCGCGCAAAATCTCAACTTCTTCGTCGCCGTTGATCAGTCCCACGACATGCACCCCGACGAGTCGTGTGCCATCGTAGCCCGTGAACTCCGACTTGCCGGCGCGCGCGGCGATGCGCGTGTAAACTTCTTTTGTTTTCTTCGCCGTTGTCTCGCCGCCGCGCGCGCTTGCCTGTTGCATCTGTTTCAGCGCCGTATCGAAACGTTCGTTAAATTCGTCCTCGTTAATCTTGAATCCGCGCTCTTCGAGGCTCACACGAACTAGATCGCGCGGCGTGCCGAACGTGTCGTAAAGGCGTGCGAGTTCTTTGTACTCCGGCATCGCGCCCTCTTGCGTTGTCGCGAACAGCGCGTCAAGCTTCTGCAAGCCGACCGTCAGCGTCGAAGCAAAACGGCTTTCTTCGAGCTTCACCATTCGTTCAATGAACTCGCGAGCGGCTTCGAGTTCCGGGTACGCGCCGCGCATCAATTCGCAGACGAAGTCCGTCACTTTGTAGAAGAACAAATCTTCCAACTGAAGCGCGTGCCGCCCGTGATAGATGGCGCGGCGCATGATTTTACGCAGCACATAATTGCGCCCTTCGTTGCCGGGCAGGATGCCGTCGGCGATGGCGAAGGCGGTGGCGCGCGCGTGATCTGTGATGACGCGCATCGCAAAGCCCTGCGGTGTCTTCGGCTCGTAAGGCTGATCGGAAAGCTGCGCGACGAAATCGACGATGGGACGCAAGAGGTCTGTGTCGTAATTATTCTCCGCGCCTTGCAGCACGGCGGTCACGCGCTCTAGCCCCGCGCCCGTATCGACCGAAGGCTTTGGCAACGGCGTGAGGTTGCCTTCCTTGTCGCGCTCGAACTGCATGAAGACGAGATTCCAAATCTCGACCGTCGGGCTGCCGTCTCGATTCACATACTCGGCGCGATTGAATTCGGGATCGCTTGGATTCTCGCCCTGATAGAAATGAATCTCGCTGCACGGCCCGCAAGGGCCAGTGTCGCCCATCTGCCAAAAATTATCCTTCTCGCCAAAACGCAAGATGTGCTCAGGCAGCACGCCCGCTTCTTCCCAAAGCTGCGCCGCCTCATCATCCGTTTTATAAACCGTGAACCACAGGCGTTCCAACGGCATTCCGTACTCGTCCAATAGCAGATCAAGCGCGTAACGGATCGCATCACGCTTGAAATAATCGCCAAACGAAAAGTTGCCGAGCATCTCGAAGAACGTGTGGTGCGTCTTGTCGCCCACGTCGTCCAAGTCGTTGTGCTTCCCGCCCGCGCGCAGGCATTTTTGCGACGAAGCGGCGCGCGCATAATCGCGTTTTTCCTCGCCGGTGAATACGTCCTTGAACTGATTCATCCCGGCGTTGGCAAACAACAACGTCGGATCATTAGCGGGCAGCAACGGACTTGAAGCGACGCGCACATGCCCTTGCCGCTCGAAGTATTTCAGAAAAATCTCGCGAATTTCGTTTCCAGTCATAACAGAACAGAGGTCAGAGGTCAGAGGTCAGAGGCCAGTCAAATTTGACCGCTGAAGGCTGACCGCTGACTGCTTAACTCCTTACCTTGAGTCTAGCATGTAGCGTGTGGGCGGGCGAAATGGCGGGAAATCAGGCGAGGTCAAAGGCGGCGCGACTTCTTTGCGGCACATTACTCTGACGGCAGATCAGCATCATCCTCATCAAAAGTCGTTGCGGATAGGGCGCGCACTTTGTTGATGATGAGATCGTAGCTGAAGCCGCGACGGAGCAAGTGATCAAAGAGGCTTTTGCTCTCCTGCCGGTTCGTGGGCCGCCCGCGCAGGTGGATGCGCTTGGCGATGGCTTGCTCGATTAATTGTTCTTCAGGCGTCTCGCTGTAAACCTGTTCGAGCGCTTGTTCGGTGGTCTCGCGCGGCAGTTTCTTCATTTGCAAATCGCGCGCGAGGCGTCGGCGTCCGATTGGTTTTTGCCGGATGCGCGCGGCGGCATAGCCCAACGCGAACTGCTCATCATCGAGATAGCCGTACTCCTGTAACTTCGCTAGCGCGTACTCCACCGCCCCCTCATCCGTCCAAGCCTTTTCCAATAAACGCTCGCGCAGTTCCGCGACCGAGCGCGGCTTGGCGGCGAGCAACTTCACCGCGCGCTGCAACGTCCGCGCCCGCGCTTTCTCCGGATCGAGCGCACGCACCGGACGCTCCTCCGCTTCGTTCAACTGTCTCTCATTGCTTGCACGCTTTGGCCGCCGCATAAGTTAATCTTACTCTAACACGAGAGGGAAGGAATTTTTGATTTGCGATTTTTGATTGCGCGCCCTCACGCCGTTTGCCGCTAGGGGGGCTGCACCACGTCGATGTCTCCATTTGAAATCTCAAATCTCAAATTTGAGATCACAGATTTCAAATCGCAAATCAAAAATCGAAAAATTTATCTCATGGATGGCCTTTTAATTATCGACAAGCCGGCAGAGTGGACTTCGCATGATGTGGTGGCGCGGGCGCGGCGCGTGTTGCGTGAGCGGCGGATCGGGCATACGGGGACGCTCGATCCGTTCGCGACCGGTGTGCTGATCCTGCTCATCGGGCGGGCAACGCGGCTGGCGCAGTTTTTGTCGGGCGCGGTGAAAGAGTACGAAGCGACGGTTCGCTTCGGCTATGCGACGGAGACGGGCGACTTGACGGGAGCGCCGCGCGCAGAGTTCAGAGGAGGATTCAGTTCTTGCCCCGCATGGCAGAGAGATGAAATTGAAGCGGCGTTGGACAGCTTGCGCGGAGAGATCGAGCAAATGCCGCCGATGTATTCGGCGAAGAAGGTGCAGGGGCGAAAACTTTACGAGTTAGCGCGGCAGGGCATCGAGATTGAGCGAAAGCCGACGCGGGTCTTCGTGCATGAGTTGGCGGCTATCGAAAATGTTGATGGGCGTTGGCTCAAACAGAACGCGGATGGAACTTGTGATCTGAAAATTCGCGCCGTGTGTTCGGCTGGCACATATATTCGTGTGCTGGCCGAAGACTTGGGCGCGCGGCTCGGCGTGGGCGCGCACTTGTCGGCTTTGCGCCGCACGCGCGCCGGGGCGTTCGGCCTTGAACAATCGGTCACGCTCGATCAGTTAAGCGCGGCAGCGGAAATTGGGAAGGCCGGCGAGTTATTGCTTTCTTTAGAAGTAGCGCTCCCGGAGATGCCTGCGGCGCATCTAACGGTCGGGCAAGCGCGGCGGGCGCGGCATGGTGCGGCGGTGCGCGTCGATGAGTCGGGCGCGTTAGCGGACGACGAGTATGTCCGGCTGCACGACGCGGAGGGACAATTGATCGCCATCGGAGTTTATGACGCTGCAAACCAGCAACTGCGTCCACGCGTAATGTTGCTGACTGAAGAAAAATAAGTGTTGAATTTTCTCCGGCGGCGCTGTGTTATACTTGGCATGGAAGCGAGGGTTGAGGGCTTCGTCAAAAAAGTGTTTGGCCGGTCGCTTTCCTTTGATACGTCAGAGTTAGAAGGTGGAAGAGACTCGAAGGCGCGATGAGGCGCATCTACCGCGCGAGCGCCGCAGCAGCGCGCATCGAGTCAGTTCCAAATTAAGGCGCACTCACCGTCGCCATTTGGCGCAAATGAGTCCGCCGCCAAACAGAGGGCGTGATTCTCCACACGCTGTCCGAAGCGCGCGAAGCCGTTTAAGAGGTACAAAAGGCGATGCAAGAGCAGGATAGCAATCAGAGCTTTAATATCAGCGAGCGGCTCGAATCCTTGCGCCGCGAGCATCAGGCGCTGCACTGGGAAGGCACTTTCCGCGACTACTTCGAGTTGGTCGCACAGAACCCCAAACTGGCCGAGCTATCGCACGCGCGCGTCAACGACATGATCCACGCGCCCGGCGTCGAGAAGCTCAACGAAGGCCGGCGCGACGAGCTTACCCGCTACAAATTTTTCGCCGACGAGTTGTTCGGCATCGAAGAGCCGCTCGCACGGATCGTCGAGTATTTCAAATCGGCGGCGCAGCGCCTCGAAGTCCGCAAGCGCATTCTGCTTTTGATGGGACCAGTCGGCGGCGGCAAATCCACCATCGTAACGATGCTCAAGCGCGGCCTCGAAGAGTGGACACGCACGGAGCGCGGCGCGGTCTATGCGATCAAAGACTGCCCGATGCACGAAGAACCGCTGCACTTGATCCCGCACCAACTCCGGCCCGAAATCGAAAAGCATTACGGCATTTATATCGAAGGCGATCTCTGCCCGCAGTGCCGCTATGCGCTCGAACACACATATCACGGGCGGCACGAAGACGTTCTCGTGCGCCGCATCGTCTTCTCCGAGAAAGACCGCGTCGGCATCGGCACATTTGCGCCGTCGGATCCCAAGTCACAAGATATTACCGAATTGACCGGTTCAATTGATCTCTCGACCATCGGCGAAGTCGGTGTTGAGAGTGATCCGCGCGCTTATCGGTTCGATGGCGAACTCAACATCGCCAATCGCGGCGTGATGGAATTTATCGAAATGTTGAAGGTCGATGAAAAGTTCTTGTACAGCCTGCTCACACTGTCGCAGGAACAGAACATCAAGACAGGCCGCTTTGCGATGCTCTACGCCGACGAAGTGATTTTGTCGCACACTAACGAGAACGAATACGTTTCATTCGCCGGCAATCGCAAGTCCGAAGCCTTGCAGGATCGCATCATCCTCGTGCGCGTGCCGTACAACTTGCGCGTCTCACAGGAAGAGAAGATTTACGACAAGCTGCTGAAGCAGTCCGAAGCGCTCCGCAATGTCCACATCGCGCCGAACACTCTGCGCGTCGCGGCGATGTTCGCTGTGATGACGCGCCTTGAAGAACCGCGCCGGGCTAATGTGGATGTCGCCAAGAAGATGAAGCTCTACGACGGCGAAGATGTCGAGGGCTACAAATCGAAGGACGTGCGCGAACTCAAAGAGGAGACAATCCGCGAGGGGATGGACGGCATCAGCCCGCGCTACGTGATCAACCGTTTGTCGTCGGCGCTCGTGCGCGACGGCGTGACCTGCATTAACCCGATTGACGCGCTGCGCGCGATCAAGGACGGCTTCGAGCAGCACACCGGGATCACTTCAGAGCAGCGCGAGCGGTATTTGAATTTGATCTCGGCGGCGCGCAAAGAGTACGACGAGATGGCGAAGATCGAGGTGCAGCGCGCCTTTGTCTATTCGTTCGAGGAGATGGCGCGCACCTTCTGCAATAACTACTTAGATAACGTCGAGTCTTATTGCAACAAGGAACGCATCAAAGACCCGATCACCGAAGAGGAAATCGATCCTGATGAATCGCTGATGCGCTCCATCGAAGAACAGATCGGCGTCTCGGAAAACGCGAAGAACACTTTCCGGCAAGAGATTCTTATTCGCATCTCTTCCTATGCGCGCAAGGGCAAGGCGTTCGAGTACACTTCGCACGAGCGTTTGAAGGAAGCAATTGAAAAGAAAATCTTTGCCGACTTGAAAGACGTGGTGAAGATCACGACTTCAGTCAAGACGCCCGACCCGGATCAACTCCGCCGCATCAACGAAGTAGTGGATCGGCTCGTCAAAGATCACGGCTACTGCCCGGTCTGCGCCAACGAGTTGCTGACCTACGTCGGCACGCTGCTCTCGCGTTGAAGGCCTGCGCGGGCGGCGCGCTGGGATCAGGCAGATGAGAAAGGTCAAGCCCGCGCCTTCCAGTTGGAGAGCGCGGGCTTTTTGCTTGGCACGATTTAATTTATAGCGCGTGTGGCTGACGGCTGATAGCTCAGAATGAAAAAACGTTACTGGATCGCAGGGGCATACGGGTTGGCCGGCGCGGCGTTGGCAGTGAAGTTGTTGACGCGCCCGCGTGATGTCGAGTGGGAGGCGCACGCGCCGCGCTTGCCGCATGCGGATAAGTCGCGCTTCGTGGAAATCGAAGGCGTGCGCGTGCATGTGCAAGAAGCGGGCGACGCCGGCAATCCGACGCTGTTGTTGATTCACGGCTTCTGCGCTTCTAATTTCGTGTGGAGCGATGTGTTGCTGCCGCTCGCCGATGAAGGTTTTCACGTCGTTGCGCCCGATCTGGTCGGATTCGGTTTCACGGGGAAACCAAAAGACGGCGAGTACACCATCGAGGCGCAAGCGCGCATGATCGTCGGGTTGATGGACGAGTTGGGCATTGACAGCGCGACGTTCATCGGTAGTTCTTACGGCGGCGCGGTGTCGGCAGTGTGCGCGCTGGATTACCCGGAGTGTGTTGAGCGGCTGGTGTTGGTCGCGGCGGTGTCAAATGACGACGTGAAGCGAATGCCGCTCTTGCGTCTGGCTGCCGCGCCGCTGATGGGCGATCTCTTATCGCCGGTCATGATCGACATCCGTCAATTGGTGAAGCGGCGGATGAAGAAAGTTTATGCCGCCAACAACGGCCACTTGCTCGACGAAGCGCGGATGGCCGCGCACCACGGGCCATTGCGCGCGGCCAGCACGCACCGAGCAATCCTAACAACTCTGCGCCGTTGGAACGCGGCGCGCATCGAAACTGAGGCGGCACGGATTACGCAACCGACCCTGCTTATCTGGGGAGGGCAAGACAACGCCGTGCCGCTCAAAAACGGCGAGCGCCTCCACAAGTTGATCCCGCACTCGCGCTTATTCGTCTTCCCCAACAGCGGGCATCTACCGCAGGAAGAAAGGCCGGCGGAGTTCGTTTCGCTGGTCACGGAGTTTTGTCAAGCGGGGAGGTTTCAGGTTTGAGGTTTCAAACTTCAGGTTCGGGGTTTGGGATTTCAAATTTGAGATTTGAATTTGAGATCGATAAGACTAGAGAATCTAAATTCAAGATTCGAGTCTCAAGAGCTGAAAACTAAAAACTGAAGACTGAAAACTGTTTATGTCGATTCAGCGCAACGATTGGTCTTTGCAGCGCAAGGGCATTATCGATCAAGAGCGGCACAAGGAGCGTGTCAAGGAAGCGATCCGCAAGAATCTCGGCTCCATTGTGTCGAACGAGTCGATCATTCTCTCGGACGGCAAGCGCAGCGTTAAAGTCCCGATCCGCTCGCTTGATGAGTACAAGTTTCGTTTTGATTATCGCAAGCGCAAGCACGTCGGGCAGGGCGACGGCAAAACGAAAGTCGGCGATGTGCTGGCGCGCGAAGACCCACAGGGGCAAGGAGCGGGCGGCGGCAGCGGCCCCGCCGGGCAAGGGCCGGGCGGCGAATACTACGAAGCCGAAGTCAACATCGACGAACTGGCCGCGTTGATCTTTGAAGATTTGCATTTGCCTTTCCTCGAAGAGAAAGCGAAGAAGGCGATGCCCGCCAAGACCACGCGCTTCAACGAAATCCGCCGCACCGGCGTCATGGCGAATCTCGACAAACGCCGCATGATTCTGGAGAACATCCGGCGCAACGCGCGCGAGCAAAAACGCGCCCGCTTCGGCAACGTCAAGAAAGAAGACCTGCGTTTCAAGACTTGGGAAGAAGACACCCGCTACGAATCAAACGCTGTCGTCATCAGCATGATGGATGTCTCGGGCTCGATGGGCGAGTTCAAAAAATATATCGCGCGCTCGTTCTTCTTTTGGATGGTGCGGTTCTTGAGGACGAAGTACGACAACGTCGAGATCGTCTTCATCTCGCACCACACCGAAGCCAAAGAAGTCACGGAAGAACAGTTCTTCACGCAAGGCGAATCCGGCGGCACAGTCGTCTCGTCGGCCTATCAACTCGCGCTCGAAATTATCAAAGAACGCTTCCCGCCCGCAGACTGGAACATCTATCCGTTCCATTTCTCGGACGGCGACAATTACTATTCGGACAACGAAGAGGCAGTCAGGCTCGCCGACGAATTGATCTCGACCTGCAATCTTTTCGGCTACGGCGAGATCGGCGAAGAAGGCGCGTCCGGCTATCGCCGCTCATCTGGCGCACTGCTCTCGATCTTCAACGACCGCCTCAAAAACAACGAACGCTTCGTCGGCGTCCGCATCGACGACAAGGAAGACGTGTACCCCGCGCTCAAACAGTTCTTCGGGCAGCGCGGCGAGGAGGTTTAGCAAGGCAGTTGGAAACTGCTGCGTGACAGGCAAAGTGAGGTGAAAGTATGGAGACAACTATGCCTGAAAAAAGTCCGACCGCCGAGCGCTTGATCTGCGCGAAATCTGGTAGCGGCTCGATCTCACTACGGCGAGATCGGCGAAGAAGTCGCCTCCGGCTGCACATCAAGAAAGTCCAACACTTGCTTATCGAAAATTGCTAAAATGAGCTTCTCACATGCGGCTGCATATTTATCCTGTAGCGAGGGCTTGTTGAGGAGGTGAGAGTTATGTTTGCTCATTTGTTCTTGTGTTTAGTAACCGGGATCGGCGCGCCGGGCGGAACTGTAGAAGGGGGCGTGCATTTTACGGGCAGTCCTCTTCCAAACGTCGTTTCATTACAAGGCAGCAACCGTATCGGCGGACATATTTTCGACAGGCAGCGCCGTCCGGTGGCGCAACTGGATGTGGAACTGCTGAACGACCTCGGCCAAACGCTAAGACGAACTCGAACCGGTAACTCGGGACGTTATGAATTCAACGGTTTGTCACAAGGCGTTTTTCAAATCAGGGTGCTGACTCACGGTACAAACTACATCAGTCAGAGCGAGCGCGTCGAGATCATCAACTTCGGGCGCAATGCGCCGGGTGGCACCCTCTTATCAGGCGCGCAGTACATTCCCGTCGATTTCGTCCTCCGCGTAGAAGAAACGAAGGGGGAGCGTGGAACTCCGGACGCGATCTTTGTACAGCCGGTTCCTGACGAGGCGCGTCGAGCATATGAACGGGCGACAGGCGACCTTGATCGCGGTAAAAAGGACGAGGGCTTG
>Ga0136614_10001404_pt1 | contig 14139 bp, 14 predicted proteins | sample AntDrymUQ2792106_2_FD_106643 | JGI IMG/M metagenome (GOLD analysis project Ga0136614, IMG submission 106643) | Polar desert sand microbial communities from Dry Valleys, Antarctica - metaG UQ279 (21.06) | ecosystem: Environmental > Terrestrial > Soil > Desert | place: Antarctica: Dry Valley...
CCATCCCGAGCAGGGCGCGACCGACGCGGCCGACCTGGCGCGGCGCACCCGGTCGGCGTGGTTCGACCCGGAGGGATTCTTCCTCGCCGAGCGGTACGCCCGGCTGGTCGGGTTCCACTGGACGAAGGTGCACGCACCCGCTCGCTCCACAAGCGACGTTCCGCCGACGGGTGAGGTGTACGTGGTCGGCGTCGACCCGGACGAGCAGGGCAGTGGACTCGGGTCGGCGCTGACGCTCATCGGCCTGCACCATCTGGCCGGGCGGGGTCTGGCCACGGTGCTGCTGTACGTGGAGGCGGACAACGCGCCAGCCCTGCGGGTGTACCAGCGACTCGGATTGAGCCAGGTGGCCACCGACACGCAGTACCGCCACCCGGGCGGCTGATCCTCTGGACCGCCTTGTCCTGGTTCACGCTCACCCTGTCGAATGGCCGCTTTCCCCGTTCGAGAGCCCTACCGGTGACACACGGCGACCACAGTTCACCTACCGGTGAGACCATTGCTGGGTGAGCGATGACCTGAGAACTCGCCCGACCGGGCCGGGCGTCGAGCCCTACGACGTCGAGCCGCCGTACGAGGTGAAGCGCGACGACCTGCCCTTCGACCGCTTCCTGGACCGAGAGCTGTCGTCGCTGGCATTCAACGAGCGGGTCCTCGAGCTGGCCGAGAACCCGGAGCTCCCGCTGCTGGACCGGGTCCGGTTCCTGGCCATCTTCGCCGGCAATCTGGACGAGTTCTTCATGGTCCGGGTGGCGGGACTCAAGCGTCGGATCGCCGCCGGGGTGGCCATGCGGGCGGCCAGTGGGCTGCGGCCGCGGGAGGTGCTCGACAACATCTGGCGAGAGAGCCACCGGCTGATGCGCCGTCAGTCCGACACGTTCCACAACGACGTGCTCCCCGCCCTGGCCGAGCAGGACATCGCGCTGCTGCGTTGGGACGCCCTCGCCGACACCGAGCGCAAGGCGATGGCCACGTTGTTCGCCGAACGGGTGTTTCCGGTGCTGACACCGCTAGCGGTCGACCCGGCCCACCCGTTCCCGTACATCTCCGGCCTGTCGCTCAACCTGGCGGTGGTGGTGCGAAACCCGGGCACCGACACCGAGCACTTTGCGCGGGTGAAGGTGCCACCGAACTTCCCCCGTTGGGTGCCGCTGGACGAGCTGCGCTTCGTTCCGCTGGAGGACATCATCGCCGCCCACCTGGAGATGTTGTTCCCCGGCATGGAGGTGGTCGCCCACCACACGTTCCGGGTGACCCGCAACGAGGATCTCGAGGTGGAGGAGGACGACGCCGAGAACCTGCTGCAGGCGCTGGAGAAGGAGCTGCTGCGCCGCCGGTTCGGTCCACCGACCCGGCTCGAGGTGCAGGAGGACATCGACCCGCACGTGCTCGACCTGCTGGTGTCCGAGCTGGACGTGTCCGAGGCCGAGGTGTTCCGCCTCGCCGGGCCGCTCGACCTGAAGGGGCTGCACGCGGTCGCCGACCTGGACCGGGCGGAGCTGAAGTCGGAGCCGTTCGTGCCCGTCACCCATCCGGACCTCACCGAGGTGGAGACCGCCCAGCCTGCGGACATCTTCGCCGCCCTGCAGCGCCAAGACGTTCTGGTCCACCACCCGTACGACTCGTTCGCCACCAGCGTGCAGCGCTTCGTCGAGCAGGCGGCCACCGACCCGCAGGTGCTGGCGATCAAGCAGACCCTCTACCGCACCTCCGGCGACAGCCCCATCATCGACGCGCTGGTCGACGCCGCTGAGGCCGGCAAGCAGGTGCTGGTGCTCGTCGAGATCAAGGCGCGGTTCGACGAGAAGGCCAACATCCGCTGGGCCCGCAAGCTGGAGCAGGCGGGGTGTCACGTGGTCTACGGGCTGCTCGGGCTCAAGACCCACGCGAAGGCGTGCCTGGTGATCCGGGACGAGCCGGACGGGCTGCGCCGCTACAGCCACATCGGCACCGGCAACTACAACCCCAAGACCGCTCGCATGTATGAGGATCTCGGGCTGCTCACCGCACACCAGCAGGTCGGCGACGACCTACTGCACCTGTTCAACAACCTGTCCGGCTTCTCCCGCGGCGCCGGCTACGGGCGACTGCTGGTGGCACCGGACGGAGTGCGGGATGGGTTGATCGAGCGGATCGAGGCGGAGGTCGCCCACCACGAGGCGGGCCGGCCGGCGCGGGTGCGCTTCAAGATGAATTCGTTGGTCGACGAGCAGATCGTCGACGCCCTTTACCGGGCCAGCCAGGCCGGTGTCCGCGTCGACCTGTCCGCCCGGGGCATCTGCGCGCTCCGGCCAGCGGTCCCGGGGCTGTCGGAGAACATCCGGGTACGCAGCACGCTGGGCCGGTTCCTGGAGCACAGTCGGGTGTTCTGGTTCGACAACGACGGTTACCCGCAGGTGTGGATCGGCTCCGCCGACCTCATGCACCGCAACCTGGACCGCCGGGTCGAGGTGCTCGTCCGGGTGTGCGACCCGCGGCACGTCACCGAGCTCGGCGGTCTGCTCGACACCGTCTTCGATGACCGCACCGCGTCGTGGCACCTGGCCAGCGACGGCTCCTGGACGCACGTCAACCGCGACGCCGGGGGTGAACCGCTGCGCGACCTGCAGGACGAGCTCGTTGCCGATGTACGGCGACGCCGCCAGGAGGGCAAGCGCCGGCCCGGGTGAGGCGGGTGCCCGGCGCCACCCGCGAGTCGGGGTGGGTTTCACCTGCTGGTCACCTGGTGAGTCCGCCACGGACGACGGATGCACTCCCACCGTTCATCGGCGGTTCACCTGTGCCGGTCCAGCCGGTCACCTGACCTCCCTAACCTGCTGAGCGAACGTGACCTCAATCGATCGAAAAGGACCGCCATGGTGAACCGCACGTCCCTGCGCCCAGCCGCCGCTCCGGCTGCCCTTGCGCTGTCGCTGACTCTGCTGCTCGCGGCCTGCGGCGGCCAGGACTCCGCCGAGGGCACCAGCGGCTCCGACAGCGAGTCCGTGTCCGGCTCGATCGCCATCGACGGCTCGTCAACCGTCGGCCCACTCACCGAGGCCGCGCAGGAGCTGTTCGTCTCGGAGCAGCCCGACGTCGACATCACCGTCGGCACGTCCGGCACCGGCGGTGGCTTCGAGGCCTTCTGCGCCGGCAAGACCGTCATCTCCAACGCCTCCCGGCCGATTGAGGCCGAGGAGGCCAAGCTCTGCAAGCAGGAGGGCATCGAGTACACCGAGCTACAGGTCGCCATCGACGCCCTGACCGTCGTGACCAACCCCGACGTCGGGGTCACCTGCATCGCGACCGAGGAGCTGAAGACAATCTGGGAGCCCGCTGCTGAAGGCAAGATCACCAACTGGAGCCAGGTGAACCCGGAGTTCCCCGACCTGCCCCTGAACCTGTTCGGACCGGGAACCGACTCCGGCACGTTCGACTACTTCACCGACGCCATCAACGGTGAGGAGGGCGCGTCCCGCTCCGACTACGAGTCCAGCGAGGACGACAACGTCATCGTCGAGGGCGTGAGCGGCACCGAGGGCGGCATGGGCTACTTCGGCTACACGTTCTACGAGGAGAACCAGGACAGCCTTACCGCCCTGGAGGTGGACTCGGGCGACGGATGTGTCGCGCCGTCGCCGGAGACCGCGCAGAGCGGTGAGTACACGCCGCTGTCGCGGCCGCTGTACGTCTACGTGTCCAACAAGGCGTACGCGGAGGAGTCACAGGTGGCCGCCTTCGTCGACTTCTACATCGCCAACCTGACCGAGATCGCCGAGGCAGCGAAGTTCATTCCGCTGAACGACGAGCAGACCAGCGAGACAGAGAGCAGGCTGGACTCGCTAGGGGCCTGACAACAGGTCGGCCAGTCTCGGGGGGGAGGCGAAGCACTCGCCTCCCCCCGCATCTTCGCGAAGGATGACTGAATGAGCAGCGGCCCCGGGACCACGTCGCTCACGGCCGATCTCCGCGTGCGCGCACGTCCCGCCGAACGTCTCATCCTCGGCCTGTTGCAGTTGTCGGCGCTGCTCTCGGTGCTCATCACCGTCGGCATCGTGGTGGCCCTGCTACGCCCGGCGTTGGACTTCTTCGCCGAGGTGTCGGTGATCGACTTCGTCTTCGGCACGTCGTGGCGCCCCAACCTTTCGCCGGTGTCGTACGGCGTACTGCCGCTCGTCGCCGGCACCTTCATGACAACGGCGATCGCCCTGGTACTAGCGGTGCCGCTCGGGCTCGGCGCGGCGATGTACCTGTCCGAGTACGCCACCGAACGGACCAGGCGGCGGCTCAAGCCGGTGCTGGAGCTGCTGGCGGGCGTCCCGTCGGTGGTGTACGGGTTCTTCGCCCTGCAGTTCATCACCCCAACCGTCCTGCAGAGCTGGCTGGGCGTGAACGTGGGGTTCACCAACGCCCTTGCGGCCGGGATCGCCCTCGGCGTGATGATCATCCCGACCGTGGCATCGCTGTCGGAGGACGCCATGTCCGCGGTGCCGCAGGCGCTGCGGCAGGGCTCGCTCGCGATGGGTGCCAACCGAATGCAGACCACGCTACGGGTGGTCGTCCCCGCCGCCATCTCCGGGATCTCCGCAGCAGTCGTGCTCGGCCTGTCCCGAGCGGTCGGCGAGACGATGATCGTGGCGCTGGCATCGGGCGCGCGGCCAAACCTCACCGGTGACTTCCGCGAGGGCATGCAGACGATGACCGGCTACATCGCGCAAACCGCCGGCGGCGAGAACATCGTGGGTTCGGTGTCGTACAACACCCTGTTCGCGGTCGGGCTGTTGCTGTTCGTGATCACCCTGGTCATCAACATCATCAGCATCGCGCTCGTTCGCCGGCTGCGGGAGGAGTACTGATGGCCCACCTCACGCAGGAGCCCACCCGCGACGAGACCCCCAGCAGCGGGCTCCCACGCGGAGGACGCAGCCACGAGCGCAACGTCGCCTCGCTGCTGTTCCTGGGCGGGCTGTGGTTCTCGCTGTTCTTCGGGATCGTGGTGCTCGTGGTGCTCATCGCGACGACGGCGATCGACGGCTCAGCGCGGTTCGACTCGGAGCTGGTGACCAACTACGACTCCACCCTGTTCCCGGACGCCGCAGGGGTGCGCGCCGCCCTCGTAGGCACCCTGTGGCTGATGGTGACGACCGCCGTGATGGCGGTACCGATCGGGATCGCCGCGGCCGTCTACCTGGAGGAGTTCGCGGACAACCGCCGCTGGTACAACCGGCTGATCGAGGTCAACCTCCAAAACCTCGCCGCCGTGCCGTCGGTCATCTACGGCATGCTCGCCGTCGCCGTGGCAGCCCTGTTCGGCAGTGACACGACGAACATCGTGCTCGTGGGCGCGGTGGCCCTGGGGTTGCTGATTCTGCCGGTGATCATCATCTCGACGCGCGAGGCGGTCCGTGCGGTGCCGCGGGAGATCCGGGAGGGCTCGCTCGCGCTGGGCGCCACACCGATCCAGACCACCTGGCGGCAGGTGGTGCCGTCGGCCATCCCTGGCATCTCGACCGGCACGATCCTGGCGCTGTCGCGGGCCATCGGGGAGGCAGCCCCACTGCTGCTGCTCGGCGTCGGGACCATCTTGTTCACCCCGAACGGCATCATGTCCGGCTTCACCGCCATGCCGGTCCAGATCTACAAGTGGACTGCACAGTCGCAGGAGGAGTACAAGATCGCCGCGGCAGCCGCCATCATCGTGCTTATGGCCATGGTGCTGGCGCTGAACGGACTGGCCATCTATATCCGCAACCACTTTCAGCGTCGCTGGTGAGGATGATGACAATCATGACCTCGGGTTCTTCGCAACCACGCTCCGCCGGGGCGATCACGGTGAGCGAGCAGGCTGACCCGCTCGACCCGCCCGTCGACACCCGCGAGCCGCGGGACGCACCCACGCCGGTGGAGATCCAGCAACCTGAGCGCCGTCAGGTGCCGGACCGGCCGATCCCGGTGATGAGCTGCCTGGACCTCAACGTCTTCTACGGGGACTTCCACGCCGTACACGACGTCAACCTCGACTTCGGCCGCAATGAGATCACCGCCCTCATCGGGCCTTCCGGCTGCGGCAAATCCACGGTGCTGCGGTGCCTGAACCGGCTCAACGATCTGGTCCTGGGCGCCCGGGTCGAGGGCCGCGTGACCTATCACGACGTGGACATCTACGACGCCCAGGTCGATGCGATCGAGGTCCGCCGCCGCGTCGGCATGGTGTTCCAGAAGCCGAACCCGTTCCCCAAGTCCATCTACGACAACGTCGCGTACGGCCCCCGGGTCACCGGGATGGATGTCGACAGCATGGACGGACACGTGGAGCAGGCGCTGCGCGACGCCGCGCTGTGGGACGAGGTCAAGGACAAGCTGGGACAAAGTGCCTACGGCCTGTCCGGAGGCCAGCAGCAGCGGCTGTGCATCGCCCGCACGATCGCGACCAAACCGGACGTGATCCTCATGGACGAGCCCTGCTCCGCACTCGATCCGATCGCGACGGCGCGGATCGAGGATCTGATGATGGAGATGCGGGAGCAGTACACGATCATCGTCGTCACGCACAACATGCAGCAGGCTGCCCGAGTCTCCGACCGGACGGCGTTCTTCACAGCGCGACCCGACGACACGACCGGCAACCGTACCGGGCTGCTGGTGGAGTACGCCCGCACCGCGAAGATCTTCTCCAACCCCGGTGACGAACGCACCGAGGCCTACATCTCCGGTCGCTTCGGCTGACAGCGGGTCACCGACGGCCTGCCACACTGACCGGCGTGGGCGAGCGACCGGTTGAGGCGGCTGGCGCCGTCGTGTGGCGGTCAGCCGGCAAGGGCCTGCAGGTGCTTGTCATCCACCGGGCCCGGTACGACGACTGGTCGTTGCCCAAGGGCAAGCTGGACGCCGGTGAGCACCCGGCGGTGGCGGCGGTGCGCGAGACCCTCGAGGAGACCGGCGTCGAGGTGCGGCTGGGTCCCCGGCTGACCCGGCATGAGTACCAGATGCGGCCCCCTCAACTGGGCAGCAAGGCAGTCACCTACTGGGCCGCCAGGCCACTCGACGGTGCGGGGTCTGCCGCCGAGGAGTACCTCCCCAACGACGAGGTCGACGCGGTGCGCTGGGTGGGCTTGGACCAGGCACCCGAGGTCCTCACCTACGGCCGCGACGTCGCCGTCGTCGAAAGCTTCGATCAGCTCACCCGCACCGACGCGCACCGCAGCAGCCCGCTGACCGTGCTGCGACACGCCGCCGCCACCAGCCGCAAGACGTGGCCCGGTGACGACCGGGACCGACCGCTGTCCGACGAAGGCAAGGCGCAGGCTGACCGGCTGGTCCCCGTGTTGGCGGCCTTCGGTTTGGACACCGTGTTCTCCAGCGACACCGCCAGGTGTGTGCGCACGATCAAGCCGTACGCCCGCGCCGGGGGCCTCGACCTCGACCGTCACGAGCGCTGGAACGAGGCGAAGGCGAGACGCCGAGACGTACGGGCCGCGGTGGGCGGGCTGGTTGCCGACAAGCGGCGGCTGGTGCTGTGCACGCACCGGCCGGTGCTGCCGTGGGTGTTCGAGGGTCTCGGGTTGCCCCAGGTGACGCTGGAGCCGGCCGACCTGTTCGTCGCCCACCGCCGTCGGGGGGCTGTGCTGGCGACCGAGCTGCTGAGCCCCTGACCGGATCCGCAGTCAGCCGATCCCCAGCAGCGCGTCCAGCTCGGCCTGGGTGAACGGGCCCTCGTGCTCGGAGGCGGCGATCATCAGGTCACCCGTCAGCCGGATCTCTTCGATGACCGCGACGTCATGTATGCGTTCGTCCACCTGGTGCGCCACGGGTCCCTCTCCTCCTGTCCGACCGACACCCTGCCGCATAGCCGAGGGGCTGCCACCCGTTTTGGGTAGATCTGAAAGAGGTGACTAGCGGTAGTGGGATCGTCACGAAAGATGATAGTCACGGACGGCTACGCGCGTCGAGGTGCCACCCACCACCGCGTGGCGCGTGCCCCTTCCCGACCGCCACCGTGGCTGGCAGCTCGCCCGCGCCCGGGCGGCTCGACCGGGACATGCCGCCACCGTTCTGTCCGCTCGAACTCGTAGCACCCCAAATGTGAGGACCAGCGGGATTCGCACCTGTCCGGCATAGACCGAATGGCGTTTGCATCTCGCCCGAACGGTCACACAAGTCTTACAGTCGGTATATGCATTGCCACACACAGTGATTCGGGGCAGGCTCAAGGGGCCAGTGGGGACGGAGTGACTGCCGCGAGCAAGCACCCATTCACCCGCCCGAGATCGAGCTGCGGTACGCAGCCGGAAAGGACACCCACCATGAGCCACACCGCCCGTCGACTGGTCGCCACCGCCGCGGCAGCAACCCTCGCCCTCGGTCTCTCGACTGGAGTCGCCTCCGCCGGCCAGCAGATGGACCGGAGCAGCGAGAAGGAGCGCACCTCCGCCCGCAACGAGAAGGAGCGCACCTCCGCCCGCAACGAGAAGGAGCGCACCTCCGCCCGCAACGAGAAGGAGCGCACCTCCGCCCGCAACGAGAAGGAGCGCACCTCCGCCTGAGCTGCCTGACCGCGGATCAGGCTCGCAGGGCCGGACGTAGGCTGCGGTATGTCCGCTGCCCGCCGATGGTGCCTGGTCGCCCTCGGCGTGCTCGCCTTGGTCCTCACCCCGCTGGCCGTCGAGGCCTGGCCGGCCAGCCAGTCCGAGGTCAGCGCCCCCCGGTTGCTCCAACAGATCCGCGACAGCCAGGACCTGGCCTACTCGGGTTACGTGGAGTCCACGGGAGGGATTGCGTTTCCCACCACCGAGCAGTTCGGCGGGGTGGCCGACCTGCTCGGCGATCGCAATCGTCTACGGGTCTGGTGGCGCGGCCCGGACACCTGGCGGGTCGACAAGGTTGCCACCGGCGGTGAGACCGGGCTGTACAGCGACGGCGAGCTGTCCTACGCCTGGGACTACGAGTCGCTCGAGGCGACCCCCACGCTCCATCAGCTGTCGCCGTTGCCGCGTACGGTCGACCTGGTCCCGCCGCAGCTGACCCACCGCGTGCTGGCCGACGCGCGGACAGAGGAGGTCAGCCGCCTACCAGTCGAACGAATCGCTGGGCGTGACGCGGCCGGGCTGCGGCTCACCCCGTCCGAACCGCAGTCGAGCATCGACCATGTCGACGTGTGGGCCGACACCGAGACCGGTCTGCCCGTACGGGTGGAGGTTTGGGGTGAGGGTGAGCAGTCGACGGCAGTTGCCACCGGCTTCATCGAGCTGTCACTAGAGCCCCCCGACGAGGAAACCACGACCTTCGCGGCAGCACCGGGGGTAGACGTGATGACCGGCGGCATCAGCGGCGAGAGCCTGGTGAGCCACATCCCGGAGGCGTTCGTCGCACCCCGCCTCGCCGGGCTGGCCAACTCCTACGACGGCTCGACCCTGCGGGCTGGTCCAAGCCTGGTGACCCGTTACGGCCATGGAGTCACGCAGCTGCTGGTGATCGGGCTGGACGACGAGATCGCCGATCCGTTGCGCGAGCAGCTCGCCGCGACCGCCGGCAGGGTGATCGACGACCGGCTCGGGACCAGCCTCGCCGCCGGCGCGATGCACCTGCTGTTGACGCCGTGTCAGGGCGACGAACCGAGCTGGCTGCTGGTCGGCACGGTGGACGAGGCCACGCTGCTCAAGGCGGCCGAGGTGGCGGTGCGGCAGCGGTCGAGCGTGCCGCTGGCGAGCTACCCGGCGGACCAGTGATCACGACCAGCGGGCTGACCAAGCGGTTCGGCCCGATCGTCGCCGTCGACGGCATCGACCTGCGGGTGGACGAGGGTGACATCTACGGCTTCCTCGGGGCCAACGGGTCGGGCAAGACGACGACAGTACGGATGATCCTGGGTCTGGTGCTCGCGACGTCCGGTGCGGTGGAGCTGCTCGGTCAGGCGATGCCGAAGGCGGCCAGTCGCGTGCTCCCCCAGGTCGGTGCGCTGGTCGAGGGACCAGCGGCGTACGGGCACCTGTCCGGCCGGGTGAACCTGGCGCTGCTGGACGCCGCCGGAGCCAGCGGCGACCGACGAACCAGGCGGCGGCGAATCGGCGAGGTGCTGGAACAGGTGGGGCTCGCTGACGTGGGGCGCCGGCCGGTGCGGGCGTACTCCCTCGGCATGCGCCAGCGGCTGGGTTTGGCCGCGGCACTGCTCCGGACGCCCCGACTGCTCGTGTTGGACGAGCCGACCAACGGGTTGGACCCGCAGGGCATTCGAGAGATCAGGGAGCTGCTGCTCGAGCTCCATCGGCGCGGCAGCACGATCTTCTTGTCCAGCCACCTGTTAGCCGAGGTGGAGCAGATGTGCACACGGGTCGGCGTGCTCGACCGTGGCCGGCTGGCGCTGCAGCAGGAGCTGGCGGTGCTGCGGGCACCGACCGGGCGCACCGTCGTACGGACGCCGGACGTGGATGCCGCCCAGGCGATTCTCGACGGGCGGTCCGAACGCGTTGGTGACCGGTTACTGGTGCGGGGCGCCGACCCCGCTGCACTCAACGCGGAGCTGGTCCGCGCCGGGGTGCGAGTCGCCGAGCTCGGGCCGGAGCGCCGCAGCCTCGAGGATGTCGTGCTGGCCGCCACCGAGCCGGCCGGGACCGGCGGCCGATGATCCTCGTCGAGCTGCGGAAGCTGCTTAGCCGGCCCCGTACCTGGGTGACCATCGGGCTGCTGGATGCGCTGCCGACGCTGGTCGCCGTGCTGCTGGCGGTCACCGACCTCGCACCACGCCCGGGCACCGGGCCTGCGTTCCTGTCTGCCGTGCTGTCGGACGGGACGTTGTTCCCCCTGGCCGCTCTGGGCATCGTGCTGCCGCTGTTCTTGCCGATTGCCGTGGCCATCCAGGCCGGGGAGTCGATCGCCGGCGAGGCGCAGGGTGGCACGCTGCGCTACCTGCTGGTCCGCCCGGTCGGACGCACCCGGCTGCTGGTGGCCAAGCTCGTCGGCGTGATCGCCTTCGTCGTGCTGGCGGTGCTGGTGGTAGCCGGCACCGCCTACATCACCGGGTCGCTGCTGCTCGGCGACCAGCCGCTGGCCACGACAAGCGTGTCGGGCTCGGCCCTGTCGTCGGCCGAGGTTGCCCAGCGCAGCGCGCTGGCCATCGGCTACGTGATGCTGTCGATGCTCGGGGTGGCAGCGGTGGCGCTGTTCCTGTCCACCGTGACGGACACTCCGCTCAGCGCCGCCCTCGGCGCGCTGGCGCTGCTCATCGCCTCCACCCTGCTGCTCACCCTGGACGCTGCCGATGCGTTGGCGCCCTACCTGCCGACGCGCTACTGGCTGGCGTTCGTGGACCTGTTCCGCGACCCCATCTTCTGGCGCGACGTCATCCGGGGGGTGCTCCAGCAGGGAGCCTATGTGCTGGTGTTCCTCGGGGCGGCGTGGGCGAACTTCGCCACCAAGGACATCACCAGCTAGTGCCCGCGGGCAGGCAAGCAGTCGCCCCTTGTTTGCAGGGCGTCGCGACGGCGGAACCGGCGTGTCCCCGTCTCGTACGCACCGGGACTGGGCACCGGGCCAGCTTGGGGACACACCGAGCCAGTCATAGTCCGCTGGCCCACCCCCGACACCTCGACATCGGTGTACCGGGCCCGGCATGACCGCCGAGGTTGCCGTCCCCCGGTGTCGCAGCGCGGTCAGCGGTTCTTGCGGACCGCGACGCGGAGGGCCTTGCCGGCGCTGACCTTGACCGCGTGCTGAGCCGGGATCTCCATCGCCTCACCGGTCTGGGGGTTTCGGCCAGAGCGGGCGGCGCGCTCGACCCTCTCGAACGAGACGAAACCCGGGACGACCACTTTGTCACCAGCCTTCACCGAGTCGGTCACGACCTCGGTCAGGCTGCTCAGAGCGGTGTCAACCTGCTCCTGGGTGAGGCCGGAGCGGTCGGCGACGTCCTTGACCAGCTGCTTGCGATTCATGTGCGCTCCTTGTCGCATGCGGGAAACGGCTGCCACCTTAGGGGGTCTGCCCGTCAGGTCGGGCAGGCCTGGGGGACGGACGGGGCGGCTGCGCCGAGCGTGGCCACCACGATGGCCGCCACCGCAGGCTCCTCGGGGAGTTCCCCGTGCCGCACCAGGGAGCGCGGGCAGACACTTTGCACGGTGATGTTGAGTGCCCCGTCTAGCTGGGCGGACTCTGGTGGCGTCACAAGCTCGTCGAGGGTGGTCCAGACCGCGACGAAGGTGGGCCCCTCGGGGGTCTCGTCTCCGGCGTTGAGACCGCGGAGGAGTTCGCTGTCGGGCGCCAGCTGCTCGCACGCGGTCGGGCACCCCGCAGGAACCAGCTCGTTGGCAGCGCCCGCCACCTGGGTGCCGTGGTTGGGCGTACCCAGGGTCAGCACTCGCCGCGCCTGGGCGTCCCCACCGAGCTCCCGCACCCACACCCGCGCGACGATCCCACCCGCGGAGTAACCGACCACGTCGACAGAACCCGCGCCGGTGCGCGTCAGCGCGGCGTCGGCGGCATCGGCGAGCACCTGCGCCTGGACGCGCAGGTCACCGGTGCCGTCACCGCCCGGCTCGACGACGGTGACCTCACGGCCGGCCCCCTCCAGCAGCGTGACCAACGGCGCCAGCCGCTCGGTCGACCCGCCGTAGCCGGGGACCAACAGCACCGGCCCTGGGTCGTCCTGCGCGACGGGTCGCACACCCGAGCCTGCTTGCTGGCGCACGGCAGTGACGGCCGTGACCACAGCAAGCGTGCTGACGAGTCCGATGACCACCAGCACCAGCCGCCGACGGGGGGGCGACAGCGCGGACAGCACGACTCATCGTGCGCTCGCCTGGCGGCCGGAGGCCAGCGGGTCCGTGACTCGACGGTTAGAACGAGACGTGATCGGTATGTCGAAGGGGGCTGCGCTTGCGTCCGATAGCGGCTTACGGTGAGCCGCGTCGGGTCCGGACCCGCAGAATCGAGGCACCCAGATGGCCACCGATCAGTCCTCAGACACCCAGGACACCGACGAGCGCTCCAGTCGGTTGACGACGGTCTTCTGGATCACGATCGGTCTCACCGTGGCTTTCGTGGCCTTCGGGGTCTTCCTGACCGACCCATTCGCGAAGGCGCTGAGGCAGGCCAGCGGCTTGGTGATCGAATCGCTGGGCTGGGCGTTCCTGCTTCTCACCATGGGTTTCCTGGTCTTTGCTCTGTACCTGGCATTCAGCCGGTACGGGAAGATCCGGCTGGGCGGGCCGGACGAGAAGCCGGAGTTCGGACTCTTCCCTGGTTCTGCATGCTCTTTCAGGCCGGGATGGGTATCGGCCTGATCTTCTGGGGTGTCTCTGAGCCGTTGCTGCACTACGACGACCCGCCGCTCGGACTCGCCGAACCGAAGACGCCGGAGGCGGCCGACCTCGCCATGCAGTACTCGTTCTTCCACTGGACGCTGCACCCATGGGGCATCTACGCGGTGGTCGGGCTCGCGGTGGTCGGGCTCGCGGTGGCCTACCTCAGCTACAACAAGGGAATCAAGGACCTGCGGATCAGTCGGGCCATGCGTCCGCTGCTCGGGGACCGGGTCGAGGGCCCGATCGGCGCCGCCATCGACGTGCTCGCGATCGTCGCCACCTTGTTCGGTGTCGCCGTTTCGCTGGGACTCGGCACCCTGCAGCTGGACGCCGGGCTCGAAGCTGCCTTCGGCGCTACCAGCGGGACCACGTTGCAGCTGATCATCATCGGCGTCACCGCCGCCGGCTACATGCTGTCGGCCTCCACCCCCATTGAGAAGGGCATCAACTGGCTGAGCCAGGCGAGCATGGTCCTGGCCGCCATCATGCTGGTCCTGTTCTTCGTGCTCGGTCCCAGCATCTTGCAGCTCAACGCGATGACCGAGGGAACCGGTCGTTACATCGGCCAGCTGATCCCCACCAGCCTGCGGATGAGCGCCTTCGACCCCGACCCCTGGCTCGGGGACTGGACCGTCTTCTTCTGGGCCACCTGGATCGCGTGGGCTCCCTACGTCGGGGTCTTCATCGCCCGCATCTCGCGCGGGCGGACCATCCGGGAGTTCATCCTCGGGGTGCTCATCGCCCCCAGCATCTTCAGCATGATCTGGTTCTCGGTGTTCGGCTCCACCGCCCTCGACCTCGACAACCAGCTCGGGGGGGCGCTCAGCGCGGCTGCTACGAGGGACGAGGCGGTGGCGCTGTTCAC
>Ga0136614_10001405_pt1 | contig 14137 bp, 20 predicted proteins | sample AntDrymUQ2792106_2_FD_106643 | JGI IMG/M metagenome (GOLD analysis project Ga0136614, IMG submission 106643) | Polar desert sand microbial communities from Dry Valleys, Antarctica - metaG UQ279 (21.06) | ecosystem: Environmental > Terrestrial > Soil > Desert | place: Antarctica: Dry Valley...
AGTTTAACTGGGGCGGTTGCCTCCTAAAGAGTAACGGAGGCGCCCAAAGGTTCCCTCAGCCTGGTTGGCAATCAGGCGTCGAGTGCAAGGACACAAGGGAGCTTGACTGCGAGACCGACGGGTCGAGCAGGTGCGAAAGCAGGGCCTAGTGATCCGACGACTCCATGTGGAAGGGTCGTCGCTCAACGGCTAAAAGGTACGCCGGGGATAACAGGCTGATCCTGCCCAAGAGTCCATATCGACGGCAGGGTTTGGCACCTCGATGTCGGCTCGTCTCATCCTGGGGCTGGAGCAGGTCCCAAGGGTCGGGCTGTTCGCCCGTTAAAGAGGCACGCGAGCTGGGTTTAGAACGTCGCGAGACAGTTCGGTCCCTATCCGCTGTGGGCGCAGGAGATTTGAGAGGAGCTACCCCTAGTACGAGAGGACCGGGGTGGACGAACCTCTGGTGTGCCAGTTGTCGCGCCAGCGGCATGGCTGGTTGGCCACGTTCGGAAGGGATAAGCGCTGAAAGCATCTAAGTGCGAAGCTCACCTCGAGATGAGATCTCCCACTGGCTCGACCAGGTAAGGCCCCTCGCAGACCACGAGGTTGATAGGCGGGAAGTGGAAGCACGGCAACGTGTGGAGCTGACCCGTACTAATAGGCCGAGGACTTGACTCTTGCTCGCGCTCGCTATCGTGTTCCGAGCTCTGCTCGGGGCGCATCCTCGCCATCGTCCCGGATCGGGACGTCTCCGATCCGGGAGTACAGTGTTTCGGTGGCCATGGCGGAGGGGGAACACCCGGTCCCATCTCGAACCCGGAAGTTAAGCCCTCCAGCGCCGATGGTACTGCTCTGGAGACGGAGTGGGAGAGTAGGTCGCTGCCGAGACTTCGTAGGAACGGGCCGCCCGCAAGGGCGGCCCGTTCGCTTTTCCCTACGCTGACCCCATGTCCGGTGGGTTCCAGAAGAAGGGGCGCGGTGGCCCTCGGGCCGCCTCGCCCACCGATGGCCTTCCTCGTGCGATCCAGGAGGAGATCCGGCGAACCGCGCCCCCCGGGAAAGAGCGTGACGCGATGTCACGGCTGGCACGTGCGATCGAGCTCCTCGATCGGGACGACCCCAAGGCCGCCGCGGCGGAGGCCGAGAAGGCCAAGGCCCTCGTCCCTCGTTCGGGGGCGGTCCGGGAGGTCCTCGGGCTCGCCATGTACGGGCTCGGGCGATGGCAGGAGGCGCTCACCGAGCTCAAGGCCTACAAGCGCATCAGCGGCCGGGCCGACCAGAACCATCTCATCGCCGACAGTCTCCGCGGGCTCGGCCGGCCGGCGGAAGCCGTGCCTCTCGCCGAGGAGGTGCTCCGGGTGAAGGGCGTGCCGGATGAAGCCAAGGCGGAAGCAGTGATCGTCGCCGCCTCGGCGCTCGCAGATCAAGGGCGTTTCGCCGAGGCCCTCGCCTTCCTGGGTCGCGCGAAGACCCGTGAGGACGTCGCCGCCGAGTACACGCTCCGACTCTGGTACGTGAAGGGCGACGTCTTGGAACGGGCCGGGAGGCCAGAGGAAGCGGCACAGGAGTTCCGGCGGATCATGCGGCACGATGCAGGCGCGTTCGACGTCGCCGAACGCCTCGCCGCGATCAGCTAGTTCTCCCGGCGCCCGACTCCCGGTCTTCCCTCTCCAGGCGCCGCTTCCAGTAACGCGCCAATCCTTGCGCGTTCATCTTGATGCTCGACAGCAGCCGAAGGCGATCCTCGAGCATCGCGAGGTCGAGCGTCGCCTCGGCGCCGGTCTCGATGTCGGCGAGCGCCGTCGCCTCGAGCCGGGCGGCGAGCTCCTCGGGATCTTCGGTCTCGGTGAGCGCCGTTTCGACGACCGCAGCCCAGTCCCGCACCCGGCGGATCGCCAGGTCACAGGTGGCGGCAACGTCGGCGAGCGGCCCGAAGTGCGCGAACAGCAGGATCGATCTCGCAGCGTTCCGGATCCGTTCGATCGAGTCCACGTAGCGCTCGAGGTCGAACTCGGGAGGAGGTGTCGCCGGCCGGAGCACGGGCAGGTCGGGCACGTGGATCCCGAGGGCGTCACCCGTGAAGACCGCGCCGGTCCGCGAGTCGACGAGGGCCACGTGATGCGACGCATGCCCCGGCGTGTCGAGGACCTCCAGTTCGCGGTCACCCATACGGATCACGTCGGCGTCGTGGATCGATCGCACGCGCTCTTGGTCCACGGGTAGGGTCGGTCCGAAGAGTTCCCGCATCTCGCGTTCACCCCAGACACGGGCCGTGCTCGCGATGAGTCGGGAGGGGTCCGCGAGATGCGGTGCCCCGCGTTCGTGCACCCACACGGTGGCGCTCGGGAAGCGCGAGGAGAGCTGACCGACCCCACCCGCGTGGTCCAGGTGGATATGGGTGAGGACGATGTGGGCGAGCTGGTCCGAGGTCATCCCGAGCTTGTCGAGCGCCGCGGCGACGGGCTCGACGGATGTTCCCGGGCCTGTTTCGACCAGCGTCGGTTCGGCGGCATCCAGGAGGTACGCAGCGGTGTAGCGCGCCCTTCCGCCCATCAAGGTGTCGATCGCGGTGATGCCGTCGGCGACGGGGAAGGGGACGGGCGGCTCCTGCATCGAGTCAGTCTCGCAGGAGTGTCGGTGGCGGCGGATACAGTCTGCTCGCGGAAGGGAGGAGAACTCATGGTGACGGTCAACGTCGTCGTGCTGGCAGGCACCGTGGCGGCCGATCCGGTCCAGCGCCGGATGCCATCGGGAGACGAGGTCGCTCATGTATCCTCTAGATACCATGCCGAAGAGGAAGCAACAGACGCCGGTTGGGATCTACGTTCGCCTCTCTGAGGTCCGTCCAGGGGATGAAGCCGTCTCTCTGAAGACGCAGGAGGCGGACGCCCGAGCGTTCGCCGAGCGGAAGGGTTGGGCGGTCGCCGAGGTCTATCGCGACGCTGGCCGCTCGGCCTGGTCGGATACCAGGGACCGTCCCGCGTTCGACCGGATGCTCGCCGACCTCGAGGCCGGCAGGATCGCCGGGGTCGTCGCATGGAAGCAGGATCGTCTCGGTCGCCGCGTCGCCGAGGTTGCGCAACTCCTCGATCGGTGCCGTCAGCTAGGAGCCGTGGTCGCAACGGTCGTTGACGCTCTCGACACCTCGACGGCATCCGGGAGGATGGCCGCTCAGGTCATCGCCGCCAGCTCAGAGCTCGAGTCCGCGAATACAAGCACCAGGGTGCGCCGTGCCATGCAGGCCCGCGCGGAACGGGGTCAGGTTCACGGTGGACCGCGACCGTTCGGCTACCGCCGCGAGGGTGGCACGCTAGTCATCGAGCCCGCGGAGGCTGTGGTCGTCCGCGACTGCGCCGCGCGGGTCCTCGCGGGCGAGACGGTCGGCTCGATCCTGCGCGACCTGCACGCGCGCGGGGTGGTGACGTCTACGGGGAAGCCCTGGAACCGCCGCTCCCTGGTGAACACGCTCACCTCCGCGCGGATCGCCGGGCTCCGCTCCCATGATGGGAACGAGGTCCCGGGGACCTGGCAGAAGATCGTCGCGCGCGAGACGCACGACGCGCTGTGCGTGGCCCTGGCTCCGTCGAAGGTCCGGCGCGCGGCCGCGCGCACGTACTACCTATCCGGCGGTCTCCTCCGCTGCGGTCGTTGTGGCGGGGCGATGAAGGGACGGTCGTGGACGGCTCCGGACGGCCGGGCCATGCGTCGGGCGCAGTACGCTTGCTCCTCGGCCACCGAGCACCGTGGGTGCGGCGGGACCGCGATCGCCGCCCCGCCCCTCGAGGAATTCGTCGCGGGAATCGTCGTGGCGCGCCTCGCATCGCCGGCCTTCCGGGAGCGCCTGGAGGCTCGCTCGCCCGCCGTGGATGACCTCTACCGCCGACTCGCGAAGCTCGATACCGCCGCCGCCGACGTCGCCTCGGCGTTCGGCGCCGGCGAGATCGGCCGCCGCGACTTCAAGGTCGCTCGCGAGCGGAACGACCTCGAGCGGCGGGGGATCGAGCGGGAGCTCCGGGGAAGGCTAGGCAAGCGGTCGGAGATCCTGCACGACGCGCCGTCGACCGAGGCCGCGCTCGTGAGGTGGTGGGAGGCCGCGACCGTGCCACAGCGGCACGCGCTCACGGCCGTCGTGGTCGACGAGATCCGCGTGGGGCCGGCGGTTCGGGGACAGAAGCGGTTCGATCCGGAGCGGCTGTCGATCGTCCCGCGGGACTAGAGCCAGATGCGGCGCTCGCTCGCCCGCTCCAGCTTGCGGGCGAGGTCGGAGAGGCTGATCGTTCGGGGCCGTATCCCGCAGCCGCACTCGAACCGCAGCGCGGCTTCATCATCGCGACCGATTACTCGGTGCTCACGATGCCGGCCAGTCACGCGGCCACCACGCGGCTTGAGGCGACCAGGTCCCCGCATCCAATCTTTGCCCTCCTGGCCGACGCGGTGGAAGATGAATCTGCGCTTCCCGTCGGATCCGCGTGGGGCGATCACGGCGATGTAGAAGTCGAAGAGCCGGCCGCATTGGCAGGAGACCTCGACGGGCTCGGCGGTTGACAGGTTCACGGGGCTAGCTTATAAAGCATACGGACGTAATTACAAGAGGGACGGCACCGGGCTATCCCAGGAACCCCGGGCACCTCCACCCCAAGGGTGGGCGAGCGAGGTGTCGCAGGTGGCAGGTCCCGGTCGTCCTACCCGCGAGGTGCAGCGCCAACGGGCTCACTCCCGCGCTCACCAGCGAGCTAAGCAGCAGCTCGTCGAACTACATCGCGACGAGTACCGGCAACTCCTCGACCGTGAGAAAGCGCTGGAAGGCATCCCAACGCTCCGTCCTCGGGAGGTGCCGGCGTGATGTCCACCAAGATCGACGTCGACGGCGCGCGTGCCTGGCTCCGTGAGGCGCTACCGCCGGACGAGGGCGTCGAGATCGAGGATCCCGACCTCCTTGACGCCGCCGCCGCGGTGATCGTTCTGGGGGGTGGTCCGGATGCGGCCGCCTGAAGTGGAACGGCGCCCCCTCGAGAGGAGCGCCGTCACGACATCCGGCAAGACGCCCCCGACATCGTACCGCGCGGGTCGGACCCTGGAGACACCGATCGCGAGGGACGCGATCTTCTGGATCCGGTGGCTCGACGACCCCCGGCATACGCATTGGTGGCTCCGGGCTCTCCTCGAGCGCGAACGCGCACGCGACGAAGGGCGGCGGTCCTGATGGCCGACCGATGCCATTGCGGCCGCGAGCTCGTCGACGAGATCTTCTGCCCCGAGTGCGGCTTCGCGCCCTCGGGTTGTCATTGCGCCCCGGTCGCGGGGATGCCGGAGGATCCGTTCACCGAGGTTGAGACACAGGGTCTCCTCGCGAAGTTCTTCGACACCGACAAGCCGATCCTGCACGCCGACGACCCGGACCTGGACCAGATTTCCGTTGCGGCGTGGGAGGTGCTCCAGGGATCGAACATCAACCCTCCGACGATCTTCCGCGTGGGATCGATTCCCTCCCGTCTCGAAACCGACGATGATGGCGCGCCGGTCATCCGGGCGCTCACGGTCGAACGGCTGCGCCAGGAGATGGCCGTTCGAGCCTGCTGGTACAAGGGCTTCGGACTCCAAACCCTGCTCGGATTCCTGCACCCGCTGGCCCCGGGATCGGAGGAATGGGAGGGCCTCCACAAGAAGAACTCGAACGCGTGTCCTCCGCGTGACGTGATCCAGAACATGCTCGCGATGCCGGCGATCCCCCTGCCGGTGCTGGAGCGGATCGTCGAGGCTCCCGTGTACGGGCCGGACGGGACCGTGGAGACCAAACCCGGGTACCACGCCTCCTCCCGTACCTTCTACGCCGGGAGCGGGGTCGAGCTCCAACCCGTCTCTGTCGACCCGAGCAACACCGAGGTCGCGCGAGCGGTCGACCTGGTCGGCGAGCTCTTGAATGACTTCCCCTTCGCCTCGGAGGCGGACAGGTTGATCGCCATCGCGGCGATGCTGGGGCCTTTCGCCAGGTCCCTCATCGACGGCTCCACCCCGCTGCACCTCATCGAAGCACCGACGCCCGGCACGGGGAAGGGACTGCTCGCCGACGTCATCACGATCCCGTCGACGGGCCGCCGGGCCGCGACGATCACCGAGGCCCGCAACGAGGAGGAGTGGCGGAAGCGGATCACGGCGATGCTTCGCAACGGCCGGTCCGTCACCCTGATCGACAACGTCCACGCCCGGCTTGAGTCACCCGCGCTGTCTGCCGCGATCACTTCGCCGCTCTGGACGGACCGATTGCTCGGGGGCAACGACATCGTGAGCTATCCGGTTCGCACCATCTGGCTCGCGACGGGCAACAACCCGGCGCTCTCGCGCGAGATCGCACGGCGGACGGTCCGATGCCGGATGGACGCCGGCGTTGACCACCCGGAGTCCCGGATCGGCTTCCTCCATCCGCTGCCTCATTGGGCGAACGAGCATCGCGCGGACATCGTGTGGGCCTGCCTCACCTTGATCCAGAACTGGATCGCGGCCGGTCGCCCGCCATGGACCGGAACGCCGCTCGGCTCGCTCGAGTCCTGGTGCCGCGTCATGGGCGGGATCTTCGAGGCGGCCCGACTGCCCGGGTTCCTGGAGAACCTGGAGGACTTCCGCGAGGCCTCCGACGAGGAGTCTGCGATGTGGAGTGGGTTCCTCCGGCGTTGGTGGGAGGCGTACGGCGACCGCGAGGTGACGAGCCCGGAGCTGTTCGAGATCGCTCGCGACGGACTCGATCTCGGTTCGGGGACGACCCGGGCTCAACAGACGACGCTCGGGAACCTGCTCACCCAGCAACGCGATCGCTGGTACGGGGACCTCCGGATCCTGCGACGGGGCCTAAGCGCTGGTCGTCGTCGCTGGGCTCTGACGAAACGGAACGACGGTGGATAGGTCCTACAGGTTCACCACGTCCACCACCAGGGGACCTGGTGAACCTGGTGAACCTGGTGAACCTATTCCGATACCCGACCACGAAAAGGAGGAGCGGTGAGGTCATCCATGAAGTCGGTCACGGTCCCGCGTGACGTGCTGATCAAGGCGCTGACGAAGGCGCGGATCCTCTACATCGGCGTGGCCGCGGCGCAGGGAACCGACCCGGGTCCCGATGACGAGTGCTGGGCCGAGTTCGAGGCGCTCGCGGGCTACGTCGGAACGACGGCTGAGCTGATCGCGGAGGAGTCCGCTCGTGGGTGAGAACGCTGCGGCGAAGGCTGATCGCTTGCTCACGTCTGGGCGGGTGGTGATCGTGCGCGCGGCCGGCCGGGAGGTGGATGCCGTGGTGAAGGGCGATAGCGGCGCCATCTACGCGGTCCACCACGCGCGGGGTAAGTGGTCGTGCTCGTGCGTGCACGCGCCGTACGGCTGGTGTTCGCACCTTCGAGCGGTGCAAACGATTACCGCTCCCGCTGGCCCCGTGATCCTCGGTCCCGACCTGATGATCGGAGCAACCTCATGAGCCTCGGAAGGAGATGCGATGACGTGTCGGTGTGGCTTGCCGTCGTTCGGGTACAGCGCCTGCTACTCGTGCCTCAAGTCTCGGCACCTCGACGGCGGAAGTCTCACCGAGACGGAGCGCGCCTTCGCCTGGTCCGCGCCGACACGGCCGAACCGAGATGGCTGGTACTCGCCGGGCTTCGAGCCGTTCGGTCCGGAGGAGGAACTCGAGGTGATGACCGACGAGGAGCAGCGCTTGCTTCGGATGCTCAGCGATCCCTCGAGCTCGGGGCGACCGGCGGAGGAACCCTCCGTCTAGGGGGGGCTTTAGGAATCCGGCTCGGCGTCACTGCCGGAGAGGGCTCCCGCGCACAGCGGAGCCGTCCTCAGGGCGCGGGACACCTGGTGAGGGCCTGAGATGGCGGCCTGCAGGACGTGCGCGAACCCGCAGGTAGACGCGGTGAACACCTTGATCGCCGCAGGCACGCCGATCAGGGCGGTGGCCCGGATGTTCGGGGTCCCGCGGTCCTCCCTGGCCCGCCACGCTTCGCACATCCAGCCGCTGCCGCGGCGACTCGGCGTCGTGCCGGCTCCGCCGATCGACCTCGCCCCGGTCGATCCGCTCGAGGAGGCGCTCCAGCTCGCCGAGAGAGCCCGGACCGAGCGCGAGCGGCTGAAGGCCTTGGAGCAGATCCGCGCCGCGACGACCCTCAAGATCCGCGGGCAGCGCGGCGACCCCGGAGCCGAGGCGACCGAGCTGCTCGATCGGAACGTGCACCAGGCCGAAGAGGCCTACCGGCTGGGCTCCGGGGGCTTCGAGGCGACCGTCCGGGCGCTCCAGGGGCTCCGTGAGGCGCTGCGCCAGCGCCTCGACGCCGTGAAGCCGAAGGACGTCGACGTCCGGATCGTCGTGACGTTCACCGGCCCCGACGGGGCAGAGCTCCCGCCGACCGAGGCCGACCGCTACTCGGCGTGGACGATGACGCTCGAGGAGTACTTCCGTGGCACACCGGCCCGGTTCCACGATGCCGACACCTTCATCGTGCGGCGCGTGATCCCGTTGTCCTTCCACGGTAAGGGTGCACTTCCTGAAGAGGTCAACGTCTTCGAGATCGACGGTGGACCCGTCTGGACGAACCGGAAGGAGAACGCACGATGACCGACGCCGAGATGCAAGGAGCCCGCCTCGACGCGGCGAAGGACCGGCTGCTTGCAGTGCTGTTCAGGTCCGCGGCTAACGTGGATCACCACGCCGTCGGCCACGAGGACTCGGTGCAGCATTGAATGATTCTGCGCCACGTCGCCCGGCCGCGTCCATCAAGAGGGGAGTTAGCATCATCCGGTGGACCCGGCGGCGCCTCCTGAACCAATCCGGCGCGAACTTCTCCGCTACTTGGCGGCGACGTCGGAAGAACGGGCGCGCTTGATCGGGGAGCTCACCCACCGCAACCCTGGCATGGCCGACCTGGCCCTGGCCGATCTCGAGGCGGACGACGGACTCCGCGCTCGGTTCGAAATCGAGCTACTCCGCAATAGGGAAACGTAGGGAGCGACCCCTAGAGAGAGCCCACTTCCCGACTGGCCGTGTGTCTATACCTGCGATCATCCGCCTCCTGGTGGAGCAGTTCGAGGTGGAATGCGAACAGGAGGCCGATGTGTGGCGCCCGGTTCTCGCCCAAGTTGAAGAGGACTTCCACAGGATTGCCCACCAGCCCTTGTCCGGGCCAGCAGTCTGATTCTGGGCGTCGCTGCCACAGACTGTCGAAGCGGTGCCCGGGGGCCTTGGCTCCCGGGCACCGTCTCCCTGATCATCGTGCCTACGCCCGGTTGATCCCGCCGCAGGCGACCGGCAGCGACGCCTCCATGAACGTGTCGTAGGTGCCGCTGGCATTCAGGTCTTCACCGTGCACGACCACGTGCAGCTGGCCCAGCTTCGCTGCGACCTTGCCTGAGATCGTGAAGGTGCGATGATAGTCGAGCACCCCACGCCTGTTCGCCGTCGAGAACTTCTCGACGTCGAACCCCACCGCGGCGGTCGTCGGGAAGGGGTCGAGCGTGAACGAGACCTGTACCGGACCGTAGAAGGGCGCGCCCTCGCTCACCGAGAGCAGCCCGTCGGGCGTACCTGCGATGAACGGCCCTGAGATGGGGTCGCCCGTGTTCAGGTCAGCGCTCGCAGGCGGGCACTCGTTCTGGGCTTTGAGATCGCCATGGATGTGCATCGCGTGTGGAAGCCTAGGTGTCAAACCCGTTGCGTGCACATCGACCGTGATCTCGGTGCCGTTCCGGCTGATCGTCGCCGAGCCGGATGAGGCCGGGTTGAGCGGAACAGGTTGAAGAGCGGCTCGAAAGTTCGTCGAGGTCGTGGCGGTGGTGGCAGCCAACGCTCCCGACGGAATAATGAGCCCGAGCAACACCGCAGCCGCCAGGAACGGCGTCCGCAAGACCCGTAGTGTGGTCTTCATACGATTTCCCTCCCGAGCAGTGCGAGATGCACCGCCATCACGGGTTGTTCGCACCGTCCAAGAGTTTGGATCAATATTTGTGTCGGAATCGAGGTTGGCGCGGGATGGCTCGCGTTGAACCCGCGATCCAGTCCGTCGATTCACCGACGTACGCTCCCTCCGTGGCGATGCTCCCGAAGATGCTCGAGCGGACCGGAGGCAGGCGGGCTGGTCGGTCGGGCAGGCGGCCTGGCGGCTCACGGCTCCTTAGGCTCGCCTTCAGCTTGCACGGCCCGCAGAATGTGGTCCGCATTCGCGGCCAGCATGTGGCCGATTCGGAAGCGGAAGCGCTTTCCTCCTGCGATGAGGTGAACAACCCTCATGCTGCCGGGCCGGATCCATCCGCGCTTCACGCGATAGGCGTCGATTGTTTCGAACGGCCACTCGTGCAGCTCGCCCGAATCCGAGTAGAAACCCACGCCTTCGTGGTGGAAATAGAGAACGCCCTCTGAGTCACTCAGGGAGAGGTCCAGACACTGACCGCTCGCGCCGTCGATGATCTCCGGCTCCAACCGAACCCATTCCCCTCGACGGATGACGGCCTTGGCCGGCGGGTAGGGCAAGCTCTCGGGATCGATGGCGACCATTTCCTAAATCTTCGACAGCCTACGACTTGGGTAACGCCCCTTCGTGGCGATGCTCCCGAAGTTGCTCGAGCAGGACCGGAAGCAAGCGGGCTGGTCGGAGGGTCAAGCGGCATGGCGGCTCGGCGTGAGCCCTCGGGAATACCGGGAGCTCGAGGCTGGCACTCGCTCACCGACGTTCGAGACGTGGGACCGGATCTGCAAGCTATTCGGCTGGCCGCAGACGTTCGCGAGACCCCTGCAACGCTAGGCATAGGCTCTGCGATTCCCCTAGGCCCCGTGGCGAAGAATGAAGCGTGCTTCCTTCCGTGGGTTGTCTTCGTTCAGCGCCTCGCGAAGAGGACGATCACGATGATCACGATGATCACGACCCCGACGATCCCGATTCCACCGATACCGGCAGCAAGCATGTGCCTCCCTTCCGAGAACCGGAGCATAGCCAGGCTGGGCTCGCACCGCGAATCCAGATGTGGAGCACCTTTGCCGGATCCTACTGAGCCGGGGTGTGCTGTTACTGAGAGACGCCGGCTCGGAAGGCGGGGGATCAGGTCCCCGTTGTAGCTCGTGGTCGAACAACGGCGCGGAGGCGCCCGATCGTTGGGGCGAGCGGCTCGATCCGTGGAAAGCGACCGGAACGCCGTTGGGCGGAGGGGGCTGTCGCTCACCCGCTCGGCGGTGGCATGCTAATCAAGGATATGACCAGGAAGTAGCAGGAAGTAGAGAGAGTCGGAAAGGAGGCTTTGGTGGTCCGTCGGAACGACCAGGAGCCCACACCGCCGGCCCCGCACGCCGGGCGGTCACAGAAGACACCGCCTCGGGAGCCGGAGAAACAACGAGTGTTCGTCGGCACGGGGTTGTTCTGGACCCTGATTCTGGGGCTGCTCCTGGCGGCGGCGCTGGTGATCTTCATCTTCCAGAACACGCAGGACGTGGAAGTAGAGTGGCTTGGGTTCGACTTCACCGCTCCCCTGATCGGCCTGCTGCTCGCGACGGCCCTGATCGCGGTCATCATCGACCAGATCGCGGGTGTCATGCTTCGGCGCCGACGGCGCCGGGCGCGGACCGAGCGCGAGGAGCTCAAGCGCCTACAGGCCGAGGACGCCGGGTAGCGGATTCTCGTTCCGTGGCAACAACAGACCGAAGGCTCGGGCAGGCTGATCAGTCGGGCAAGCGGCCTGGCGGCTCGGCGTGAGCCCTCGGGGATCAGCCCGCGTGGTATCCCGCGACCAGCGTGTCGCGGAGCGAACCGGGTTCGATCGGGAACGCCCGTCCCACGACGCAGAACTCGTCATCCACATCCTCGGGCGTGAACGCGTGCATCGCGTAGCGCCCGTCCCTCAGCAGGTCCCGCTGCTTCGGCGACGGCACGATGAAGGCATACAAACCACCCTCCGCGAACACTGGACACATCGGGTGTAGGCGGGGACCGCCGTCGGGCCGGACCGTCGCGAGAAACCCTAGCCCCACCCCGTTCTGCGTGAAGAGCGTGCGTCCTGCCTCGGCCATCTCGAGCGCGGATCCCTCGAACTCGGACCACCTCACCACCAGGGCCTCCTCCGGACCTTGTTTTCAAGTACGGCTCCGGTGACATGGGGGAGAACGAGGTTTAGTCGGAATCGTCTGTATCGAGCAAGCCTGCCTCGCCCATCGATGCGACTTCCGCCATCTGCTCGAGGACTGCCTCGGTCGTTGCACCTCGCTCGACCGCCAGCTCCTGAGCGAGGTAAATGATGGTCTCGAGAACGGCCGAGATGAACCCCGGCTCTTGGGCGGCCTCACGTCCGATACGGTCGAAAGCGTCGGAATCGCCTCGGTGGGCTGCGAGAGCCAAGCCGACGATCGTGGACCTCTCGTGCGCCTCCATGCTCAGAGCATAGCTTCGCTCTTTCCGCTCCCTCCTGACCTGCGTCCCGGGTCAGGACACCGTCTAAACTCTCCTAATGGCTTCCGAGCAGCCGAGGATTGAGACTGCTCTCCGAGCCACCGGCAGGTGAGCACCTGAGTCTCCAGGGCTGCGAGCCCTAAAGCCTCTTCGACCAAGATCCTGACAACTAGGACACAGCGCCTTCGAAAAAGCCGGCCAAAGGCTGTCGTCGATCCTGAAGTAGCGCATCCGTCCTGTCCTCCTGTGTCGGTGGTGCTCGTTAGGATGAGTGGTTTCGGTGACACGGGGGGAGCGGCCGGGGGGTGGTACGGTCCCGGCATGCGTGAGGTCATCGTGCGGGCGATTCACAACCGAACCGGCGAGACCATCCACCTTGCGTGGTCGGAGGGCTCGATCCTCGATCTCAGGCCCGCCGAGACCATCAACGGTCCGTTCACGATCCAATACGACGAAAGAAGGCACGGTGTGATCCCGTCGGAGGACGAGGTCTGGGTTATGAGGGCGCCGGACCAGTTCAAGTGGGCGACCGTGCTGATGCCTTCGGACTGAGGCTCGTCTCTCAGCGCAGCTTCGGCGTTTCCTTCCTCGTAGGAGCACAGAGTCAACGCCGTCCGTGACGCCGGCAAGCGTAGAGGTTGCCTGCCGTGCGCCCTGAGTCTAGGTTGACCCCATCAGGGGTCCGACTAGCAATTGGGGCTCCGACTAGCGGGAGGAGGCGCGGATGTATGCCAGGCATGTCACGGTTCACGGTTCGCCCGAAAAGGTCGATGAGGCGATCCAATCGGTGAGGGACCACGTCCTTCCGGTGCTCAAGGATTGCGACGGGTTCAAGGGTCAGCTGCTGCTCGTCGACCGGGCCAAGGGTGAGGCCATCGGCATCTCGCTGTGGGACACCGAAGCCAACATGAACGCCAGCGAGGCCAAGGTCAGCGGCGCTCGTCAGCAGACTGCCGACCAGGTTGGCGCCAGCGCGGCTCCCGAGGTGCGTCTGTACGAGCTCCCGATCTTCGAGCAGTAGCGGGGACGAAGGGTCACCGAGCTCCGACTCTTTCGGTTCTCGGAAGGCCCCAGTCTCAGCGCATAGCTTTGGCGATTTCGCTCGTCCCTGACCTGCGTTTTCGCATGTCAGCACACCGCTTAGGCGGTTCTGGCTGGCAGCCAAGAGGTCAGGGGTTCGAGTCCCCTTGGGTCCACTTTCGGCAGGTCAGAGGCGGTATCGGGCACGGCTCGGACAGCAAGCGTCTCTCGACGGCGACCAGGCTCCGGCTACGCCGGCCTCTGCGCCGATCCGCTTCGGAGCGTTCGAAGAGAACGCGGGACAAACGAACAGCTCGACGGTGCGACTCGAGGCGCATGCGCTCCTCGTGATCCAGCGTCCCGACGCCATCGCCGAGGTCCCGGCGTTCTCGTAGGCGGTGCCAAGAGCGAAGGGAAGGTTCGGATGGCCGGGGGCACCGGGGGGCAGCCTCTCGCTCCCGACTACCCGGCTTCCGAACCGCTGGGCCGGGCTCGGAATGGAGCTTCCCCGAGCTTGGTCCTGAATCCTTGCTCCCCGGCACAGCTCCGTGACAGTCTGAGGGGGGATGACAAAGAGCTGCTTGGCTGTAATGGCCGCCATCGCACTCTGCCTAGGAGCCGCGTGCACGTCCTCCGAGATACCCAAGCTCTCGGGGAGCGTCGTCGATGCGTCGAATGGCGAACGGGACTGCCCCAGGTTCGGTTGACTCGTGAGTTGGCAAGAC
>Ga0136614_10001409_pt1 | contig 14130 bp, 14 predicted proteins | sample AntDrymUQ2792106_2_FD_106643 | JGI IMG/M metagenome (GOLD analysis project Ga0136614, IMG submission 106643) | Polar desert sand microbial communities from Dry Valleys, Antarctica - metaG UQ279 (21.06) | ecosystem: Environmental > Terrestrial > Soil > Desert | place: Antarctica: Dry Valley...
CGAGAAAATGATCAGCAATCCGGTCATCGAACTATGATGAATCTTTTCCAGTTTGCTCAAGACAATCGAGCTGATCGTCGGGTAAATCGGTCCCAGAAAAAAACCGACGAGAGAAAAGACAAATGCCAACGGCGGCGCTTCGTACCAATTGGCGGAGGTGTGAGTGACTGGATTCCTCGTCTGGCTCAACACAAAAAGCGTGAGGATTAAAGCTCCACAAAGGTAAGCCAGGAGGAGGAACAACCAGGAAAATCGCTTCAACAGCGAACCGGCTAAGAACCGGCTCAGAGCTATCGAACCGGCATAGATGCTCAAAAAGGAAGCGGATTGCGCTTGCGAAAGGTTGAAAATTTCCCGGTTAAAAGTCGGCAGCCAAGTGCCGAAACTCTGCTCGATCATGACGTACAGAAAAGCGCAGATGACGAACACCCAAACCATTGGATACTTCATCAAGTGAAACATCTCGAAGAAGTTGGAGCGGTCGGCTTCCCCGTGAACGACGCTTTCACCCAGTTCCGTAACTAACATCAAGACCAGAGCCAGTGCGCTCAGCGCGGCGATTATCCAATACGTGTTGTTCCAGTGGCTCCATCCGATCATCAACGAAAACAAGAGAGGCCCGGTTAGCGAACCGACCATGAAAGTTCCTTCGAGCGTGTTCATCAATCCGGCATGTTCCTTCTGATCCGACGTGATGAGTCCGACCGTCGAATACACGGAAATTTTCATTAACGCGAAGCTCGACCCGACCACCGCATAAAGGATCGGCGCAACCCAGAAACCGCGCACCGCAGCGACGAGCACGCTGGCGAGCGTCACGGCTAAGAGTCCGACGATCATTGACCTCTTATATCCGAACTTCGGAACGTAAGAGGCGAGCAAGAAAGAGACGACGACAATCGAAAGATCTTTGTAGGCTTCGAGGCTGCCCGCCGTTATCCTGCTCGTTTGATAATCAACAATGACTTGAGAGATGACGATCCCGACCGTGTTCAGGAGGATGGCGAACACGAAGAAATTCAGTAGCAGAGAGATGCGGACTTTCGAGATGACCTTCATCATTACTCCACATATGCAGGAAGGAACTAAAGCAAAAAGGTAAAAGGCAAAAGTGACAGCCACGCGGGGACAGTATATGTATTTAACCTTGATGCCGGATAACCGACTTGGATGAAATAGCTGTCCCAGCCGTACATCTCGTTGGAACGTGACGTTAGCATTGAAAACTTCGCCACACTTTCGACTGGCGAAGCGATAGAGAACCCGAAGTATCTGCGAGTTGCAGAGCGCGGGTTGCAGAGGCTACAGCGCAAGGTTTCTAAAGTCAATCGTCTCCTCCGCGCCCGCTTTCTTTGCGAGAGCGGCCTTCGCGTCGCTGCTCACGGTGGTGAGCACGCGCGCGCCATGCGCCTTCGCGATCTGAACAGCGTAGTGACCAACCGCACGTGCACCACCGGCTACGAGAATCGTCTGGCCCGGTGCCGCCTCGGCGAGGCGAACCGACTGGTAGGCGGTCAGGGCGGGAATGCCGAAGCACGCCCCCGCGTCGTATCCAACCCCGTCTGGGAGCTTCACCGCTTGATTACCAGGAACCACGATGTATTCGGCTGCGGTTCCGTAGGGACGTCGCCACTGGCCATTCCAAATCCACACGCGCTCCCCGAGCCGGTTGCTGGAGACGCCGTTTCCGACGGCATCAATTTCACCCGCGCCGTCGCTATGCGGAATGATGAGCGGAAATTCCAGGGCGCGGCTCAGCAGCCCCGATCTCTTCATGACGTCGGAGGGGTTCACGCCCGACGTTCTCAATCGAACGCGCACCTCTCCGGCACCGGGTTCGGGAGTTGGTTGATCTCCGACGGAGAGGATTGCATCTGCCGCTCCGAGTTCTGTGTAGAAAGCTGCCTTCATGCTCGACCTCCATTAGTGCATCGTTGGATTCCAGGCTTTTAGCGGGTACACAGGACGGCTGGACCGTCGGCCGCACTAACATGCGTGCGTCGCTTGCGCGGCCTGTCATACTTCCTGCCGAAGTAGGCGGTGAAGGATGGCGATGCCGAGGGAGGAAACGACGCCGGCTGAACAACCCTGGCTGACGATGCGCGCGATGACATACAGCATGTCGGGACCGGGTGTGACATTCAGTGTTAATGTCGCGGCCATGAATAAAAGAATTCCGTTTGCATCTGGCATTCACGCCCCTCCTTTTGGAAACGGGCCTGTACGTATGTACTTGCGTCAACCGACATGTTTTGCGAGCGGCATCAGACGCCTGTTCGTTGATTATTCTGTGAGGTTCAGTTCTAGACCTATTCCGGCTCCCGCCGCTTTCTCGTAGACAATCGCGGCTGCCGCGACGTCTTGCAGTGCCGTGCCGGTGGAGTCAAAAATTGTGACCTCTTCCTCCGAGGTACGGCCCGGCTTTCGGCCTGCGACGATCTCACCTAGTTCCGCGTGCACGTCAGCCCTCGTGATCACCCCTTTCTCCAGCGCATGGCGAAGATCGCCAATCATTGCGCACTGTTCCAGGATGTCAACCACGATCTTGTTCGAGACCATCAGGTCAGGGTCCAACTCTTGCTTGAGTGGATTATCAGCGCCAACGGCTGCGATGAACGTTCCCGCATTAACGTGCTCGCGCTTCAAGAATGAGTGTCTAGACGGTGTGCAGGTGACACAGATGTCGCTCCCTGCTACGGCACTCAGCAAATCCCGAACCGGCTTCACCTCAATCTGCAGCTCGGCTGACAGATCGTGAGCGAACCCATCGGCCTGAGCGCCGTCGATGTCGTAAGCGTATACCCTTTCGAGCGGAAGCACCCTCGTGAGAGCTCTGATCTGAATTCGGCCTTGATTGCCGCAACCACAAACGGTCGCTACCTTTGAATCTGGTCTGGCAAGATACTTCGCGGCGACGGCGGTCGCCGCGCCGGTGCGCACGATTGTAATTTCGACCGAATCCATCAGCGCCAACGGGTAACCGTTCTCTCCGTCACATAGCACAATAACACCTTGGATGTTCGGCATCCCGAACCTTCTTATGTTATGGAAGAAGTTCCCGTTCACTTTCGCAGCGAAGTAGGTTCTACCGGCGAGCTTTAACCCGGCGGCTTTGATATGGAAGCCGCCGTCCGGCCTAAGCGACTCAAGGACTCCTGGCGGTAAGCTCTGGCCTTCCACATTTAACTTGAAGGCCTGCTCGACCGCCGCGATACACTCGTCGAGAGTGAGCAACGCAGCGATCTCATGACGCTTGATGATCAGTGTGCCATCCGATTTCATAAACCGCCCCCAGCCGCGAGTGTGAAAGGTAACTCGACCTTGATTCTCCTTCAGTTACGACAGATGCATCCTGCGAAAGCGCGTAGGGTATTTTGCTTGTAATTAGATGTAACAATTGTTACATTTAAAAGGATCGTTACTATACAACATGCGCAAACCAGAAACCAGACGGGAGTGGATTCTCCTGATCCACCAGCTGCCACCAACGCCGACCAACTTGCGCGTCCAAACGTGGCGCAAGCTACAAAAGCTCGGCGCGGTGTCGATCAAGAACTCGGTCTATGTGCTGCCCTTTAACGAGAAGGCGCACGAGGATTTTCAGTGGCTCAAGCAGGAGATCGAGTCGGCGGGCGGTGAGGCAGTTGTCTTTCGCGCCGACTCGGTCGAAGGCGCAACTGATGACGAGATCATCGCATCGTTCCGCCGTGAACGCGATGAAGATTACGAACGCATCAGGGCAGAGCTGGAAGCTCTGGTAGGCATGATCCGAGAGGAGCAACGTGGCGGGCGTCCGTTGTCCGGCAGACTCGGCAACTATGAAACTGAACTCGGCAAGTTGCATCACGAACTGGAGCGGATCATCCGGGTCGACTTTTTCGTGGCCCGTAAGGGTGGAGCGGCGACGGCTGCTTACGAGCGGTGCCGCAAGGCGCTTGAAGTGTCGCATAGTCGTAAAGCGGCCACCGCAAAGTCCGGTGCTGCTGGTGGGGCGGCACTTGATCTCGCCGAGTATCAAGGCCGGAGGTGGATCACGCGGCGCAACTTGCACATTGACCGGCTGGCATCCGCGTGGCTCATCAAGCGATGGATCGACAAACGACCGCGCTTCTTGTTCGTCGCAGATGGAGAGAGGGTGGAAGGCGGCATTGCCTTCGACATGTTCGGTGCAGAGTTCACGCATCACGCGGAGGATTGCACCTTTGAGACGCTGATTAAGCGCTTCGGATTGAACGACGACAAAGCTCTGCGCGCTATCGCCGAGATCGTCCACGATATTGATCTCAAGGACGATAAGTTCCACCGGCTCGAAGCCGCGGGGCTGGACGCGACCGTGAGCGGGTTGGCGGCATTGATCAAAGATGATCGTAAACTCATAGGGCAGTGCTGCACGATCTTCGACGGCTTGTATGCGTTGCTGAGTCAGGACGCGGAAAAGAATGGAGGAAAGCAGGATGGTGGCGAGCAATACGGTCGGCGCTCACGAGTCAAAGCAGGAACACGAGTCAGGCGGGGTGCGCGGCAATGAAAACAATTACTCGCAGTCTACAGGTCGCAAAATCTCATTCGGTGAGGCGTTCCGCTTTTGGGTCAAGCTCGGCTTCATCTCGTTCGGTGGTCCAGCCGGGCAGATCGCGATCATGCACCGCGAACTTGTTGAAAGCCGCCGCTGGCTCTCGGAAGAGCGATTCTTGCATGCACTGAACTATTGTATGTTGCTGCCCGGACCCGAAGCGCAGCAACTCGCGACTTACATCGGCTGGCTGATGCACCGCACAGCGGGCGGCATCGTCGCCGGCGTTTTCTTCGTCATCCCTTCCGTCTTTATTCTGCTCGGACTCTCCTACGTCTATGCGGCATACGGTAATGTCACGGCAGTCGCGGGTGTGCTTGCTGGATTCAAGCCGGTGGTTGTGGCGATTGTCGTCGAAGCCGTGTTAAAGATCGGAGGCCGTGCCTTGAAGCGGCAAGCTCATTTCGTCATCGCGGCGCTGGCGTTCATCTCAATCTACTTCTTGCAGGTGCCTTTTCCCTTAATTGTTCTGGCGGCGGCGCTCATCGGATTGGCTGGGGTCAAGTTGTTGCCGGAAGTGTTCGCCGCAAAGACTGTGATGAAAGAGGCCGATGAGAAAACGGAAGGTGTCGGCAATCTAAATGGGGCACTTCCGCTCGTGATTGATGATGATGCGCCGCCGCCCGCGCACACGGTACCCAGCCGCACACGTTCACTAATGATCTTGACAGTTGGGCTAGTGCTCTGGGTCCTGCCGCTCGCCGGTTTGGTCGCGTGGCGCGGGTGGGGAAGTCTTCACAGCCAAGAGTACCGCTTCTTTACACAAGCCGCGCTTGTCACCTTCGGCGGGGCCTATGCCGTGCTCGCTTATGTCACGCAAGCGGCGGCAGGCTCTTATGGGTGGCTGACGCAGACACAAGCCGTTGACGGTTTGGCGTTGGCTGAAACGACGCCAGGGCCACTCATCATGGTGTTACAGTTCGTCGGGTTCATGTCAGCATGGAACAACCCGGAAGGCATGACAAGGACGGCGAGCGCAGTAACAGGCGCCCTCATTACAACTTATGTCACCTTCCTGCCGTGCTTTCTCTTTATCTTCCTCGGCGCGCCGTACATCGAGCGCCTTCGTGGAAACCGTAATCTGATGGGTGCGCTCACCGGCGTGACAGCGGCGGTGGTCGGCGTCATCCTCAACCTCGCGCTCGTTTTCGGCGTGGCGGTCGTGCTCCCACAAGGTATTTCAGGCGGAGTGGATCCCTTCGCGGCTGTGATAAGCGTCGCGGCGTTTTTGGCTCTCTACAAGTTCAAGGTGGACGTGTTGTGGGTTGTTATCACTGGTGGACTCATCGGTCTCGCGTGGACGCGGCTGGTCAGGTAGGTTGATGCGCCTGGTTGCAAGTAGTGAGCAAGAGGCGAGCGTGTCGTCAGTCACGACGCGGCGCAGACGTGTTGCAGATTATCTCGGATTAGAGCGCAACGTCGTCCTCATTTCAGCCATCGCTTTTCTGCTCGGCATGGGTGAAGAGCTGTGGAAGAAGTTTCTGCCGAAGTATATGGAGGCTCTTGGCGCAGGCGCAGGCGCTATCGGTCTCTTTGGCACGGCGAAAGATTTCTTCGATGCGATCTACCAATATCCGGGCGGGTGGCTGGCCGACCATCTAGGGCGCCGCCGCGCGTTCCTCGCCTTCATCGCGTTAGCTTCCATCGGCTACGCCATCTATCTATTCAGTCCTTCGTGGGAGTTCATCTTCGTCGGGCTTGCTTTCGCAATGGCGTGGCATAGCATGGCGTCACCCGCCGTCTTTGCCGTCATCGGTGATGCGCTTCCGAAAGAACGTCGGGCAATGGGTTTTACCTTGCAATCCATGTTGAAGCGCGTGCCGATGGCTATCGCGCCGCTGATCGGCGGGATGTTAATTGCGGCTGTCGGTATCACTGCCGGCGTGCGAACGGGGCTGATGGTGATGCTCGCTTTAGCCGCCGTAACCGCGCCCCTGACTTTGTGGATTAACCTGCCGATTGTGACCGGCGCACCGGCGAACATTAAAGACGTGTGGCGTTCGTTTCCATCGGCGCTGAAGCGGCTGCTCGTCTCCGACATCCATATCAGGACGTGCGAAGGGCTGACGGAAATCTTCATCGTTCTGTATGTGACTAACATCACCGGCGTCAGTTTCGCCGAGTACGGAGTGCTCGTCGCGATTCAGATGACGACGGCGATCCTTGTCTATCTCCCTTCAGCCAAGCTCGCTGACCGCATCGGGCGCAAACCCTTCGTCATCGCCACATTCATCTGCTTCGCGTTCTTTCCGGTAGCGGTCATGCTCGCGTCAAGTTTCGCGGCGCTCGTCGCCGCATTCATCATCGGCGGCTTACGCGAGATCGGCGAGCCGTCACGTAGGGCGATGATCGTAGATTGTGCTGCACCGCACCTGCGGGCGCAGAGCGTCGGGCCGTACTACCTTGTGCGAAGTTTAACGATTACTCCGGCGGCGAGCCTAGGCGGCTTGCTCTGGATGCTCGCGGCGCAGACGCCATTCATCGTCACGGGCATCATTGGCATCATCGGCACGATTGTCTTTGCCGCCACAGTTGAAGAGCAAGACGCCAGTTGTGGAACAACCTGAGCTCAATTCTGAACAAATTTTAATGTGGCTTTCATCTTCCTTTAATGGAGTGCTGAAAGTCTATTTATGGGCATAAGAAGTCATGCGCGTGCTAGTTGTTGAAGACGAAGAGAAAGTCTCGCGGTATATAGTGCGCGGACTCACGGCGGAACGCTTCGGGTTGTGTTGCAGCAATATATTCTCAGGTATAATGCGCCCTCCGCGTTCACTTCATGATACCCCGAGGTCTGACTTATGAAGCGCAATTCCTCTCCTTTCAAGTGCTCCTTCGATCAGTAAAGCCGCGAGCTTTCGTGCGAAAAGACAGATTGCCAATCAGCGGACACAAGAGCTATCTCCTCAAGGTTGCGCTCGTTAATGCGCGATGAGTGGTTGCCCATTCACACATCTCGCGGGTAGCAGCTATCCAAGACGATAAGTCTGAGGACACATCTGCTTCAGCCCCGTGTTAATTGATAGAGAGGCTTCAGTCACCACCCCGCTGCAGCTGACACCAATAGTGATTCTCCTTTAACATTAGAAGCACGATATCGGCCGTCAGTTAGCGCAAGGGGGCTTGATGGAGTACCAGCGTAGAGGCTACAACGTGGTCGTTGCGCTTGGTGGAAAGTAGATGACAGTACTCCAACAAATTGCTCTCATGTTGAGGAGAAGAGAATGAGGAGCCCCACAGCTACCGACCTCCACCCGTTCATGCGATGCGCTCCGGAAGCCTTCGGAAAGCCGGTCGCCCGCCTCGGGCTCGCCTCGCGCGGTCGCACGACTATCTCTCCCGACGACGTTCTCCACGCGCTCGCGCGGGGCGTGGGCTTTCTCAACTGGCCAGGCTTGGCCGAGGAAGGCAAAGCCGATCGTGATGCCTTCAGCGAGGCCATCGCCGCACTCGGACCTCGCCGCGATGAGGTGGTGATTTGCGCTCAGTTCGGCGCGCGCACTGCGGCTGAGGCCCGCCGTGAAATGGGGTCGCTGCTCAAAGCACTGCACACTGACTACGTCGATGTGCTGACGCTTTACTACGTGGAGGAAAGGGAAGAGTGGAATCATCTCCGCCGTCCGGGAGGGGTGCTCGAATTCTGCCACGCGGCGAAGAAGGCCGGCGTCGTCCGGCGGATCGGAGTGACCAGCCACCAACGTCAGCTCGCGGCGCAGATGGCTCAGTCGGGCGAGCTGGATGTGCTGATGATCCGCTACAACGCCGCGCACCGGGGGGCCGAGCGCGACATCTTTCCCGTCACGAGACGGCTCGGTCTGCCGATCATCAGCTACACCGCCACCCGGTGGGGAGCGCTGCTTCAAGCGGCTCCAGGCAACTTTAGTGACTACGAGGTGGCACGTGCTCCCGCATGGTACCGCTTCGTCCTCCAAGAACCCGCTGTCACAATTGTGCTCTGTGCCCCTCACAACCGAGCAGAGTTAGACGAAGACCTGACGGTTCTCTCGGCGACTGGACCACTTTCCTTCGATGAGCACACGCGCCTCGCGGCGCATGGCGCACGAGTGAGGGAAAGTGCGGGTCACTTCCAGTGAATGGTCCATAGTAGTGGCCGCATCTAACTTTGTCATGAAGCGGACCCGGGTCGGGTGGCCTCCTAGAGATAGTGGCTCGACGGGCCGCTCATGCTGGGCGTTCGGCTTGCCTTCAAAGTTAGTCGGAATTAAATTAGCCTGAGAGGTGTGACATGAGATTTAAAATATCTGTTCTGGCCTTGGCAATCTCCATCTTCGCTGCTGCCACCCCGGCGCAGGACGATCGTGAGCAAGTCACGTGGCGCGGCTACCTAGTGGATGCCCGTTACGCCGCAGACCTCCAAAGCTGGGAGAGCCTGTCTCAGAAAGCGAAAAAGTACACACGCGAGCGAGGACTGACGAAAGAAGCTGCTGAGCGTGGCTTCGGCATGGTCAAAGGAGGCAAGTTCTACTTGTTCGACGTGAAGGGGAACGAGTTAGCGATGAAGTTGCTAGAGCAGACAGATAAGGCATCTGGGATAAGCGTGGAGGTGGTCGGGACACTGCCGCAGAAGGCCGAGGCCGCTGAGAGCTCATCGAAAAAGTCAGAGCCTGGGCGTGACCGGATCGGACGACCGACGTATGAGGGGATGCCCAACGAAGAAAAGAGCCACGGCGGCAGCATCAGCTTCCCCATGCGGAAAGGCAGCGAAGCGAAGCTGGCAGTCGAGACACTCAAAGAGATCGCGCCACCAAGTCTGATGCCGTAGGCTGGGGCGTCAAGCCTAACCAGGTGTTGACGTTGGCCCAAATGATGTCGCGCACGGAAGATCAGATTTGAGCACGGGCGGCTTCGCGCCATCGTGAGCATGTTTGTTTACTCTGGCGCAGATCGAATGCTGTTCACGGGGGCGGCTGAAGCTTGCGAGAGCAGCATCCGAGAGACGTAAGAATCAAAGACCAGCGTATCAACCGCGCCTTCCATACTGAGCGGCGCAAGCACTCCGCGCAAACCCAAAGACCCGATCACAGAGACCCCCGTGCCGTGATTGCGCGGCACGCTCTGGTTGACTCTTTCACCGCGCGCCGCACGCCCATAGTCTCTGGTCATCGCCAAATGAAAGCCTGTTTCGAAGGTTCAGACCAAACGGCATCGATCCAGTCGGGCGACTCGGCGGCGGCAAGCCTGCCGGTCGGCTTCGACCTGCTCCACCGCCGCGAGGCTTTTTTTTACGCGGCAGATCAAGTTTCCGGAGCGCGCGGCAAATGTGCGAGGGATGCACCTGCGCGTTGGCTTTTCTTTTCAACCAGGCGGCCAGTTCCGCGAGCGTGGCGTCGGGCTGCACGGCCACTTGCTTTCGCCACAAAGCGAGCAACTTCTCGTCCAACGTCGCCGGATAACCGCCGCTGTGCGGCAGCGGTGCAAGGCACTGACCGGCACGCCATAGTTTCATCATTCTGGCGACCATGCAGCGACCGACAGCAAAAGCGTCGGCGACCTCGTCGAGGGTGCCTTCGCCGGCTTCATAAGCAAGAACCAATTTCTCTCGCAAGTCAGTTGAGTACGCCTTCATACGTTAATGAATGGCGTAAGTCGCAGTATCAGTGCAAGCGCAAAGCGCTATAAACGACGGTGAGGTGAAGGCATTGATTTAAACTATGCAGAATCAATGGAGAACATCTAGCAAACGCAAGTTAGATGGGATAGTTCCACCTGAGGCAGCTTAAGCTGAGTCACCGTGGTTAGTAAGGTCAAATTATCAGCCATGAATCATTTAAAAGGCTTAGTCACTATTACGCTATTGGTACTTACCACCTTCGCTTCGGTCAGTAGCGGCCAGACGCGGAAAGGCACAACATCTTCTCGCCGAGCGCGAAGTGCCAAAGTTGCCAAGGTAGCATCAAAACCAACTGTTCCATGTCAATCATCTCCGACTGTGACTACTTCATCGGGACTCACCTATATGGTCACCCGGCCCGGCACGGGTCAACAGCTTAAAGTTGGAGACACAGTGCTCGTACACTATACGGGGCTATTAACCGGCGGGACTAAATTCGACAGCTCGTTGGATCGAAATGAACCGATCGCATTTCCCTTAGGTGTTGGCCAGGTCATCAAAGGTTGGGATGAAGCAATCGTGCAGTTACGTGTCGGCGACCATGCGACGCTGATCATCCCACCTCAGCTAGGATATGGGGCGAAGGGTGCTGGCGGAGTTATTCCCCCGGACGCGACACTCATCTTTATTGTAGAAGTGGTTGGCATTAAGGATGCGACACCCGCAGGGGAGGCGGCTCCAAGTGGTAATCCAAGGCAGCAATAAAGTTCCGTTACTGCACCTGCAGTTGCTTATTGAGTTCGTCAATTTAGCAATCTACTTTACTTGAGCAAAGTTGGCTCTGTACCTTAAACAGTCACCGCGGCAGGTATGGGGCGGATAACCGGTCTTCCGTAATAGCTACATGCCTGAGCACAGTAACAGCTGTTCCTCGTCAACCCTCGATGCCAGGCTCTTACATTTGCTTGTTTCAAGTTTAAAAGTGGTACCCCAACAAGTCTGGCGATGTTGGACAGAGCACTCTGCCGCAACGTATCACGTTTAATGATCCACGCCGCTGCGCTGCATTGGGTTGCCTAGGCATTCTTTCCGTAGGAAGCGTCTTACAAAGACTTCAGTCGCTGCTCACCTTCGATGATAATGGTCGCACACGAGCCGTTATCTGCTCCCTTAGAATGCGCGCGCGCGGGTGCAGCTATATGCGTTCAGATCAAACTTGTTGAGAAAAAGTTGAAAGAAACTCGGCTCCTATCACGTCTGATAGGAACAAGCTGACGTGAGGTAAAACTGTTCTTGAAAACAAAGGAGCAACATGATGAAAATCCAACGATTCGCCGTTGCCCTCACCTTGCGCTTCTGATGTTCTTGGTAGCACAGAATCGTTCAGCCGAGGCACAGAATGTCGCGCCAGTGCTGCGTGGCCGCGCGCTCGAAATCGTCGACGGTCAGGGGCGAGTCCGAGCAAGCATCACGGTGGAGCCGCCAGTCACCATGGACTCGCGTACCTATCCAGAGACAGTGCTGTTGCGCTTAACTGACCCGAAAAGCGGCCCCGTCGTGAAGATTACCGCCACGGAAGAAGGCTCGGCCATTGGGCTTTCGGATGACGCTGACGGAGGCATTCAAGTTATGTCTACTCAACGGAAGGGCAATTTCTTGAGAGTAGTAAGCAGGGAGGGGCGAGAACAGGTTATTAAGCCGTAGCATGTATGGAGATGGTTATTGTGTTGTCCGTAGATTTCCGCGCTGAAAGTCTGGTTCCGCTCGCGCACGGCCGAACAACGGCTTGAACTGGACGCGCGATCAAAATGCTTTGTCTCTGCTAAAATCTCAGCGCGCCGGTAAGCCAAGCATTATGCTGCTAAAATTTAGCTACATGTGAGAAGTGTCCAGAAAGGGGTGAGCCTCATTACTACGACTACATGATCGGCGACGAAGTTGCGGCGCTGGCGTTACTTAATCCGGAGATTGGCCTCAAGGCCAGTAACATTTCGCGGTGGATTGAATGAGAGCGATTCAACTCGTCAAAGCCAGATGTCAGAGAAACTCTGACGTCGCGCTTTTCTATGAGATGCGAGGATAACCCCTTGTATCCGTCACGCTTTCGTGTCTGCTGCCATCTTTTTGGCCTTTGTTCGGATGAAAGCATAATTCAACTGCGGCAGTGAATTGAATCCGGCGGCCTTTGTGCAAAACTCCTTTGCCTTTGTGTTGTCACCTTTGCCTTGATAAGCCTGGCACAAACGATAGAGGTCTTGAGGGTTCTGCTGGTTCGCCTGCTGTAGTTCGGCTATAGCTTTGTCGTAATCCTTTTCCGTCAGGGCGATCATACCGGCGAGTTCGTGTGCCTGCCGCACTTGCGCCGGATTCCTGGAGGCCTCAGCACCCTTACGGAATTCTTCCGCTTCCGTCTTCGCCATCGCGTTGTCCTTCTTCCCCAGTGCGACCGTGGCCAGGTTAAAGTGGTGAAAGAGTTTTGTATTGTCCTTAATCTCTTGAGAGAGACTGGAGTTTTGGATTATCTTGAGGAGGCGTTCGAACTGATTCTTCGCTTCGTCATACTTCCCTATCTCAAGGAGAATTGTTCCTTTGGTTTGAAGGTCGCCCGCCATCGCTGCAATGTCATTTATCTTCTCACCCAGCGCGTACTGCTTACCCATATCCTCAAGCGCCTTATCCATCTTGCCGCTATCAACATCAACGACAGTTTGACCGAAGAGCGCGGTTCGGCGTTCACCGTCACTCCTCGCTCGATCTGTAATTTGCTGCAACTCGGCTGTCGCTTCGTCGGGCTTACCCATGTACATCAGGTCGGCGGCAATCCCGTTGCGCGACGCAACGAAGTTGGGATCAATGGACAGAGCCTTGCGGTACTGCGTGATCGAGTCTTCGAACTTACCCATTTTCAGAAGCAACTCGGCGTAGGAGTCGTAAGGATTCGGGTCGTTGGGTATCAACTCGATGTATTTTTTGAAGGCTTGCTCGGCGTTAGCGTAGTCGCCGTTTTGCCTGTAGGCGTAGCCGAGGATGTTGTAGGCGGGTGAGTAGTTCGGGGCCACCTCGGTCGCTTTCTTGTAATGCTCGATGGCCTTTGCGAAATCCTGCTGGCCGAAGTAGTAGCCACCGAGATTGAACTGCGCTCGTTCGTCGTTAGGAAGAGCGGCAACGAGCTTGTCAAAATACTCCTTCTGTTTCGCTATGTCGCCGTTGGCTCCTGCTTCGGTGGCTAGAATGAGAAGTCTTTCGCCTTCCGAAGCTTTGTCCTTCAAGCTCACCGCCTTGTTTAGGTGATCGAAGAATTCCTTTGCGGTCGGAGAAGAATTGGCACGACCCAATTCCGCGGATGCAAAATTTGGATCAAGCGAGATTGCTTTATCAAAATGCTGGATAGAGTCCTGTGCAAGTAATCTTTCGGCGAGGTCACGCCCTTGTAGGAACTCCTTTTTTGCTTCCTCCGACGATGTTGTGATGGGAAGCTTCCCACTATCCGACAAAGTGCTGGCGGTAGGGGGCTTTTTATCAGTAGTCGTCGTGGTACAAGCGCTCCATGTTGCAGCACTGAGCGCAACAATTGCGGCCAAAAGGTAAAGCATAGAACCGGTACGGCGCATCGGACCTCTCCTTTGTATGTGTGGTTAAACAAACGACTCTTAATCAGGGACTATCGCGTCACGATATTCTATAAACGAGGTATGGCAACCCTTGTCGGATACCCTATGGGAAAGAAGAGACGGGGTAAACGTCTCTGAATATGCAGGTATTTCAGCACCCTTCAACCGTGAATGGAGAGAGGGAACGGATATTAACGGTGGGTGAGATTATGCGAAAGCTAGTGCTGAGTCAAGGAACTAAATTGCCGTTACAGGGCTTTTGCAAAGTCGGAGATGATCAAAGTTACTTGACAAAAGAACAAGACCTTTCCCAGTAATGCAGTTGAGATCAGCCGTTAAGCCGAAAGCATTACGCAGGAAAGGCCTTCGATGGA
>Ga0136614_10001410_pt1 | contig 14129 bp, 16 predicted proteins | sample AntDrymUQ2792106_2_FD_106643 | JGI IMG/M metagenome (GOLD analysis project Ga0136614, IMG submission 106643) | Polar desert sand microbial communities from Dry Valleys, Antarctica - metaG UQ279 (21.06) | ecosystem: Environmental > Terrestrial > Soil > Desert | place: Antarctica: Dry Valley...
GAGCCGTCGATGCGGCTCGTGACCGACATGGTCGAGTACTGCGCCGAGGAGTTGCCGAGGTGGCATCCGATCTCGATCTCCGGCTACCACATTCGCGAGGCCGGCTCGACCGCAGCTCAGGAGCTCGCCTTCACGCTCGCCGACGGATTCACCTACGTCGAATGGGCGGTCGAGCGGGGCCTCGAAATCGACGACTTCGCGCCGCGGCTCTCCTTCTTCTTCAACGCGCACCTCGACTTCTTCGAGGAGATCGCCAAGTACCGTGCGGCCCGCAGGATCTGGGCGCGCGAGCTGCGCGGGCGGTTCGGCGCGCGCAGCCCGCGCTCGTGGTTGATGCGCTTCCATTCGCAGACGGCCGGCGTCTCGCTGACCGCCCAGCAGCCGCTCAACAACATCGTCCGCACGGCGATCGAGGCGCTGGCCGGCGTCCTCGGCGGCACCCAGTCGCTACACACGAACTCGTTCGACGAGGCGCTCGCGCTGCCGACGGAGGACGCAGTGCGGATCGCGCTGCGCACGCAGCAGGTGATCGCGCACGAGACCGGCGTCGCCAACACGATCGACCCGCTCGGCGGCGCCTACTTCGTCGAGGCGCTGACCGACCGGCTCGAGGTGCGGGCCTACGAGTACTTCGCGAAGATCGACGAGCTGGGCGGAATGGTCGAGGCGGTCAAGCGCAACTATCCGCAACGCGAGATCGCCGACGCGGCGTTCGTGCTCCAGCAGGAGATCGACGCGCACGACCGCATCGTCGTCGGCGTCAACGCGCACACCGAGGGCGGCGACGGCGAGCTGCCGCTCCTGCGCATCGACCCCGCGCTGGAGCGAAAGAAGTTCGGCCGCATCCGGCCCGTGCGCCCCCGCCGTGACGGTGCCGCCGTCGAGTCTGCTCTCGGCGAGCTCAAGCTGGCTGCCGCGCGCGCCGACCACAACCTGATGCCGAACCTCCTGGACTGCGCGCGCGTACACACCACCGAGGGCGAGATCGTCCACGCCCTGCAGGACGTCTTCGGCACCTACACCGAGACGCCGGTCTTCTAGGGAGGTCCCCGTTGCGCAAGCTGCTCGTCCCCGTCCTCGCGACCGCCGTCGCGGCCGCACTCGCCTCGCCCGCGCTCGGCGCGACGCGGGTCAAGGTCGGCGACAACTACTTCGTCCGCGCGAGCGGCGTCCCGACCGTGACGGTGAGCAGGAACACGGTCGTCAAGTGGGTCTGGAAGGGCAGCAGCCTGCACAACGTCAAGGTCGCCAGCGGCCCGGCGCGGTTCGGCTCGACGTCCAAGACCTCCGGCAAGTACCGCAAGCGGGTCAAGACGAAGGGCACGTACACGCTCTACTGCTCCGTCCACGGGATCGATGACCAGAGCATGAAGCTCGTCGTCAGGTAGGCGCGCGCAGCCTCGGAGGGCCGGTAGCAGGGCCACGATGGCCACGGGAGCGGCGCACACCCCGGAGAGGCTGCGCCGCCCGGAGCTCCCGCGGGCTAGGATCCCGCCATGGCCGGCGCCACCTCCACCCGCAAGATCCGCGTCGTGGTCGCCAAGCCGGGGCTCGACGGGCACGATCGCGGGGCGAAGATCATCGCCCGCGCGCTGCGTGACGCGGGGATGGAGGTCATCTACACCGGGCTGCACCAGACGCCCGAGCAGATCGTCGAGACCGTGCTGCAGGAGGACGCCGACGCCGTCGGGCTCTCGATCCTCTCCGGCGCGCATATGACGCTGGTCCCGCGCGTCGTCGCGTTGCTGCGCGAGCAGGACGCCGGCGACGTGGTCGTGACGGTCGGCGGCACGATCCCGGCGCAGGACATCCCCGCGCTCGAGGAGCTCGGCGTCGCCGCGGTCTTCACGCCGGGCGCGCCGACGTCGGCGATCATCGACTTCATCCGCGGCTCGGTGACGCCGTAGCGGCGGCTCGGCGCCTAGATTGACTCGTCAGTCAACTGGATAGGATGCGAACGTTCGTTCCGAGCGAGGAGGCGTGAGAAGGCCGTGAAGATCTGCGTCCTGGTCAAAGAAGTTCCGGACGCCGCAGTCGAGAAGCGCATCAACCCGTCCACGGGGCGCCTCGACCGCAGCGGTGAGAAGAACCTGAATCCCTTCGACACGCACGCGATCGAAGCCGCCATGCAGCTCAAGGAGGGCGGCGCCGTGCAGGTCGACGAGGTCGTGGCGGTCACGATGGGCCCCGAGACCGCGGTGCGCGCGCTCCACAAGGCCGTCTCGCTCGGCGCGGACCGCTCGCTGCACCTGACCGACGAGGCGCTCTCGGGCTCCGACGTCAACGGCACCGGCTACGCGCTGGCCAAGGCGCTCGCGTCCGAACAGCCCGACCTCGTCCTGCTCGGCCAGCAGTCCGACGACGGCGAGTGCTACACGATCGGCGCGGTGGTGGCCGACCACCTGCAGATGCCGTCGCTCACGCAGGTGATCAAGATCGACGTGGACGAGCGAAGCGGTGACGAGGCCTCCGGCCGAGGCAGGTGGGCGTTGCGCTGCGAGCGCCAGGCCGAGTACGGCTACGACACGGTGCTGGTCGAGCTGCCCGCCGTCATCTCCGTCGGCGACGCCGTCAACGAGCCTCGCTACCCGTCCCTGAAGGCGATCATGGGCGCCAAGAAGAAGCCGCTCGACACCAAGGGCACCGGGGACCTCGGCATCGAGCCCGGCCGCGTCGGCTACGACAACGCCCGCGCGCACTGCGCCGACTTCAAGGCCCCCGCCGCGAAGGAGCCCGGCAAGATCATCGAGGACGAGGACACGACGGAGACGGTCGAGCAGATCGTCACGTGGCTCGACGAGAGGAAGCTCCTGGTATGAGCGGGATTCTGGTCTACGCGCTGCACTACGAGGGCGCGTTCAACAAGAACTCCCTGGGCGCGGTGTCCGAGGGCGCCCGCCTGGCCGGCGAGCTGGGCGGCGAGTGCCACGTCCTGGTGCTCGGCGACCGGGCCGGCCTCCCGGACGACTTGTGCGCCTCGCTCGGCCGCTACGGCGCCGCCAAGGTGTTTCGCGTCGAGGGCCCGGAGGGCCTCGCCCAGCCGGTGGTCGACGCGATGGCGAAGATCATCGCCGACGACGGCCTCGGCTACGCGTTGTTCGGCGGCGGCCTGCTCGGCTTCGAGATCGGCGCCGGCCTGACCGCGCGCCTGGACGCCGGCGTCTGCATGGAGGTCACCAGCGTGCGCGTCGAGGACGGCAAGCTCGTCTCCGAGCGCCCGATTCTCGGCGACTCCTCGGTGTCCGACGTGCACTACCGCGCGGGCGTCGGCGTGATCATCGGCCGACTGAACGCCTTCGAGGTGAAGGAGGGCGGTGAAGGCACCGCGGCGGTCGAGGACCTCGCCGTGGAGTTTGCCCCGCACTCGCTCAAGGCGACGATGGTCAGCCGCGGCGAGCAGCGTGGCGCCGAGGTGAACATCGAGGACGCCAGCATCCTCATCGCCGGCGGCCGCGGCCTCGGCAAGGCCGAGGGCTTCGAGGCGCTCGAGGATCTCGCCGGCGCCCTCGGCGGCGCCGTCGCCGCCACCCGCGCGGTGGTCGACGCGGGCTGGTACTCCTACTCCGCGCAGATCGGCCAGACCGGCAAGACGGTGTCGCCGAAGCTCTACCTGGCCGCCGGCATCTCCGGCGCGATCCAGCACAAGGTCGGCATGATGAGCTCGGAGAACATCGTGGCGATCAACAAGGACGCCAACGCCCCGATCTTCGAGTTCTCCGACCTCGGCATCGTCGGCGACCTCAACAAGATCGTCCCGAAGCTCACCGAGGCCGTGAAGGCCCGCAAGGGCGGCTGATGGCGGGCCCCGACGGCGATCGCGCCGTCGCCCCGATCGAGTTCCCGCCGCCGGGCGATCCGGCGGTGGAGTTCATCGGGGCGCCGACCGACCCCGAGGACGAGCGGATCGAGGTCGGCGTCGCCATCGTCGGCGGCGGGCAGGCCGGCATGGCGTGCGCGATCCGGCTGCTCCAGCTGCTCGAGGACGACCCCGCGACGATGGAGTCGCTCGGCGAGGTGCCGGTCGCGGTGATCGAGAAGGGCCGCGTCGCCGGCGCCCACCAGCTCTCGGGCGGCGTGATGAACCCGAGCGCGATCCGCCGGCTGTTCGGAGACGACGACTCCTGGCCGCACTACGGCGAGGTGGGCAAGGAGACCGTCTACTTCATGCTCAACCGCAAGCGCGCGGTCCCGCTGAAGCCGACGCCGCCGCCGTTCCGCAACCACGGCAACTACGTCGTCTCGGTCGCCGAGCTCAACCGCTGGCTGGGCGAGAAGGCCGAGGAGGCCGGCGCGTACGTGCTGTCGGAGACCGTCGGCGCGAAGCTGCTGGTGCAGGACGCCGCGGTCGTGGGCGTCCGTACCGGCGACAAGGGGCGCGACAAGGACGGCGGGCAGAAGTCGAACTTCGAGCCGGGCTCCGACGTCGTGGCCAAGGCGACCGTGCTGGCCGAGGGCTGCTGGGGCCACCTCACCGGCGCCGCGCTCAAGGGGCTCGGCCTGGCGGGCACCGACCCGCAGGTGTGGGCGCTGGGCGTCAAGGAGGTGTGGGAGGTCGAGCGGCCGCTGGACCGCCTGATCCACACGCTCGGCTGGCCGCTGCGCCCGCAGGCCCGCTACAAGGAGTTCGGCGGCTCCTGGATCTACCCGATGAACCGAAAGGGAGAGACGCCGCGCGTGTCGCTCGGCTTCGTCGTCGGGCTCGACTACGCCGACGCGCGGCTCTCGGTCCACGACGTGCTGCAGGAGTTCAAGCACCATCCGCTCGTGCGCAAGATCCTCGCGGGCGGCAAGCGCGTGGCGTGGGGCGCCAAGGCGATCCCGGAGGGCGGCTACTGGGCGATGCCGCGGCTGCACGCGCCCGGCATGGTGATCTGCGGCGACGCCGGCGGCATGGTCAACGTGCCCAGGCTCAAGGGGATCCACTACGCGATCCGCTCGGGCATGCTCGCGGCGGAGACGATCTACGCTCAGCTCAAGGCGGGCTCGACGGACTTCTCCTCCTACGAGCAGGCGGTCCATGACTCGGAGATCGGCAAGGACCTCTACGAGTCGCGCAACATGAAGCAGCCGTTCGCGCGCGGGCTGATCGTCGGCGGCGCGATCACCAACGCCATGGTGGTCACCAAGGGCCGGCTCCCCGGCGGGCACTGGGCGACGCACCGCGACGCCGACCAGCCGCTGATGCTGACCGACCGCCACGAGCGCTATCCCAAGCCCGACGGCAAGTACACGTTCGACAAGCTCTCGGGCGTCTTCACCACCGGCAACGCCACGCGCGACGACGCGCCGAGCCACATCCGGATCCAGCAGCGCGTGCCGCGCGAGCTGGCCGAGGCGTGGGCGTGGATGTGCCCGGCGGGCGTGTACGAGGTGCCTGAGGACGCGCCCGAGGGCGCCGAGCACGTCGACCTGATCGTGAACCCGTCCAACTGCGTGCAGTGCGGGGCGATCACTGCGAAGGGCGGGCGCCTGACGCCGCCGGAGGGCGGCGACGGCCCCGTCTACCAGGTGACGTAGCGGGCACCGCAACTCCGGGCGGCTCCCCGGCGTTAACCACGCGTCCATGCGGCGCGTGCTCATCGCCATCCTCTTTCTGCTCGGATTTCCGGCGGCGGCCGCCGAGGCGGCCAGCGTGAAGGTCGTCGACTGCGTGCCTGCGCTCGATCCCGTGGCCCGCACGGCGACGTTCGAGGCGCGCGTGCGCGCCGCGCGCGACAGCACGCGGATGCAGGTCCGCTACACGCTGCAGGTCCGCGAGTTCGACATCGGCGGCTGGCGTCGCGTCGTCGCCGAGGGCCTGGACACCTGGCTCACGTCGGATCCCGGGGTACGGCGCTACACCTACGACAAGACGGTGCAGAACCTCGCCGCCCCGGCCGCCTACCGCGCGGTCGTGCGCTTCCGCTGGCTCGACGCGGCCGGCGCCGTCCTGAAGGGCGCGCGGCGCACGTCGGCCGTCTGCCGGCAGCCTGACCTGCGGCCCGACCTGGACGCGCAGCGGATCGACGCGATGCCGGGGCTCGAGCCCGGCACCGGCAGCTACGCGGTGACGGTGCGCAACGACGGTCGCACCGCGGCCCGGACCTTCGCCGTCGCGCTGCGCGCGGGCGACGAGGTGCTGATGCCGCTGACGATTCCCGGCCTGGCGCCGGGCGAGCGGCGCGTGGTGGCGTTCACCGGCCCGGCGTGCATGGCCGGCGCGGAGCTCGAGGCCACCGTGGATCCCGGCGACGACGTGGACGAGCGCGACGAGGGCGACAACGTCCTGCTCGTGAGCTGCGCGCCATAGCCGCCACCGCGGCGACCGCATCAGGGCCTATCTCGCTTGGCCCGCGGCCGGAGGCGGCCGCCCCGCGGCGCCAGACACCGCCTGGCCGCTTACGAAGGCCACCTGCATGCGTTTCGCGGCCGGACGGCGCCTGGCATCCACGGATGCGACCACCTCCGACCACGCTCCAAACGAGATAGACCCTAAGCTGGCTGCGCATGGCCGAGCCCGCGCCCCGAGTCAGCGCGTCGCCGCATGAGCTGCGGACGCGCTACCACGAGGCCTTCCGGGCCTGGCTCGCCCATCGCGGCGAGCGCGAGCTCGGCGCCGCCTACGCGCTCGGGCGCGAGGCGGTGAGCGCCGAGCTGAGCGTGCTCGACCTCGCCGAGGTCCACCACGACGCCGCGGGCGAGGCGCTGCGCGAGGAGGCCGACCCCGGGCGCCGCGCCGAGCTGCTCGAGGCGGCGGGCGCATTCTTCGGCGAGGCGCTCTCGACGTTCGAGATCGCGCACCGCGGCTACTGGGAGGTGCAGGAGGTGGCGCGCTTGGAGCACGACCACGTGATGCAGCTGCGCGCCCTCGCCGACGCGTCGGTGAAGATCAACGCGACGCTCACCACCGAGGAGGTGCTCCAGCTCACCGTCGAGGCGGCGCAGCGCGTGCTCGGCGCCCAGCAGGCGACCATCTCGAGCACGTCGGGCGATCCGTACGCGCGCGGGATCACCGCCGCGTCGCCGGTGGAGGGCACGACGGGGGAGGCGACGGGCGCGCCGATCGGGGTGATGCTGCGCAGCGCGGGCCGGCCGCTCGGCACGCTCGAGGTCGCCGATCGCCACGAGCGCGCGTTCACCCCGCGCGACGAGGCGATCCTCGCCCAGCTCGGCCAGCTCGCGTCCGTCGCGATCGCCAAGTCGCAGGCCTACACGCGCGAGCGCCACATCGCCCACGTGCTCCAGCGCTCGCTGCTGCCGCCCAACATCCCCGTCGTGCCCGGGCTCACCGCCGCCGTGCGCTTCATCGCCGCGGGCGAGGGGGTCGAGGTCGGCGGCGACTTCTACGACTTCTTCCGCGCGCGCGGAACCGCCGTCGCCGCGCTGATCGGCGACGTCTGCGGCAAGGGCCCCGAGGCGGCGGCGGTGACGGCGCTCGCCCGCCACACGCTGCGGGCGGCCGCCGCGTACGAGTCGCGGCCGAGCGCGGTGCTCGCGCTGCTGCACCGCGCCCTGCGCGAGGCGCGCGACGACGGCCGCTTCTGCACCGTCGCCTACTGCGACCTCGAGGTGCGCGAGGGCGGGGCGCGCATGCTGCTGTCCTGCGGCGGCCATCCGCTGCCGCTCGTGCTGCGCCGGTCGGGCGCCGTGGAGGCGGTCGGCAAGCTGGGGACGCTGCTGGGCGCCGACGTCGAGCCGGCGCTCTCCGACGTGGCCGTCCACCTCGCGCCGGGCGAGCTGGTCGTGCTCTACACCGACGGCGTGACCGAGGTCCGGGCCGGGCGGGAGGAGATCTTCGGTCACCGCGACCTCGCCGCGCTGCTCGGGCGCTGCGCGGGCCTGGGCGCCGACACCGTGGCCCAGCGCGTGCAGGACGCTGTGCTGGACGCCGCGGGCGGGCGCCCACGCGACGACATCGCCGTGCTCGTCGCCGGACCGAGCCCCGGCCCGGATCACCCGACCGGCGATCCTGGCACACTCCCCGGCGTTCCTCGACCCCCGGAGGGAACGGATGGCTGAACCTGAGATCGGCGAGGGCGCGGTTCCGCCCGACACCAGCGTGGCGCTGTTGCGCGAGCTGGTCGCGCATCTGCGCCAGAACCGCACGGTCCTGCGCGAGGAGTGGGCGCGGCGCATCACCGAGGCCCAACTGCTGACGGCGCTGACCCCGGAGGAGATCTTCTCCGAGGCGACCTCGGTATACGACAACTACGTCGAGGTGCTGGAGACCGGCTCGGTCGAGGCGCTGCAGGACTACGCCCGCAACCTGTCCGAGCGGATCATCCCGCGGGGTGTCGAGACCGACGAGGTGCTCGGCATCGTGCTGCTCCTGCGCGATGTGCTGGCGCGCTCGCTGTTCGAGAAGTACCAGGACGACTTCGAGCTGCTCAACCGCGTGCTCGACGCCTACGAGCCGGCCGCCAACCGGATCGCCAACACGGTGGCGATCAACTTCGTGCAGGAGCGCGAGCGCGTCATCCGCCAGCAGCAGGAGGCGATCCGCGAGCTCTCGACGCCGGTGCTCCAGGTCCGCGAGCGGCTGCTGATCCTGCCGATCATCGGCGTGCTCGACTCCCAGCGCGCGCGCCAGCTCACCGAGCAGCTCCTGCGCGGCATCCGCGACAACCGCGCGAAGGTCGTCGTGATCGACATCACCGGCGTGCCGACCATCGACTCGACGGTGGCCAACCACCTCGTGCAGACGGTCGAGGCATCGCGGTTGATGGGCGCCAGCGTGATCATCACCGGCCTGTCCTCCGAGATCGCGCAGACGCTCGTGACGATCGGGGTCGACCTCTCCAAGGTCAACGCGGTCGGCGACCTCCAGGGCGGCATCGAGGAGGCCGAGCGGCTGCTCGGCTACGAGGTCGCGCGCTCGGCCGAGACCCCCCAGGTCGAGGTCCGCTAGCCCCGGCCGGCCATGGCGGTCCCGATCCTCAAGCAGGGCCCGTGGCTGATCGCGTCGATCCAGGCGGCCCTCACCGACACCGACGTCCTGCGCCTCCAGGACGACGTGATGGTCCAGGTGGGCCGCTTCCGCTCGCGCGGGATCATCGTCGACGTGACTTCGCTCGACGTGATGGACTCGTTCGTGTCGCGCTCGCTGCGCGGCATCGCCCACATGACGCGGCTGCGCGGCGCCGAGACGGTGATCGTCGGGATCCAGCCCGAGGTGGCGTTCGCGATGGTCCAGCTCGGCATGAGCTTCGAGGACGTGCACACGGCGCTGGACCTCGAAGAAGGGCTGGCCTTCCTCCAGCGGCAGCTCGCCAGGGAGCCGGACGCCGGTGGCGCATGACGTCCGGGTGGTGATCCGCACGGACGCCGACGTGGTCACCGCCCGCCAGGAGGCCCGCACGATCGGTGCGAGCCTGGGCTTCTCCAGCACCGACCTGACGCTGCTGGCCACGGCCATCTCGGAGGTGGCGCGCAACATCACGACCTACGCCGGCGAGGGCGAGGTGGCGCTGCGGGTGCTGAGCGAGGCCGGTCGGGACGGCATCGAGGTGGTGGCGAGCGACAGCGGTCCCGGGATCGCCGACGTCGAGCTCGCTATGCAGGACGGCTACACGACGGGCAACGGCCTCGGGCTCGGGCTGCCGGGCACGCGCCGGCTCGTCGACGACTTCGACCTCCAGACGCAGCCGGGGGTGGGCACCACGATCCGGCTCGTCAAGTGGACGCGTGCCTGACCGCCACGCCCCGACCTGGCCCGCGCGGCTCGAGGTCGGCATCGCCGAGCGGGCGTTCGCGGGCGAGCGCCGGTCGGGCGACCGCGCGGTGCTCGTGGCCTACGAGGGCGGGGCGCTCGTCGCGGCGATCGACGGGCTCGGGCACGGCGACGAGGCCGCCGACGCCGCGGCCGCGGCGGCAGAGGTGCTCAGCGCGCGGCCCGACGGGGAGCCCGTACAGCTGATCGAGGCATGCCATCGAGCGCTCGCCCGCACGCGCGGGGCGGTGATGACGCTCGCCTGGTTCGACCTCGCGGCCGGGCACCTCTCCTGGACCGGGGTCGGCAACGTCGACGGGCGCCTGGTGCACGCCGGAGCGGGGCCGGGCGCGCCGACGGAGGGCGCCCTGACCAGGGGCGGAGTCGTCGGCTACAGCCTCCCGCGGATCCGGGTCACGGGCACCGACCTCGAGGAGGGCGACGTGATGGTGCTCGCCACCGACGGGATCGACTCTGGCTTCGGGCAGGCGATCCGGGGCGGCGGAGCCGCCCAGGTCATCGCGGATCGCATCCTCGCCGAGCACGGCAAGGCCGGCGACGACGCCCTGGTCGTCGTGCTGCGATACCTGCCCGGACGATGAGCCCGGGCCGCACGGTCCGGGTGGCCGGCGACGTCGACATAGCGGTGGCGGTGCGGGCGGCGCGCGAGGAGGCGGAGGCCTGCGGGCTCTCGGCGGTCGAGGCCCAGCACGTCGCCACCGCGGTCTCCGAGCTGGCACGCAACGCCGTGAAGTACGCGCGCGGCGGCGAGGTGGAGCTGACGGCCGCCGAGCGTGGCGGCCGGCGCGGCCTCGCGGTGCGGGTGCGTGACGTGGGCCCGGGGATCGCCGACGTGGAGGCCGCGCTGCGCGACGGCATGTCGACCGGCGGCTCGCTGGGCCTCGGGCTGCCGGGCGCCAGGCGCCTGATGGACGACTTCGCGATCGAGAGCGGCCCGGCCGGCACGGTGATCGCGATGGCCCGGTGGCAGGGCGGGCGGCTGGCCGCGCACCTCCCGGCCGCCTACACGCTGCACGAGGCCGGCGGCGGGGTGCCCGTCGCGCAGCCGTTCCGCAACGGCCTGCTGCTCGCGATCGCGGCCGGGGCGCGTGCGGGCGCGGTGGCGCGCAGCTTGCGCACGCGGCCGTGGCACGCGCCCGCCGAGCTCGCCGAGGGCTGCCGCGCGCAGCTCGATCCGGGCGAGCGGCTGGGGCTCGCGGTGGCGAGCGTCAGCGCGCTGGACGGCCGCCTCGCCTGGCTGCGGGCCGGCGCCCTGGGCTGCGTCCTGCTGCGAGCCGCCGGCGACGTGGTGTGCTTCCCGCCGCCCGCCACGGCGCTCAGCCGCGCCGGCGGCGGCCCGCTGCGTGCGGCCACGGTCGACGTCCGCCGCGACGACGTGCTCGTGATGGCGGCCGCGGCGATGGACGCCCCGGCGCTGGCGGAGCTCGCCGCGGCGGGCGGCGGCGCCGGCGCGCCCGCGTTCCTCACCGCGCGCTTCGCGCGTGGCGCGCTGGAGCCGCGCCGCCCGTCTGAGGGGGCTGGAACGCCCTTCTAGACTGCAATGACCATGAAGACCGACATCCATCCCGAGTACGTCGAGTCCCGCGTGCGCTGCACGTGCGGCAACGAGTTCACGACGCGTTCGACCCAGGCGGAGATCCGCGTGGAGATCTGCTCGAACTGCCACCCGTTCTACACGGGCAAGCAGAAGCTGGTCGACACCGGCGGGCGCGTGGAGCGCTTCAAGCGCCGCGCCGCCAAGCGCGCGCGCGGCTAGCCGCCACCGGACCCGTCGCGCCCCGAGTGGCTCGCCGCGCCCGCGGTGGAGGCCCTTAGACTGGAGTTGGTGATCCAGTCGCTCGTCGAGCAGATCGAGGCGCGCCACGCCGAGGCGGAGGCGCAGATGTCCGACCCCGCGGTGATCGGCGACCGCCGGCGCTACGCCGAGGCCGGACGGCTCTACAACCAGCTCGCGCCCGCCGCCAGGCTGGCCGAGGAGTGGCGACGGGCGCAGGACGACGCGGCCGGGGCGCAGGAGCTGCTCGCCGAGGACGGCGAGGATCTCGAGCTGCGCGAGATGCTCGAGACCGCGCAGGGGCGCAGCGCCGAGCTCGAGGAGGGGATCAGGCTCGCGATGGTCGAGCGCGACCCGTCCGACGACAAGAACGTGATCGTCGAGATCCGCGGCGGCGCGGGCGGGGAGGAAGCCGGGCTGTGGGCCGGCGACCTCTTCCGCATGTTCACGCGCTACGCCGAGCGGCGCGGCTTCAAGGCAGAGACGCTGAGCGCCTCCGACGGCTCTTACACGTTCGAGGTGCGCGGCGACGGGGCCTACTCAGTGTTCAAGTTCGAGGGCGGCACGCATCGCGTCCAGCGCGTGCCGGAGACCGAGTCCCAGGGTCGCATCCACACGTCGACCGCCACGGTGGCCGTCCTGCCCGAGGCCGAGGAGGTCGACGTCCAGGTCGACCAGTCAGACCTCGAGATCGACGTCTACCGCTCGTCCGGGCCCGGCGGCCAGTCGGTCAACACGACCGACTCGGCGGTGCGGATCACGCACAAGCCGACCGGCATCGTGGTCTCCATGCAGGACGAGAAGTCCCAGCTGCAGAACCGCGAGCGGGCGATGAAGGTGCTGCGCGCGCGGCTCTACGAGGCTAAGCTCGCCGAGCAGCAGGCCGAGCAGGCCGCGGCGCGCAGCGCCCAGGTCGGCACGGGCGAGCGGGCGGAGAAGATCCGCACGTACAACTTCCCCGAGCGGCGGGTCACCGACCACCGGGTCAAGCACACCGCGCACAACCTCGACCAGCTGCTCCAGGGCGAGCTCGACGAGTTCACGGCGGCGCTCCAGGACGACGAGAAGCGCCGCCGGCTCGACGCCGCCGCCGGCTGATCCGCGCGCTGGGGTCGCGACCCCATGCGGTCGGCGGCCGTGGGCGCCGATGCTTGACGGGAACCTCCTGACAGCACGACCGCAGATGCAGATCCACTACGGGATACAGGCGTACGGCTCTCGCTTTGCGCGGGAACCAGACCCACCCACCCGTACCGGCGTGGGCCGCCGGTACCACCTCGAAGGCGACGCACGGCCGGGCGATGTTCTCGCCCTGGCCGGCGGCGCCCTCGTGCGCGACCTCAACGCGAACGGCCTCGCCGACGGCTACGACGCGCCGCTCGACGACCGCGCGCCTGCGCTGCGCGGCACGCTCCTCGACGTCCGCGGCTGACCTCGTTTCATCCGGCCCCCGCCGGGGCACGCGCGTTGCATGCACGGGAGGCAGTGGGCGGCCGCCGTCGTGGCGGCGTTCCTCGTCGCCGGCGGGTTGGCGTGTTCGGCCAGCGACCCGCCCGGCGGGGAGAACCGGTACTCGATCGCCACCGGTGGCTCGGGCGGCGTCTACCAGGTGCTCGGCGGCGGGCTGGCCGACCTGATGACCGACGAGCTACCCGACGCGCCGACGACGGCGGAGACCACGTCGGCGTCGGTCGACAACCTGATCCTGGCCGCCGGCCATGACTCCGACATCGCGTTCAGCCTCTCGGACACCGCGATCGACGCCGTCGAGGGCACCGCGAGCTTCGACGAGCCGCTCGACCTGCGCGCGCTCGCGACGATCTACCCGAACATCACGCAGGTCGCCGCGAAGGCGGACTCGGGGATCGAGACGATCGAGGACCTCGAGGGCAAGACGGTCTCGGTCGGCTCGCCGAACTCGGGCACCGAGGTGATCGCGCTGCGGCTGCTGGCGGTCGCCGGGCTCGACCCCGAGGAGGACATCGGCAGGCGCGGACTCGGGGTCGGGGAGTCGGTGCAGGCGCTGCGCGACGGCTCGATCGACGCCTTCTTCTGGTCGGGCGGCGTCCCAACCGGGGCGATCACCGACCTGACGACGACCGACGACGTCCGGCTGCTGGCGCTGGACGCCTACCTCGACCCGCTGCGCGAGCGCTTCGGCGACGCCTACGAGGAGGCCGAGATCGAGGCGGGCGAGTACAGCGGCATCGAAGCCACGAAGACGATCGGCGTGCCGAACGTGCTGATGGTCGCGACCGACACGCCCGACGCGTTCGCCTACCGCGTCACGAAGCTGCTGTTCGACGGCAAGGAGCGGCTGGCCGCGGTGCATCCGGCCGCCGAGAGCCTGGAGCCGGAGACGGCGCGGGAGGTCGTCGAGCCGTTGCGGCTGCACCCGGGCGCGCAGCGCTACTACGAGGAGGCGGGCGGGTGAGGCGCGCCCTCGCCGGCCTGACGGTGGCCGTCTTCGCCGTCGTCCTGGCTGCGACCGCGGACGGCGACGCCGGGCCGCGAGTCGTCGTGCGCACCGCGGCCGGCGACGAGGTCGCCGGGGCGGACGCCGGCCGGGGCTTCGCGCTCGCCTACCGCCACTCGGTCTACCGCGTGCCCGCCGAGGAGCGTTTCCGCGCCGCCGCCGGCGGCGGC
>Ga0136614_10001412_pt1 | contig 14129 bp, 12 predicted proteins | sample AntDrymUQ2792106_2_FD_106643 | JGI IMG/M metagenome (GOLD analysis project Ga0136614, IMG submission 106643) | Polar desert sand microbial communities from Dry Valleys, Antarctica - metaG UQ279 (21.06) | ecosystem: Environmental > Terrestrial > Soil > Desert | place: Antarctica: Dry Valley...
CTAACGAATCGCCAGCGTCTCAATCGGCAACGACGCAAGAAATGTTTCCGTGTCGCCAATCTGTAGAACCGGTCGGGCAAGATGGGCCGCAAGCAGGCTTGTATCCGGGGTGATCGCAATGCCTGCGAGAGCAATAATTCCGGCTTCAGCGAGCTGGCCCACCATCCGCTCGACTTTCGGCCCGAGCTTTCGCGGGTCGGTAAATTGGACTGTGCAAACGCCCGGCGCAGTCGCCTCCACATCGGGAGCGAGAGTGAAACTAAATTGCAGCAGTAGTTGATCGAGCAATCGTTCCTGCTCACGCAGCCGGGCCTTCACCACCAACTCCAAACACCGCGCCAGACCCTGGCTCGGCGTCATTCCACAACGAACGCCGATCTTTTCCGCAGCTTCATTTAGCTGCAAGACGACGGGCCTAGCGGCCTGATCATCGATCAAAGCAATCGGTCGCGCCGTTTCGGCCTCATGACGCAAAGCGGCCTGGAGATAAAAATTAGGCAGATAAATCGTGGCAAACATCAGCCGGCCTTCGCTTCGGTAAAACGCAACTGAGACGCAGCCGCTACCTCCTGGCGGCCACCCTGCACCCGTTGCACATGAACTTTGAGCCGGGAAAAATTCGCCTCCTGCTGGAGGTCCTGGAGGCGCCAGTTGTTCTCGAGAACAAGTTTCAATTGCGCGCTGCTGATGATGCTGCGGCGGGTCAGAACCAGAAATGCTGTCGGCGTGGGCTCGACCAAACGCTGCAGCCGATACCAGCTGGTTTGCGGCACTCTGCGCAGTTCATCAGCCGCGTTTAGCACCAGATCGAGAATGACGATCGGGAAATTGCCGTCCCGTAAAAGGAGATCGGCGGCTTTCACCGCCTCATTCGTTTTCGTGCAACGAATCCAAAGCAGATGGCGCAGGCACCCGTTCCCGAGCGGCTGCGGATCGAAGGAATCTCGGCCATCGACCAGGGCGAGAAAATAACGACCCTGCTGCGCTGCTCGCAGCAGCCCGGAGATGAGGAATGCACTCCCGGCACTGATTATCGGACTGGTCAGCTCGGTAATCGCGCCTTTCGGCAGCCCACCGCCGATCGCCTTATCGAAGCTCTCCAGCCCGGTGCGAAGGCGAGCCTGGGTAAAAATGCGCGGTTGTGGATAGCGCTCGGCCAGGAGCTTGCGCAGATCGACGATTTTGCTGCTGGCGGCCATTCATAAAGAATGACACCGCGCGGTTTATGTTCAAATGAACATTCTCCGCTTCTGCGAGCTCAGGGCCATTTGTTTCCGCACGAGGGAGACCATTACGCCCTGGACTCGCAGTTCACGTGCCGGAACCAGATTCGGGTAAAGCGGATTCTCTGCTTTCAGATAGGGCCGGCCGTGATCCAAGACATACCGCTTCAGAGTCGTCTCGCCATCGATGAGCGCAGCCACAATATCTCCGCTTTGGACATCTTTCCTGTCTTCCAGAATCACAATGTCGCCATCCATGATATGCGCATCGATCATGGAATCGCCCCGCACGCGAAGAGCAAAGGTGCGGCCATTCTTGGAAGCGTTCACCGTCCGCTTATCGAGGGAAACATGGCCCTCAATCGTTTGCTCGGTCAGCACTGCCATCCCCGCTGGAATCTGCCCATAAATAGGGATGTCGGTGATCCGGACTTTTTGCACTGGCGTGATCAAAGCCCGAGCCTTGCGCGCGTGCCGATCCAGGAAACCTTTCCGCTCGAGAGCATCAAGATATTGCATGACCGATGTCTGGCTGGCGTAGCCGAAGTGCTTCTGAATCTCGCGAGTGCTGGGCGTGATTCCTTTATCGCGTTGCTCGGTCTGAATGAAGCCGAGCACATCCTTTTGCCGATCGGTGAGCACATGGAATTGTCGCCTAACGAGTTAGGAGTGCAAGTTCAAATGAACACAGATCCCTGTCCGGGCCCCGCCCTTGGGATTGACTTGCCTCCTAAACGTTCAACTGCAACCGCTTCTCTTCCAGCTGGCTCATCCAGCGTGTCAGATAAGAGAATTGCAGATAAAGCGCATGTAGCTTTGCTGCGGTCCAGCTTTCCCGGGCTTCGTGCAACTGAGTCAGAGCCTCGCTATGTAGCTTGGAAAGTCTGGCCAGAGCTTGCCGGACATCTGCCTCCACTTCCGCAATGGCCCCTTTCATCAGAGAGCGACCCAGCGCGGTCGTCGCCAGGGCGCGTCGCTGGATAACTTCATCCGACTTCCGCGTTAGCGCCGCAACCACGGAAAAAAGCTCTTCGATCTCCCTTGGGATTTCCGCGGTCGCAGACGATGGCGTCTGTTTCTCCAGGGTTAGGAGGTGATGCAGGCGGCGCTTTGGATCGCGCAGGACTCGATAAGCCTCATTCACATCGGCGAAATTGGCTTCCACAAGCCCCTGGCTGCTGTCGTGCGCTTGGGCGTCCGGATGATCGCGCAGAGTCTTCTGATGGAAGACCTGTTTTAAATTCTCCGGGTCGAGCCAGGGCGACCGCGGTTGCTCCAAGAGGGCGAAGTAGTCGGTCATGCGGCGAAGCTTTCGCCACACGAGCAATGCGCGACGGCATTTGGGTTGGTCACTTTGAAGCCGCCCTTTTGCAGATCGTCGCTGTAGTCGAGCAGGGAACCGCTAACGAAAAGCGCACTTTTCGGGTCGACCACGACGCGCACGTCCGACGATTGCACCATAATGTCTCGATTCGCCGGACCATCGACAAGATCCATCTTGTATTGCAGCCCCGAACAACCGCCGCCAATCACGGCCACGCGCAAGGCACCGTCCGGTCGCCCTTGTTTTTGCAAGAGGCCCAGAAGTTTGCGCGCGGCATTCTCCGTCACTTTGACGAGCCGCTCGTTGCCGATCTTGAAATTGATCGGACTGGATGAAGTGGCTGTCGCTGACATAGCAGACGCTAACGGCCAGCGCCTGCCGGGGCAAGGCGACGGAGCGGCGGAGATCTGGTTTTCCTGGCGATGGTTCGCTCAGAGCCGGGGATCAGGCGGGAAGGGTCAACGCTGCGTGCGAGTCGAGATGCTGGACAGCGATCTGGCCAAGATCTCGCAAGGTGGAGACCTGCTGGAACTTTTCGCGCAACGCTTTGCTGTTGGGGAAACCTTTGGAGTAGGCCATGAGGCGCGAACGCATCGAGCGCATCGCATTGATTTCGTCCTGCCATTCTTCGACCGCGAGCTGGCAATGCCGCTGGATCAAAGCCCAGCGATCTCCGAGAGGTGGAGGAGAAAGCAACTCGCCGGTGGCGAGCTCATGTTTGATCTGGTCGAAAATCCAGGGCGCGCTCATCGCCGCCCGTCCGATCATGACGCCAGCGATCCCGGTTTCACGACGGCGTTTTGCGACATCCGCGGCATTCGCAATGTCGCCATTCCCGATCACGGGAACGTGGACCGCGGCGGCGACTTCGCCGATGACGTCCCAATTCGCCGGCCCTGAGTAACCTTGCGCCCGCGTCCGTCCATGCACCGCTATGGCGGCAATGCCCAGGTCTTCGAGGAGGCGCGCCACGCTCGGCGCGTTGACCGACTGATCGTCCCAGCCGATGCGGATCTTCGCGGTGACCGGCATCGGCGCAGCCGCGAGCACGACAGCGCCAGCAACGGCAGCGAGCGCGGGACAATCTTTTAGCAGCGCGGAGCCGCCATTCTTCGCGACGACTTTGTTTACCGGACATCCGAAGTTCAGATCGATGAAGTCGGGCCGGACCCAGTCGATCACGTGGCGCGCAGCTTCGGCCATGTGCCCGGCGTGTCCGCCGAACAACTGCACCCCGAGCGGGCGTTCGCATTCATCGAAATCGAGATATTCCCGCGTGCGTTCGTTACGGCGAGAGACGCCCTCCGCGGACACGAACTCCGTCACGAGCACGTCGGCACCGCGTTCTTTACAGAGCTGGCGGAAGATCTTATCGGACACGCCGGCCATCGGCGCGAGATAGAGCGGAAATTTGCCAGATAAAAACCAGGGGAGCGTCGCGTTCATTCCGACGCGCTTTTTAAAAGGTGCGCGACTTCGGTCTGGACGGACTCGAGTTCATCCAGCCGAAGGTCGACATCCGGCACAATGAAGACATCGCCGTTTTTCGCGTGCTCATAGATGAGCACCGCGCCGCTGTCAGCCGTCTCCCTTTTGATCTGCTTGAGGAAGCGCTTTCGCTCCAGCATTACCGCCAGAACGTAACAGGCATTCTTATGAGAATTTTCTGCCAATAGGCGGCGCAACAATTCTTCGGCATTCTCCCTCGGCAAAGGCTCGGGCGGCACAGCGGGGGCCGGTTCGTAGCGCGTTTTCCAAAACGAGAACGGCCGAATATTTTCATTGCGTCCCGTCCACGCTTCTTCACTCAAGTCTTCCCGGCGGAACCCGGTCCCTTCACGAAAGAGAAGCGTGTAAAATTGCTCGCCCGGCGCGAAGGCGCGGTTGGTCAGCGCACAAACATCGGCGCGATGCTTGATCGGCCAATCATTCGGGAGGGGATTCATGAGGCAGCGAGGGGTCGAGCGGCGAAAGGATTGAGGACGAGCGCCCCGCGATTCGTCGCGCGAACATAGAGGAAGAACAAGCCGACCGCAGCGAAGAGAATGTTCGGCGTCCAGGCTGCAGCCCATGCCGGAATGCGGTCGCCTTCGCCGAGCGCAAGGAAAAGGTGGGTGAGGAAGTTCATCGCGAAGACGAGCCCGATCGCGGCTGCCACGCTCGAAAGCACGCCGCCACGAGAAAAGCTGATCGCGAGGGGCGCGGCGAGGAACACCACCACCAGACAGGTCCAGGGCAGGGCGAGCCGATATTGAAAGTGGGTCGCAAAAGGCGCCAGCAACGTTGGCGGGAAATCGGAATTGAAACGCAGATAGTCGCGCAGCTCCGGCAGGCTCAGGTATTCGGCCCGCATGTTCGAGCTGGCGAGGCGGAAGGGCGTCTCATCCCACTGCGGCATCGGCAGCGTTTCGTGAGTCTCCTCCTCCGTGATGTTGCCGGCCGCATCGTAGTTTACGACTTTGACCATGCGCAGTTCCCACAGCTTTTCCGGTGCGCGATAGATGGCCTGCGTCGCCATGTAGTTCCGGACGATGTTGTCATCGGCGTCCTGCTGAAGGACCTGGACGGTGATGAATTCATTCTGGTCTGGCCGGAAGCGCTGGATGAACCAGGTGCGGTTCTGGGAGCGATTGCGAAAAATTTGCCCGGCTACGCCCGGCTCGCGGGCGTTCTCGCGCATGTTCTCGAAGGCGGCCCGGCGCGCCCGCTCCGCATGCGGCGCAAGTGAGTAATTTAAAGCGCCACTAACGGCCGACGTTAACAATCCCATTCCAACCAACGGGAGCAGAAGACGCGGAATGCTGACCCCGGCGGTGAGCATCGAGACAATCTCATTCGAGCGCGACATGCGGCTGAGGCAAAACAAAAGCGCCAAAAGAAGCGAGACCGGGAGGAGGACGATCAGGATTTGCGGCACCTGCGTGAGATAATATCGCGCCACATCTCCCAGCGAGACGCGATCGTCGAGGAAGGTCGAGACGTTGTCGCTGATGTCGAAAATGAGCCAGATGGCAATGAACGCGGTGATGCAATAAAGGTAGGCGCGCAGGAAATTCCGCAGAACGTAACGATCAAGCAGTCTCACGGCAGAATTTGCGAATTTAGATTTCCGATTTGCGACGTACGTTCCCGGCTCACGCTTCGGACCCTGTGCCGAGCGGGCCTAAACAAAAGCGCAAATGCGGAATCGCAAAGTTCAAATCTCATGATTGCGCTGAAGGAAAATCTCAGCAGCGGTTTCGTGGAACGCATCCGCGCGATCTTCTCCGAAACCGGGCTGCTCGCGAAGGCGAAAAACTTCGAATACCGCTCCGAGCAGCAGGAAATGGCGGTGGCGGTCGCGCAATCGCTCGAGCAGGAGCGGCACCTCGTGGTGGAAGCGGGGACCGGCGTGGGCAAGTCGATCGCCTATCTGGTTCCATCGATCCTTTACGCGCTCGAGCAGCACAAGAAAGCGATCATCTCCACGCAGACGATTAATCTGCAAGAGCAGCTCCTCTACAAAGACATCCCGATCCTGAAGAAGATCCTGCCGGAAGAATTTGAAGCAGCCTTGATGAAGGGCCGGCAGAACTATCTCTGCCCGCGCCGTCTGGAGCGCGCCCTGCAGCAGGCGGATGAACTTTTCACCACCTCAGAGCAGGGTGAGTTGGGGCGCATTGCGGATTGGGCCCGCCGGACTACGGACGGTTCCCTGAGCGATCTACCCATCGAGCCCGATACGAAAGTCTGGACGCAGGTTTGCAGCGAAGCGCACATCTGCACGACCAAAACGTGCGGACAGACGGCGAATTGCTTCTTCCAGCAAGCGCGGAAACGGCTGCTCGTGGCCGATGTGATCGTCGTCAATCACACGCTCCTCTTCATGTTGCTCGGCACGATGGAAGAGCAGGAGGAACGGGAGAGCGGCTACCTGTTTCCGAACGATTTCATCATTTTCGATGAAGCCCACACGATTGAACAGGTCGCCTCCCGCCAAATCGGAATCACCATTTCGCAATACGGATTGCGGGCGACCATCCAACGGCTTTACAACGCGCGGACGCGCAAAGGCCTCTTCACCGTGACACGTGATGCCGCGGGGGTGACGCTGGCGGCCTCGCTGGCAGATGACGTAGATAGATTTTTCGACGCGATCGGGGAAGCGGCCGATTTTCGGAAAGGGCGCGAAGTGCGGGTGCGGCGAGTGGACTTTGTGCCGGACACGATCAGCGCGCCGCTCGCCGCGTTACAGGTCCGGATCGTCGAAGTCGTGAAGCGCAGCGAAGACGAATTTCTGAAAGCTGAGCTGCAGGAACTGGGTCGTCGGATCCGAGATGCTCGCCTTGGGATCGGCATCTTCCTCGAGCAAAGCGCCATTGGGCACGTCTATTGGATCGAGCGCACGGGCAAGACAGCGCAATTCTTTTCCCTCAACGCCGCGCCGATCGACATCGCCCCGGTCCTGCGCCGGATGATTTTTCGCGAGGATACGTGCGGCGTCATGACGAGCGCCACGCTGGCGGTCGGCCAGCGCGATCTCGCCTATTTCCGTCGGCGCGTCGGCGCGATGGAAGCCGATGCCTTGCAACTCGGAAGTCCTTTCGACTTCACCGCGCAGATGAAGTTGTTCGTCGTGCAGAAAATGCCCGACCCGCGGGACGCGCGTTACACGGCGGCGCTGGCCGAGTGGGTCGCGCACTTCCTCGAGGAGAGCGAAGGCCGCGCGTTTGTGCTTTTCACCAGTTATCGCGGCATGCAGCAGCTGGCCGAGGAAATGCAGCCGTTCTTTGCGAGCAAGAAGATGAACCTGCTCGTACAGGGGCAGGGTGCGCCGCGCGGAAAACTGCTCGAGCAGTTTAAATCGACGGCGCGCAGTGTCCTCTTTGGCACGGACAGTTTCTGGATGGGGGTGGATGTGCCGGGTGACGCGCTCTCAAATGTCATCATCACACGCTTGCCTTTCGCAGTGCCGGATCATCCTTTGACCGAAGCCAAACTGGAACTGATCCAGGAACGCGGCGGCGATGCGTTTACGGAATACTCGCTCCCGGAAGCGATTCTGAAGTTGCGCCAGGGCGTGGGGCGCTTGATCCGGACAAAGAGCGACAAAGGGATCGTCGTCATTCTCGATAATCGGATCGTGACGAAGCCGTATGGGCGCGCGTTTCTGAAAGCATTACCGCAGTGCCCAGTGAAGATAATCTAGTTTTCAGGTTTTACGCTCACTTGAACATATAACACTCTGGCTTAAATGAATAACGTGAAGCGATTTCTCCTGCCGCTGGCGATTGCGATTCCTTCGCTCGCGGCTGGCATAGCCATTGGTCATTTCACTACGCCGGTTTCGTCGGTTTCACCGGCGCTTCAAGGGCCGAGCTCTTCCGCGCCTTCGCTGCCTCTCGCCGCAGTGGATGCAACTCTGAGCCAAACCGAAGGGAACAGCCCTCAGACGGATTCTGTTGAAAGCGCCGTCGCTCTCGCTCCGGCCGATAATTCCAGCGAGAGCATCATCACCCGCATCAAGGGGGCTTTGAGCCGACCGGGCGGACGCCGCACTTACGCCACCTTCAGCAAGCTCGCCGATTCGATCGACGAGAAGAACGTGCACGAAGTCCTCGCCTTTGTCAGCGACCTGCAGAAGCCACAGGAGAAAAGCATGCTCGTTTCCCTCGTGGTCGGCCGCTGGGCGGAGTTCGACTCGCAGGCCGCGATCGCCTACGCGCAAGGTCTTCCCGTTGGCACCTCGCGGAATTGGGCGATCACGAGTGCAGTCGCCGGCTGGGCGGAACGTGACGCGACCGCGGCTACGGCCTGGGCGCAGCAGCTCCCGCCTGGTCCGCAGCGCGATCAGGCGATGCAAACCGTCGTTTCCGCCCTCGCGGAGAAAGATCCCTCCGCGGCGCTCGCCTTCCTGCAAACGCTGCCGCCGGGCAAAAATCGGCAGAGTCTTTATTGGCCCATCTTCAGCAAATGGACCGCGAGTGATCCGGTCGCCGCGGCCGAACGCGCGCTCCAACTTCCGCCCGGGGCCAGCCGCGACGCGGCCATTCAGGTGATCGGCTCCAATTGGGCCAACCAGGATGCGGAAGCTGCGTTTGCCTGGGCCAACGCGCTTCCGCCCGGCCAGGCCCGGAATAATTCGCTCCAGAATATTTTGTCGAATTGGGCGAACAAAGATCCGCAACGCGCGGCCACCATCATCACGGAATTGCCGGCTGGTTCCGTGCGTGATCAATCCGTCGGAAATGTAGCCCGGCAATGGGCGTTGACTGATCCGCGCGCGGCGCTCGCCTGGGCGGAGCAACTAACGGCCGGCGAAGCTCAGCGGAACGCTTTTCGCTTCGCTCTCACCAGCTGGGTGCAATCGGAGCCGAGCGCCGCGGCGGAATACGTCGGCAGTTTGCCGGCCGGAAAAGTGCAGGAGGAAGCGATGAGCGCGCTCGCCCTGCAACTCGTGAGTAGCGATATCCAAAGCGCCGTCGTCTGGGCGCAGAAACTTCCGGTCGGCACGGCACGGCAAAACGCGATGAGCAATATCATCTCGCAGTGGAGCGACGCCGATCCGCAAGGTGCGGCCGATTTCGCGCTGCGTGCGACGGAAGCCGAGGGGCGCAAGGCGCTCCTGGAAAATGTTTCACGGCAATGGGCTCGCAACGATCCCCCAGCGGCGCTGCGTTGGGCTTCGAGCCTGCCGGAATCGAATGGCCGCGAGGCGGTCCTGCCGGCGATCGTGGCGGTCGTCGCCGAATCCGATCCGCGTGAAGCCGCCCGGCTCGTGACGCAGCTCTCTTCCTCGGAAGCACAAAGCAGCGCGACGGGGGCAATCGCATGGCAATGGGCCGGCGACGATCCTCGCGCCGCCAGCACTTGGGCGGTGTCGTTGGCGGAAGGCAAAAGCCGCACGAAAGCTTTCGAGAGTTTGATGAATCGCTGGGCGCAAAACGATCCATACGCGGCCGGATCGTGGCTGACGACATTACCGCCTGGTGGTTCGCGCGATGCCGCGGTCACTTCTTATACGCAACGTGTCGCCTCGACAGATCCGGCGGCGGCCGCGCAATGGGCGGAGACGATTGGGAACGAGAGCACGCGCAATAACCAGATGGAATCCATCGCTTCCACCTGGCTGAAGACAGACGCTAATCGTGCCAGTGCCTGGATCGCGAGCTCCTCGTTGTCGAATGAGGTCAAGACGCGACTGCTGCCACCGCCACGATGAGCGCGCCGCGCTTCAGCTCTAGCGAGGGCGCTCTGTCGTCGGTTGTAGGGGAAGCTGTTAGCTTCCCGTGTCTCACGAGTCAGAAACTGGGGAAGCTAACAGCTTCCCCTACACCGACCGCAAGAAAGCGCGACACCGAGCGGGCGGCCGAGGTGCGACGAATCATCGCCATTTTGCATAAATGGGGCATTCATACGCTCGGCCAATTCGCCGCGCTCGAGAAAGACCAGGTCAGCCTGCGGCTCGGACGTGAAGCTGTGCGGATGTGGGAACGCGCGAACGGAAAAACCACGCGTCTTCTGAAAGTCGTCCAGCCGCCGGAGTCATTTGCCGAGGCCTACGAATTCGAGAACGAAATCGAAACGAGCGAGCAGCTCCTCTTTATGCTCCGGCGCTTCCTGGAGCAGTTCTCGCTGCGGCTCGGCGCGCTTTATCTCGTCACGAAAGAGCTGAAGCTGCGCGTCACCTTCAGCGACAAGAATTCCTACGAGCACCTCTTCAGAATTCCGGAACCGAGCAACAATGTGGAAGTGCTCTTCCGGATGCTGCACACCCATCTGGAAGATTTTAAATCCGACGCTCCGATCGTAGCAGTCGCGCTCGAAGCTGAGGCCACGAAGCCATCCCAGCAGCAGTTCAATTTGTTTGAAACCGCACTGCGCGATCCGACTCAGCTTTCGGAAACGCTCGCGCGGCTGACGGGTTTACTCGGGGCAGATCGTGTCGGCACCCCGGTCTTGCAAGAGACGCATCGACCGGATGCTTTTGAGATGGCGGGGTTCTCGTGGCAGCTGGAGGAACGCAAAGCGGACCTAGAGCCGGCACGGCCGACGTTTGCCTTGCGACGTTTCCGGACGGCTGCGCCTGCCTCAGTTTTGCTCGATGAGAACAGGCTGGCGCATCTTCGGAGTGCGGAAGTGCAGGGCGATGTGGTGGACCAGGCCGGTCCATACCTGGCTTCGGGAAATTGGTGGGATCGAGATACGTGGGCGCGACAGGAGTGGGACTTACAATTGGCGAATGGCGCGCTCTGTCGGTGTCACCAGCATGCGGAAGGCTGGATGGTGGACGGGATTTACGATTGAGAGGCTCGGGATCGATTATGATTACGAGCACGACCACGATTACGAGTGTGAAAGCTCGTGCTCGTAATCGATCGTGAAGGCAAGCGGCCATGGCTTACGTCGAGTTACATGCGTGCAGTGCGTTTAGTTTTCTGCGCGGTGGGTCTTTTCCGGAGCACTTAGCGGAAGTCGCCGCCGAGCTGGAAATGCCGGCTGCGGCGTTGCTCGATCGCAATGGCGTTTATGGCGCACAACGGTTCTCGGTCGCGGCGCGGGAACATGGGGTGCGACCGATTGTCGGCTGCGAGCTGACGATGGAAGACGGCAGCGTCCTGCCGGTGTTGGTGGAGACAACAACCGGATACAAGAATTTGTGCGAATTGCTGACCCAGGCGCATCTCCGGAGTGCGAAGGGGAGCTGTGCCGTCGAGTGGGATGAACTGCCCGAGTTCAGAGAAGGCTTGGTGGCTCTTTTTAATCCGGGGAGCGCAGGCTGCCAGCCTGCCGTTTCCGGCAGCCTGCCGGAATCATCTGCGCGCGCTCGACCAGCACCACGTCGATCCATCCGGCAGGCCGCCGGACGGAGCAGGCTCGCAGCCTGCGCTCCCCGGAATGCTTCCGACGCGCAGCTTCTAATCGATTCGTTCGGTCAGAGGAATGTTTACGTTGAGATCCAACGGCACTTTGTGCGCGGGGAGGAGCGCGCGAATCGCGAGCTGCTCGACCTGGCAAGGCATTACCGGTTGCCCGTCGTCGCCACTAACGCTGTGCAGTACGCCCGGCCGTCGGGCCGTCGGGTGCTCGATGTCTTCACTTGCATCCGCGAGCACACTCACCTCGATGCCGCGGGCAAATTGCTCACGCAAAACGCCGAGCGTCACCTGAAGAGCGACCGCGAAATGCGCGAGCTGTTTCGCGATTTGCCCGAGGCGATCACGAATACCGAACGTCTCGCGGACCGCCTTCAGTTTTCGCTCGAAAACATCGGCTACGAGTTTCCGGACTACCCGGTGCCGGACGGGCATAACATGAATTCCTTTTTGCGCACGATCACCTGGTTCGGCGCGCAGCAGCGCTATGAAGCGGTCAGCACGAAAGTGCGCCGCCAGATTGAAGAGGAACTGGCGCTCATCACCAAGCTCGGGTTTTCCGGTTACTTCCTGATCGTCTGGGACATCGTCAATTTCTGTCGCGAGCACAATGTGATGGTGCAGGGCCGCGGCAGCGCGGCGAATAGCGCGGTCTGCTTTTGCCTCGGGATCACCCCGGTCGATCCGGTGAGCAACCATCTCGTCTTCGAACGGTTCCTGAGTGAAAGCCGGAAAGGCTGGCCCGATATCGACCTCGATCTCCCGAGCGGCGACCGGCGTGAAAGCGTGATCCAGGAAGTCTATCGGCGCTACGGCAAACACGGGGCCGCGATGACGGCCAACGTCATTACCTACCGTGGGAAAAGCGCCGCGCGCGAGATCGGCAAAGCGCTGAATTTCGCGCCGAGTGTGCTCGACCGCTTTTCGCATCTCTTCGCGAGTGGCGACTTTCCGCATACCCTCGACCTCGCCGCGCAGATCGAGCAGGCAGGGTTGCCAAAGGCGCACCCGCGCATGCCGGCCTTTATCTCCCTTTACGAGGCGATCTATGGGTTGCCCCGGCACCTCGGGCAGCACTCCGGTGGCATGATCATATGCCAGGGGAAACTGAGCTCGTTCGTGCCGCTGGAAAATGCTTCGATGCCGGGCCGCGTCGTGGCGCAATGGGACAAGGATGATTGCGAGGACCTCGGAATCGTGAAGGTGGACTTGTTAGGCCTCGGGATGATGTCGGTCATGCAGGATACATTCGAGCTGTGCCGGGAACGCGGCCGCCCACTTGATCTGGCCCACATCCCGAAGGATGACCCCGCGACTTTCGAAATGATGCAGAAGGCGGACACGATCGGCGTCTTCCAAATCGAGAGCCGCGCACAGATGGCGACGTTGCCGCGGATGAAACCAAAGTGCTTTTACGATGTCGTGATTGAGGTGGCGATCATCCGGCCGGGGCCAATCCAGGGCGATATGGTGCACCCCTATCTGGCGCGACGCGCGGGGAAAGAGGCGGTGACCTATTTCGACGAGCGCCTGGTGCCGATTCTCGGCCGCACCCTGGGCGTGCCGTTGTTTCAGGAACAGCTCCTGAAGATTGCCATGATCATGGCAAACTTTTCCGGCGACGAAGCAGAGGAACTGCGCCGGGCGCTCAGCTTTCATCGTTCGCAGGAGCGGATGAACAAAGTGAGCGTGAAGCTGCGCACGGCGATGGAGAAGAACAATGTCGCGCCCGCGGCGATCGAAAGGATCCTGCAGTCAATTACCTCGTTTGCGCTCTATGGTTTCCCCGAGTCGCACGCGATTAGTTTTGCGATTCTGGCTTACGGCAGCGCCTACCTGAAAGTGCATCGTGCAGTCGAGTTTTACGCCAGCCTTTTGAACAATCAGCCGATGGGTTTCTACACCTCGGCCACGCTGGTGAAAGATGCGTCCCGGCATGGGGTGAAGGTGCAGCCCGTTTGTGTGGTACAATCGGAATGGCGCTGCCTGGTGGTGTCGGATGATACGATCCGGCTTGGGTTTTGCGTCGTGAATGGGCTGCGGCAGGAGCATGCGGAGGAGCTGGTGCGCCAGCGAGAGGCGATGCCGTTTCGTTCGGTGGATGATTTTAAGCGTCGCCTCCCACTTACGAAAGAAGAACAGCGGACGCTGGCCGAGCTGGGCGCGCTCAATGAACTGGCGCAGCATCGCCGCGCGGCCATGTGGCGCGTGGAAGAAACGCCGGAAGAAGGATTGTTTGCGGTGAAGGAAGACAGGCTGTCTTCCGTCTCGCGCGATTCACCGCTCGCGACCATGACAATCGCGGAGCGGGTGCAGGCGGATTACGAAGGGATGAACCTGACGACCGGTCCGCACCCGATGAAGTTATTGCGCGAACAATTGCCAAATGCCTGGCGTGCGACGGACCTAACGCAGGCGCGGCACGGGGCAACGGTGCAAATCGCAGGCAATGTCATCTGCCGCCAGCGGCCCGGGACGGCGAAAGGGTTTGTCTTTATCAGCCTCGAAGATGAAACCGGGGTCTCGAACGCGATTGTGACGCCCGATCTCTTCGAAAAGCTGCGACTCCTGATCACGGAAGAGCCTTTTCTTCTCATTGAGGGAGAGGTGCAGAATTCCGATGGCGTGGTGCTGATAAAAGCCAGGCAGATTACGCCGCTCCAACACGAGCAGCTTGCAGGCAGTGACTCGCATGATTTCCACTGAGCAAACCTGCCGCTCTGTCGA
>Ga0136614_10001413_pt1 | contig 14126 bp, 12 predicted proteins | sample AntDrymUQ2792106_2_FD_106643 | JGI IMG/M metagenome (GOLD analysis project Ga0136614, IMG submission 106643) | Polar desert sand microbial communities from Dry Valleys, Antarctica - metaG UQ279 (21.06) | ecosystem: Environmental > Terrestrial > Soil > Desert | place: Antarctica: Dry Valley...
CAGATTCAGCTCGCCCATCTTATCGAGGATCGAGCGGTCGAAGTGCTGCTTCTCGTCAAGCTCTTTGATGCGCGGTGCGACCTCCTTCTGCGCGAAGTCGCGGACGGTCTGGCGAATCGCCTTGTGGTCGTCGGTCAGTTCAAAGTCAATCATTTGATGGTGCTTCTTTCTTTCTGTAATAGGTTTGATGACGGTTACTACTAGCTGCGATTTTCGATGGTCCGGCGCACTTCTAAATTAAAGAGGTGCGGCGGTGATGTCAGGGATGTAGTATTAAAGATTCTAGCACCAACCACATACTCGCGTGAAAGCCGAAAGCCCAGCTCCAAGGGTAGAGCGCTTGACCGTTAGCTTAGGCGAATGGTTGAGCACATAACGTGCTTGCTATTGTGCAGGCTTCTGCCTAACCTATTCCAACTTAGGACACTGTAGGCATTAAGGTTTCGGCTGCTTCAGGTGGGACTTCGACGGGGACGAAATATGCGGATGGATACAGATAATCTTCGCCGGTTTCGTCTACCACACGAATATAATTGCTTCTCACCGCAGACTCATCGGGCAAAATCTGATGGGCGGTTCTAACCTTTAGGTCGTCAACATACCCGTCATTCTTAATGCAGATCGCAAAGCGCAACTCTGAGTTTTCAACTTTCATAAAGCTTAATCCAGATACCGTTTGATTTTCATTCCTACCGATTAACTCGAAGTCCACATTCATGCTTTTAGCGCGCGAGTTATATTATTGGTTTGCATCCATCAGATGTATTGGGTGATGTCATTACTCGCTGAAGAATTTCGGGAGTTGTGAATTTTCTTGACTCAATCTCCTGAACATTTCGCTTCCCCTTTTCATTTCGGTGTCTCCATAAGCGACTACATTGTCTTTACCACGGGGCCACGACTCTCCGCTCTTAAAGTCATGCATTACCACGAGGTCGTGCGGAGTGATTGAGGTTTCTATCACGCCAACGAGTGTTCTGTCCTCCGCATAAACCATAGAGAATTTAAGGGCATTATTACCGTCAAGTCCATTCAGGTAGGTCGTGGGAACGACAACGTGATCTCCTTCTCTAACCTCGTAAAAAATTGCACGATTGTTCTCTTCACACCTTTCTGCCGTAATTAGGATGGCACGATTGTTATCAAGCTGTAAGTCCGCATATATATCTCTACCGTCACAGAGAAAAGTAAGGATATGCCCGACGTTGTACGCAGCAAAGCAGAGTGAAAGCACGACGGTTAGCACCACAGTCCCAACTATTAACCAGCTTTTCCTTCTTTTCTTCAACATCAAATGACCTCACTTGCCACGAGACTTACGATTAAACTGCGCGGAGATTAATTATATCCTTACAGTTCGTGCATAAACATTTGAATTCAACTCTCTTCTCCGTTGCGGGCTAATAACTTGATGCTCTCCATCGCGTGTCTCCTTTAGCCGCGAGGAGAGCTGTTCGCGCGGCTTGTCAACTACTTGCACGCGCTATTGCTGTGACTTCATACTTTCCGCAACGGAGAACTCTCTTTCCATCTCGCTAGCTTTACCACAACTCACTAACACCTCTGAACGCTGGCTGCTTTGGAAACTTTCTTGCAAGATTCACCGCCGCGCTTTCGCTCTGGTATACTGCCGCTCATGCCGGAAAAGGAATCGCCTTCGAACACAGTCACACTCGGACTCGTGCAGATGACCTGCGACGAGAATCCGGAAGTTAATCTAAAGAAAGCCGTCGAGCGCATCGGCGACGCCGCGCAGCAGGGCGCCGAAATCATCTGTTTGCAGGAGCTTTTCCGCTCGCAGTATTTCTGTCAAACCGAAGACACCGAGTTGTTCAAGCTGGCCGAATTAATCCCCGGCCCATCGACCAAGGTGCTGTCAGAAGTCGCGCGGCGGCACAAGGTCGTGATCGTCGCGTCGCTCTTCGAGAAGCGCGCCGCCGGGCTGTATCACAACACCGCCGTAATGCTCGACGCCGACGGCCAGATCGTCGGCAAGTATCGGAAGATGCACATCCCGGACGACCCGCTCTACTACGAAAAGTTTTACTTCACGCCCGGCGACCTCGGCTTCCAGACACACGACACCGCTTACGCCAAGGTCGGCACGCTCGTCTGCTGGGATCAGTGGTTCCCCGAAGCGGCGCGCTTGACGGCACTCTCCGGCGCGCAAATTCTTTTCTACCCGACGGCCATCGGGTGGCTACCGGAAGAAGACGAGGAGATGAACACCGCGCAGCACTCGGCGTGGGAGACGATTCAGCGCGGGCATGCGATTTCGAACGGCGTGTTCGTCGCGGCGGTCAACCGCGTCGGGCACGAAGGCAAGTTGAAGTTCTGGGGACAGTCGTTCGTCGCCGATCCGTTCGGGCGCATCATCGCCAAAGCTTCGTCCGACAGGGAAGAGATTCTGATCGTGCCGTGCGACCTGAACCTGATCGAGAAGACGAGACAGAACTGGCCTTTCCTGCGCGACCGGCGGATTGATGCTTACGGCGGACTCGGCTATCGCTACCTCGAATCGCAACCGACTACATAGATGAATCACAGAACGCCCGCCGAACTCGGCTACCGGATGCCGGCTGAGTGGCATCGCCACGCGGCGACGTGGCTCGCGTGGCCGAAAGACCCGGCCACGTGGCCGGAGCGCGTGCCGCAGGTCGAAGAGATTTTCCTCCACATGATGCGCATGCTGACGCCGCACGAAACGGTCAACTTGTTGGTTGAGGACGAAGAGGCGAAGCAGTCAATCGCCGAGCGTTGTAACTTCGACGGTGCTGAGAATATCCACTTCCACCGCCTCAGCACTGTGGATTCGTGGGTCCGCGACTACGGCCCGAACTTCCTCGTGCGCGAATCAAACGGACGGCGCGAGTTGGCGTATAACGACTGGGTCTTCAACGCCTGGGGCAGCAAGTACGAAGATTTGAAACGAGACGACGCGATCCCGAAGCAGTTGGAGGGCGTGCTGAACGTGCCGCGCTTTGAACCCGGCATTGTGATGGAGGGCGGATCAATCGAAGTCAACGGCGCCGGCGTGGTTATGACCACTGAACAATGTCTGCTCAATCCGAATCGCAACCCGCATCTCGACCGCGCCGGGATTGAGCAGCACTTAAAAGATTTTCTCGGAGTCGAGAACGTTCTGTGGCTGGGCGAGGGCATCGTCGGCGACGACACCGACGGGCACATTGATGACATCGCGCGCTTCGTCGCGCCCGACACGATTGTCTGCGCACTCGAAGAAGACCCGGCGGACGAAAACTACGAACTACTCCGGGAGAACTACCGGCAACTTCAGGGAGCGACGGACGCGCGCGGACAGAACTATCAAGTCATCCCGTTGCCGATGCCGGGGCGAATCAGCAACGCGGACGCGGAACGCCTGCCGGCGAGTTACGCCAACTTTTACATCGCCAACAACGTCGTGCTGCTCCCCGTCTTCGGCCATCCACGAAACGACCGCCGCGCCGTCGAGATTCTTCAACCCCTGTTCCCCGACCGCCGCGTTGTGCCGATCAACTGCGAACCGCTCGTCTGGGGCATGGGCACGATCCACTGCGTCACCCAACAACAGCCAGCGGTCGCTGAAGGGATGAGGGCGGAGGGATGAGGGATGAAGAATGAATAAAAAGCGGAAGTCAGAAGTCAGAACACATGAGTCGGAATAGAAAACGGTTGCCGCCTTATTCTTCTGTATTCTGTATTCTGTATTCTGTATTCTCTACACTCATTCTTTCTTTCGCCGCTTCTTTCGCATCTTCTAATGTCCGCACGCGCCCGTCGAGTTGCATCTCGTAGACGGCATCAACAATGCGTCCGACTTCGGGCGACGGGTTCAGTCCCATCTCAAGCAGGTGCCGACCCATCAGAATCTTCGCGGGCGGCTTCTGCTCGACCATCAGTTCTCTGGCCCGCGCGATGAACCACTCCTGCGCTTCGGCGTTGAACCACTTTTCGCGCGGCACCCAATCGGCGTTGCGACCGAGCGAATCGGCACGCGCGACGCGGTACAGCAGATCAAGCTCGCACCGCTGCGCGAGTCGCCGAAAAGCCCCATCGCCGATCTCATCGCGCTTTTTGTAAAACTCGCCGGGCTTTAAGTGATCGCGGACGAGTGCGACGACTTGCCCGCGCACGTCATAGCCGTCAAGCGTGTGAATCTTCAAACGGTCGAGGAAGCTTAACGTCGGCGCGACGCCCGCCTCTTCGTGGCCGCGTGAGCGGATGCGACCTTCGATAAATTCGGTCGTCGTCGCCGGCTTGCCTAAATCGTGGCACAACGCCGCGAGCATCACCGTCACCTGACGCGAATAATCGAGGTCATCAATTAACTCGCGTGCGCGGTCGCACACAAGATATGTGTGCGTGTCGCAATCTCCCTCCGGGTGCCACGCTTCTTCCTGCGGCACTCCTTTCAGCGCGGCGATTTCGGGAAAAAGTTGCGCGGTCGCGCCGAGTCGGTCAAGCCACTGCAAGCCGACGAATGGGCGGCGGGCATGCAGCAACAACTTTTCCATCTCGCCCCAGATGCGTTCGGGCGGAAGATCCGTCAGGTCAATCGCGCGGCACAGTTCAATCGTCTCCGCTTCAATCTCGAACTCGAAGCGCGCCGCGAACTGCGCCGCACGCAGCACGCGCAGAGAATCCTCCGCGAACGTCTCGCGGGAGACGACGCGCAGGCATTTGTTTTCGAGATCGGTGCGCCCGCCGAACGGGTCGATGATTTCGCCGCTGAGCGGGTCTTCGAGCATCGCGTTGATCGTGAAGTCGCGCCGCCGCGTCGCTTCTTCGAACGACATCAACGGATCGCCCTCGATGATGAACGCGCGATGACCACGCCCCTGCCTGCGCTCGCGGCGCGGCAAGCTGACGTCGAGGTCGTGGCCGATTTTGTAGACCGTAAACGCTTCGCCGACGACGTTGACCGGGCCACACCGGTCGAGCAATTGACGCAGGCGCGCCGGGTCGAGTCCGTAAACTTCCACGTCCCAATCCTTCGCCGACCGATTCATCAGACGGTCGCGCACGCACCCACCAACCATCAACGCGCGCCCGCCGGCGTCGCGCACCGCACGAGCCAATGCGAGAATCTTTTTCGGGACGTGGTTGGATATCAGCTTCAAAATTCCGGCCTCGACTCTGCGCGTCTCAAATTTTAACGCGAGAGGCCGCAGAGAATTTGAATGCTTAACTCTGCGGCCTCTGAAGCGTTGAAGGTTGACGCCGGTTTCGTTTGAACTTGCGTTACTCTCTCAATCCTGATCGCGAATCATGGCTCGCGGCGCGTGTCTTTCTCTCCATCATCATCAATCGAGTCCATATCATCTTCGTCCTCATCCGTATCGTCATCATCATAGTCTTCATCAAGTTCTTCGTCATCGAATTCGTCGCCGACAAGAATCTGTATGCCGCGCGTCGAAGGCAGACAGCCGATGACCTGTGCCCGTTCGACGCGCGTCATCTCCGGCGACGAGTGCCACAGCTTCACCCAAAAACTGCGCGTCGCAGTGTGAACGACGAACGTCGAGCCGTCCATCATCACTGGCACCGGCTCGACCCATCCGCCTGCGCGCAGCGCGTCGAGCAGTTCCGGGACGAACGGCTTGTGCGCCTCGAACTGCGCGATCACCACCGACTCGTCAATCTCAGCGGGCGGCAATTCGACCGGCTCGTCCGATTCGAGCAGCAGGCGCGTCTCGGTGCTTTCGTTTCGTTTTTTTATGACCGCCATGATTTAAGAGTCTGGAGTCTGGAGTCGAGAGTCTGAAGTCTCAAGCCGATTGACTCACGACTTTAGACTCCAGACTCCTTTGTAAATGTTCCTGCAGGTCGGCGACCTTGACGCGCTCCTGCTCCCACGTGTTGCGGTCGCGCACGGTGACGGCTTCGTCTTCGAGCGACTGATGATCGACGGTGACACAGAACGGCGTTCCGATCTCGTCCTGCCGCGCGTAGAGTTTGCCGATGCCGCCGGTGTCGTCGTAGACGGCGCGCATCGAGGGCTGAAGCTGCCGCTTGATTCCACGCGCCATCTCTACTATCTCCGGCTTGTTCTTCGCGAGCGGCAGCACGGCGACTTTGATCGGCGCGAGTTCCGGGTGCAGTTTCAAGATCACGCGCGTCTCGCCTTTGTCGGTCGTCTTCTCCGTGTATGCATCCATTAGGAAGGCGAGGACTGAACGATTGACGCCCGCCGCCGGCTCGATGACGTACGGGTAGAAACGCTCTTTAGTCGCTTCGTCAAAGTATGAAAGATCGTCGGTCGAGTCGGGGTTAACTCGCTTCCCTTCCGTGTCCTCCGGCTTCTTCGAATGAGCCTTGAGGTCGAAGTCGGTGCGGTTGGCGATGCCCATCAACTCGTCCCACTGTCGCTCGTCCTCTTCGCGTTCGGGGAAAAAGCGGTAGTGAATATCAACGGTGCGCTTCGCGTAGTGCGCCAGTTCCTCCTTCGGCTGCTCGTAGAGACGCAGGTTGTCGCGCGCGAGGCCAAGGCCGAGATACCAGTCGAGACAGTTGTCAATCCAGTATTGATGCGTCTCTTCATCCTCGCCGGGACGGACGAAATACTCCATCTCCATCTGCTCGAACTCGCGCGTGCGAAAGATAAAGTTGCCGGGCGTCACTTCGTTGCGGAACGACTTGCCGATCTGCGCGACGCCGAACGGCAGCTTGCGGCGCATCGTCGTCTGCACGTTCAGATAGTTAATAAAGATACCCTGCGCGGTTTCGGGGCGCAGGTAAGCAAGCGCTACGGGGTCGTCGTCCGCCGACGCAGCGCCGAGCGTCGTGCGAAACATCAGGTTGAACGGGCGCGGTTCCGTCAGGTCGGTCGAGCCGCAGTTCGGGCACTTTACTTGTCGCGCGCGGATTGCTTCTTCAACTGTCGCTGTTTCCGATTTGTAATCCAGCTTGTCGGCGCGCAGGCGCGTCTGGCATTCGCGGCAATCAACGAGCGGGTCGCTGAATGTCTCTTCGTGGCCCGAATACTTCCACACCAGACGGTTGAGAATGATGGACGAGTCGAGTCCTTCCATGTCGTCGCGTTCGTAGACCATCCAGCGCCACCACGCGCGCTTGACGTTGTTACACAGCTCAACACCGAGCGGGCCGTAATCCCACGCGCTCCCCAACCCGCCGTAAATCTCTGACGAATGAAAGACGAAGCCGCGCCGTTTGGCGAGTGAGACGATGGTTTCGATGTTCGGCGCAGTCACGTGGTCAGCGAACCTCTCTGAAGGAGTCGATAAAGTGAGTGGAAATTTAAGCGTCTGTTCGTGATGATCGATTACTAATCCGCCGGCGATGTTATCAGCCACGTACGGGATTTGAAAAGAAGAAAGGAGCGCGACGGGCGCTCCTTTCTTCACCGATCTCGTTTGACGAGGTTCTTCCGGGTCGACTGCTACTTGCTGGCCGGCGTTTTAATGTTGATGTCGACGTTGGTTGACCTGCCGCCGAACATGCCGCCGCGGTAAGCGAAAAAAGCCAGCACGACGACGATCACGAAAATCACGAGCACCGCGACCACCCCGGTGCTGTTACCACCCTCTCCTTCGGCCATCTGTTTTGTCCTCCTCTAAAATCTTCGGCACGGGTCTCGTGCCTTGCAACTCGAACTCTGGTGTAATGCGAAAGAGGTTTATGCGCTTGAAGGGGCTTCGCGCGGCATGGATTGTTAACATACCGCGGAACATGCGTCAATCACTAATCCGAATCGACTAGCTGGAGCATCCGGCATCCGCGCGCGGTATCACCGGCGCCGTGGGCGCGTGCTCGGCCCCGTCGATGATGGCGCTTCGTTTCGCTGGACGGTCGGCGTCGGTGGCGGCGGTTGCGCTCCCGGCGGCAACAGCCACAATTCATAAGCGGCGCGTTCGCGGTATCCACCGTTGACGATTTGCACACGGCTCGCCTCAATGCCTCGCTTGTCGACCAGATAGTTGCGCGTGCGCTCGCCGAGCATCTCCGCCTGACCCGCGCGGCTGTGGCGACCGCCGTAGACGATCACGTAACCAATCGCGCCCGGATTGTTCTGCAACTCAATCGCCAGATTATCCAGACGCGCTTTGTCGTCATCGAACGCAACCGACGGGAATTCGTCAAAGCGCCGCGGTCCGGTTGGCAGGGGCGTCTGGACCAGTACGCTGGTCGAAGCCTGCGCTTCGCGGCGGCACGTGGCGTCGCCGGAGCCGTCATCGACCGTCAGCACGGCGGTCACACGCTGCCGTCCGAGTCCGGTTGAGTCGACGCTGATGCTCGGCGTGCCCGCGCCGCCGATGATTCGCGCCGACGAGGGACTGACCGACCACGTGTAGTTCAACTTCGAGGCGCCCTGGTAATCGACATCGGCGGAGAACGCCACGATGTCGCCGTCGTTGACCACTGCCGGAGCCGAGACGTTGACCGGATATGGACAAGGCGACAGCACGGGGCGCGGGATAGTTACGGTGCGTGGACGGTAGCTGAGTGCGATGCATTCGCGGCGGCCCGCCTGCACCACGAACTCGCGCACCCAACGGGCGCCGTTGGGAAACTGTATCTCGACCGTGTGGGTGCCCGGTTCAAGTTCGATCAGACGCACGGAAGCGGTCGTCTCGCCCGCAGGCCGGCCATCGATCAGAACCGGGTAGCCGCCCGGACTGGTCGAGATTTCAATCCGGCCATGACGCGCCTTGTCCTTACGTCGCGCGTGCGACTCAGGCGTGAGCGCGAAGCAGCCGAGAAGAACGAGTAGACCGAGGCAGGCGGCGCGGCGCGCAGCAATTCGCGCGAGGGGAATGTTCAACTTCACACTTAGCATGAGGCGACCTCCTGTGGTGTCTCAGCACCGGACTCATCAGCCTTGTTCAACCCGGCACGGCGGCGACGGCGAAAGATTGATCCGAGGGCGATGAGGCTTGAGCCGAGGAGCGTGAGCGTCGCGGGTTCGGGGACTGGTTGGATAATGGACGGCGGCAGGGGCGGTGGCGGGACCAACGACGCCACACTGGACTGTGGTGCATCGACCTGGTTGATGGTTCCGCCGCCTCGTTTGATGAAGACCAGCGGGATGGCGGCGAGCGCCAGCAACGGCCACTTCGGAAATCCTCCGCCGACAGGCGGCACGAGGATTTCGCCGCAGTCGCAGACCGTACCGGTGACATCACCGAGGTCGACCGTCTCAACAGTCGGCCCTCCGCCCTGTGCGGCGTCCCCGGTGGAAGGCGTTTGCGGCGCGCCTTTTGACGAACCGGCGGCGGCCACGTTGGTTCCGCCCTGAAGCTTGGTTAAGCCAGCGACGACCGGAGACCCTGGGTTCTGCATCAAGTGACGCAGGCTTAGATCGAGATACGCGGCCTGACCGATGGTCCCGTTGACAGCCGTCTGCGCTACCTCCGTGGTATCAACTGTTCCGGCTTGCACCGGGACAGCGGTAATAAAAAGTACGCTAAGAGTGACTGCAATCCCACGCTCAACCAAGTTACGGCTTTTCATAAAAAACAAGCCTCCATTGCAATCCGTTGACCCCATGCCCGCGCTGGTTTTGCCAACAATGCCTAACATTTGTAATAGGAGATTCATATAAGTTTGCCAATACCCACGAGGATGGCTGAAGTAGATCGAAACCGCGATGGGTTTCAAGTCAACTAACACATCATTTGTCTTGAAAACTCATCATAAAGTGTCTCTGGGGAGCCGAGTACGAGAAAGGCATTTCGAGAGCGCGACTGCTGATGTGGCAGGCGGCTCCGGGGGATTGGGTTGGAAAGCACATGCTTCCTTTTCCGATGCAATGAAAAGAGACGCTGAATGCGGCGTCATTTCCAATTCAGATGCTCATATGAAAAGGGTTCGCACACCAGGTGCGAACCCTTTTCGTGACCATCATTGTTGGGTAGTTTGACTACTCCCCGTCGCCGTGCCCGGCAGTTTCGGTCTTCTGTTTCTCCTGGCGCAGAATCGACTTCCGCGAGAGCTTGATCTTGTTGCCCTCTTTGCCGATGCACTTGACCATGATCTGCTGCCCTTCTTTCAACTCGTCGCGCACGTCGCGGACGCGGTGGTCGGCGATTTCGGAGATGTGCAGCAGACCGTCGGTGCCGGGAAAGATTTCGACGAACGCGCCGAAATCGACGATTCGCGAAACCGTTCCGAGGTATGTCTCGCCGATCTCGGCCTCGGCCGTCAGCCCGCGGATGCGGTCAATCGCGGCCTGCGCCGCTTCGTTGTTCGAGGTCGCAATCGAAACCGTGCCGTCGTCCTCGACATCAATCTTTGCGCCGGTCTCTTCGACAATCGAACGGATGATCTTGCCGCCCGGCCCGATCACGTCGCGAATGCGGTCGGGATTGATCTTAATCAGGATGATGCGCGGCGCGTAAGGTGACATCGCCTCGCGCGGCGCGGCGAGCGCTTGCTCCATCACCGACAGGATATGCAGACGCCCTTTGCGCGCCTGCCCCAGTGCCTCGGCCATAATCTGCGCGTTGACGCCGCCGATCTTGATGTCCATCTGGAGTGCAGTGATGCCGTCCTTCGTGCCCGCGACCTTAAAGTCCATGTCGCCGTAATGGTCTTCCGCGCCCGCGATGTCAGAGAGGATCGCGTACTTATTGCCTTCCATCACCAGGCCCATCGCGACGCCCGCGACCGCCGCTTTAATCGGCACGCCCGCGTCCATCAGCGATAGGCTGCCGCCGCACACGGTCGCCATCGACGACGAGCCGTTCGACTCGGTGATGTCTGCGACGATGCGCAACGAGTACGGGAAGGTGCTTTCTTCGGGCAGCACAGCGTCGAGCGCGCGTCGGGCCAAAGCGCCGTGCCCGATCTCGCGGCGGCCGGGGCTGCCGAACCTGCCGACCTCGCCAACCGAGAAAGACGGGAAGTTGTAGTGCAGCAGAAAGCGGCGCTTGACCTCGCCCATTTCGAGGTCGTCCATGAACTGCTCGTCCTCTTTTGTACCGAGCGTCGTGGTCACGATGGCCTGCGTCTCGCCGCGCGTGAACAGCGCCGAGCCGTGGACGCGCGGCAGCCATCCGACCTCGGACTCGACGTGGCGAATCTCCGAGAAGCGGCGGCCGTCCGGGCGGCGGCGGTTGTTGAGGATGTCGTCGCGGAAAATCTTTTCCTTCAAGTGGTCGAAGACCTTCTTCGCCATCTGGCGCAGTTGGGGCTGGTCTTCGGGGTACGCCTCGACGACTTCCTTCTTCAGCGCGTCGACCGCCGCGTAGGAAGGTTGCTTGCCCTGCTCCGTGGTGTCGAGCGCGGCGCGCAGCCGCTCCGCGTAGTTGCGCTCAACCTCAGTCACCAACTCTTCGTTTAGCACCGGCGGCTCGACGGGTCGCTTCTGGATGTCGAGCGCTTTGTAGAGTTCCTTCTGCCAGCGGCATAAACGGTTAATCTCTTTATGGGCGAGCATCAGCGCTTCGACCATGATCTCTTCCGAGACTTCTTTGGCGCCCGCCTCGACCATCACGATGGCCTCTTCCGTCCCGGCGACGATCAGGTTAAGACGCGACTCGCGCACCTCGTCGTAGGTCGGGTTGATGATGTAGCGGCCTTCGATGAGGCCGACGCGCACGCCCGCAATCGGGGTCGTGAACGGAATGTCGGAAAGGTACAGCGCGCACGATGCGCCGGTGATGGCGATGACGTCCGGATCGTTGTCCGGATCGGCGGAAATGACCGACGCGATGACTTGCGTTTCGTTCCGATAGCCTTCGGTGAAGAGCGGGCGGCAAGGGCGGTCGATTAAGCGGCTGGTGAGAATTTCTTTCTCGTTCGGGCGCCCCTCGCGCCGGAAGTAGTTGCCGGGGATGCGCCCGGCAGCGTAGTTGTGCTCGCGGTACTCGACCGTAAGCGGGAAAAAGTCGATGCCTTCGCGCGGCGTCTGCGCCCCTACGGCGGCAACCAACAACATCGTGTCGCCGTAACGGACGACGACTGCGCCGTCGGCTTGCTTGGCGACGCGACCGGTCTCTACGGAGAGTTCCCGGTCACCGACCTTAATCGTTTCCTTCAGGTATTTCTTTACTGGCATGTGTCTGTCTCCTTCGGACGACCTTCTAACTGCTTACAACAACGACTGTACCGGGAGCGCCGCGTCGTCTCATCCGCCGCGCGCTTCCGTCCGGCCATGCTAAAGTTTCAACACCGACTTGCGGATCGCGCCACGTGATCATGCGCGCCCGCTTGAGTCGGCAAAAGTCTCAAAAGAGAAACGGCGCCAAGCTCCGACGTGAAGCTCAAGCGCCGCCTTCTGCTTTCGCTGCGACAGGCATTCCTCGCGTCCGCTCGACTGGGGTTATCGCCGTCACGTTCGGCACCCTTGCGCAAGCTGTTCGTTGGACGCGGGCGTGTTGGTGAATGAGGAGTGATCCTCGTATTAATTGTTGTCAACCCAGTAACTGATTGAGTGTCGATTCGCTCTCATTTAGCGGCGCAGACCCAACCGGCCGATGAGTTCGTGATACCCCTCGATGTCCCTGCGTTTGAGATAATCGAGCAGGCTCCGGCGCTGCGAGACCATCTTGAGCAGGCCGCGCCGTGAGTGGTTGTCTTTCTTGTGGGTTTTGAAATGCTCGGTGAGTTCGTTGATGCGCTGCGTTAACAGCGCGACTTGCACCTTCGGCGATCCGGTGTCGGTGTCGTGGGATCGATATTCGCCGACAATTTTTTCTTTCGTCTCTCTGGCTAACGTCACTTTCCTTGATGGTCCTCCCAGACCGCAGTCCGCTCGCTATCACGGGCAACCGCTAGAATATAAAAGCGTTACAATCTAGCATGGCGTTTCTCGAACTGTCCAGGAGTGAGCAGGCGGTGACCAACGTGCGAGAAAAGTGCTGCCATGCATTCTCTCTTCGCCTTCCGCTTTCTGGCCCCCGATCTTTCTGCTACGATGCCACGCACAATCAACTGAAGAGGTAAGCACTTCTCATGAGTCATCACAAAGCCCGCATCTGCATTGTCGGCGGAGGCTTCGGCGGTCTGTTCACAGCGCTCGGACTGACGGGCGTCGGCGACGTGACGCTCGTCACCAGCGAAGACCACTTCACGTTCACCCCGATGCTCTACGAGTACGTGAGCGGCGAGGTCGAGGCGTGGCATATCGCACCGCGCTACAAGGAACTGCTCGACGACCGCGTGCGTCTGATCCGCGGCGACGTGACGGAGGTGGACTTTGCGGCGCGCGAAATCGCCATTGGTGGCCGGGTAAGCCGCGTCGCTTACGACATGCTGGTGCTGGCGGTCGGCGGCGCCACCAATTACTGGGGCATCGAGGGGGCCGAAGAACACGTGATGCCGTTTCGCAAGGTCGCACACGCTGACGCGCTCCGACAGCGGATGATCGACACGCTCGACTCCATCCCGCCCGACGCCGCCCCGCAGGACGCGCGCCGAGCGGCGACCTTCACCATTGTCGGCGCGGGCGCGAGCGGCGTCGAACTGGCGACCAAGATGGCCGATTTGCTGCACGACGCATTCGCGCGCCGGGGGCTGCGGGGTGAGCCGCGCGTGATGATCGTCGAGATGGGTGGGCAGGTCGTGCCGGGGATGGACGCGGAAATTCGCGGCGTTGTCGAGAATGCGTTGCGGGACGCGCACGTCGAACTCCACACCGGGACGCGCGTCCGGCAGGTGCTGCCCCACGCTGTCGGTATTGAGCACAACGGCCAGCAATCGGAGGTCGAAACATCCGGAGTGATCTGGACGGCGGGCGTCAAAGTCAGTCCGCTGATCGAACGGCTGGATGTTGAAAAGGACAAGCGTGGACTCGTCGTCGTCGAGCCGACGCTTCAGGTGCGCGGGCACAAGAACGTGTTCGCGCTCGGCGACATCGCTTTCTACAAAGATGTTGTGCCGAGCCTTTCTGGTACGGCGCAACTTGCTTTTCAACAATCCGGCCTCGTCATCGACAACATCCAGGCGCTGCTCGACGGCAGCCCCCCCGGCGCCAAACACTTCGTCGAACTCGGCGAAGCCGTCAGCCTCGGCACCGAGAGCGCGGCGGTGCTCGCGGGCGGACGGGTCATTGACGGCGCGCTCGCCCGCCAGGCGCGCTTCGCGCTCTACACCTCGCGCCTGCCGACGTGGCAACACCGCCTGAGAGTCGGCGCGAGTTGGTTCTTCGGCGGCAAGCCGCC
>Ga0136614_10001414_pt1 | contig 14125 bp, 12 predicted proteins | sample AntDrymUQ2792106_2_FD_106643 | JGI IMG/M metagenome (GOLD analysis project Ga0136614, IMG submission 106643) | Polar desert sand microbial communities from Dry Valleys, Antarctica - metaG UQ279 (21.06) | ecosystem: Environmental > Terrestrial > Soil > Desert | place: Antarctica: Dry Valley...
GACGCCGAAGACGAGCAGAAGTACGGCGAGTTCGTCGGCAAGGAGGGCGACCTGGTCTCGGGGGTCGTCCAACAGGGCCGCGAGCCCGGCGACGTCCTCGTCGACCTCGGGAGGCTCGAGGCCCTGATGCCCCTTGCCGAGCGGGTGCCAGACGAGCGTTACGTGCACGGTGAGCGGATCAAGGTGATCGTGGTGAGTGTGCGCAAGGGCATGCGCGGGCCGCAGATCCAGGTTTCTCGTACTCATCCCAACCTGGTCAAGCGGTTGTTCGCGCTGGAGGCGCCGGAGATCGCCGACGGCGCTGTGGAGATCGCCGGCATCGCGCGCGAAGCGGGCCACCGGACCAAGCTGGCGGTGCGCTCGACCATCGCCGGTGTCAACGCCAAGGGTTCGTGCATCGGTCCGATGGGCCAACGCGTCCGCAACGTTATGCACGAGCTGCACGGCGAGAAGATCGACATCGTCGACTTCTCCGAGGTGCCGGAGGAGTACATCGCGCATGCTCTGTCGCCGGCCCAGGTCAAGAGCGTCACCGTTGTCGATGCCGAGGCCCGGGCGGCCCGTGTGGTCGTCCCCGACTTCCAGCTGTCGCTGGCGATCGGCAAGGAGGGCCAGAACGCCCGGCTCGCTGCCCGGTTGACCGGGTGGCGGATCGACATCCGTTCCGATACCGAGGCCCCGGGCGGGTCAGTGGCGACCTGAGATCGCAGGACGCGCTAGACTGGACGACGGTGGAGATCTCCCAGACTGCCGCGACCGCACGACGTGCACACCCTGTGCGCACCTGTGTCGGTTGTCGACAGCGTGCGGTCAAGACCGATCTCGTCCGAGTCGTCGTGGTCGACGACGGTACGACCCAAACGGTCGTTCCCGACCTCCGCGGAGCGGCACCGGGCCGTGGGGCGTACCTCCACCCGACGGTCCAATGCCTCGAACGGGCGATGCAGCGCACGGTTTTCGGCCGGGCGCTGCGGGCTCCGGGCACTATCGACCTGGCTGAAGTCGTCGCACTCGTGCGAAGGCCCAGCCCGGCCGGCGAAGCAGTCAACCAAGAGAGATGGAGCGCCAGCTCATGAGCACTCAATGAGTTCTTCCAAATGAGCATGCACGTCAACTAGTGGTCTGCGTCCTTCCGATGGGCGGGCTCGGACCCCCAAAGGAGAGCAGTGGCAAAGGTCCGAGTGCACGAACTCGCCAAAGAGTTCGGAGTCGAAAGCAAGGTAGTCCTGTCGACGTTGAGCGACATGGGCGAGTACGTACGTTCGGCGTCGTCGACGGTGGAGCCCCCCGTCGTACGCCGCCTCAATGAGCAGTTCGGTGAGACGCTGCGCGCCCAGGGCGAGGCGAAGAAGAAGCCCGCCAAGAAGGCCGCCGCAGCAGCCGCACCAGCCGAACCGACTCCGGCGGCCAGTCCCGCAGCTACTGGTCCGACCCCTGGACCCCGTGACCCGGCCGGCCCGGAAGTTGCCGGGGCCGGCCGGATACGCCCAGCTGAGCCTTCGGCGCCGATCGTCCAGGTCCCCGCCCCGGTAGCGGAGACAGACATCCCTGACGCGCCGGCAGCGAGCGCCGACGGTGCACCCACCCCCGGTCCGCGCGCAGGCGCACCAAGGCCCCCGGGCAGCCCGCGCGGCAACGTACGCCCCGGCAACAACCCGTTTTCCTCGACGCAGGGCATGCAGCGCGGCCGCCCCGGTGGCGGTGTCGCCCGCGATGCCTCGATCCCCCGTCCGCCCTCTGCTCGTGACGGCGGGACACCGCGTCCCGGCGGCGCCGGCAACGCGATGCCCCGCCCCAACCCTGCGATGATGCCGAAGCAGACGTCCCCGTCGCTCGGTCGCGGCGGGCCAGGCCCCGGCGCCGGTACCGGTGCCCGCGGTCGTCCCGCCGGCCGCGGCGCCCCCGGTGCCGGAGGTCGTCCTACCGGTGCACCCGCCGGCGCACCAGGCCGTCCCGGTGGGGGCTTTGGTGGCCGCCCGAGCGGCGGTCGTCCCGGTGGACGCGGTGGCACACAAGGCGCCTTCGGCCGCCCCGGTGGCCCAGCCCGACGCGGTCGCAAGAGCAAGCGCGCGAAGCGTCAGGAGTTCGACCAGATGCAAGCGCCGTCCGTCGGCGGCATCCGCGTCCGCCAGGGCAACGGCGAAACGGTCCGGTTGTCCCGTGGCGCGTCGCTGACCGACTTCGCCGACAAGGTCGGCGTCGACGCCGCCTCCCTCGTCCAGGTGTTGTTCCATCTCGGAGAGATGGTCACCGCTACCCAGTCGGTGAACGACGACACCCTGCAGATCCTGGGCGAGGAGCTCAACTACACCATTGAGGTGGTCTCCCCAGAGGATGAGGACCGCGAGCTGCTGGAGTCCTTCGACCTGGAGTTCGGTGAGGACGAGGGCGATGAGTCCAACCTCATCGCGCGCCCGCCTGTCGTCACCGTCATGGGCCACGTCGACCACGGCAAGACGAAGCTGCTCGACGCTTTGCGCAAGGCCAACGTGGTCGACAAGGAGGCCGGTGGCATCACCCAGAGCATCGGCGCGTACCAGGTCAACACCGAGGTTGACGGCAACGAGCGGACCATCACCTTTATCGACACACCCGGTCACGAGGCGTTCACCGCCATGCGTGTCCGCGGTGCGCAGGCAACGGACATCGCTGTGCTCGTCGTCGCTGCCGACGACGGCGTGATGCCACAGACGGTCGAGGCGCTCAACCACGCCAAGGCCGCCAACGTTCCGATCGTCGTCGCGGTCAACAAGATCGACAAGCCCGAAGCTGATCCGACCAAGGTTCGCGGCCAGCTCACCGAGTACGGGCTCGTCCCCGAGCAGTACGGCGGCGACACCATGTTCGTCGACGTCTCGGCCAAGAGCGAGCTCGGTCTGGGCGACCTCCTGGAGTCGATCGTCCTGACCGCCGACGCCGAGCTCGACCTGCGTGCCAATCCCACCCAACACGCCCAGGGTCTGGCGATCGAGGCACACCTCGACCGTGGTCGCGGTCCCGTCGCGACGGTGCTGGTCCAGCGTGGGACGCTGCGGGTCGGCGACTCGCTGGTGGCCGGGCCGGCGTACGGCCGTGTCCGCGCCCTGCTCGACGAGCACGGCAACAGCATGGACGAGGCCACTCCGGCCCGTCCGGCGCTCGTGCTCGGCCTCACCGCGGTACCAGGTGCCGGCGACAACTTCATGGTCGTCACCGATGACCGCATCGCCCGGCAGATCGCCGAGAAGCGTGAGGCGCGCGAGCGCAACGCGCTGCTCGCCCAACGCACCGGTCGCCGCACGCTCGAGGACTTCATGGAGCACATGGAGAAGGGCGAGACCAACGAGCTGCTGCTGATCCTCAAGGGCGACGGTTCGGGTTCGGTGGAGGCGCTCGAGGATGCACTGGCCAAGATCGACGTCGGGGCCGATGTGTCGCTGCGCGTCATCGACCGCGGCGTCGGCGCGATCACCGAGACCAACGTGATGTTGGCCGCGGCGTCGGACGCGATCATCATCGGGTTCAACGTCCGCGGACAAGGCAAAGCGTCCGAGGTCGCCGACCGTGAGGGTGTGGAGATCCGCTACTACTCGGTGATCTACCAGGCCATCGACGAGATCGAGGCAGCGCTCAAGGGCATGCTCAAGCCGGAGTTCGAGGAAGCGCAGCTGGGGACTGCCGAGATCCGCGAGATCTACCGGTCGAGCAAGATCGGCAACATCGCCGGCTGCATCGTCACCTCAGGTGTCATCCGCCGCAACGCCAAGACGCGGCTGCTCCGCGACAGCGCCGTGGTTGCGGACAACCTCGACCTGTCCAGCCTCAAGCGGTTCAAGGACGACGCCACCGAGGTCCGCGAGGGCTTCGAGTGTGGTCTGACTCTGCGCGGGTACAACGACCTCAAGGTCGGCGACGTCGTCGAGACCTTCGAGATGCGCGAGATGCCGCGCGCTTGACCCGGCGATTGGACGAAAGGGAGACGGCGATGAGCTCGCCACGCGTACGCAAGGTCGCTGACCGCATCAAGGTCATCGTGGCCGAGATGATCGAACATCGGATCAAGGACCCACGAGTCGGTTTCGTCACCGTCACCGACGTCCGTGTCACCGGTGACACCCAGCATGCGACCGTGTTCTACACGGTCCTTGGCGAGCAGGAGGCGATCGACGGCACCGCCGCGGCGCTCGCCAGTGCCACCGGCCTGATCCGTTCAGAGGTGGGTAAGCAGCTCCAGATGAGGCATACGCCGTCCTTGGAGTTCATCTTGGACGCCGTGCCCGAGAACGCCCGGCAGATCGAGGACCTGCTTGCCAGGGCGCGCGAGTCCGACGCCAACGTCGCCGCTCGAGCCGCTGGAGCCAGCTACGCGGGGGACGCCGACCCGTACAAGAAGAAGAACGAGCCCGAGGACGAGTCCGTCGAGTGACATCGGCCGCAGGCATCGTCGTCGTCGACAAGCCGTCGGGACTGACGTCGCACGATGTCGTCGGGCGGCTTCGTCGTCTCGCCGAGACCCGCAAGGTCGGCCACGCCGGCACGCTGGACCCGATGGCCACCGGCGTTCTGGTCGTGGGCGTCAACCGCGCGACCCGGTTGCTCGGGCACCTGGCACTGACGGACAAGGAGTACGCCGCGACCGTCCGGTTGGGGGTCTCGACGACAACCGATGACGCCGAGGGTCAGCTCCGCGAGCAGACCTCGGCTGGACACCTCACCGTGGAGGTGATCAGTGGCGCGGCCAGGCACCTGGTTGGCGACATCGACCAGGTGCCGTCAGCGGTATCGGCGATCAAGGTCGACGGCAAACGGTCGTACGCGCGGGTCCGGGCGGGGGAGGACGTAGTCCTCGCGTCCCGTCAGGTGCACGTCGAGCGCCTCGATGTCGCCAACGCGCGGACCGATGGTGAGCACGTTGATGTCGACATCACCGTCGTCTGCTCCAGCGGCACCTACGTGCGTGCGCTGGCGCGAGACCTCGGCGCCGCACTGGGCGTCGGTGGGCACCTCACCACGCTGCGCCGATCGCGGGTCGGCGGGTTCGATCTCGCCGTCGCCCGTACCCTGGACCAGCTTGCCGAGAGCTTCACCATGACCTCCATCGACGACGCCGCCCGCTCTGCGTTCGCGACATACGAGCTGGACGCCACCGAAGCCGCCGCAGTGCGCTTCGGCCGTCCCCTCACCGGCATCGACCTCGGGCGCACCGGCCCGGTCGCACTGTTCGACCGCGACGAGTTCCTCGCGCTGTACGAGCAGCGCGGCAAGCAGGTCCGTCCGGTGGCGGTGTTCGTCGGCTGAGTCCGCCGCTCAGGACTTGAGGCGGTAGCCCATGCCCCGAACCGACGTGATCACGTCGGCGCCGAACTTCTTGCGAAGGTAGCCGACGTAGACGTCGACGACGTTGGAGCCGGGATCGAAGTCGTACCCCCACACGTGAGACAGCAGCTGCTCGCGCGACAGCACCTGGTTGGCGTTGCTCAAGAAGACCTCGGCAAGCCGGAACTCCCGAGCCGACAGCTCCACCTGCTTCTTGCCGACGAACGCCTGACGTTGGCGCAGGTCGAGGCGCACGTTGCCATGAGTCAACGTGTCGCCGCCATCGTCGTCATCGTCGTCGTCGCCGCCACCGCGGCCGGCGGCGCGATCTGGGCCGTCCTCGTCGTTGGCTTTGTCCCTTGGGCCACGACGTTGCCCATCTGTTGATGAATGCTCATCGTCGGTGGACATCACGATCGGCTGCGGGCTCTGCGGCTCAGGCGAGCTGGTGCCCAGCACCTGGGCGATTACCAGACCGACCAGAGCTAACGCTACGACGACCGCCGTCGCCAGGAGTCCTCGGATGATTCGCACTGGTCGACTCTTGCCGATCAGCACAACACTTCGATGAGACCGCGGTGAGAACACTCTTATGAAGCGTGCGAGAGTTGGGCGGTGAACATGTGGCGCTCTCTTCACGGGTCCACGACGGCGCCTCCGGACGGGGCCACGATCGTCACGATCGGGAACTTCGACGGCGTCCACCGAGGACATCGTCATGTACTGGATCGCGCGCGTGAGCTGGCTACGGAGATTGGCGGTTCACAGCGGCTGCCGGTCGTCGCGGTGACGTTCGAGCCGCACCCCATGCGTGTGCTTGCTCCTGCCAAGGCGCCCACCCAGCTGTGTGGCTTGCGGCGCAAGATCGAGCTGCTCCAGGAGAACGGCGCCGATGAGGTGTACGTCCTCGCTTTCGACGCGCAGCTGGCTGCCTGGTCACCGGTGGAGTTCATCGACAAGGTGCTGGCCGAAGATCTGCGCGCCGCGGGGGTCGTCGTCGGTGCGAACTTCCACTTCGGAGCAAAGGGCTCCGGCGACGTGGCGCTGCTCCGCGAACAGGGCCGGTCCAACGGGTTTGTGGTGCGAGGACTCGATCTCAGCGGTGACGAGCGACCCTGGTCATCGACCTACGTCCGAAGCCTGATCGCTGGCGGTGATGTTGCGCGCGCGAGCCATGTCCTCGGACGGCTGCACGCACTCGAAGGGGTGATCGTCGAGGGGGACGAGCGCGGTCGGGCGATGGGCTATCCGACGGCCAACATGCCGGCATCGATGCACGAGGCGGTCCCGGCCGATGGCGTCTACGCCGGGTACCTCCGCCTTCAGAGCGACCACACCAAACGGCTGCCGGCGGCAATCAGCGTGGGAAGCAATCCGACGTTCGACGGCCAGGACCGCCGCGTCGAGTCGTACGTGCTCGACCGGGACGATCTCGAGCTGTACGGCCTCCCTGTCGAGGTCTCCTTCGTCGACCGGGTACGTGGGCAGATCAAGTTCGCCGGGATGGACGATCTCATCAAACAGATGCACGCCGATGTCGAGGACGTCCGCGAGCTGCTCGCCTGAGAGCCTGGCGTCCGCGCAACGTCATACGTGCAGCAACTAGCATCACCCAATGGTCAGCGACACCACCCAGCGTGACGTCGAGAGATGGTTCGACGACAACGGCCTGCCCTACTTCGTGGCGGGACGCTCCCACGCCATCGAGTCGTGGCTCAGCAACCGGCGCATCCTCCTCACGCTGCTCGCCGTCGCAGCGCTGTCCGCCGGAGCCGGTGTGACGATCTGGAGACTCAGCGACTCCGCCTCCATCGGCACCCTGTGTGGAGTAGTCGTCTTCTTGACGATCCTGGGCGTCTACGCGGGACGGCTGTTGAGGATGGCGACGATCGCGAGGTGGGCGGTTCGGCGCACCTTCGCCTCGCTCGGGCTCCTGTTCCCGCTTGCCACGCGGGCACTGCCGCTGCTCCTACTGTTCAACACGTTCTTGTTCATCAACACCGAGGTCTGGCAGGTTGCCTCCGGCCTTCGCCGCGACCTGCTGTGGATCTCGGTCCTGTTCTTCGCCACCATCGCCGTCGTCTTCATGCTGGTACGCCTGCCCGAGGAGGTGCGCCGCGTCGAGCGCGAGGTGGCGTCGGACCGCCTCGCGGAGTGCTGCGAGGGCACACCGGTCGAAGGGATGGCACCAGAACACCAGACCAGCCCCGCGGACACCGAGCTGTCGCGCTTGGGCCGACTCAACCTCGTGCTCGTGCTGCTGTTCAACCAGGCGATCCAGGTGCTGCTGCTGAGCATCGCGGTCCTCGCCTTCTTCCTGGTGTTCGGCAAGCTCGCCGTCACCGACGACGTCATCACGACATGGCTCGGCGACGGACATCCGGACCAGATCATGCTTTTCGGCCGCAGCATCTCCTGGGGCCCCAGCAACGAGCTGTTCCAGGTCTCCCTGTTCCTGGCCGCGTTTTCCGGACTCTACTTCTCGGTCTACGCCGTCACCGACGAGAAGTACCGTGCCGAGTTCTTCTCCTCGATAGAGAAGTTCCTCGAGCGGGCGATCGCCGTCCACACCGTCTACCGAACTCTGCCCGGCACCACGACCGACGGCAGTGGACCAACGGGCTGATGACAGGTCCGACTCAGCGAAAACCGAGCCTCGCGGGCGCCCGGCCGGTGATCAGGGTTGCCAGCTGCCGCTGACCCGCCTTGGTGAGCGTTGCGGCGCCGGAGTCGTACGGATTGGCGGCTCGGGCAGGATCACCGGTCAACGTGCGGTGCGTCTTGGCTGCCACGGCTTGCATGCCGCCGGCGAACGGGTGGTACGGGAAGGCCTCAAGGGGCTTCAACGGCTGGCCGTTGACCCACGCCCGTTCACCCGCGCACACATCGTGGCCCTTGGAGACACCGAAGGTGTTGACGTACGACGCGTCGCTGGACTCGGCGGCGTTCCTGATCGAGGCGTTGAGCCGCCTCTCGACCGCGTCGGCCCAGGCATAGTCGCCGTCGGCGAACGGCACCTCGTCGACGCAGGTGCCCGTTGGTGGCAGCAAGCGGAGGTACCCGACCACGGCAACAGTCGCGTTCGGCGAACGCTTGTGAATCTTGGCGATCACGGCGGCGACCCGGCCCTCGATCGCGGCGGCGTCCCGCATCTTGGTGTCGACGCCGTCGACCGTGAATTCTTGTTTGCAAGGAGAGCCGGTCGGGTCGGACTCTCGTACCTCAGGACACTTGGACGTGAGATCGCCGAACAACCCGAAGTCGTTGCCACCGATCCCGAGCGTCACCAGGTCGGTCGTGCGGCGCAGGGAGTCGAGCTGAGCCGGGTTGGTCCCGATGGGAAGAGTCTGCGGCGACGTCATGTCCGCGGTCTCAGCGGCCGAGCAGCTGACGTCGACGTAGGTACGCACCCCGAGAGCGGACGCGAGGAAGGCAGGATAGTTGCGCGTCGAACGAAAGCACCCGAGCGGGTCGGTGCGCTGCAACGGGCTGAACGGGCCGGCGGTGAACGAGTCGCCGAGAGCGACATAGTCGATCCGTGCCGGTAGCGGCTGGGTGGCGGCCACGGCAGGGGCGGTCGTCGCGTTGCGATCCTGGTCGGCCACGGCGCTCGGCGAGGCGCTGTAATTGACAGAAGGCACCATCGCCACGACCACGGCTGCCAGTGTCACCGCGGTCCTGAGGAGTGTGGCCCTTGTGTTCATCGCGAACCCCTCCGGTCGGGTGGCCCGAAGGCGACGAGGAGACGCCGAAGTGCGGCGCCGCCGCTGCGTACTCGGGTGTCGTAGTCAACGATCGCGTGTGACCACACTCGCAGGGCGCCGCTTCCTACGACGGCGGCTCCGACCAGGTCATCGCCCTGGGAACGCGTCCGTAGCACCGCCGGCTCGAACAACGGCGGCAGGAATCCGAAGGTCTGTCCCGCGGCCTGCATCTGCTGGTCCACTGCGTCGTCGGCAACCGTCCGCATCGAGGTCGCGCTCGTCAGCAACGCGCTGCTGACCGCCTCGACGGACTCAGGTGTCGCCGGGTAGGGGTAGAACGGGCCGGTGTTGGGCATGGTCTTGACAACGTACAACGCAGAGGGTCAGCGATTAGGGGCGACGATGGCCCCGCTGTTAGTCTGGTGGATGCCGTCTATCGGCCACGGATCGTAGTGCCCGGGTGATACAGGCCCCGGCGCGCCGTGCAACGAAACCCTGAAGGAGAAACGCGTGTCAGCCAAGTCTGCCGTCGCACCGCTCAAGGACTTGAGCAAAGCAGAGATCATCAAGCAGTACGCCACCGCAGAAGGTGACACCGGGTCTCCGGAGGTGCAGATCGCTATCCTCACCGGACGCATCTCGCACCTGACCGAACACCTCAAGGACCACAAGCACGACCACCACAGCCGTCGGGGGCTGCTGCTGCTCGTCGGCCAGCGCCGCCGGTTGCTGAACTACCTGCAGAACACCGACATCGAGCGCTACCGCTCGCTGCTCGAACGCCTCGGCCTGCGCCGCTGAGGTGAGACAGGCGGCCCTTCCACCGCGAAGCGGCCGCTTGAGACAACTCCATACCGCAAGTCCAAGTTCGGAGCAGAGGCGAATGCCCCGGTCTCCGGTAGTGGCCTTCGAGGCGTTTCGCAGCAGCGAAACACCCGCGGGTCACGATCGAAGATCGGGCGCCTAGGCACACGGGGGCTCACGCCGCCGGTCGTCCGCCGCACGCTCGCGTGACTGCTCCGCGAGATCAGTACGCCAAGGGGCGTACCAGAAAGGGGTATCTCATGGGAGAACCCATCATCCACACCGCCGAGACCGTCATCGACAACGGCAGCTTCGGCACCCGCACCATCCGATTCGAGACCGGCTTGCTCGCGCAGCAAGCTGCCGGTGCCGTCGCAGCGTTCCTCGACGACGACACCATGCTGCTGTCGGCGACGACCGCAGGTAGCAAGCCCAAGGACCAGTTCGACTTCTTCCCCCTCACGATCGATGTCGAGGAGCGGATGTACGCCGCCGGGCGCATACCCGGGTCGTTCTTCCGCCGTGAGGGGCGTCCCAGCGAGGACGCGATCCTCACCTGCCGCCTGATCGACCGCCCACTGCGCCCGACCTTCACCAAGGGCCTGCGCAACGAGGTCCAGGTCGTCATCACGGTCATGGCGCTCAACCCCGACGTCGCCTACGACGTGCTCGCCATCAACGCCGCCTCGGCGTCCACCCAGATATCCGGCCTGCCGTTCTCCGGTCCGGTCGGCGGTGTCCGGGTCGCGCTCATCGACGGCCAGTGGGTGGCGTTCCCGACCCACAGCCAGCTCGAGAACGCCGTCTTCGACATGGTCGTCGCCGGCCGGGTGGCCGGGGACGACGTCGCGATCATGATGGTCGAGGCCGAGTCCACCGAAGCCACCTGGGACCTCGTCCGAAGCGGTGCCCAGGCGCCGACCGAGCAGATCGTCGCGGACGGTCTGGAGGCAGCCAAGGGCTTCATCCGCCAGCTGTGCGAGGCACAGTCCGACCTGGCAGCAGCCGCTGCCAAGCCGGTCCGCGAGTTTCCCGTCTTCCTCGACTACGAGGACGACGCCTACGCCGCAGTGGAGTCCGCCGTACGTGACGACCTCGCTCAGGCGCTCACCATCGCCGGCAAGGCCGAGCGCGAGCTGCGGCTGGACGAGATCAAGGCCGACACCCTCGACAAGCTCGGCGAGCAGTTCGCCGGTCGCGAGAAGGAGCTCGGCGCATCCATCCGTGGGCTCACCAAGGCGCTCGTCCGCGAACGTGTGCTCCGAGACAAGGTCCGCATCGACGGCCGCGGGCTCGCCGACATCCGTACCCTCGCCGCCGAGGTCGCCGTGATCCCCCGGGTCCACGGCTCGGCGCTCTTCGAGCGTGGTGAGACCCAGATCCTGGGCATCACCACCCTCAACATGCTGGGTCTGGAACAGAAGCTCGACACGCTCTCCCCGGAGAAGACGCGTCGCTACATGCACAACTACAACTTCCCGCCCTACTCCACCGGTGAGACCGGCCGGGTCGGGTCGCCCAAGCGTCGCGAGATCGGCCACGGCGCCCTCGCCGGCCGCGCGCTGCTGCCGGTGCTCCCGACCCGCGAGGAGTTCCCCTACGCGATCCGGCAGGTCTCCGAGGCCCTCAGCTCCAACGGGTCCACCTCGATGGGCTCGGTCTGCGCCTCGACGATGGGCCTGCTCAACGCGGGAGTGCCGCTGCGCGCCCCCGTGGCAGGCATCGCGATGGGCCTGATCTCCGGGGAGGTCGACGGCAAGACCCAGTACGTCACGCTGACCGACATCCTCGGAGCCGAGGACGCCTTCGGTGACATGGACTTCAAGGTTGCCGGGACCCGCGAGTTCGTCACCGCCCTGCAGCTCGACACCAAGCTCGACGGCATCCCCGCCGACGTGCTCGCCGGCGCGCTGACGCAGGCGCACGGCGCGCGGATCACGATCCTCGACGTCATGGCCGAGGCCATCGACGGCCCGGACGAGATGTCGATCTACGCGCCGCGGATCATCACCATCAAGATCCCCATCGACAAGATCGGCGAGGTGATCGGGCCCAAGGGCAAGGTCATCAACCAGATCCAGGACGACACCGGTGCCCAGATCTCCCTCGAGGACGACGGCACCGTCTACGTCGGCGCGGACAACGGCGAGGCAGCCGAGGCTGCCCGCTCGATGATCAACGCCATCGCCAACCCGACGATGCCCGAGATCGGGGAGCGTTACCTCGGGACGGTCGTCAAGACGACCAACTTCGGTGCGTTCATCTCGCTGCTACCGGGCAAGGACGGTCTGCTGCACATCAGCAAGCTCCGCTCCCTCAACAACGGTCAGCGCGTCGAGGCTGTCGAGGACGTCGTCAGCGTCGGCCAGAAGATCCAGGTCGAGATCGGTGAGATCGACGACCGCGGCAAGCTGTCGCTCGTTCCCGTCGTCGAAGACGACAGGAAGCAAGGGCAGAGTCCCGTCGGCGAGGACGCGCAAGAGCCCAGCCCTGTCGCGGTGGATGGCGCAGGGGACAGCGCTGACGCGCCGGCGCCGGCCGGGGCCGCGACGGAGTAGCGAAGTACCACCGCGTGACCACGCAGATCGACCCTGGCCAGCTGCCGGGCACCACCTGCACCCTCTTGGCCGACGACGACGGCGGACCCGTCCGCCGTACCGTCCTGCCAGGGGGGTTGCGGGTGGTGACCGAGGCGATGCCCGGCGTCCGCTCGGCCACGGTCGGTATCTGGGTGGGGGTCGGTTCGCGGGACGAGATGCCGAGCCTCTCCGGCGCCTCGCACTTCTTGGAGCACCTGCTGTTCAAGGGCACCGGGCAACGTACGGCGCTGGACATCTCCGTCGCCCTCGATGCCGTCGGCGGCGAGATGAACGCCTTCACCGGCAAGGAGTACACCTGCTACCACGCCCGGGTGCGGGGCACCGACCTGCCGATGGCCGTCGACGTCCTGTCCGACATGGTGTGCAACGCATCGCTTGCCGGCCCTGACGTCGAGTCCGAGCGTGAGGTGATCTTGGAGGAGATCGCCATGAACGAGGACGACCCGGACGACGTCGTGCACAATCTCATCATCGCGAGCATCTGGCGATCCGCACCGCTCGGGCGACCGATCGCGGGTGCGCCCGGCTCGATCCGCGCGCTGAGTCGTACCCAGATCGAGCGCTACTACCGCCGCCGGTACATGCCACCGGCCATGGTGGTCTCGGCGGCCGGCGACGTCGACCACGACACGTTCGTCGAGCGGGTCCGCGTCTCCTTCGGTGTCGCTCTTGCCGACGACTCGGCGACGCCGCACGTTCCCCGCCGCGGGGGCCGGGCCCCCCGGTTCCACCGCGGCGTCGCGCTGACCACCCGCCCGACCGAGCAGGCCAACGTCGTTCTCGCCGTGCCTGGCCTGCCTCGCGGCCACGACAGCCGCCACGCCCTCGGTGTGCTCAGCGCCGCCTTCGGCGGTGGGATGTCGTCCCGCTTGTTCCAGGAGGTCCGCGAGACCCGTGGCTTGGCGTACTCGGTCTACTCCTTCGCCGCCAACTACGCTGATGCAGGCATGATCGGCGTGTACGCCGGTTGCGCCCCTGGCAAGGTGGACGACGTCCTCAAGGTGTGCCGTGACCAGATGACGACGTTGGCCGGCCGTGGCCTGTCCGTCGACGAGCTCGAGCGCGGCAAGGGCCAGCTGCGCGGTGCTGTCGTCCTTGGCCTGGAGGACCCCGGTTCACGCATGAGCCGCATCGGCAAGGCCGACCTCATGCACGGTGAACTCGACAGCATCGACGAGGTGCTCGCCCGTATCGACGCCGTCACCCTCGACGACGTCAACGCGGTCGCGGCGCTGCTTGCCACGCCGCCCACGCTCGCCGTCGTCGGACCATTCGACGATACCGACCGGTTCGACGCCGTCATGCGCTGAGCTCTCCGGCTGTTCGGCCAGGCGCAGTCGGCACTGGTCGCGGACTACGGTGAGGACATGTCAGATTCGACCTTGCGACCGCTCGAGGACGAGGTCGTGACGGACCTCGCCGGTGAGACGACCTACGCGAGCTATCTCGCGCTCGACCGGCTGCTCGACGCGCAACGCCCGGTCTCCGATCACCACGACGAGATGCTGTTCATCATCCAGCACCAGGTCACCGAGCTGTGGCTCAAGCAGCTCATCCACGAGCTCCGCTCGGCGCTCGCGCTGATCGCGACGGACGACCTGCCCCCGGCGCTGAAGCGGCTCGCGCGGATCAAGCACATCCAACGCCAGATGTTCGATGCGTGGGGCGTGCTCGCGACCCTGACGCCGATCGAGTACGCGCAGTTCCGTGACGTCCTGGGCC
>Ga0136614_10001418_pt1 | contig 14110 bp, 14 predicted proteins | sample AntDrymUQ2792106_2_FD_106643 | JGI IMG/M metagenome (GOLD analysis project Ga0136614, IMG submission 106643) | Polar desert sand microbial communities from Dry Valleys, Antarctica - metaG UQ279 (21.06) | ecosystem: Environmental > Terrestrial > Soil > Desert | place: Antarctica: Dry Valley...
CGGCGGCGCCGACAGGCAAGGACGCAGACCCGCAGGAATACCGCGGGTATTTCAAGTGGTCGAGGACGCCGCATGTCGGTGATCGACGTGTGTCATTTCGGGTCGATTGTTGCGAGACGGGCCACTAGGGCCGGTTGCCGTCGATCGGCGGGAACTCGCCCGCCACGCGCGGGCGGCGGCGGTCGCGCACCTCGCGCTGCCCGCCGCCCGTGGAACGGGGCTCGCGGCGCTCGGACTTGCGGCGGTCGACCATCACGGTGACGTTCGGGTCCGCCTCGTAGTAGCCGGCGAGCCGGCCGTAGAGCTCGTCAGCGAGGGGTTCGGGGACGACGCAGTAGATCACGAGGGCGATGCTACCCGAAGCCCAGCGGCGTGAGACTCGACCATCCGTCGAGTCCACGGCGGCGTCCGGTGCGCCGGGTCACCCGGCCGGCGCGGCGAGGTGCAGGCCGCCGCGCTCGTCGGCCGCGGCGTTGACCACCTGCTCCTCCACCGACAGATCCTCGAGCTCGGCGCCGTGCCCCTCGCGGCGCACGCCGCTGCCCTCGTCGGAGAGGTCGACCTCGAAGCGGTACCAGCTCAGCTCCCACATGACGGCGATCACCACGACGCTCGGGCGCTCGGGCAGCGGCCGCACGGAGACCGCAGGCGGCCCGAGCGAGCGCGCCACCCCGCCGACGGTGCGCACGTGGTCGGACGCGTTGAAGACCTCGACCGCACGCTCCATCTTCAGCTCGGCGTTGGTCGGCACGGCGCGGACGTTCCGTGGACGCCGCGGCGGCTCAGGCGCCGACGGCTCCGCCGATGGACGCGCGGGCGGGCTGTCGAAGTGCACGCCCGCCTCGGCCAGCTCCTGGGCGGCCTGCGCGTCGGTGACGTCGCGCGCGCGCTCGCGCCGTGAGCGCAGGCGGTCGACCAGCCGGCTGCGGCCCTCGTGGCGCGAGCTGCGCAGGGTCAGCTCGTCGGCGCCCGACTCGCGGATCCAGCCCTCGTGCTGCGCGCGGGCGGTGCACAGCTCGCACACATGCCGGCGCGCACCGCCGGCCAGGAACGGCTCGGCGCGCTCGCCGCGCAGCAGCGTGCGGCCGCAGACGTCGCAGGAGACGTCCTGTTGGTTGGTGCGGATGTCGCGCGTACGGGCCATCGTCGGCCCGTGAGGGTAACAACGGTCCGGCCGCGCTCAGCCTGAATCCAGGCTCAGGCGTGCACTTCCTCCGCCTGCGCGGCGACCTTCTGCGCCAGGTGCGCCGGGAGCTCGTCGTAGCGCTCGAACTCCATCGTGAACTCGCCCTGGCCGCCGGTGATCGATCGCAGGTCGGGCGCGTAGGCGAGCATCTCGGCCATCGGGACCTCGGCCTTGACCTCGGTCATGCCGCCGATCGCCTCGGTGCCGAGCGGCCGCCCGCGGCGCGAGGAGAGGTCGCCCATCACGTCGCCGACGCTGTCGTCGGGCACGCTGGCGATGACCATCATGATCGGCTCGAGCAGCACCGGGCTGCACTGCTCGAGCGCTTGGCGCATCGCGATCGAGCCGGCGAGCTTGAACGCCATCTCCGACGAGTCCACGGAGTGATAGGAGCCGTCGAACACGGTGACGCGCACGCCCTTGACCGGGAAGCCCGCCACGGTGCCCTGCGCCATCGCCTCGCGCACGCCCTTCTCCACCGCGGGGATGAAGCTGCCGGGGATCACGCCGCCCTTGATCGCGTTGACGAACTCGAACTCGCCGTCGGTCAACGGCGCGACCTCGATGTGGCAGTCGCCGAACTGCCCGCGGCCGCCGGACTGCTTCTTGTGGCGACCGTGGGCCTTGGCCGAGCCGCGGATCGTCTCCTGGTAGGGCACGCGCGGCGGCATCAGCTCCACCTCGGCGCCGAAGCGCGACTTGAGCCGGTCGACGATCACCTCGACGTGGATCTGCGAGAGCCCGGCGACTATCTGCTCGCCGGTCTGCTCGTCGCGGTGCAGGTCGATCGTCGGGTCCTCCTCTTGGAGCCGGCGCAGCGCCGTGAAGACCTTGTCCTCGTCGCCCTTGGCCTTCGGCTCGATGTGGAACGCCATCACCGGCGCCGGCAGCTTGACCGCCGGCATGTGGATCGGCTGGTCGCGCGCCGCGAGCCAGTCGCCCGCGCGCGTCTCCTTGAGCTTGGCGACCGCCCCGATGTCGCCGGGGCCGAACGCGTCGGCGTGGTCGACGTCCCTGCCGCGCGGCTCCAGCAGCTGCCCGATGCGCTCCTTGTTGTGGGTGCGCGTGTTGAGCACGTGCGTGTCGTGGCTGATCACGCCCTGGTAGACGCGGAACAGGTTGATGCGGCCCGCGAACGGATCGGCGCGGGTCTTGAACACGTAGGCGAACATCTCGCCGTCCTCGACCGGCTCGAGCGTCATCTCACCTGTGCCCGCCGGCGAAGCCGGCTGGGTATCCACCGCGAGCCCGCCGTGCTGCACCGGCGACGGGAGGTCGTCGACGATCGCGTCGAGCAGGCGGTCGGCGCCGAGCCGCGTGGTCGCCACGCCGCAGGTCACCGGGAAGATGTGGCCGTGGTCGGTCCCGTCCTCGAGCGCCGAGACGATCTCCTCGTGCGAGATCTCCTCGCCCTCGAGGTAGCGCTCCATCAGCGCCTCGGAGTTCTCCGCGACCTCGTCCATCAGCTTCTCGCGGTACTCCTGGGCCTGGGCGACCATGTCGTCGGGGATCGGCATCTCGGAGCCGTGCTGGCCTGTGCCCGCAGACGAAGTCTGCTGGGTAGACCCGTCGTACTCGTAGGCCTTCATGTCGACGAGGTCGATCACGCCGCGGATCTCGTGCTCGGCGCCGATCGGGATCTCCGTGGCGACGACGTGCGCGCCGAAGGCGGCCTTGAGCGACTCGAGCGTGCGGAAGAAGTCGGCGCGCTCGCGGTCGAGCATGTTCACGTAGATCAGGCGGGCGACGCCGAGCTCGGAGGCGCGCTGCCACAGCCGCTGCGCCGAGACCTCGACGCCCATCACGGCGTTGATCACGAAGACGGCGGACTCGCATACGCGCAGCGCGCCGAGGGCGTCGGCCACGAACGAGGGCTCGCCGGGCGTGTCGATCAGGTTGACCTTCACGTCGCGCCACGTGAACGAGGCCAGCGACGCGGAGATCGACATGCGGCGGGCCTTCTCGTCCTCGTCCGCATCGGAGACGGTGGTCCCGTCGGCCACGGTGCCGAGCCGTGTCAGCGCCCCGGCCTCGAACAGGAGCGCCTCGTGCAGCGAGGTCTTTCCGCTGCCACGGTGGCCGACGAGCGCCACGTTGCGAATCCTGCTGGCGGCATGGGGCATGCCTGCGCCTCCTTCTTCGCGCCCGCCTCCGTCACGGCAGGCTTGTGAGGCGGACAGTAGCGACTGCCGCGCTAGTTGCGCAGGTTGTCGCCCTGCAGGCGGCTCTTGAGCCGCAGCACCGCCTTGGTGTGCAGCTGCGAGATGCGCGACTCCGTCACGCCGAGGACCTCCCCGATCTCCCGGAGCGTCAGGTTCTCGTAGTAGTAGAGCGCGATCACGAGCTTCTCGCGCTCGGGCAGCGCCGAGATCGCGTCCGCCAGGCGGTCCTTGAGCTCTGAGGCGTCGAGCAGCTGCTGGGGGTCGGGCGCGTCGGGATCGTGCAGCGTGTCGAGCAGCGAGACCTGGTCGCCGGAGGAGTCAGAGACCGCCCACAGCTCGTCGAGCGCGACCACGGTCGAGTTCGAGATCTTGACCAGCGACTCTTGGAACTCGTCGACCGAGAGGCTGAGCTCGATCGCCATCTCCTCGTCGGTCGGCGTGCGGTGCAAGCGGTGCTCGAGCTTGCCGTGCGCGCGCTCGATCTCACGGGCGCGGGCGCGGACCGAGCGCGGCACCCAGTCCAGCGCGCGCAGCTCGTCGATGATCGCGCCCTTGATCCGCGTGATCGCGTACGTCTCGAACTTGATCTCGCGATCGACGTCGAAGCGCTCGATCGCGTTGATCAAGCCGATCAGCCCATAGGAGATGAGGTCTGACTCCTCGACGTGGGCGGGCAGGCCCGAGGACATCCGGCCGGCCACGTACTTCACGAGCGGGGAGTAAGCGACGACGAGCTGCTCGCGGGCGCGATCGGATCCGGACGTCTTGTACTTGCGCCACAGATCCTTCAGCTCGATCGCTTTGACGTTGGTTTGCAGCGTCGCTCCCTTGCCGTTCACGCCCGTGGATGGCTGCGTTCATATGCAGCACGCAGGCGCGCTGACTCTACCCGAGTGTAGACCTGGGTTGTGGATATGGACGCGTGACCGAGCAGTGCCTGGATAGCCCGTAGATCGGCACCGCCCTCCAGAAGATGAGTCGCGAACGAGTGGCGGAGCGCGTGCGGGTGCACCGCGCCCTGCGACGCTGCGTGGCGCGCCCAGGTCCGCAGGCGGCGCCGGACGTCGGATGTCGAGAGCCGTCGGCCGGTCTTGGACAGAAACAGCGCGGGCTCCCCGCCGCCGACGTCCAGCGTGCCCCGGGCGCGCTCCAGGTAGCGCGTCAGGGCGGCCAGCGCGTGCTCGCCGACCGGCACGAAGCGGGTCTTGCCGCCCTTGCCCTCGACCCGTACCTGCTCGGCGTCGAAGTCGATCGAGCCGACGTCCAGGTCGACCAGCTCCTCGGCGCGCAGGCCGCAGGCGTAGGCAAGCTCGAACAGGGCGCGGTCGCGCGTCTCCAGCGGCGTCGAGGCCGGGATCCGGTCGAGCAGCGCCGACACGTCGGCCGGCTTGAGCGCGCGCGGGAGGCGCTGGGGCAGCTTGGGCGACGCGAGCAGCTCGGCGGGGTTGGCCTCCATCCGGCCGTGTTCGACGAGCACGCGGAAGCACCCGCGCAGGCCCGCGAGCTTGCGCGACACGGTGCGCGGCGCGAGCCCGCGCTCCGCCATCTGCGCGGCGTAGCGCCGCAGCCACGGGTAGTCGATCTCCGCCGGTGCGAGGTCATAGCGCGCGGCCCAGCGGCCCAGCTCCTCGACGTCGGAGGCGTACAGGCCGCGGGTGCCGTCGGCCGCGCCACGGCGCCGCAGGTCCTCGTCGAGCAGCGTCATCGCCTCGACCCACGCGACGGGGAGCCCGGCGCCGGCCGAGGGAGCGGCGACCCCGCCGCTACCGTTCGATCCGATGGCGTCGTTCCTCATCGACACCGACACCGGTCAGGTCGCCACGCTGCGCCAGCTCATGGAGGCGGGCATCGCCGATGCCGCCACCGGCACGGCGCCGCGCCCGTGGCACCCGATCCAGGGCACGGGCGACGCGACGACGATGTGGTACGCGGTGATGCGCAAGCAGGAGCGGGGCGTCTTCATCGGCACCCTCGTGCTTCGCCACTCCGAGCGTCAGGCCTCCCTGGTGCACAGCGGCTGGCAGGAGGTGCCGATCCCGGACATCGGCCCTACTAGCTGATGTACACGGGAGCGTTGACCGGGACCTGGTCGTAGAGCTCGATCACCTCGGGGATCCGCATCCTGATGCAGCCGTGCGAGGCGGCGGTCCCGATCGAGCCGTCGGCATCGGTGCCGTGGATGCCGGCGCCGGCGTAGATCCCCATCCAGCGCGCCTTGAGCGGGTTCTCCGGGACGCCGCCGGGGACGACGGTGCCGGCGAGGTCGCCGGCCCAGTCGGAGTTCGGGACGCTCCAGGCGGGGTCCACGGCCTTGTTCTGGATGTGGTAGAGCCCGGCCGGTGTCTCCAGGCCGATCTGGCCGACCGCGATCCCGTACGTCTTGACCGCCTTGAGCTCCTTGTAGAGCGTCAGCTTGAAGCCGGCACGGTCTATGACGAGGATCGCCGGGTACTTGGCGGCGAGCTCCTCCGTGGTGACCTCCGGCTTGACCACCTCCGTGCGCGCGCGCACGGTCTTCACCGGTCCGACGTCGAGCAGCCGCTTGCGCACCTGGCGCTTGAGCCGCTTGGCCAGCAGGCGCCGGCCCTCCGCGGACTCCTGCGGTGTCACGTCGCCCTGCTCGAGGTTGACGTGCGCGTCGACGGCGGGCTCGTCGACCGCCTTGCCCACGCGTTCGACCAGGCGGCCGATGGCCGCCTTGGAGTAGCTGATGTCCAGCTCGAGCTCCGCGGCCAGCGACGTGCCGCGCAGCCCGCGCCAGGTCCGCGTGAGCACGCTGCCCTCGCGTGAGCGCGCCATCGCGGCGCGCACGGAGCCGTCGATGTCCACGCCCACCTGCGCGCGCTCGGCAGTCAGCTTGTAGCGCTTGCCCATCGCCCGTACGACGACGGGCCGGCTCAGCGGGTCGAGCACCGCGCGGCGCAGCTTGGCATGCGCCTGCTCGGCGGTGAGGCCGCCGACGTCCACGCCGCCGACCCGGACGCCCTTGACGATCTGCTCGGCGCGGGCGTGGTCGTACGCGTAAACGGCGCCGGCGCCGGCGAGGACGAGCAAGCCGACGACGGCGGCGATGACAGCGGCACGGGTACGCATCGGGGGTCTTTCATGGTAAAGCGCAAGCGCGACGGAGATAACCCCTGCAAGCGAGCTGGCGTCGCGGGGGTCCGTCTGGACGTCGATCCACGTGTGCTCGCCGAGGAAGTCGGATCAGTGCTTCAGGCGCGCTCGGCTTGAGCCGATGTACGACGAGCATGCCTGCGCGCCGCCGTCCGACCGCTCGTGAGCGCCTGCCGGGCGTCGGGCTGCAGACGCGGCTCGTGGCGGGGGCGGCGGTGCTCGTGATGGCCTGCGGCGGCTTCCTCGCCCACCGCGCCACGGCGGCGATCGGCGACGCGTACCGCTGGACGGGCGAGGCCGAGGCGGCCACGCTGGCGCGCAGCTTCACGCAATCGCTGAGCCGCCGCGAGCTGCGCGACCTCGACCGGATCCGCGAGCGCGCGACCCGCCTGAGCGGCGCGCACCCCGACCTGACCGCCGTTGCCGTCCTGGGGCCCACCGCCGATGCACCCCGCGTGGCGCGCTACGCCCAGCGGGGCGCGACGAGCGAGCTGGTCGCTCCGGTGCTCGACGGCCGCGGGCGGCCGGTCGCGGTCCTGCGCCTGCGCTTCGCGCTCGACAAGCGCGCCGAGGCCCTGACCGCCGGCCGCCGCGAGGTCGTGCTCGCCGGCGTCGGTGCCGCCCTGCTGCTGGTCATCGGCGTCGGCGCGCTCGGGTGGCTGCTCGTCGTCGGGCCGGTCGAGCGGCTCTCGCGCGTGGCGATGGGCCTCGCTGCCGGGAAGCCCGGCGAGCCGACCTGTCTCGGCCGGGCTCCGCGCCACGGCTTCGCTCGCTCGCCCCGCCGGGACGCCGTCGGCGCGCTGGCCGGCGCGCTGGATGCGCTCGGCGGAACGATGCAGGCACTCCAGGCCCGGATCGACGGCCTGGTGCTCAAGGACCCGCTCACCGGCGTGCTCAACCATCGCGGGCTGCACGATGCGCTGCACGACGCGCTCGAGACCGCCCGCGACCGCAAGGAGAAGGTCGCCGTCGTGGTGCTCGACATCGATCACTTCGAGCAGCTCAACGACGCCGTCGGGCACGGGGCGGGCGACGAGGCGCTGCGCATGGCCGCCCGCGTGATCCTCGGCGAGCTGCGGCCCGGCGACGTCTGTGGGCGCACCGGCGGCGACGAGTTCCTGCTCGTGCTGCCGGACTCCGACGCCTGGGGCGCCGAGCGCGTGATCGAGCGCCTGCGTGGAGCGATGGCGTTGGCGCCCCTGTCGCGGCCGGAGGCCTCGCCACCGGCTATCGCCTCGCCGCTTCGCTCGCGCCAGGGCCACACGGGGCTGACGTTCAGCGCCGGCATCTCCGAGTTCCCGCGAGACTCGCGCGACCAGATCGGCCTGATGCGGCTCGCCGACGGCGCGCTGTACCGCGCCAAGCGCTCGGGCCGCAACCGCTGCGTCGTCTACTCCTCGTTCGTCGACGCCCCGCTCTCGCTGCAGGAGGAGGCCGACCGCGCGCGCACCGCCGGCCTGGCGAACACGGTCTACGCGCTCGCCCGCGCCGTCGACCTCAAGGACGGCTACACGCACCAGCACTCCGCCCGCGTGGCCCAGTACGCCGCGGTGCTCGGCCGCGAGATGGGGATGTCGGAGGAGGAGATCGACCAGCTCCGCACGGCGGGCATCCTGCACGACGTCGGAAAGGTCGGCGTGGCCGACGCCGTGCTGCTCAAGCCCGCGCGGCTCACCGACGACGAGTTCCTCGAGATGCAGCGCCATTCCACGCTGGGGCGCGACATCGTCGAGGGCGCGGGCCTGCCGGAGATCGCCGAGTGGGTGCTCTACCTGCACGAGCGCTGGGACGGCCGCGGCTATCCCGACAAGCTCGATGGCGAGGACATCCCACTCGCCAGCCGCGTGCTCGGCGTCGCCGACGCGTTCGAGGCGATGACCTCCTCGCGCCTGTACCGCCGCGGGATGGCGGTGGAGAAGGCGTTGTCCGAGCTCGAGAAGTCGGCGGGCGCGCAGTTCGACCCGATCGTGGCGCAGACGATGGTGGACCTCATCCGCTCGGGCGCGATCCCGCTGGGCGAGATCGGCGTCCTGGACGTCACCCACTACGGCTCGGCGGCCTGCTCGGAGTCGGCCGTCCCGCCGGAGGAGGAGGGCGAGCCGGTGCGCAACGTGGATTCCTGGCCGACCGTCCCGCGCGGCGCCAAGCGAGCCGGCCGCGGCAGGGTCTCCACCGCGGGCGCCGACTCCGTCAGCTGATCGCGGCCACGCGCACGGCCGGGCTCCAGCGCAGGAACTCCTCGACCTCGACCTCGCGCTCGTACTGGAAGCCCTCGCTGCGGCCGGGAGCGAGCGAGGCGGCGGCTCCCGCCCGAGACAGGTCGCGGCTCACGCCAGCACCGGGGCCAGGTTGCGCGCCAGCTCGTGCCAGTCGGCCCCGCAGATGACGTCCTCGGTCTCGCACAGCTCGCGGTTCCAGGGATGCAGCAGGGTGGCCGCCGTGATGCCGGCCTGCAGCGCTCCCTCCAGGTTCACCGGCGAGTCGTCGATCAGGACGTCGATCCCGATCTCGCGGCAGCGAGTGACCTTGTCGTAGGAGCAGTAGAGCTCGTCGAACGGCAGCGCGATCCGGTGCAGCCAGCGCTCGGTGACGTCGTGCGAGGCGCCCGCGCGATGCGACGTGATGTGGATGAAGTGGCCCGCGCCGTGCCAGGCCCGCACGGCCTCGACGGCGCCGGGGTAGGGCTCGGCGGCCAGCACGCGCGCCTCGGAATGGGTCTCCTCCACGCAGGCGCGCACCTGCTCGGGGCGCAGCAGCGTGATGCCCCAGGTGACCTGGTCCTCGTAGGGCAGGGGGATCCCGAAGCGGCGCCGTGCGGCGTCGGAGAGCTGATCCCAGTAGTGGTGCAGGGTCGAGTCGATGTCGATCGCGATGTTCATGACAGCCCGTTGATACCGTAGCTCCGAGGTGGCGTCGGCGCGCGCACAGATCGCGGCTGTGATGCGCAACGGGCTGCTGCGGCCGGCGCCCGATGCGACCTACGCGGACGGGGACGACGCAGGCTGGCTCGATGTCGACTGGCCCGCGCTGCAGCGGCCGCTCGAGTTGCTCGGCCGGCGCGTGAACGTGCTCGACACCCAACCGACCGCGTCGGCGGGCACAGGCAGCTCGGATCCTCCGCTGCTGTTCCTGCATGGGTGGGCTTCGAACTGGCAGGTCTTCCTGCTCAACATCGCGGCGTTCATGGGCACGCACCGATGCCTGGCGCTCGACCTGCCGGGGTTCGGCGCGTCGGAGATGCCGTCCGAGCCGATCTCGATCCAGGGCTACGCCAAGACGGTGGACGCGATGTGCGACGCGCTCGGCGTCGACTGCGTGACGGTGGTCGGCCACTCGACCGGCGGCTTCATCGGCGCGGAGTTGGCGCTGTCGTTCGACACGCGGGTGGACCGGCTCGTGCTCGTGTCCGCCGCGGGGCTATCGACCGAGCACGTGGCGCGCGCGCCCTCGCTCGCGGTCGCGCGCGTGCTCGCTGCCGGCTTCCCGCACGCGCTGCGCTTCGAGTCGGCGGTCGTGCGCCGGCCGCGGCTGCGGCGGGCCGCGATGCAGCTCGTGATCCGGTACCCGGAGAAGCTGTCGGTCCCGCTCGCGCAGGAGCTCGTGCTGAGCTCGGGCAAGCCGGGCTTCGTGCCGGCGCTCAAGGCGGTGCTGGAGTACTCGTTCCGCGACCGGCTGGGGAAGATCCTGATCCCCGTGCTGATCGTGTGGGGCCGCAACGACCTGTTCGTGCCGGTTTCGGACGCGCGCCGCTACCAGGAGCTGATCGGGCCCAACGCTCGGCGGGTCGTGTTCGAGGACACGGGGCACGTGCCGATGCTCGAGCGACCCTCGCGGTTCAACGCGCTGCTGCGGGAGTTCCTCGCCGGGGATCCGGCGCCGGAGTCCGAGATCGCGGGGGTGTCGGGACCATAGAAGGCGATCACCCGCTCGTTGTCGCGCCGCACCATCAGCTGAATCTTCGGGATGCCGCGATCGCGCACCCACGCCTCGCAACCCTGACATCATGCGCCGTGCGAACCCGCGACCGCCACCCCGAGGTAGTAGAACCAACCTCGGTGGCCGTCGTGCCCGACCATGGCAGTTGCCATCAGGCGCAGAGCGCCATGGCATCGATGCAGCCGCGATGCTCCGGGCTCACAGTTCGGAGGCGAGCAAGGCCAGAGCACGCCCGAGACCGGCGTCGACTTGTGCCATCAGCCAGTCAGGCATCGCGCCGATCTGCTCGTCCAGCGTGCCGCGATCGATGGTCGCAACCTGCGTGACGTTGACGACGGAATCGCCGTTGAGGTTCGCGGCGTCAGCCGGCACGGCGACGTTGCCAGGAAGCGAAGCGAGCCCCACGTTCGTCGTGAGGACGGCGACCGTGACCGTTCGCAACTTGGAACGGTTGTATGGGTCGGCGCTGACGATCAACACCGGGCGTCGGAGGGCCGGCGCTGAGCCTCTGGGCAGGCCGAGATCGGCCCACCACACCTCGCCTCGCCGCATCAGGCCTGGTCGTCGGCAGCCAAGGCCGCAGCTGCAGCGTCCGTGAACGCATGGTCCGCCGAGCGTCCGGCGATCGCGCGGTCGATCGCCTCGGTGGTGCCTTCGTGGTCCAGCGCGTTGAGCCATCGTTCGGCCGCGCGGGCGAAGAACTCGCTGCGCGAGACTCCCAATCGCTTCGCCGCATGGTCGACGCGGTGAAACGTGTCGTCCGGAAGCGAGATCGCCGTCTTCATCCTCCGAGTATAACCAGGTCATACCCATTCGGCGCTCCGAGCCGGCGTCCGCCGCCACACTGTCTGGCCCGTGCCCGACAGCCGCGTCGCCTACGTCGGACTTCGTCCCCGGGACGTGTCGTGCAGGCGTCAGTGGGGGCTGGCGGGGAGGAGCAGCGTGAGGGCCCAGCGGGCCATCGGCCAGATCCCCGTCGACTGGCAGGTCGAGGCCCAGGCCGGCGCCAACCCCGCCGACGTCCTGGCCACGACACATCAGCAGACCGACATCGCCCGCGCGCTGCCCGTGTCGTTCGCCTCCGCCGCGGGACTGAAGGCCTCAAGCGACGGCTCGACCCAGCAGACCGGCCCCGGCCGCGTGCTCGGACTGCCCGACGGCTACGCGAAGGCGTTCCCCGGTGTCATCCGCGGGCTCTCAGGCGCTTCCACCGGGGTCCTGCTCTACCAGCAGACGGCCGCCAACCTGCGCGGCGACACGATCACGATCGGCCGCGCCGGCGGCCAGACCGCCAAGGTCAAGGTCGACGGCGTCGTCGACCTGCCGAGCATCGACTCACTGTTCCAGAAAGTCGGCGCACCGGTCGGCGCCCAACCCCAAGCGCCACCCGACAACGTCGTGCTGTTGCCCCAACGCGCCTTCGCCGCCGTCGAACGGGGAGCGCACGTCACGACGCAGATCCACGCGCAGCTCTCACACCGCCTGCCCCCCAGCCCCAGCGCCGCGTTCACCCGGGTCTCGGGCAACGCCCGCAACCTGGAGACGCAGCTCACCGGCGCCGGCCTGGTCGGCGACAATCTCGGCACCGCGCTCGACAGCGCCCGCAAGGACGCCCTCTACGCCGAGCTGCTGTTCCTCTTCCTCGGCGTCCCCGGCGCGATCCTCGCCGGCCTGGTGACCGCGTCGATCGCCTCGGCGGGCGCGGACCGCCGGCGCCGTGCTCATGAGCGACCTGGCCCGACGGCCCGACGGGATCCTCGTCTCGGCCGAAACGGTCAAGGACTTCCAGCTCACCAAGGGCGACCTGATCCGGCTCCGCCTCCAAGGGGTCCAAACCAAGCAGTTCGAAACGGTTCCGTTTCACTACATCGGCGTGGCCAAGGAGTTCCCGACCGCACCCCAGGACTCGTTCTTCGTGGCCAACCAGCGCTACGTGACCACGGCGACCGGCTCCAGCGCGGTCGGCGCATTCCTCGTGCAGACCGACGGCACCAGCCCGGGCACGGTGGCCCAGCGCCTGCGCAGCCGGCTGGGTACGAGCGCGCAGGTGACCGACATCGTCAACCAGCGCAAGGTGATCGGCTCCAACCTGACCGCCGGCGGCCTGATCCTCGGGACCGTCGCCGCCGTGGCGATCTCCGACATGCTCGTCAAGGTCCTCACCGGGGTCTTCGATCCCCCGCCCGACGCGCTCTCGGTGCCGTGGACCTACCTGGCCGGCGTGATCGTGCTGACCGTCGGCGCGGTCGGAGCGGCCGGGGCGGCGACCTTGCGAGCACTACGGCGACCGGTCATCGAGGAGCTCCGCGACCTCTAGGATGGTTGATTCCACGAAGACGTCATCCAGGGGCACGGACTCGTGGAATCAAACATCTAGGCCCGCGTCACGGCCCCCTCGGACGCGCTCGACACGAGCTTCGCGTACTTCGCCAGCACGCCGTCGGTGTAGGCCGCGGGTGGCGATCGGTACGCCTGCACGCGCCGCGCGATCTCGTCGCCGGCCAACTCCACGTCCATGCGGCGGTTCGGGACGTCGATCGTGATGACGTCGCCGTCCTGGACCGCCGCGATCGGGCCGCCGACCAGCGCCTCGGGCGCCACGTGGCCGGCCATGAAGCCGCGCGTGGCGCCGGAGAAGCGGCCGTCGGTGAGGAGCGCCACCTCCTCGCCCATCCCCTCCCCGACGAGCGCGGCAGTTACGGCGAGCATCTCGCGCATCCCCGGGCCGCCGGCCGGGCCCTCATTGCGGATCACGAGCACGTCGCCGGCGACGATCGAGCCGGCGGTGACCGCCGCCATCGCGTCCTCCTCGCACTCGAACACGCGCGCCGGGCCGCGATGGTGGACGCGCTCGTGCCCCGAGAGCTTGACGACCGAGCCCTCGGGGGCGAGGTTGCCACGCAGGATGGCCAGGCCGCCGGTCGCCTTGACCGGGTCGTCGAGCGGGCGCACGACCTCCTGGCCCGGCGTCTCGGCCGCCTCGCGCGCATGCTCCCCGATCGTGCGGCCCGTGACGGTCTGCGCGTCTCCGTGCAGCAACCCGGCGTCGAGCAGGCGCTTGGCGACGACGGCGATCCCGCCGGCCTCGTAGAGGTCCTTGGCCACGAAGCGACCGCCCGGCTTGAGGTCGCAGGTGGTCGGCGTCTTGGCGGCGATGCGATCGAAGTCGTCGATGTCGAGCTCGACCCCGGCCTCGCGCGCCAGCGCCAGCAGGTGCAGCACGCCGTTGGTGGAGCCGCCGCTGGTGGCGATCGCGGCGATCGCGTTCTCCAGGCCCTCACGGGTCACGATGTCGCGCGGGCGCTGGCCGCGGGCGAGCACGTCCATGATCAGCGCGCCGGCCTCGCTGGCCACCCGCTGCTTGTCCTCGTAGGCGGCGGGGACCATGGCCGAGCCCATCGGCGAGATGCCCAGCACCTCGAAGGCCATGGCCATCGTGTTCGCGGTGAACTGGCCGGCGCATGCGCCGGCGCCCGGCGAGGCCGAGTGCTCGAGCTCTGAGAGCTCGTCGTCGGTCATCGAGCCCGCCGCGTGCGCCCCCACGGCCTCGAAGACGTCGCCGATGGTCACGTCCCGGCCCTGAAAGCGGCCGGGCGCGATGGAGCCGCCGTAGAGCATGAGGCCCGGGACGTCGAGGCGGGCGAGAGCCATCACCGTTCCCGGGATCGTCTTGTCGCAGCCGCTCAGCGCGATGACCGCGTCGAAGAAG
>Ga0136614_10001421_pt1 | contig 14105 bp, 13 predicted proteins | sample AntDrymUQ2792106_2_FD_106643 | JGI IMG/M metagenome (GOLD analysis project Ga0136614, IMG submission 106643) | Polar desert sand microbial communities from Dry Valleys, Antarctica - metaG UQ279 (21.06) | ecosystem: Environmental > Terrestrial > Soil > Desert | place: Antarctica: Dry Valley...
CAGGTGCGCACCGATCTGCTCGGCACCGACGGCTTCCAGGAGGCCGACACGACGGGTATCACCATGCCCATCGTCAAGCACTCGATGATGATCCGTGACCCGCGGGACATCCCCGGCACCATTCACGAGGCCTTCCACATCGCCCGCTCCGGGCGGCCCGGGCCCGTGCTCGTGGACATTCCCCAGGACCTCTCCCGGGTGGACATCGTCTACGAGCCGAACGCGGCTCTCAACCTGCCCGGCTACCAGCCGAAGGTCGAGGGCAACGTCAAGCAGATCCGCCAGGCGGCCAAGGCGCTGGCCAGCGCGCGCCGTCCTGTGATCTACGCAGGAGGCGGGGTGGTCAACGCCAACGCCGCCGAGGAGCTGACCGAGCTGGCGCTCGCCGATCGCTTCCCGGTCACCCTCACCATCATGGGCCTTGGCGCGTTCCCGGCGCCCCACGAGCAGTGGCTCGGATGGCTCGGTATGCACGGCACGCGCACGGCCAACTACGCGATGGACGAGGCCGACCTCATCTGCGCCGTCGGAGCACGCTTCGACGACCGGGTGACCGGGAAGCTCTCCGAGTTCGCCCCGCGGGCCAAGTTCATCCACATCGACGTGGACCCCGCGGAGATCTCGAAGAACGTGCCCGCGCACATCCCCATCGTGGGCGACGCGAAGAGGATCCTCCCCAAGCTCATCCGCGAGTACCGGGCGCTAAAGGCCGATCCCGCGCGGCTCGACGCCTGGTGGGACCGCCTCCACGGCTGGCAGGAGCGCTATCCCCTCGCCTACCCGGACTCAGAGGATCAGGAGATCAAGCCGCAGTACATGATCGAGGCCCTCTACGAGGTCACCAAGGGCGAGGCCATCATCGCTTCGGACGTGGGCCAGCACCAGATGTGGGCCGCCCAGTACTACGACTTCAAGGCGCCGCGACGGTGGATCAACTCGGGCGGGCTCGGCACCATGGGCTTCGGCCTGCCGGCGGCCATGGGGGCTCAGGTGGCCAACCCCGACCAGACGGTGGTGTGCGTGTCCGGCGACGGCTCGCTGCCCATGAACTCGCAGGAGCTGGCCACCTGCGTGACCGAGAACATCCCGGTCAAGGTCTTCCTCATGAACAACGGCTACCTCGGCATGGTCCGCCAGTGGCAGGAGCTCTTCTGGGACCGCCGCTACTCCGCGGTGGACATGGGCGTGAGCCCCGACTGGGTCAAGCTGGCCGACGCCTACGGGGCCACCGGCCTCCGGGCCACCGAGAAGAGCAGCCTCGTCGAGCTCATGCAGCAGGCGATCGACACCCCTGGGCCGGTCATCCTCGACGTTCCGGTGACCAAGGAGGAGAACGTCTACCCGATGATCCCCGCCGGCCAGGCCGCCCGGGACATGGTGGGCTGACGTGGGAGAGGAGCCCGCCACCCAGGACGTCCTCTCCCTCGACGACCTCCACGCCGTCTCCGGTGCCCGCACGGGGCGCCGGCACATCCTCTCCATCCTCGTGGAGAACAAGCCGGGTGTGCTGGCGCGCATCGCCGGGCTCTTCGCGCGGCGTGGCTTCAACATCGAGACCCTCGCCGTGGGGCCGACCGACGACGCGCACATCTCGCGGGTCACGCTGACGGTCGACGGCGCGGTGCACCCAATCGACCAGGTCACCAAGCAGCTCCACAAGCTCGTCAACGTGCTGAAGATCCGCGACCTCGAGCCCGACTCCACGGTGGCCCGCGAGCTGGCCCTGTTCAAGATCTCCGCCGACGAGGCCAGCCGCCCGCAGATCGTCGGGGTGGTGGAGATCTTCCGCGCCAACGTGATCGACATCTCGAAGCGCTCGCTCACCGTGGAGGTGACCGGCACCGACGACAAGATCGCCGCCTTCGAGGGCATGGTGCGTCCGTTCGGCCTCGTGGAGATGGTGCGCACGGGCGAGGTCGCGATGTCTCGCGGCCGCTCGGCCACGTAGCGGGCCCCGCGAGGTGCCCTCCCGGCGCCTTGAAGCCGCCACGGCAGAGCCCTTCGGGCTCGAGGCGGCGGCGCGGGAGCGGCTGGCCGACCACGTGGGCCAGGCTCGGGAGCGAGCCCGCGCGTCGGGGCGGGCCGTGCTCGCCGCGGTCACCGTGCCGATCGCCGCGGATCTCGATCTCTCCGCCGCCGTGCTCCGCGCGCGGAACCCGGACGACCAGGCTTCGTGCCTCGAGCAGCCGGAGCGCGGAGGGCATGCGGTGTGTGGCCTGGGGAGCGCGGCCGAGGTGGTGGGGAGCGGCCCCCGGCGCTTCGCCGAGGCCGCCGCGCGCTGCCGTGAGCTGGCGCGCGACGCGGTCGCAGACGACCCGGCCTCGGACCCCGGCGCGCCGCCCGGATCGGGGCCCGTGTGGCTCGGTGGCTTCGCGTTCGCGCCGGAGGGAGGGTGGGCCCCGGAGTGGTCCTCGCTGGCCCCGGCGCGGCTGGTGCTCCCGGAGGTCGGGCTCGCCCGCCAGGACGGCGAGGCGCGCATGACGGTGAGCGTCCTGGTGGGTCCCGAGGCGGACGTCGAGGATGTGCTCGGGCACATCGACACCCGGCTCTCCTCCCTTCGTCAGGCTTCCATGCCGTTGCTCGACCCAGACCCGGCGGACACGCCGCGAGTGGCCGGCGCGGCCCCGCCCGAGCACTTCGAGGCAGCGGTGGCGCGAGCCGTCGAGCGGATCGGGGCCGGAGAGGTCGAGAAGGTCGTGCTGGCCCGCGAGGTGCGGGTCCACCACCGCCACCCGATCGATCCGGCGCCCGTGTACGGCGCACTCCGCGAGGCGTTCTCGGCGTGCTTCTGCTTCCTCGTGGCCACCCCGGAGCTCGCCTTCCTCGGGGCGAGCCCGGAGCTCCTCGTGCGCCGGGAGGGGTCGCGAGCGCAGACCGTGGCCCTGGCCGGGACCACGCGCCGCAGCGCGGACCCGGCGGTGGACGCCCACCTCGGCGAGCGCCTCGCGGCGTCGGCCAAGAACCGCGAGGAGCACGCCATCGTCATCCGGCGCATCGAGCGAGCGCTCGCGCCCGTGAGCCTGTGGGTCACAGCCGCGGAGGAGCCGGTGCTCGTGCGCGTGCAGAACGTCCAGCATCTGGCCACACCGATCCGCGCACAGCTCGCCGCGCCCGTCGACGTGCTCGAGCTGGCCGAGCGCCTCCATCCGACCCCGGCGGTGGGCGGGGAGCCCTCGGAGCGGGCCCAGGAGCTGATCCCCGCGCTCGAGGGACTCGACCGCGGCTGGTACGCGGGACCCCTCGGATGGACCGACCTCGCCGGGGACGGCGAGCTCTGCGTGGCGCTCCGCTGCGCCCTGCTCAGGGGCTCGGTCGCCCACCTCTACGCGGGCAACGGGATAGTCCAGGACTCCGTTCCCGCGGAGGAGCTCGCCGAGACCGAGATGAAGCTCGCGGCCCTGCTGCCTCTGCTTTCGTGACCGCAACCGCGCCGGACGGAGCGCGCTCCCGCTCCAGCCCAGGCGACCTCGCCGCCGCGAGCCCCGTCACCGCCGCCGTGCTCGGTGCGCTGGCCATCGCGTTCTCGGCCATCCTCGTGCGCCTGGCCGCCACCTCCCCGGTCACCGCGGCCGTGTTCCGGTGCGCCTACGCCCTTCCGTTCCTGGCACTGCTCGCCGTGCTCGAGACCCGGCGCTTCGGGGGGCGCACGAGGCGCGAGCACCTGCTGGCCTACGGCGCGGGGGCGTTCTTCGCCGTCGACCTCGTGTCGTGGCACTACTCGATCGAGTTCGTGGGCGCCGGTCTCGCGACCGTGCTCGCCAACCTCCAGGTGGTGATCGTCGCCCTCGTGGCGTGGCTCGTGCTCGGAGAACGACCAACCCCGCGGGTGCTGGTGGCCGTGCCCGTGGTGCTCGTGGGCGTCGTCCTCATCTCGGGCGTGGTGGGCGCCGGCGCCTACGGGTCGAACCCGGCCCTCGGGGTGCTCTTCGCGTCGGTCACCGCCGTGGCCTACTCCGGCTTCATCCTCGTCCTTCGCCAGTCGAGCCGCGACATCGGCCGGCCGGCCGGGCCGCTCTTCGACGCCACGCTGGCCGCCACCGTGGTGGCGGTGCCTGCGGGTCTCGTGATCGGAGATCTCGACCTCCTCCCGGGTTGGCCGGCGCAGGCGTGGCTCGTGACGCTGGCGCTGACCTCGCAGGTGCTCGGGTGGCTGCTCATCTCGACCTCGCTGCCCCGGCTGCCCGCCTCGCTCACCGGCGTGCTCCTCACCATCCAGCCCGTGGGCTCGGTGATCCTCGGGGTCGTACTGCTGGCCGAGGCGCCGTCGGGCTTCCAGCTCGCCGGCGTGGTGGTGATCGTGGGGGGCATCGTGCTGGCCGCGTCGCGCCGGGGGGAGCGGACGGCGGCGCCGGCGGGGGGACCCTGAGGTGCTGGGCGACGACCTTCTCGAGCTCCTGGGAGAACGTGTGCCGTCCGACCACGCCCGCCAAGTGCTGGCCGACCACTACATCGAGGGATTGACCCGGGAGCTGGGCGGCGAGGCGGGGTCTCCCCGGGTGGTGGACCTCGGGTGCGGGCCGGGCGACTCGGTGGACGCGTTCCGCCGCGCCGATCCAGGCGTGCGCTGGATCGGCGTCGATCTGCCCCGTTCGCCCGAGGTGGCCACTCGCACCCGCACCGACGCGAACTTCCTCACCTTCGCCGGGGTGGCCATTCCCCTGGGTAAAGCATCGCAGGACCTCCTGTTCTGCAAGCAGGTGCTCGAGCACGTTCAACGGCCCGGGCCGCTACTGGCGGAGGTCGGCCGGGTGCTCCGACCGGGTGGGGTCTTCGTGGGGTCCACCTCCCAGCTCGAGCCCTACCACTCGCTCTCGCAGTTCAACTACACCCCGGTCGGCCTCACCCGCCTCATCGAGGAGTCGGGCATGAGGGTCACCGAGCTGCGGCCTGGCATCGACGCGCTGACCCTGATCGTTCGGCGCGGACTCGGCGGCCCCGCGTTCTTCCGGCGCTGGTGGGCGCGGGAGTCGCCTCTGAACGGCGCGGTCGGGGTGTTCGGGCGAGCGGCGCGGCAGGACGTCCGGCAGGTGAACGCCATGAAGTTGCTCTTCTGCGGGCAGTTCTGCTTCGTAGCGCGGAGGAAGGCCGAAGCGCGAGTGCGGGACCGCTGGGACCGGTCATGACAGGTTGGACTGCCCTCAGTGCGGGCGGCTGTCCAGAGCCTCGCGCCGGCGCCGGGGTTTTATCGCGCAACGGGGTGCGGCAGGCAGCCGCGGAGCAGCTCTATGAACAGCTGGTGGGCCGCGTCGACGCGGTTGGTGTCCTCGAGCGCGTGGAGATCCAACAGAAGCCCGCGTATCACGGCCAGCGTGAGCGTTGCGGAACGCCGGGCCTCGACCGGCTCGGCACCGTCGACGAGAAACCCCTCTTCGAGGACGGGCAGCCAATCGAGCACCGACTGCTGGGCGAAGTCCGCGTAGGGCGATGCCGGCTGCCGGGCCAGGGCGTGAAGCTCTCCGAAGAGGCGTAGGTACGGCTGTGCCTCCTCGGTGCTGAGCCACCGCCATGCGTCGGAGAGCACCGTGGCGTACGGCTGCCCTGGTTGCGCCCGGAGCCGGTCCTCGAACGCAGCGCGCTGCCGATGACGAGCTTCGGCCAGGGCGCTGGTTAGAAGGCCATGCTTGGAGCCGAAGTGGTGCACGAGCATGCGCGAGCTGGCCCCGGTCGCATCGGCGAGCTGCCGGAGCGAGACACTGCTCAACCCGTCGGCGAGGAGATGGTCCGTCGCCGCGTCGAGCAGCACCTTTCTGTGGGTGAGATCGGGGGCGCGAGGCACTCGGCAACGGTAACCTGTAACGCCGTTACGTATTCCGCCCCGAGGGAGCCTCCCATGCCAACGTTGATCTTCGTGCACGGCGCGTGCGTCCGCGACGCGCCCTGGTGGTGGAGCCGGATGAACGAACCGCTCGCGGGCCACGGGATCGCGAGCGTTGCGGTGCCGCTGCCCAGCTGCGGCGAAACCGGGGACGGTCTCGGCGATCTCTACGCCGATGTCGAGGCAGCCCGGCAGGCGATTGCCGAGGCCGAGGCGCCCGTCGTGCTCTGCGGGCACTCCTATGGCGGAATGGTCATCACCCAGGCTGGGGCTGATCAGCGGGTCGCCCAGCTGCTCTACGTGACTTCGACGATGTCCCAGGCCGGGCAGTCCCTGGCCGATCTCGTCGGCTCCCAGCCCACGCCGTGGATGGATCCAGGCGATGACGGCACCGTGGGCGTCCACGCGGGCGTAGTCCGCGAGCTGTTCCTCCAGGACTGCGATGAGGCAACAGCGCAGCAGGCGCTGGCCCGCCTGACACGTCAGTCCGCGATGCCCTTCGCCCAGCCACCCTTGCACATAGCCTGGCAGGAGAAGCCCTCGACGTACTTCGTGTGTACCGAGGACCTCGCCGTCCCTGCCGAGCTACAGCGACAACGCGCCAGCCGCAGCGCCCGGCTCATCGACTTCCCCTCAGGCCACCACCCGTTCCTATCCCGACCCGAGGCGTTCGCCCAGAGCATCGCCGCGGAGATCGACTCGGTCGCCTAACCAGAGCACACAGCCTTCGGCGCGAACGAGATACCGGCCAACTCGGCTAGGGAGTCCCTGCCAACCCCCGCGGAGCGTCTACGACCCCTCCCGAAGATCGCGCACGACCCGACCGAACACCTCCCGATGCAGCGCCACGTTGCGAGAGCGATCGGTGCGCACCTCGACGAGCCCCGGATGATCGGCCGCAGCCCGTACTTCGTCGGGCGTGGTGGCCAGAGTGTGCTCGAGCCCCCCCAACGCCGCCAGGACGCGGAGATCCACCGGCACGGGGGTGGCCAGATGCTCCTCGTAGGCCGCGTGGTCGGCGGTCTCGGCCACCGGGAGGAAGTCGAAGATCCCGCCGCCCCCGTTGTTGAGGCACACGATGGTGAGCTCGATGCCGTGGCGCCGGGCGGTGATCAGTCCCCCGATGTCATGGAGCAGCGAGAGCTCGCCGGTGAGGAGGTAGCAGCGTCCGGAACGGCTGGCGTGCGCGGCGCCGAGGGCCGAGGAGACCACGCCGTCGATGCCGTTGGCGCCGCGGTTGGCCAGGAAGCGCAACTCGGTGGCGGTCGAGGGGAAGAACGACTCAACATCGCGGATAGGCATGGAGGAGGCCACCCATACGGTCGAGCCCTCGGGAGCCACGTCGGCGATAGCCGCGAGGAAGCTCGGCTCGAGCGGCTCGGGCGCCGCCGCCAGGGCGGGGGGGACGAGCGCGTCGGCTTCGAGCCAGGAGGAGAGCCAGGGCTCGGCAAGAGGGGAGGCGGCTGCGCTTTCGAGTCCGGCCAAGTTCTCGGCGATCTCGCGCATCAGCCGCCCAGGGGAGGCCGCCACGACGGTCTCGACCTCGCGGGTGGGGTCGTGCCAGGCCAGGTGAGGGTCGATCAGGACCTGGCGTCCGGCCGAGGCCAGCCAGGCCCGGAGCGGCTTGGAGGTGGGTGTATCTCCCACCCGGATCACGAGGTCCGGCCGGTGCGCGGCGGCCCACTGCTCGGAGCGCAGCAGCACGTCGTAGTGGGAGACCACATGCGAGCGGTCGTGCGCTCCGCAGCGCACGTTCGAGGTGGGCTCGGGCAGGACCGGCCAGCCGGCGGCGGCGCCCAGGAGCGCCGCGCTCTCGGCCAGATCCTCGTGGGTGGCGCCGCACACCACCGCGCCGCGCGGGCGGTGGGCCACCTCGAGGGCGAGCCCGGCGGCCGGCTCCTCCTCGTCGGTCTGGAGGAAGGCGGGGGTCACCTCGACCCACGGGCGCCCCTCGGGACGACCCTGCCACGGCTCCGGGTCGAGCTCCTCGGGCACGGGGGCGAGTGGCTCGCGTAGGGGGAAGTTCACGTGCACGGGCCCCGGGCGGCCGTCGCGGGCCTCGGAGAACGCCCGGCAGGCGTGCGCGCGGTGGTGCACGGCCGCCGAGCGCCCCGGCTCGTGGCTTCCCATCTCGACGAACCACTTGGCGGCCGTCCCGAACACCTTGAGCTGATCGATGGCCTGACCGGCACCCACGTCTCGGAGCTCGGGCGGGCGGTCGGCGCTAAGCACGATCAGCGGCACGCGGGCCTCCCGGGCCTCGGCCACGGCGGGGGCGAGGTTGGCCACCGCCGAGCCGGAGGTCACGGTGATGGCCACCGGGCGCTCGGTGGCCTTCGCGAGCCCGAGCGCGAAGAAGCCGGCCGAGCGCTCGTCGAGGATCGAGATCGCCTCGATCCGGGGCTCCGCGGCGAGGGTCAGGAGCAGCGGCGCGTTGCGGGACCCGGGGCACGTGACCGCGTGGCGCAGGCCGCACCGCGCCAGCTCGTCCACGAAGGCCTGGATCGGGGCGTAGGTCCGGTTGAGTGGGATCATGGTCGCGATGCCCGGCTCGCGAGCGGAGCCTCTGGTCGTCTTCCTGCCCGGCTTCATGCAGCGCGGTGAGGCCTGGGGCCCTGTGGCCGAGCGAGTGGCGCAACGCTACCGGTGCCTCTGCCTCGACCACCAGACCTGGATGTGGCGAGAGCGCCTCGCCGAGGTGCGGGCGGCGGCGGCGCCCGGCTCGGTGCTCGTGGGGTACTCGATGGGCGGGCGCCTGGCCCTGCACGCCGCCGTGGCCGAGCCGGAGCGCTACGCGGCGCTGATCACGGTCGGTGCCAGCCCGGGGATCGAGGACCCCGCGGCCCGAGCCGAGCGACGGGCGGCTGACGAGCGCCTCGCCTCGTGGATGGAGGCGACCTCGATCGAGGAGGTGGTGTCCTACTGGGAGGCGCTGCCGGTGTTCGAGGGGCAGTCGCCTGAGCTCGTGGCGGCGCAACGGCCGGGCCGACTTTCGCACGAGCCGGCGGCGCTCGCCCGACTCCTTCGCACCGGAGGGCAGGGAGCGCACGAGGCGGTGTGGGCTGCGCTCCGAACGCTCCAGATGCCCGTGTTGGCTCTCGCCGGCGCGCGCGACCGTGCGTACGCCGGAGCGGTGGAGCGGATGGCGACGCAGCTACCTGGGGGCAACGCGCTGACCGTCCCCGCCGCCGGCCACGCGGCACAGCTCGAGCGTCCGGGCCACGCGGCCGAGCTCATCGTCAGCTTCCTGAGCGCGGCGCGCGACACGCGATGACGAGGGGGCTTACGCCGCCACCTCCTCCACCAGCACCTCCGCGAGCGTCTCCGGCTCGACCACCACCCCGAGCCCCGGGCCCTGGGGCACGGCGAGCAGCCCCGCCTTCGGCGGCGCGAGCGCCCGGGCCAGCGAGGCGTCGAAGAGCTCGAGCGTGGCCAGCCCGCAGGCGAGCGAGAGTCGCTCGGAGGCCGCGAGCTGGAGTGCCGCGGCGATGCCCCACGGGCCGTCGAAGGTGCTCGAGAGGAAGGCCTCGAGACCGTACTCCGAGGCTGCTCGGAGCGTCTCGCGGGCGGCGGAGTAACCGCCCGCGGAGGCGAGCTTCACGTTGACCACGTCGCACGCTCCGGTCTCGGCGGCGGCCCGCACGTCCCCGGGCCCGGTGACGGGTTCGTCGACGGCGATGGGAACGTCGGTGGCCAGTCGCACCTCCCCGAGCTCGGCGAGGCTCGGGCAGGGCTGCTCGACGAACTGGAGGTCGTGCTCCGAGAGCCGGTTGATGGTCTCGATGGCCTGGCCCACGTCCCAGGCGCCGTTCGCGTCGAGCCGGAGCGCCGGCCACGGGCCGATCGCGGCGCGCACCGCGGCCACCCGCTCGAGGTCGTCCGGCAGGCCGACCTTCAGCTTGAAGCACGCGTAGCCCTCGTGCGCGGCGGCTCGCGCACGCTCGGCCACCTCCTCGGGCGGACCCGCGTCGAGGGTGCAGTTCACGGCGATGGCCTCGGCTCCCGGCTCGCCCAGAGCCCGCCCGGCGCGCCGCGCTGCGAGATCGAGGTGCGCCATCTCCTCGGCGGCGAGCGCCTGGGGCGGAGCGTCCTCGCCCGCCGGCCCGCGCGTCAGCGCGGCGGCCACCAGCTCGAGCGGCACGCCGTCGTAGGGCTCGAAGGGCGCGGCCTCGCCGTGGCCCACGAGCCCGTCGTCGTCCTCGAGGCGGAGCACCAGCAGCTCCCGGGCCCCGACCACACCCGACGCGGTGGCGAACGGTCGGCGGAAGGGAATCGACAGTCGGAGCACGGAGCGCCTCATCCGAGCAGGAGTCCCCCGGAGAGCGCCAGCGAAAACGCGGCGAGCAGCCGCCCGGTGCCGGCGAGCGCTCCGTTCAGGGCGGGGCCGTCCTCGCGCGTGGTCACGAGGCGCACGAGAGGGACCCCGAGCGGCGCGGCTAGGAGTCCGAGCAGAACCCACCGGGTGGGCGCCCCCGAGAGGCCGAGCGCCACCGTGCACGCCAGGGCCCCCGCGAGCATGGCCACGTAGAGCCCTCGGGCCCGCCTGCGCCCGAGGATCACCGCCAGGGTGCGCTTTCCCGCCCGGCGGTCGGTGTCGATGTCGCGCACGTTGTTGACGACGATGATGGCCGCGGCGAGAAGCCCCACGGGCACCGCGATCGCGAAGGCCTCCCAGCGCAGGGCGTCGGTCTGCACGTAGTAGGAGCCGGTCACGGCGACGATGCCGAAGAACAGGAACACGAAGAGCTCGCCCAGGCCCTCGTACCCGTAGGGGCGGGGTCCCCCGGTATAGAGCACGCCGGCAAGGATCGACAACACCCCGACCACGAGCAGCTCGGGCCCCGCGACCGCGACGAGGTAGAGCCCGGCGGCTGTGGCGATGGCGAACGCCGCGTAGGTGCCCATGAGCACCCGTCGCGGCGGCATGAGGCCGCCGGCGGTGACCCGCACCGGGCCCAGGCGGTCCTCGGTGTCGGCGCCGCGGCGGGCGTCCGAGTAGTCGTTGGAGAGGTTGGTGCCGATCTGGATGAACACCGAGCCGATCAGCGCGCACACGAAGGCAAGGGCGAGAAAGGTGCCCTCCGAGGCCGCGAGCGCGGTCCCCACCAGCACCGGGGCCACGGCCGCCGGCAGCGTCTGCGGCCGGGCCGCGGCGAGCCACAGCCGCAGCGGGCTCAGACGCTCCTCACGGCCGCTTGGGGAACCGGCTGAAGTCGGGCGGCCGGCGCTCGACGTAGGCGTCGCGGCCCTCCTGCGCCTCCTCGGTCTGGTAGAAGAGCAGCGTCGCGTCGCCCGCGAGCTGTTGGATGCCGGCGAGCCCGTCGTCGGCCGCGTTCAGCGAGGCCTTCAGCAGACGCAGGGCCATCGGCGAGTGCTCGAGCATCTCGCGGCACCAGCTCACGGTCTCCTCCTCGAGCTGGTCGAGGGGCACCACGGCGTTGACGAGCCCCATGTCGAGGGCCTGCTGGGCGTCGTACTGGCGGGAGAGAAACCAGATCTCCCGAGCGCGCTTCTGGCCCACCTGCCGGGCGAGGAGCCCCGAGCCGTAGCCGCCGTCGAAGGACCCGACCTTCGGTCCGGTCTGGCCGAAGCGGGCGTTGTCGGCGGCGATCGTGAGATCGCACACCACATGGAGCACGTGACCGCCACCGATCGCGTAGCCGGCCACCATGGCCACTACGGGCTTGGGCAGCCTGCGGATCTGGATCTGCAGGTCGAGCACGTTCAGTCGCCCGACTCCGCGTCTGGCCACCGCGTCGTCGCCGATGTAGCCGTCGTCGCCCCGGATGCGCTGGTCACCCCCCGAGCAGAAGGCGAGCGGGCCCTCGCCGGTGAGGATGATCACCCCGATCTCGGTGTCGTCGCGAGCGCGATCGAAGGCGTCGGAGAGCTCGAACAGGGTCTGCGGGCGAAAGGCGTTGCGCACCTCGGGCCGGTCGATGGTGATCTTGGCGATTCCGTCGGCGGTCTCGTATCTGATGTCGACGTACTCGCCGGCTCGGTTCCACTCGATGGCCACGGCGGGAGGCTAGTGGCGGGGGGCGGGCACTCCGCGCCGGGTCAGCTCGGCGTCGCGGGCCCGAGCAGTGAATCCTCGCCCTCGGTGGCGAACAGGTGCACGCCGAGGCTGCTGGAGATCTCCTTGCAGACCCTGGTGCCGCGGACGCTGTTGCCGAAGCGGTCGAGTCCCGGCGAGAAGACGCCGATGCCGAGCTTGCCGGGCACCACCGCCAGGATCCCTCCGCTCACTCCGCTTTTGGCGGGAACACCCACCTCGAAGGCCCACTCCCCGGCGTAGTCGTACATGCCGCACGTGTACATCACGCTCAACACGTCGCGCACCCGATCGAGCGGGAGCGCCCGCTCGCCGGTGAGCGGGTTCACGCACCCGTTGGCCAGCGTCGCCGCCATCACCGCCAGGTCGCGGCAGGTCACCTGGACCGCGCACTGGCGCAGGTACAGGCGGAGCGTGGCCTCGACGTCCCCGGCGATCATGCCCTCGCTGCGCATGAGGTAGGCGATGGCCCGGTTGCGGTCGACGCCGAACAACTCGGCCTCGAACGTCTCCTCGTCCACCGCCAGGTCGTCGTTGCCCGCGTAGCGCTTCAGCGACGCCAGGATCCGCTCGAAGGAACCGTCGAAGTCCTCCCCGAGGACCATGTCGGTCGTCGCGAGCGCGCCGCCGTTGACCATGGGATTGTGCGGCCGGTTGGTGTGCTCGTCGAAGCCGAGCGAGGAGAACGAGTCTCCGCTCGGCTTGACTCCCACCCGCCGCAGCACCTCCTCGGGTCCGTGTTCCTCGAGCGCCAGCCCGTAGACGAAGACCTTCGACAGCGATTGGAGCGCGAAGGGCACATCGTGGTCGCCGGCGGTGTAGACGTCCCCGTCCACCCCGACGAGGCAGACGCTGAACTGCTCGCCCGCCTCGTCTCCGCGCTCCGGCTTGTAGTGGCCGCGCTCCGAGGAGTAGTACCCCGTGACGTCGTCCGCCGCCTGCCCAAGATCCTGGTGGCGCCGGTAGAGCTCCTGGAGCCGCTCCTCGACCTGCTGCTGGACTTCGTCGGCCACCCGGCGATTATGCCGCGGGGCTGAGACCCCGGCCTACGCCGCTTCGGCCAGCGGCCGTTCGGCGCCGCCGACCCCCGGCCGCTTGGCCTCCACCTGCTCCGGTGAGGGCTGGCGCACGTTGCTGATCAACCGGAGCCTGGCCATCGTCGAGATGATCCACCAGGAGGGGTCGAACTGGCCGCGCTCGAGGCCGTGGCGGGCGGAGATCGGGAAGGCGTGGTGGTTGTGGTGCCAGCCCTCGCCGAGCGAGACGAGCGACACGAGCCAGTTGTTGCGGCTCTCGTCCTCGATTTCGAACGGGCGGCGCCCGTAGAGGTGGCAGATCGAGTTCACGCTCCAGGTGGCGTGGTGCAGCAGGAAGATGCGCACCAGGCCGCCCCACACGAGCGCGGTGAAGCCCGCGCGGAGCTCGCCCCCGGAGAGCGCGTAGCCGGCAGCGAACGGGAGCGCCAGCCCGATCAGGGCCCACGCTGGGAACCAGCGGTCGACGAAGGTGATCACAGGATCGGCCTTCAGGTCGGGGGCGAAGCGGGTGGCGGAGGTGGGCTTCTCGCGACCGAAGAGCCAGCCCATGTGCGAGTGCCACATGCCGCGCACGACCTTGCGCCAGCCGGTGCCGCCCTCGGTGTGGGGAGAGTGCGGATCCCCCTCCTCGTCGGTGTAGGCGTGGTGCTTGCGGTGGTCGGCCACCCAGTGGATGACCGCGCCCTGCACGGACATGGATCCGAGTGCGGCGAGCGTGCCGCGCACGGCGGGCGGGGCCTCGAAGGCGCGGTGGGTGAGGAGCCGGTGGTAGCCGATGGTCACCCCGAACCCGACGAGGAAGTACATGACCGCGAAGATGCCGAGGTCGAGCCCGGTCACCAGGCCGCCCCAGAGCAGCCACACGGCGGCGAGCACGCCGACGAAGGGCAGGACGACGGCGACGACGGTGATACGGCGTTCAAGAGAGTTCATGGATTGGACGCTAAGGAGCACCGTCCCGTCCGTCTGCCTCCCTGATGAGGAATCCAGAGGCGGTTCCTTATACCTTTCGTACAAGTGCTGTCGACCACGGACCGTCCATGGGAAGGCATCGAGCCGCGGGTGGCCGCCATCCTGAGGCCCGAGCTCCCCGCGCTCGCCGACGAGACGGTGGCGGCCATATCCGCCGGCGTGCCGGCCTATGCGCGCTCCCTCGAGGGCCGCTTCGGGCGGGACCTCCGGGTGGGAGTGGAGGAGG
>Ga0136614_10001422_pt1 | contig 14104 bp, 12 predicted proteins | sample AntDrymUQ2792106_2_FD_106643 | JGI IMG/M metagenome (GOLD analysis project Ga0136614, IMG submission 106643) | Polar desert sand microbial communities from Dry Valleys, Antarctica - metaG UQ279 (21.06) | ecosystem: Environmental > Terrestrial > Soil > Desert | place: Antarctica: Dry Valley...
GCGGCGCGCGCCGCGACCTCAGCGCCGAAGCCGTGTGAGAGCGTGTCTTCGTGGGCGATGATTAAGCGGTTGGTCTTTTTGACGCTCGCGGCGATGGCCTCCCAGTCGTATGGCGCGAGCGTGCGGAGGTCGATCACCTCGACGCTGATGCCCTGCTGCTCGGCGCGCTTCGCGGCGACAAGCGAGCGATGCACCAGCGCGCCATACGTCACGACGGTCAGATCCGTTCCTTCGCGCACTGTCTTGGCTTTGCCGAACGGGATCATAAAGTTGTCCGAAGGGTACGGCGATTTGTTGTAAGCCTGGCGGTAGAGGTGCTTGTGTTCGAGGAACAAAACGGGATCGTCGCAACGGATCGCGGTGCGCAGCAGTCCGTTTGCGTCGAGCGCGTTCGATGGGTATACGACGCGCAGGCCCGGAAGGTGTGTGAAGATCGTGTCGCCCGATTGTGAGTGATAGACGGCGCCGCCTTTGAGGTAGCCACCGACGGGGACGCGCATCACCACCGGGCACTTCCATTCGTTGCCAGAGCGCCAGCGGATCAGCACCAGTTCGTTGTGAATCTGGTGCATCGCCGGCCAGATGTAATCGAAGAACTGAATCTCGACGACCGGCTTCAAGCCGCGCGTCGCCATCCCGATAGCGCGCCCGACGATGTTCGCTTCGGCCAGCGGCGAGTTGAAGACACGCGCGCCGCCGAACTTGCGTTGCAGATTCGCCGTCACTTTGAAGACGCCGCCCTTGCCTTTCACTTTGCCGAGATGCTCTTCGCGCGACACGTCGGCCACGTCCTCGCCAAAGACGACGATTGCCGGATTGCGTGCCATCTCTTCGTGGAGGCAGCGATTGATCAAGTCGACCATCGTCCCGGCGTTGCCGGACAACTCCGCGCCCTCTTCCGTGTCGAACTCTTTCGAGGTCGGGTCAACGTCCGGCGAATAGACAAAGTCGGTCGCCGTTTTCGGGTCGGGTTGCGGGCTTAAGAGCGCGATGTCGGTCGCGGCCAGCACCTCGGCGTCAACCTCGTCTTTGATCTTCTGCAAATCTTCCTGCGTGACGAACCCCTCTTCGATCAGCAGCGCACCGAACAGCTTGACAGGGTCGCGCTCGGCGTCGGACATACGCTCTTCGTCGGAGCGGTACAACTTCTCGTCGTCGGAGAGTGAGTGCGAGTAAGGCCGGATCACCTTCGCGTGGACGAGCGCCGGCCCTCTGCGCTCGCGGCAGTAACGCACCGCGCGGTGCATCGTCTCAAGCGATGCGACCGGGTCGGTGCCGTCGCACTTTTGGATGTAGAGGTCAGGGAAGCCGGCGACGAGGCGCGACACGTCGCCGCCGGCGGTCTGCACTTCGACCGGGACGCTGATCGCGTAGCCGTTGTCTTCAATCAGAAACAGCACCGGCAGTTTCAGATTACTTGCGGTGTTCAGCGCCTCCCAAAACTCGCCCTCGCTCGTTGTGCCGTCGCCCGCCGAGACGTACACCACTTCATCGTCGTGAAACTTGTCGACGCGGCTTTTCAGTTCTTCGATCAAGCCGAAGCGGTAACCAGCTTCCGCGCAGCCGACGGCTTGCAGAAACTGTGTGCCGGTCGGCGACGACTGCGTGACGATGTTCAGTTTCTTGTGACCCCAGTGCGAAGGCATCTGGCGACCGTGCGAGTTCGGGTCGGCCTCGGCGCCGACGGCGGAGAGCAGTTGTTCGAGCGGCGTCATGCCGAGTTGCAGACACAGCGCGCGGTCGCGGTAGTACGGATAGAACCAATCGTAACCGGGCTTCAGCGCCATCCCGGCGGCGACCAGAATCGCTTCGTGTCCCGCGCCGCTGATCTGGAAGAAGATTTTATTCTGCCCTTTGAGCTGAATCTCCTTATCATCCAACCGCCGCGACAAAAACATCGTGCGGTAGATGCCGATCATCTGCTCGCGGTCGAACCCGCGGTACTCAATCGCTTTGAGTTCAGTCGCCATTCCTCTGCTTCTCCTATAACTGGAATGATCTAAACAGCCTCGCCTCCGTCTGCATAGTCCGCTTCAATCGTCATTCGATAATCATCCGCCATTGACGGATGATGGTGCGCCTCGGCGACACTGATGCCGCGCTCGTAAGCCGCGCGTGCCGCCGCCCGGTCGCCAATCTTTTCATAGGCGCGCGCGAGCATTCCGTAGGCCGCGCCTTCATCGTCGGAGCGCTGAAGATACTCTTTGAGCGTCGCGACGACCTCATCGTACCGCTCTGACTTTTGATATTCGTTCGCGAGGCCGAAGAGCACCGTCGTGTTTTCGGGGTCGCTCTCAAGCATCTGCTTGAACAGGTCAACGCGTGATGCCGTCACTTAATCTCAACCTCCTGCTGCTAAACGCGGCTCAAAAAGTTCTCCAGCACAAAAATCTTGCGGATACGAAAACGCAGAGGGCTTTCGACAATACTAATCGCTTTCAGGTTTTCTAACCCACCGACGAAAAACGGCTCCTTGCACGCTGGAACGGACGTCAGCCAACGGGGCGGCTGAATGCCGAGTTCATCGCAGATCGCTTCCGCCGTCGAAGCCAGTAGCGCGTCCGTTTTCTCGTTCGTCAACTCGAAAGGTTCGGCGACGGCACGCGGGTCTTTGCGGCGTCGGAAGTCGTCCACGAAGTCCATCAGATGGATGCACCACCAGCGGGGGTCGGCGACGACTTGTTCCTTAACTTCGCGCAACGTAATCATCACTTGAACAACTCTTCAATGAAATACTGTGTGGCCGGCTTAATCTGCTGGTGCACCGGGTAATACTTCACCAATATGGAGAATACTTCCTCGGCGCTTTTGATTTCCAGCAGTTTAATCAGCAACTCAATATCGTCCCGATCCGGCGTTTCCGCCCGCGCCGCCAATGCTTTCATCGCCAGCAAGTAGTCCGGTTCGGGAATAAAAATTTTGAGATGCGGAAAATCGAAGAAGATGCGCTGCTGGTGAGGGACAACGTAATCCTTCACTGCGTCATTCAACTAGTCGCTCGGTAAGTCATATGTAGCAGCCACGCGCTCAATTGCTTGTCGCATCTCCATCGTCGGCTGGAAGATTGCATCAACGTCTTTCGTAGCTGGGCGGGCATTATAAACCAAACACATCACTGCGCCGCCGTACAAACAAATTTCGCCCTTGACACCGATGGCGCGCAACTCGTCGTTTAATTCCGTCAGATACTTTTTGATCTCGCCGGCATCCACTATTGCACCAGCGGTTGCTTGCTCGACGTGAGCAGTTTCGCGATGGTCTGCAACTGCATGTTCGACGTGCCCTCATAAATCGCGCCGATCTTCGAGTCGCGCCAGAACTTTTCGACCGGGTAATCTTTAACAAAGCCGTAACCACCGTAAAGTTCCACAGCTTTCGACGCGATGTGTTCGGCGGCGCGCGACGAGTAGAGCTTCGCCATCGCCGCTTCTTTGACGAACGGGAGGCCGGCGTCCTTTAAGCGTGCGGCGTTGTAGACCATCAAGCGTGCGGCTTCGAGTTCGGTTGCGAGTTCGGCGAGTTGAAACTGCACGCCCTGAAACTGGTTGATCGGTTTGCCGAATTGGACGCGCTCGCCGGTGTAGTTGAGCGCCGCGTCGAACGCGCCGCGCGCGAGGCCGATCATCTGCGCGCCAATGCCGATGCGTCCTTCGTTCAGAGTTTCAATCGAAACCTTGTAGCCTTTGCCGACGTCGCCGAGCACATTCTCTTTCGGCACGCGGCACTCGTCGAAAATAATTTCGGTCGTCGAAGAGGCGCGGATGCCGGTCTTGTTCTCTTTCTTGCCGACCGCGAAGCCGTCGAAAGTTTTCTCGACGATGAACGCGGTAATGCCACGATAGCCGGCCTCCGGATTGGCGTTCGCGAAGACCACGAAGATTTCCGCTTCGAGGCCGTTCGTGATCCAGAGTTTCTGCCCCGTCAGCACGTAGTGATCGCCTTTATCGACGGCGCGCGTATTCATCGCGAAGGCGTCGGAGCCGGAGCCGGCTTCGCTCAAGGCATACGCCCCGACCGAACGCTCGGCGAGTCGCGGCAGGTACTTTTGCTTTTGCTCGGCGTTGCCCCAGTGGATGAAGGCGTTGTTGACGAGCGTGTTCTGCACATCCATCATCACGCCGACTGACGGATCGACGCGCGACAGTTCCTCGACGCCGATGATCGCGGTGAAGAACGACGCGCCCGCGCCGCCGTACTCTTCGGGCGTCTCAATGCTCATCAGGCCAAGGTCGAAGAGATGTTTGATAACGACTGGGTCGAGCTTCTGGTGTTCGTCCATCGCTTCGACGCGCGGGCGAATCTCGCCCTCGGCGAACTCGCGCACGCTCGCGCGGAACATATCTTCATCTTCTGAGTAGACGGTAAGAGGGCTGCCACTCAGAGTTTCGACCGGTGCTGTTTTGCTCATCGTTTGTATTAACCCACAAAAATTGGAATAAAGACTTAAACTGTAGCATCGCTCATCGGCGCGCCCGTGGTCAACTCGCGAAAAGCGGTGATAAATAGTTGAGTATGAGGTGAACGTTAAAACCAAACAGCGCAAGTTGGGGCGGAACAAAGAAGGTGCGCGGGCGAACGATTTGATTCAACACGGAGAGGGTACAGAGCAGGAAGGCAAAAGTAAAAAGGGAACAGGCAAAAGTAAACAGTTTTCGGTTTTCAGCTCAAAACTTAAAACTTAAAACTTAAAACTGTTGTTATGAGTGAACATGCGAAAAGAAAAAGAGCGGCGCGGCGGTTCGCCCCTGTAGGCATCGTCTTCGCCGTGATCGGCGTCGCGCTCTTCGTCTACTTCGTGCGGCGGGCTGGCGTGGCCGAAATCATGCAGGGTATGCGGCGGCTCGGCGCGGGCTTCGTTTTGATTCTGCTCGTGTCGGGGATTCGCCCCATCGTGCGGTCGTTGGCGTGGACGTGGTGCGTCGAAGCACCGTACACCTTGCGTCTGCGCGATGCGTTCGTGGCCTTTATGACCGGCGACGCGGTGGGCAATGTCGTCCCGTTCGGGGTCGTCGTCGGCGAGCCGGCGAAGGCGATACTGGTGCGCGAACGCGGCGTGCCGCTCAGCGCGGGTGTGCCGGCGATGGCGGTCGAATATCTCTTCTACAGTTTGTCGGTGATGGCGCTGATCTTCGCTGGCACGGTGGCGCTGCTGCTCAGTTTCCCGCTTCCGAAAGTTCTGCGCTCGGCGAGCGTCGGCGTGCTCGCAGGCGCGGCGCTCGGAGCGTTCGCGGCGTTTCTCGTCGTGCGGCTTCAATGGAAGTTCGTCAGCCGCACGCTCGCTCTGCTGCACCGTCGCGGCGTCGGGCGGCGGACATTGACGGCGGCGCGGCGCGAGCGGGTGCGGGCATTGGAGGATCGCGTCTACGGCTTCGCGGCGCGCAACCGTGCGCGGCTCGTCCCACTCTTGCTGCTCGAATCCTGCTTCCATCTGGCCGGCGTCGTCGAGGTCTACATCACGCTCTATTTCATCAGCGACATCGCGCCGACGATCCTCATGGCGTTCGTGTTGGAGGCCGTCAACCGCGTCATCAACGTGGTCTTCAAATTCGTGCCGCTGCGCGTCGGCGTTGACGAAGCGGGAACGGGGATGCTCGCGAGCGCCTTGCAACTCGGCGTCGGAATCGGCGTCACGCTCGCCATTGTGCGCAAGGCGCGGGTCGTCGTGTGGACGGCACTCGGCATCCTGTTCCTTGTGATGCGCGGCTTGTCCGTGCGCGCGGTAATGGATGAGGCGGAACAGTCCGTCGCGCGTGCAGCGGAGATCAACCAACACCCTGCGGAAGCGAGCGAACTTGTCGAAGAAGCAAAGATCAGTTGACCGCCGCGCGTGCCTTACTCTGAACTCTTTCGAGAGTCGCTTGACAAGAAGGAATGAAAACAAGCGGGGAGCCGTATGCGAGATCGGTGATGCGCAACGGGCACATGTGGCCGAAGCGATTAACCCTACGCCGCACACGAGCTACTCTTTCCTGTCACCTGTCACGGTTCACCTGTCACGTCAGAGATATCATCACTCTTGACTTTACCGCACGGTGTAATAGAGTCACCCGAAACAGAAACGGCGCGCGCATTGCGATGTCTCTTGAAGCGAAGCGCCCCCTGATAATCTTCGGACACTCGAAGTTCACTTTCCCTGCGAGGAGATGAATCGATGAAGCGATTCCTTGCCATCCTGGCCTTATGGTGCGTCACCTGTTCTTACTCTGTGGCCGAGACCAAACCTGTGCAGACGCTCGCGGTTGGCGCCGCCGCCCCCGACTTTGCCTTGCGCGGTGTTGACGGTCGCACTCACCGATTGCGGGATTTCGCGAAGGCGAAGGTGCTGGTCGTCGTCTTCACCTGTAACCACTGTCCGACGGCGCAGGCTTACGAAGAGAGAATCAAAGGTCTGGTGACCGACTACCGTCGCAGAGGCGTCGCGGTGGTCGCCATCAGCCCGAACGACAACAAGTCGGTGCGGCTCGACGAACTCGGCTACACGGATTTGGGCGACTCGTTCGAGGAGATGCAAATCCGCGCGAAGCATAAGCAATTCAACTTCCCGTACCTCTACGACGGCGACACTCAGCAGGTCTCGCGCGCTTACGGGCCGATGGCGACGCCGCACACCTTCGTCTTCGACGCCGCACGCAAGCTTCGTTACGTCGGTCGCATGGATGACAACGAGCGCGAGCAGTTCGTTAAGTCGCGGGACCTGCGCGACGCGCTCGACGCCTTGCTCGTTGGACGCGAAGTGGAGAGCAAACAGACGCGCTCGTTCGGCTGCTCGGTCAAGTGGGCGGGCAAACAGGAGACGGTCAAAAAGTTTATGGACAAGCTGGCCGCCGAACCCGTGACGGTCGAGATGGCCGATGTTGAAGCGCTGAAGGAACTACGCAGGAACGGTTCGGGGAAGCTGCGGCTCGTCAACTTCTGGGCGACGTGGTGCGGCCCGTGCGTGACAGAGATGCCGGAACTCGTGACGATTAACCGCATGTATCGCCACCGCGCGTTCGAGATGGTGTTGGTCTCCGCCAACTTCCCGGACGAGCAAAAGGACGTGATGTCGTTTCTTCGGCAACAGCAGGCGTCCAACCGCAACCTGTTATTCGCCGGGACGGACAAGTACGCTTTGATGGCGGCCTTCGACGCCGAGTGGAACAGCGCCATCCCGTACACGATGTTGATTAGCCCGACCGGCGAAGTGCTCTACAAAGAGCAGGGAACAATCGACCCGCTGGAGTTGAAAAGAATGATCGTCAAGTCATTGAAGGAGGATCGAAACCTGCCTTAGTCATTCATGTGACGCGATTTGAAAAGTATTCAGCCGTCGCCAACCGGAAATCTTTGAAACCTGTTTGGAACTCCACCGGCGCTCAAAAGAATTTCAAGGAGAAGTTTAGTGCGGCTATACAATAGCCAGGGCTGTTGGCTTCGCTTCTTGCCTAAACTTTGTTGTTGATTTGCAACTTGCCTCAACGTCCCACCTTATCAGGCACGAGAATATTGGTGAATTTCGAGTTTTCTCAATGGTCTGCCGATTGTTAACGAACCGGCAGACATATGATCCTTCGACTGAAAGAGGTGAGACACTGTGAGCAATACAACCTGCGCCAAGTGCGGAGCGAAAAACTTTACTGACGCTAAGCTGTGTCAACACTGTGGTACGGCGCTGGTTAATCAGAACAGCCTGCCGATAAATTTTGCGGTAGAAGCCGTTCAGCAAAAGCAGCGGATTAACAACAGCCAGTGGACTCTGGTCGGTTTGATCGCGGCGCTCGTGCTGGGGAGCATTCTGTATCGTCTCTTGGTGTATGGGCATCTTGAACAAACCTCCGCGCTGTTCGTCGGATTGCCGGCGGTGCTGGCGATTGCGCTGACGCTAACGCCGCGAGCAAGAAGCGCCACCGGGATGGTGATGAAAGGAATCACCATCTGCTTACTAATGTCCGGCATTCTGCTCGGCGAAGGATTTATTTGCATCGTGATGGCATCTCCGCTTTTTTTCGTAGCTGGTTTAATCATCGGCGTGTGCGTTGATTATTCGCGAAGTAAGAAGCAGGAGCAGTCCAGTTTACGAACCTACTGCCTGTTGCTGGTGCTGTTTCTGCCTTTAAGCGTTGAAGGCGTAAATGAAAAGCTTTCATTCGCGCGAGATGAAGTCGTAGTTGCTGAAAGCACTGTGGCCGGTCGCGCCGTTGACGTTGAACAAACTTTAAGTTCAGAGCCGCGCTTTGACAAAACGCTGCCACTGTATCTGCGAATGGGATTTCCGCGGCCCGCTGAAACCAGTGGTCGCGGACTGCAAGTTGGAGATATCCGCGTCATACGCTTTGCGGGCGGCGAAGGGCAACCCGGAGATTTGGTATTGCAGGTTGTTGAGTCAGGGCCGGGTATGGTCCGCTTTCAGATGCTCTCGGACACGAGCCATATCAGTCACTGGCTCGATTGGAAAGAAGCGGAAGTTAACTGGCGAGAAACCGAATCGGGAAGAACCCAGGTGAGCTGGACGCTGCGTTATACCAGACGGCTTGACCCGGCATGGTACTTCGGTCCGTGGGAGCGTTACGCCGTGCGTTGCGCCGCCCGGTATTTGATTGACACTCTCGCTACACCGGGTGTCCGAAGAGATGCTTAAGCACACACTAATTCGAACATTCGGCCTGTACCTGCCCGTTGCCGTCACATTCTGCTTGTGGCTGTGGCATAAGCCGAATCGATCTCAAGCGGCGGCTATTTTGCTCGCATGTGCGTGGAACGTTCCGGCACTGTTGCTGGTCCACCTGCTCGCTGCACATTACGGTTGGTGGCGCTTTGAAGCGCAGGGCGGGCTTTTCCTGGGCATCCCGGTTGACCTTTATTTCGGTTGGATGTTGTTGTGGGGAGCGATTCCGCTGCTGGCTTTCAGACGCCTGAAGCTGCTTTTGGTGATTGCACTAATGCTTGGCTGTGACCTACTGCTGATGCCTGCCTGCGCGCCGGTCGTGCAGCTTGGCGATAATTGGTTGGCGGGTGAAGCTGTGGCTATGACGGTAGCCTTGTTGCCATCTCAAATGTTGGCTCGGTGGACGGTTGATAATCGTCATCTGCGCGGACGCGCAATCTTGCAGGTAATACTTTTTAGTAGTTTATTGCTTTGGGTATTGCCCGCTGTAATCATCGAGTGTGCCGGAGGCAGTTGGCGTCCGCTCTTCGAGCGGCCCGTGTGGGCGACCGGCTTAAGTTTACAGTTGTTGAGCGTACCTGTGATCCTCGGACTAAGCGCGGTGCAAGAGTTTGTCGGACGCGGCGGCGGAACTCCGGTGCCGTATGATCCGCCGATCCGTTTAGTAACCAGCGGCGTCTACGCTTATGTCGCCAATCCGATGCAGCTATCAATGAGCGTCGTGCTGCTTGTTTGGGGCGGCTTACTTGAAAACCTATGGATTGCGGGCGCTTGTCTAATGGCTGTTGTTTATGGCATCGGCCTGGCGGCTTGGAACGAAGGCAGCGACCTCAAGAATCGTTACGGCGATGATTGGGTAAAGTATCGCCGAGCGGTTGGTAACTGGTGGCCGCGCTGGCAACCCCATTACACGCGAAGCGCGCGATTATATATGGCTGCCGACTGCGATCCGTGTCGTGGTGTTGGGATGTGGATTATCAATCGTCGCCCAATCGGTTTGGCAATAGTCGCCGCGGAGCGTCACCCGCACCGTGATCTGCGCCGCATTACTTACACTTACAGCGACGGCTCAGGCGAGGAAGAAGGGATACACGCTCTTGCGCGTGCGCTGGAGCATCTTCATCTGGCTTGGGCCTTCGTCGGTTGGACGATGCGCTTACCCGTCATCAGCAACTTTTTGCAGATCGTCGTTGACGCTGCCGGAGGTGGCCCGCGTCAAATGCAACGCCACTCCGCCCCGACTTGCACCGCCCGCGGACGCGGGCGGGCCATCAAAGACCCGTCCATCGTCATCAGACGGTTCTGACATTTCCCCTTTGAGCCAGTATCTTTTTTGTCCGTTCGCCCCGCCCGAAAAAAAATAGCGTCAACCACGCAACATTTTTTGAAATCTGCCGATAACTCTCTTTACGAAACCTAGCTCTACCCAAAAACAGGGATCTTCCAGGACGAGGTGTCATCATGGGTCAAAATGTCGATAACTCCGGGGTCGCGAAAAACAACGGCGCGGCACAGGTGCCAGCCGGACAGCGAATCGCGCCGTCCAATCTTCCGCCGTCACCTTCGGGTGGTTCACCGGCGGTAACAAACGGTCGCGCCGGTGCCGCGTCACGGCGGGGCGAAGTGGCGAATTACGGAAGCACCCGGCGCGCGCAGATCGAGCGACAGATCGAACTCGGCGGGAGGATCGTCGGGAACACGGCGAAGGGAATCGACGCCGACCGGACGTTGCCGCAACGATACAGGTTCCGTTCGATTCAGCCCGACCCGGCGCGCGGGAAGACGACGGTCGCGGCGGTGATGGACACGCAGGCCGGGAAAGTGTCGGGCACACCACCGAAGCCGCGCGGCGCAACCGTCATTCGTTTCGACGGGCCGCACAGAGGCTCGCCGACGCCGCACATCAATCTGAATCCGCAACTGACCGGTCTCCCCGACCCACACACGCCGATCTCTCCGCGCGCGCTGAGTATTGCCGGAGGTTCGGCGCGTGCCTTCGAGGTGGTCGGCAGGGTCGCCCGACCAGTTGCGATTGTGACCGACACGGTGCGGATGGCGAACGCCTTTCACGCCGACGGCAATCAGGTCGGACGCAACACTTTGGTGACGGGCGGAAGCGTCGCCGGCGGATGGGCCGGCGCGGCGGGCGGCGCGTGGCTCGGCGCCAAAGGCGGGGCCGCGGTCGGCGGCTTCGTCGGCGCGTGGTTCGGCGTCGTCGGTGCCGTTCCCGGCGCGGCCATCGGCGGCGTGATTGGTGGCATCGCGGGGGGCATCGCCGGCGCTTTCGCCGGGTCGGCTGCCGGTGAAACCGCTGCCGAATCGGTGGTAAACTGAGCGCATGTCAAAGCTGATTGTGAAACCGCTCGGCATGACCGGCGTGGAGATTACCGCGCCGGTCCCTCTGTCTTCACCGACGGCCAACGAAGAGTGGCATAGAATCGCGGCGGATGTTTTGATCTACGCCTTCGCCGGGCGCGCCGCGTGGTTCATCGCCGATGACGAGCGGGCGACGCAGTGGGCCTTTCCCGACATTTTAACCGAGCAGACTGAGATCCGTGTCGATGGCGCGCTGTTCCGTCTCGCGTTCAGCGAAGCGTGCCCGGCAGAGGCGTTGGCGAGCTTGGTTGGGACCGGAGATTTTCATTGGGACGCCGTATGGGTCGCCGCCCTCAGTCGTGAAGATGCGCTGCGACTTGAAGGTCTGATCCGCGCCTCTGCCATTAATGCGTTCGAAGGCGTCCCGCGCACGGATGTTGAAATGATGATGCCGATTGGCGACGGCCACGGCCTGTGGTGGATCAACCCGCGAAACGACCGGCGCGATGTCGTGGCGAAACTGTCAGACGTGACGCGGTCGGTTGGCTGGTCTCTCGACTTAGAGAGACTGAGCGATCCAGTGATCGGCGAGTAGACTCAAGGTTGACGAGCGGCGCGGCGTCTTTTTGATGGGGAGCGAGGGTGATGCGTTTCATCGCGAACGGGTTTATGACAGAGGTGCCCGACGGCTGGGAAGATCGCTCGCTGCTGATGCTGGTCGGCCCCGTCAGCCGCACAGACTTCGCGGCGAACGTCGTCTTCACGCGCGAGCCGGTCGACACCATCACGAGCGTTGAAGATTATGCCGCCGAGGTGCGCCAAAGGTCGCGGGCGGAGGTGGGCGCACTGGAAATTCTGGATGAACAGGCGACCACGATCAACGAGTTCCCGGCCTACCAATGGGTGCAGCAGTGCGAAATCGCCGGACGCCGCTTGCGACAGTTGCAGACCTGCATCCTGACCGGCGGGGTGGTCTTCACCGGAACGTGCTCGGCAGAAATCGAGGAGTTCGACGCGCACGTCACGGCGTTCCGTCAGATCATCAGCATGTTCCAACCCTTCGAACTGGAAGACGTTGAAGAGTGAGCCATTAAAGCACGCGTTAGGTCGCACCTAATTATTACCGAAGGGTATGATAACGAGATGAATCCACTATCTGACACATTGACTGACGGCTTTACCCGTTCTTACCGGGATTTTGCAGGGCGAGTTCATGAACTTTCTGCCCATCTTTCAGACGAACAGTTCTGGATGAGGCCGTAACCTTATGGCAATAGCATTGGACACCTGACGCTGCATCTGATCGGGAACCTTAGTTACTATATCGGCAACCGGATCGCTCAGACCGGGTATGTCCGTGAGCGCGACCGCGAGTTCACCGAGGAAGCTCCTCCGTCGAAGGAAGAGGTGTTACGAAGGCTGGACGAGGCGGTGGATTTAGTGGTGGCAACGCTGGAGGCGGAAACTGAGGAGAGTTGGTCTGAAGATTATGATGCGGTAGGGGCTGGTGATACGGTGGAGGATCGTTTTAGCATCTATCTAAGATGTGCCACACATTTTCATCACCACGTTGGGCAAATGATCTATGTGGAGAAAGCCTTGCGTAAGTGAATGCATATCGCAACGAGTGACCTATAAACGGCATGCACCCGACCGCGAGCCAGCGCGCCTCTCATCTTCAAAGTCCCTGCGCGGCAGGTGAAGTGAGGCGATGGAATCGCCGACGCTTCCAGCCCTGCCTAAATGCACTCACACGCGCCGCTTGCTGCGAGCGGAATTTTTCACCTTCAACCTTCGATGGCGGCTCCGGCTGCGGTGGCGTGGAACGTCGCTCGCTGCTTCCAGCGGCGATACACGTCAAGCGAAAAGGCGAGCCATAAGCCGCTGACTAAATACGCTCCCAGTGTGTCGCTCGGCCAGTGCGCGCCGAGGTAGACGCGCGAAAACCCAATCAGCACAACCGGAAGCGCGGCGGCGACGAGCACCGCGCGGCGCAGGCGCGACCCGCGCGGCAGCAGCGCGTAGGCGACGAAAAAGAGGAACCCGAAGTAGCAGACGTAGAACGTGACGTGGCCGGAAGGGAAACTGCGTGTGCCGAGTTCACGAAACACGGTGACAAGTTCGGCGGTCGGGCGCGGGCGCGCGATCAGTATTTTTAGCAGCGTGTTGACGATGGCGCCGCCACCCGCGCTGAGCAGAAGGGCAGCGGCTTCGCTGCGGCGGCGAAAAGCGAGAAAGAGAAGAGCGGTGACAGCGGTCAACGCGTGCGGTATCCAACGGTTGCCGGGAACCGAGGCGACGCGCATCAGGTCGAACAGGCCCGGCACGTCAAGCGATTGCAGAGCACGCGTCGCGCGCAGGTCCCACCCGAAGTAAGAGTTGAAGCGCGCGAACGCCGCGAGCAAAGCGAACGCGATTAACCCCGCGGCATAGAAAATCTCTGCGCGCATCAGACGCCGCGTGGCCGCCTGGCGCGGCACGGTCACGCGCTCAGCCGGCGCTTGGCGCTGATGTGTTTCTAATGGCGCGTGGTCGTCGCCGTCTGTGTCGCGATTCATGATGAGATGCCCCAGTCGCCCCGCACCGTGCTTAAGCGTCAAGCCGACCCTCGCGGTGATGGCGTGCGCTTGTCCGCGTGCCTTATAATTGCCCTCGAACTTCTCCCGAACATAAACGACCACAGGCAGCGCCGGCAAGCGGCTGGCGAATGTGCGCGTCCGTCCAGATAAATTAAGCACGCGCCGTCTTGCGAAATTTAAGGAGCGACATTTGTTAAGAGTCGAATATCGCGAAGGGCTGTACCTGCCGGACATTAATCTGTGGCTCGACGCCGACGGGCCGCGCGACCGTTGCGTCATTTCGCACGCGCACTCGGATCACATCGCCGAGCACCGCGCGATTGTCTCGACGCCGGAGACGGCGCGCATCTTTCAACATCGCCGCGGCGAAGCCGAAATCGAGACGCTGCGCTACTTCGAGCGGCGCGATTACGGGCGCTATGCGCTGACGTTGATCCCGGCGGGCCACTGCCTCGGGTCGGCGATGATCCTCGTCGAAGCGGACGGCGAGCGGCTCGTCTACACCGGCGATTTCAAACTGCGCCCGAACGTCGTGGCGGAGACGGCGGTGATCGTGCCGTGCGAC
>Ga0136614_10001424_pt1 | contig 14099 bp, 11 predicted proteins | sample AntDrymUQ2792106_2_FD_106643 | JGI IMG/M metagenome (GOLD analysis project Ga0136614, IMG submission 106643) | Polar desert sand microbial communities from Dry Valleys, Antarctica - metaG UQ279 (21.06) | ecosystem: Environmental > Terrestrial > Soil > Desert | place: Antarctica: Dry Valley...
GAAGAGCTTGGCGAGGTCGTAGCCGGCGACGTTCTTGATCACCTTCCCACCCGACGTCGCGATCGTTCCGTCCGCGAGCGCCACGGTGATGCCGAGCAGAAGATCGCGGGGGGCACCGTACCGGTGCTGGAGGGGGCCGACGTCGCCCGTCGCCACGACCCCGCCGATCGTCGCCGCACCGCCGTTGCCAAGCGGCGGGTCGAGCGCAAGCATCTGGCCCGCCGCTGCGAATGCAGCCTGCGCGTCGCCGAAGGGTACGCCCGCTTCGACGATCGCGGTCAGGTCGCCGGAGTTGTGTTCGACGATCCGAGCGAGACCGCTCGTCGAGATCTCGATGCCCGCGTCGGTAACGGCGGCGCCCCAGTCGTACTTGGTTCCTCCTCCGCGTGCGCGGACGGTCCGACCATCGGCTGCGCGCAGCACGTCGGCGACCTCGTCGAACGACGTGGGCTTCTCGGCCCGTGAGACCACCGCGCTCAAAACCGCTCCGCGACGCCCGCTGCCTCGAGCGGATGCTGCCGGTACGGCCCCGGCACCTCACCGCACAGGCGCGGCGTCGGCATCACCTTGCCGGGATTGGCGAGCTGCTGGGGATCGAAGGCGCAGCGCAGCCGCTGGAACGCACCGAGGTCGTCCTCGGAGAACATGCGCGGCATGTAGCGCTTCTTGTCGACGCCGACGCCGTGCTCGCCCGTGATCGAGCCGCCGGCCTCGACGCACGCGAGGACGATCTCGCCCGCCAGCTTCTCTGCCTGCTCGGCCTCGCCCGGCTTGCGCGCGTCGTAGGCGACGAGGGGATGGAGGTTTCCGTCGCCTGCGTGGAAGACGTTGGCGACGAGGAAGCCGTACTCGACGGCGAGCTCGTCGATCCGCGCGAGCACCTCGGCAAGCCGAGTGCGCGGGATGACGCTGTCCTGGACGTAGTAGTAAGGCGAGATGCGCCCCATGGCGGCGAAGGCCGCCTTGCGGGCCTTCCAGATGAGCTGGCGCTCCGTCTCGTCCTGCGCCACCCGTATCCCGGACGCGCCGTTCCGCTCGCAGATCGCCCTGACCTCCGAGAAACGCGCTTCGCACTCGGCGGTAGGGCCGTCGAGCTCGACGATGAGGGCGGCGCCGACATCGAGCGGATAGCCCGCGTGCGTCGCTTCCTCGGTCGCCTTGATCGAAAGCCTGTCCATGATCTCGATCGCGCCGGGGACGACGGCCGCGGCGACGATGTCGGAGACCGTCTGTCCCGCCTCCTCCATCGTTTCGAAGTAGGCGACAAGCGTCCGTGCGTCCTCCGGCACCGGGACGACGCGGAGGGTGATCTTCGTCGCGATCCCAAGCGTGCCCTCCGAGCCGACGAAGGCGCCGACCAGGTCATAGCCCGGCCGCCCGATCTCCTTGCCACCGACCGTGACGACGTCCCCGTCGGGCAGGACCAGCTCGAGGCCGGTCACGTAGTTCGTCGTGAATCCGTACTTGAAGCAGTGCGCGCCGCCAGAGTTCTCCGCGACGTTGCCGCCGATCGTGCAGACGATCTGGCTCGAGGGGTCGGGTGGAAAGAAATGCGTCGGCGCCGCGGCCTTCGAGACCTCGACGTTCGTTACGCCCGGCTCGACGACGACCCGCCCGTTCGCGAGGTCGATCTCGATGATCCTGCGCAGGCGGGAAAGGGCGATCAGGACGCCGTCCGCAACGGGAAGCGCTCCGCCCGAGAGCCCCGTCCCCGCCCCGCGGGCGACCCACGGAACGCCCGCCTCGAAGCACGCGCGCACGACCTCACGCACCTCCCGGGCCGAGCCGGGGTGCACGACGGCGCGCGGCGACACCCGATACTGCAGGAGCCCGTCGGACTCGTACGTCCGGAGCTGGTGGGGGTGCGTGACGATGTGCTCGCCGCCTGCGATCTCCCCCAGCCGCCGGATCAGCAGATCGACGTCCATGCGCGGCCATTCTGACCGGATCCGTAGGCTGAGGCGGGTCGTGGCCGAGTACCGGTTCCTGACCACCTGGCTCCTGGACGCGCCGATCGTGACCGTCTGGGATGCGATCCACGAGGTCGAAGCGTGGCCCGAGTGGTGGCCTGGCGTCCGCAGCGTCGAGAAGCTTGCGGAGGGAGACGAGGCAGGCGTGGGAGCGGTCTACGGCCACCGCTGGCGCAGCGTCCTCCCCTATACCGTGTCGTTCACGACCCGGGTGACCGCGACGGAGAAGCCGTACCTCGTCGACGCCGAGGCGGACGGCGAGCTCGCCGGCAGCGGCCGCTGGCGCCTCTACGAAGGCCGCGGCACCGCCGCCACGTACGAGTGGAACGTCCGGACGACGAGAGAATGGATGAACGCTCTGGCCCCCGTCGCGCGACCGGTCTTCGCCTGGAACCATCACGCGATCATGCGCCGGGGCGGAAACGGGCTCGCGAGGCGGCTCGGGGCCACACTCGAGGCACGCAGCTAAAGATCCAGAGGGAGCCGGCCGATGGGAACTGCATGAGGACACGTCGCGCCTTCGTACTCGTCGTGCTGCTCGCGACCTCTGTGGGCGCGGAAACGACGTCTGCCGCGTCCTGGGCGCGAGCCGAGATCCGCGTCGCCGTCGAGAGCGGGCTCATGGGCCCCAACGTCTCCTCCTTTCGGCCCAACAAGGCTTTGAACCGGCGTGACCTGGCGCGGATCGTCGCGGGCATCACCCGGAGGGAGCAGGTGGTGGTCGACCCGGAGAAGCGGGTGACCGTCGCCCAGCTCGACCGCGCGCTCGTCCGTGCCCTGGGCCTCGGCCCGGCCGCCCAGAAAGTTCGCGCCGAGCTCCGCGCGTCAGGTCTCCGGCCCCCGGGCCGCGCCGGGACGGAGGTCCTCGCGCGACTCCTCGGCCTTCGCAACAACCACCCGCAGGAGGACGACGACCTCGAGCGCCTGCCGAACGACCCGGTGACGCGGGCGCAGACCGCATACTCGGTCGCCAAGCTCGTCGGCTTCGACGACTGGAAGCTCCAGTGGGCCAACGACAAGGCGTCGTCGCTCGACCTGCCCGCTCTCACGGCGTGGCAGACCCGCGTCCTTCGCAGGGCGGTTCGCTTCGTCGGCTATCCCTACGTCTGGGGCGGCATGTCGGAGCTCGCCCAATCGCCTTTCGGTGTCAAGGCCCGCGGCGGGTTCGACTGCTCCGGATTCGTCTGGCGCGTCTACAAGCTCGAGCGCTGGACCGGGGCACCGAAGCTCGGGTCGACCCTTCGCGGGCGAACGACCTATGGAATGAGCGGAGAGATGCCGAGGGCGCAGCGCATCCCGCTCAAGAGCCTCCAGCCCGCAGACATCGTCTTCTTCGGGGATGTCGGGCCGCGCTCGCGCCCGACGCAGATCGGTCACATGGGGATCTCCATGGGCGGCGGCTGGATGGTGCACTCGTCCCGGGACGGCGTCACCCTGGTTCCGCTGGAGAGCTGGTGGGCGGACAGCTTCGCCTGGGGCCGGCGCCCGCTCGCCGAAGCCGGCCTTTCGTAAAACGCCCGCAAATGGATAATCCCCCGATGGAGTGATGACCCGCTAAAGGGTGACATTGATACTGCGTCTTGCTGGCGTCCACTCAACAAGGGGATCAAGATGCTGCATTGGAAAGTCACCACGCTCGTCATGACGGCTCTTGTCGCTTGCTCCGCCTTCATCGGCGGGCTCGACGGCTTCATCTGGAGCTAGTCATCCAGTGAACAGCCATTCCGCTCGCTCGGCTCCGAGCGGCGCGGAGCAGGCACAGCCGGAGGGGTCAGACACCCTCCGGCTCCTGCCAGTCGTCGTCCCGGTAACGGCTGCGGGGCTCGCCGTGCTTGGCGCGGCGGCCTGGAGCCTCCTGACGTCGACTCCCTCGCTCGAGTCCTTCGCCGGCCTCCTGGCCCTGCTCGTGGCGTCGGTGGTCGTCGAGGCCTACCCCGTGCCGGTCGAGGGCGTGCCGGCGGGCTCGGTTTCCCTCGGCGCCGTCTTCATCGTCGGGACGGCGGTGGTCTACGGCTGGGCGCCCGCGGTCGTGATCGGCTTCGCGACTCGGGCCCTCGTGGACATCCTCGACCGGCGGCCGCCGATCCGGTTCCTCTACAACGCCGGCGTCTACGCGCTCGGCGCGGCGGGTGCCGGCGTGGCCGCATGGCGCTTCGACGGCCCGGAGGTCGCAGACGTGTTCCTCGCGGTGCTGGTCGGAGCCGGGACGTTCTATGCGACGAACATCCTGCTGGTCGCGCTCGTGATCTCGGTCTGGGCCCGAGAGCGCTTCTTCGGGCTCCTCCGCCAGTCGGTCTACTGGACGTTCGTTCCGTTCTCGATCATGGCCTCGGTGAGCCTCATGCTCGCCGTTCTCTGGGATCGGTCTCCGCTTCTCTCGGCCGCGCTCATCGGCCCTCTCGTCGCCATCGCCCTGTACCAGCGGTCCGTGCACGAGTCTTTGAAGGCGATGCGGCTCGCGCTCACCGATCCCCTCACTGGGCTCGGGAACCACCGCCACTTCCACGAGCGGCTGCAGCGCAGCCTCGACGAGGCACAGGAGCAGGGCACGCCCGTCACGATCTGCCTCATCGACATCGACCACTTCAAGCAGATCAACGACCGCCACGGCCATCCGGTCGGGGACCGCGTCCTCGCACAGGTTGCGAGCCGGCTCCGGCAGGGCGGCGAAGCCTTCAGGCTCGGCGGCGACGAGTTCGCGATTCTCCTGCCCGGCCGAACCGGAGAGGACGCGTTCAGGATCGCGAACGCCGTGCTCGACCGGGTCGCCGCCTCTCCGTGCGAGCACGGCAGCACGGTCAACGTCTCGGCCGGCATCGCCACGTATCCACAGCACTCCCTCGACCGGAGCGAGCTGGTGCGAGTGGCCGACAACGCCCTCTACTGGTCAAAGGAGCACGGCCGCGGGCGGGCACACGTGTTTCGGCCCGACGTCGAGGAGCTGGCGGAGCTCCGCTGGCTCATCGAGGGTCGGGACCGGGCCGCCTGCATGCGCGCCGCCGCGAGTCTTGCCCACGCGGTGGACGCGCGCGACGCCTACACCGGCAGTCATTCCTACGTGGTCGGCGAGCTGGCCGCCCGCGTCGCGATCCGCATGGGCCTCGAGCAGGAGGAGATCGAGCTGCTCCGACTCGCAGGCAGCCTCCACGACCTGGGCAAGCTCGCCATCCCCGAGGAGATCCTGCGCAAGCCCGGCCCGCTGACCGAGGCGGAGCGGCTCGTCCTCGAGCGCCACCCGCAGATCGGGTTCCGGATGCTCGACTCGCTCGGAGTCGAGCCGGTCGCCGACTGGATCCTCCACCACCACGAGCGGTGGGACGGAACCGGCTACCCCGACCGCCTCTCGCGCGACGACATCCCGTTCGGAGCGCGGATCCTCTTCGTCGCCGACGCGTACGACGCCATGACCACGGATCGCGTCTACCGCGGCGGCCTCTCGCACTTCAGGGCGCTCACTGAGCTCGACCGGTGCTCCGGCACGCAGTTCGACCCGCACGTGGTCGATGCGTTCAAGGCCGAGTTTGCGGTCAGCGGAGGGCTCGAGCCCTCCCTGCTCGAGACTGCCTGAGTATCGTCACGGCGGATGCGCCGTCTTTGGAGCGCGCTCGTGGTCGGGCCCGTCGCCCTCGTGGGCATCGCCGCAGCGGTCGACGGCATCCGCGGAGGCGAGCCGAGGCTCGAGCCTCGAGCCGACGGCGCCGGGACGGCAGTTTCGGCCGAGTCGGTCTCGGGGACGCTCGCGTACCTCGACGGCCGGTGCCGCCTGCACAGGATCGTTCTTCCGAGCGGAGCCGAGCCGAACGCGCCCCGCTCGGTGGACTGTGGGCTCACCCTCGATCCGGCCGGGCGGCTCGCCCGCCACGGCGAGACGCGACAGCCGCGCGGCGCCCTCCTCGCTCGTTGCACCGACGGCCACGTCACCGTGCGTGCGCCGGGAGGAGCGGCGATCCTCCGCCGCCGCGGCTGCGCACCGGCCTGGAAGCCCGACGGCGGCCTCACTTACGTCGCCGACGGCTCCTTGCGGCTTTCCTCGGGACTTCGCGCCGGGCGCCTCCTGCTCTCGGGCCGGGACGTGAGCCGCGCGGTCGGGCAGGCGAGCGCGACCATCGGGCCGACCCGCCTCCGGGAGGTGGCATGGCTCGACGACCAACGCTTCGCCGCCCTGCTGGGCACCAGTAGACCGCCGGGGCCCGAGGCTCTCGACCTCGTTCTCGTCTTCGAGGGACGAAGAGCGGTGCGAGGGGCCGGGTTCCTGGCGCCGCGCCTCTCAGGGCTCACAGCAAGCCCTCGCGGCGGCCACGTCGTAGTGAGGACGGGGCGCGGCCCGCGGGAGGCGCTCACGTTCCTCGACCGGGACGGGAACCCGTCCAGCCTCTCGTTCGTGAACGCCCATGCGATCGCGTGGTCGCCCGACGAGCGCTGGGCCGTCGTGGCCACGCGGCGCAGCGTCCTGCTCTTCCGAGCGACCGGTCCACACCTCCGGCTCCGCCGCTTCGCGATCGTCGCGACCGACATCGCCTGGATGCGCTGAAGGCGAGAGCTACAGAGGAATGTTCCCGTGCTTGCGCGCCGGGCGGCGCTCGCGCTTGGTCATGGCCGTCGCGAGGGCGTCGCAGAGGATCGCGCGGCTTCGCCGCGGCTCGATGACGTCGTCCACGTAGCCCCGTTCGGCGGCCGTGTACGGGTTCGCGAACTGTGCCTTGTAGTCGGCAATCAACTCGGCTCGGCGCGCGTCGGGGTCCTGAGCCTCCTCGAGCTCCTTCCGAAAGACGATGTTGACCGCTCCCTCCGGGCCCATGACGGCCACCTCGGCCGTCGGCCAAGCGAAGTTGAAGTCGGCGCGGATGTGCTTCGAGCTCATGACGTCGTAGGCACCGCCGTACGCCTTGCGGGTGATGAGGGCGATCTTCGGGACCGTCGCCTCGCAATAGGCGTAGAGGAGCTTCGCGCCGTGGCGGATGATCCCGCCCCATTCCTGCGCGGTCCCGGGGAGGAAACCGGGAACGTCCACGAAGGTAACGAGCGGCACGTTGAAGGCATCGCAGGTGCGGACGAACCGCGCTGCCTTGACGGACGAGTCGATGTCCAGCGTGCCCGCCAGCGCCTTGGGGTTGTTCGCAACGATCCCGACGGGGTGCCCGCCCAACCGTGCGAAGCCGCAGAGGATGTTCTCGGCCCAGAGCTCGTGCACCTCGAGGAACTCGGCGTCGTCCACGATCCCGACGACGATCTCCCGCATGTCGTACGGCTTGTTCGGGTTGTCGGGCACGATCGTGTCGAGCGCGGGGTTGGCACGGTCGATCGGGTCGGAGGGCTCGAAGTAGGGCGGCGGGTCGACGTTGTTCTGAGGGAGGAACGAGAGGAGGTAGCGAGCGTCCTCGAGGCATGCCCCCTCGTCGCGAGCCGTGAAGTGAGCCACGCCCGACTTGGAGGCGTGGGTGACGGCTCCGCCGAGCTCCTCGAAAGTCACCTCTTCCCCGGTCACGGTCTTCACCACCTCCGGCCCGGTGATGAACATGTACGAGCTCTCCTCGACCATGAGCACGAAGTCGGTCATGGCCGGCGAGTAGACGGCACCTCCCGCTGTGGGACCCATGACGAGGCTGATCTGCGGGACGACGCCGGACGCCTGGACATTGCGCCAGAAGATCTCGGCGTAGCCGCCGAGCGAGACGACTCCCTCCTGGATCCGGGCCCCGCCCGAGTCGTTGATGCCGATCAGCGGGCACCCGTACTTGAGGGCGAGATCCATGATCTTGCAGATCTTCTCCGCGAACGCCTCCGAGAGCGTGCCGCCGAAGACGGTGAAATCCTGCGAGAAGACGAAGACCTTCCGGCCGAAGATCGTGCCGTAGCCCGTCACGACCGCGTCCCCGTACGGCCTGCGATCCATCATTCCGAAATGAGGGTTCCGGTGGCGGACGAAGCGGTCGAGCTCGACGAAGCTGTCCGGGTCGAGGAGCTTCTCGAGGCGTTCGCGGGCCAGGAGCTTCCCGCGCTCGCGCTGCCGCGAGACCGAGCGCTCGTCGCCGGCGTGCAGCGCCTCTGTCCGCAAGCGCGCGAGCTCGTCGAGCTTCGCGCTGGTCGTGTCGACAGCCGGGCCGGCTTCCTCGGAGCTCTGGGGTTCTCCGCCGCCGGCCGGGTCGCCCGGCGCTGCCTCGATCGTCGAGCCGTCCTCGGTCGTCGCCATCTGCGGGGAGCTTAACTTCGTTGCACTTCCGGCACGTAAGAGCGCGCCACGCGCGCGAAGCCGAGCGCTACGCTCAATGCGGGGGAAGCACTAGTCAGGGGGCCCCCAGGGGGACGAGTATGGGCGGCCATGGCGGCGGGCCCGAGCACGGCCCGAAACGACGAGGGCCGGTGCAAGCCGGCCCTCGTCGTGGATGCTGCCTCCCGCGGGGCTAGTTCCCGCCCGGCTGGAGGACGCCGTTCACCCGGAGGGTGTACGGCGCGTACTTGGTGATCTGCTCGGTCGGCTCGTCGTACGTGACGATGACCGCGACCGTATCGGCCCTGCGGACGAGCCGCTGTGCAAGCCGCTTGCGGCTCACCCTCGCGACGAACGACCCATCCCGCTTTTCCTTGACGCGTAGCGTCAGCGCCGACGCGCGCTTGTGGTTGTCCGTATAGCCGATGAGCTGGACGGTGAAGCCGGACACCTCGATCGGGTTGATTTGCGTCAGCGACTGGAACCCGTCGAGCGACGAGCCGTCGGAGAGCAACGTCCCGTTGACCATGATGTTGTCGACCCACCAGCCAGGCATCGAGACGCTGGAGTCGGTCATGTACCGGAAGGAGAGCAAGATCGTCTGGCCCGCATAGGGCGAGAGATCGAAGGTCTCCGTCGTCCAACCGCCCGAATCGCCGTTGAAGCCAGGCAGGTTGTCCTTGATTACCTGAGGCACGCCCGGGTCGGCGTCGGACGTGGTGTTGGCGTTCGCAAGACTCTCGTACGTCTCGCCACCGTCCGTCGAGACCTGGACGAAGGCGTAGTCGAAGAGCACCTCCGTGTCGTACTTCGTCTCGAACGTGAGCGTCGCCGGAGCGGCCGGCACGGCCACCTCCCGCACGATCGCGCGATCGAAGTTGTCGCCGCTCCCCGAGTAGAGAGCGTCGTTGCCGCCTCGATCAGGGGGATCCAAGTCCACGGTCCACTCGACCGGGTCGGCTGGCAGCGCGCTCGCGCCCTCGAAGCCGATCGATCGGATCTGCTTCTTGGAGAGATACTCGCCGTCTGCCTTCCGCAGCCGCACGTAGTCCGATCCGTTCGGCGGCGCCCCGGGCGACTCGTACGCGTCGTCGTTGTCCCAGTTGATCGTGGCGTCGAGGGTCGGAATCCGATACTTCCGGGCGGCGCGACGCTTCAGCTTCGCGCCGTCGTCGATGATCCCGTCGAGCGCGACCGCCACGCTCCACTCGCGCAGGAGCTGCCGGGACGTCTTCCGGATGTGGAACGCGTCCAGTGCTTCCTGGACGCCGGCGAGCCCGTTTTCCTGGCCACGATGCAGGAAGCTCATGAAGTCCTCCCCGTACCGGCCCGCGACGAACTCCATGAAGGAGTAGGCCGCTCCGTAGTCGCAGAGGATCTCCGCCTCGTCGTCCCAGCTCTGGTCCCCCCACAAGGTCAACGAGTTTTCCGGGCCACCCTGGCGTGGGTTCGGATTCGCCGAGGTGACGACTTCGCCCCAGCCGAGGAAGCATTGGATGTGCGAGTCGAAGCCGTTCTCCGTGATGGGCGTCGACGGATCGACGTATCCGGTGAGCGTCTGGGCCCAGTCGGACAGGCCCTCGTTCATCCAGACGGTCTCGTCTGGATCGGAGTAGTACTCGAGCAGGTGCTGATATTCGTGCGCGAACACGCTTTCGTAGAGGAACGGCCGCGACGGCGCGCTCGTGCACAGGTTGGTCGACGGATCATGCGGCGGATTGGCGCCGGTGCGGTGGATCCAGTCGAACGCGTCGATCGACATGATGTTGCGGTCAGCCAGCTCGTTGAAGAAAGACCAGAAGAAGCCGGCGATGTAGGTGAAACCGTTTGCGTTGTCCGTGTCGTAGAAGTTGTCATCCCGGACGTTGTCGATGAAGGTGACGATCCTCTCGCCGCCTCCCGGGAAGAGGAAGTCTGCAGCCTCGTCGGGAGTGAGTCCGAGAGCAGCAGCCAGGCCTTCGTTGACCACGGAGCCGTCGCGCGCAGGCGGAACCGCAAAGACGCTCGACTCCTTCGGATAGATGTTCGTCTCGAACTCGTCGACGAGGTAATCGACGTCCGCCTGCGTTATGACCGTTCGCGCCCCGTTTCGGCAGTCCCCGGCCGGGAAGAGCAGGTCGTCTGCAACCCACACTTCCATGTGTGCGCTCACGGCCTTGAGCGTGAAGGTCTTCGCATAGATGAAATCCGTGTCGTCGAGCGCGAACCACACCCGCTGCGTCCCCACAGCAGGGGTGTCGTGCGCAGACAACGCCCGTCGCGCCTGCGCGCCGGTCTGGTTCCGGACCTTGCTGGCGCCGCGAAGCGGCAGCAGCTTGCCCTGGTTGTAGTCCGTGCCGACGTTGGCGATCCGCGCCCCCGCCTTGGCCTTCTTCGCTTTGGCGGACCGTGACGCGGCCAGGCCCGTGGATGTGACTACTAGCGCGAGGCACGCGATCGCGGCCAACGCGAGGCTAAATCTCCTCATGCGAGGTCCCCTCTCCTCTGTGTGTACTGCGGCGGCGACAGTGTAGGACAGTTTTTCGGCGTTTGTCAGCGTCCCCCTGCCCGCTGGCCGTCGAACGTCCCGAACTCCTCGCGCAGGACACCGCAGATCTCACCGACCGTGCAGTTCGCGGCCAGCGCTTCTCGAATCGGGTAAAGAAGATTCCCTGGCCCGCGCGCGGTCTCACCAATGCGCGCAAGTGCAGCTTCGGCCGCGGCGGCGTCTCGCTCCGCCCGGACCCGGACCGTCCGCGCGATCTGCCGCTGCTCAGCCTCGGGATCGAGCGAGTGCAGCTCGATCGCGGACTCCTCGCCCTCCTCGTAGCGGTTCACGCCCACGACCACGCGCGCACCGGACGCAACCTTTCGCTCGTGCTCGAAGGCGGCATCCTCGATCTCGCCCTGCACGAAGCCGCGCTCGATCGCAGCGACCGCGCCGCCCATGTCGTCGATCCGGGAGATCAGGTCTCGCGCGCGCCCCTCGAGCTCGAGGGTGAGCGCCTCGACGAAGTACGAGCCGCCGAACGGGTCGGCCGTGTCCGTGACCCCCACCTCGTTCGCAAGGATCTGCTGCGTCCGCAGGGCGATCCGCGCCGAGGACTCTGTCGGGAGCGCGAGCGCCTCGTCGTAGGAGTTCGTGTGGATCGACTGCGCCCCGCCGCTGGCCGCGGAGAGCGCCTGCACCGCGACCCGGACGACGTTGTTCTCGGGCTGCTGGGCGGTGAGCGTCGACCCGCCGGTCTGTGCATGGAAGCGGAGCGCCTGCGCGCGCGGATTGGTCGCCCCGAAGCGGTCTCGCATGATCTCGGCCCACAGACGCCTGGCGGCACGGAACTTCGCCACCTCCTGGAAGAAATGGTTGTGCGCGTTGAAGAAGAAGGAGAGCCGAGCACCGAACTCATCGGGCGAGAGGCCCGCGTCGACGGCGGCCTGGCAATAGGCGACCCCGTTCGCCAGCGTGAAGGCGAGCTCCTGGACGGCGGTCGAGCCGGCCTCGCGAATGTGGTAGCCCGAGATCGAGATCGTGTTCCAGCGCGGGATCCGCTCGTGGCAGTACGCGAACAGATCGGTCGTGATCCGCATTGAGGGCCGCGGCGGGAAGATGTAGTTCCCGCGGGCGATGTACTCCTTCAGGATGTCGTTCTGGGCCGTCCCGCGAAGCGCTTCGGCCGACACTCCCTGGCGCTCGGCGACCAACTCGTAGAGGAGGAGCAGGAGCGCTGCGGGCGCGTTGATGGTCATGGACGTGGATACCTCGCCGAGCGGGATGTCTGCGAAGAGGAGCTCCATGTCCGCGATCGAGTCGATCGCCACTCCGGTGCGGCCTACCTCGCCGAGTGCATGCGGGTCGTCCGAGTCGTAACCGAGCTGCGTCGGAAGGTCGAAGGCGACCGAGAGGCCAGTCTGGCCTCGCTCGAGCAGGTAGCGGAACCTCTCGTTCGTCTCCTCGGCGGACGCGAACCCCGCGTACTGGCGGATCGTCCACGGCCTGCCTCGATACATGTCCGCGTAGGGCCCGCGCGTGAAGGGGAACTCCCCCGGCGGCTCGACGTCGAGCCCCGGAACGTCGCCCTGGGAGTAGACCGGCTTGATCTCGATGCCCGAGTCGGTCTCACGCCGGTTCTCCTCGACGGCCATCAGCGCGCAAAGGCTACCGCCCTAGCCCGCGGGTAGGCTGCCTCCGTGCGGGTGGTCGTCAGGCTCTTCGCCGGCCTGCGCGAGCGGGCCGGCACAGGGGAACAGCAGGTTGAGCTCGCCGAGGGAGCCACGGCCGCCGACGTCTGGGTAGCCCTCCGCGACCGGCTCGGCGAGCGGCCCGACGGCCTGGTGCTCGCGGTCAACCGCCGCTATGCGGCCGCAGACACGCCGCTGGCCGACGGCGACGAGGTGGCGCTCATCCCCCCGGTCTCGGGTGGCTCGCCGGTCCGCCTGACCGCCGAGCCGATCGACCTCGCGGCCGTAGCCGCCGAGGTCGCAGACGAGCGTGCCGGCGCCATCGCGACCTTCAGCGGCACCACCCGCATCGAGTCGCGCGGCCGCTCCGTTCGCCACCTCGACTACGAGGCTTATGCGGGGATGGCCGAAGAGGTCATGGCCGACCTCGTCGAGGCGCTGAAGGGCAAGTACGACCTTTGCGACGTGGCCATCGTCCATCGGACGGGGCGAGTCGGAATCGGCGAGACCAGCGTCGCGATCGCAGTCTCGGCGCCCCACCGCGGCGACGCGCTGGCCGCGTGCGCGGAGGCGATCGACACGCTCAAGCGAACAGTGCCGCTCTGGAAGAAGGAGGCCTACGAGGGGGGCGAGGAGTGGATCGGACGGGGATCATGAGCGAGCTGCCACCCGTTACCCTGGCCGCTCGTGAAGAAGGACCTCGCCCACCCCGGCTGGACCCGAAACCTTCTGAAGGCCTCTGCTCTCCGTCCCGGCGAGCGCGTCCTGGTCGCGGCCGACGAGCCCCTGGCGGAGGAAGGCTCGCAACTACTTGCCGCCGCGCGCGACGCCGGCGCCGAGCCCGAGCTTCACCTCTGGGCCGGCGAGCGCCCGCTCGCAGAGGTGCCTGCGGGGATGCTCCAGGCCGCCGGGCACGCGGACGTTCTCTTCTCACTCCAGCAGGAACCGAGGGGCGACGAGGCCTCGCTCCGCTTCGAGCTGAACGAGACCACGCTGAACCGCGGCGGTCGTGGCCTCTTCCTCGGGTTCGTCGACGCCGCGCTGCTGGCGGACGAGCTCTCGCTGCCCGCACCAGATCTGGGGGCGATCGCGGACGGGCTGCTTGCGGGAGTGCGGGGTGCCGACTCGATTCGGCTCCGCAATCCTGCCGGCACCGATCTCTCCTTTCGCGTCACCGGGCGGCCGTGGTTGACCGATGCACGTCCGCTCGGCGCGGGTGAGTACGGCAACTATCCCGGCGGGGAGATCTTCGTCGCGCCGCTCGAGGACTCGGCGGACGGCACCCTCGTCGCCGACCTCACCGTCCCGTACACGGTCGAAGGCCTCGTCGACAAGCCCGTCGTCCTCCGTTTCGAGGCAGGGCGGGTGACGTCGATCGAAGGTGGGCGAGCCGCTTCGATGCTCCGAGACCTAGTCGAGAAGGCGGGCAAAGGAGGCGACGTGATCGCCGAGCTCGGGATCGGTCTCAACCCCACCGTCAGGCCGCGCGGACATGTGATGCTGGACGAGAAGACAGCCGGTACCGCCCACGTCGCGATCGGGCGTAACACGGGATCGTTCGGCGGCACGAACGAGTCCTCGATCCATGTCGACTGCATCCTCTCGTCCCCGGAAGTCGAGGTCGACGGTCGCCCGCTCGAGCTGCCCGCCTGACGCGGGTTTTCGACGACACTTGATCAGGCCTTACAAGGTTCGAGCGCATCGAGCCGCCGCTGGAGCAGCCCAAAAGCCGACGGCTACCATGGGTTCATGAGCCAGTTGAC